>OHCF01000002.1_pt1 | contig 319091 bp, 263 predicted proteins | sample 1577511 | NCBI WGS metagenome assembly OHCF01 (sample SAMEA3879568, study PRJEB24766) | human gut metagenome | biome: human-associated habitat; feature: feces | place: USA | collected 1985/1987 | reverse complement strand
AGTTCAACTCTATCCACAAAAAACATAAAAACATCTTTTCTGTACCCCACAGACACAAGCAATGCCGAAAGCCTTTGTTTTCAAGGGCTTTCGGTTTTTATTTTTGTCAAAAACGAGAAAAACGAAAAAGCCGCAGTTTTTCATTGGCTGTTTTTCCGTTTGCTAACGGAATTTATGACTGATGTCGTCCGCCTTTCGGGCGGATTTTTTTATGTTATCCGATGCGTATTTTTATGATTGAAAAATTTTAAACGTGCAAAAGTGCGCATTTACGGTTCAATAATATTGCATATTAGATAACAAAACGGGCACACTATAAGCATAAACGCTGAATTTTATTGCGCGATATTGACTGTATTTGAATGTTTCTGTATAATTAAGGCACAACAGAGATATCGGAGGTGTGAATATGCTTACAACCGACAGAAGAGCGCAGATACTTGAAATTCTGCGTCAGAACGGCTCGGTTACCGTTTCAAAGCTTGCCGAAGAATTCGAAACAAGCGAATCTACGATAAGGCGTGACCTTTTGGCTCTTTCCCAGCTCGGGAAAATAAACAAGGTTCACGGCGGAGCGACTGTTCTCGGGCAGGAATTTCTCCACAACGAGGAGGATTTCAACAAAAAATCGCTGATGAATATAAACGAAAAGGAAGCAATAGCAAAATATGCCGCATCGCAGATAAATGATGATGATTTCGTTTTTATCGACGCAGGCACGACCACCTTTCTTATGACGAAATATATAACCGCTTCCAAAGCAACCTTTGTAACCAACGGAATCGCCCACGCAAAGGAGCTGACGGCCAATGGCTGCAAGGTTTTTGTTATCGGCGGTGAATTAAAAAGCACAACCGAGGCAATCATAGGCTTAGTAGCCGCTTCAAATCTTCAGAAATATAACTTTTCAAAAGCGTTCATCGGAACAAACGGAGTCAGCGAAAAGCAGGGCTTTACAACCCCGGACACCGAGGAGGCAATGCTAAAAGCCGTTGCCATAGAGCGAAGCTTTGTAACCTATGTGCTTTGCGACCACACAAAGTTCGGAAAAGTTTCGGCGGTATCATTTTCACCGGTTGCAGCGGCGTGTATAGTCTGCGACAAATGCGATGACGAACAGCTTAAATCAAAAACGGTAGTGAAGGAGGTAACTGCTTAATGGTTTACACCGTTACTCTGAATCCGGCTCTCGACTATGTGATGAAGCTCAAAAATCTTCGAACCGACGACATAAACCGCACGGACGGCGAAGAAATCTATTACGGCGGAAAAGGCATCAACGTGTCGGTCATACTCACACAGCTCGGAATTCCCAACACGGCACTCGGCTTTCTCGGAGGCTTTACCGGAAAAAAGCTTGAAGAAATGCTCAAAAACGACAATATCAACTGCGACTTTAATTATCTTAAAAACGGCGATACGAGAATAAACGTCAAAATCAAGGCCGACAAGGAAATTGATTTGAACGCCTGCGGCCCCGAAATTACAAAAGAGGATATGCAGAGCTTTTTAAAAAAGCTTGACGGTATAAAGAGCGGAGATTATCTTATCCTCGCAGGCTCTATCCCGAATACCCTCCCCGATGACATTTACGAGCAAATACTTGAGAGAGTCGGCGACAGAAATATAAACTGCGTGGTTGACGCAACGGGCGATTTGCTCAAAAACGTGCTCAAATACAAACCGTTTTTAATAAAGCCGAATCATCACGAGCTCGGCGACCTGTTCTCGGTCCAGATAAAGAGTGATGACGACATTGTGAAATATTCGAAAAAGCTTCAGGAAATGGGTGCTAAAAACGTACTTGTTTCAATGGCAAAGGACGGCGCAATGCTTACGGACGAAAACGGAAGCGTTCACAAGATAGGCAACGCAAAGGGCAAGCTCATAAACTCCGTCGGTTGCGGAGACAGTATGGTAGCAGGCTTTACGGCAGGATATATCAAGACCGCCGACTATTCCTACGCTTTAAGACTCGGCTCGGCGTGCGGAAACGCAACGGCCTTTTCAGAAAAGCTTGCAACCCGTGAAGAAATTGAACGCGTCTTTAACGCGGAGTATAAATAAGGAGGAATACTTATGAAAATCATCGACTTATTAAAAAAGGATGCGATTGCTCTTAATGTTTCTCTCACCGACAAGGAAGAGGCAATCGACAAGCTGATTTCCCTGCACGAAAAGGCAGGAAATCTTGCCGACAAGGCGGCGTACAAGGAGGCTATCCTTGCAAGAGAGGCTCAGGGCTCGACCGCAATCGGAGAAGGAATTGCCGTTCCGCACGCAAAATCGGACAGCGTAAAGACTCCCGGTCTTTCGGCGATAACGGTTCCGAACGGCGTTGATTACGGTGCTCCCGACTCCAAGCCCTCGGACATTTTGTTTATGATTGCCGCCCCCGTTGACGGAGATTTACATCTCGAAATACTCTCCCGTCTTATGGTAATGCTTATGGAACCGGAATTTTGTGCGGCTCTACGGGGCGCAAAAACTACGGACGAATTTTTAGAAATAATCGACAAAAAGGAAGCGGAGAAATACCCCGAGGAAGCGGCAAAGCCCGAAGTAAAGCCGAATGGTTACAGAATACTCGCAGTTACAGCCTGTCCGACGGGCATAGCGCATACCTATATGGCGGCAGAGGCACTTGAAAAAGCGGGCGAAAAATTAGGCTATCCGCTCAAAGCCGAAACCAACGGCTCCGGCGGTGCTAAAAACGTACTCACAAAAAAGGAAATCGAAGAATGCGACGGAATAATCATTGCCGCAGATAAAAACGTCGAAATGGCACGTTTCGACGGCAAGCCCGTTGTAAAGACCTCGGTTTCAAACGGAATAAACAAGCCCGAGGAGCTTATCAAAAGAATCGTTGACGGAAAAGCCGCGATATATCACGCCGACGAAAGTGAAAAGCAGCCTATTGATGACGACGAAAAGGAAAGCGGCTGGCACAAACTTTATAAGCATCTCATGAACGGTGTTTCGCATATGCTCCCGTTCGTTGTCGGCGGCGGAGTTCTCATAGCTCTCGGCTTCCTGTTCGATACGCTTGCAGGCAATGCCGATGTCGGCGGAACCTTCGGCTTCACAAGTCCCGTTGCGGCAATTGTATTCTGGATAGGCAAAGCGGCATTTGCGCTTATGCTCCCCATTCTTTCGGCTTATATCGCATCGTCCGTTGCCGACAGACCTGGTCTTTTGCCAGGTATGATAGGCGGCGTATTTGCGGCAAACGGTTACACCTTCAGCTCGCTGATTGAAAACCAAAGCCTTACCGGAGACGACAAAGCGGTATCGGGCTTTCTCGGCGCTCTGCTCGCAGGCTTCCTTGCCGGTATTATTGTAAATCTCCTCAAAAAGGCATTTTCTTGGCTTCCGAAATCAATGGACGGAATAAAGCCCGTATTTATCTATCCTCTTTTCGGCACGCTTATCATGGGCCTTCTTATGTGTCTTGTAAACCCCGTTATAGGCGTTGTCAACTCCGCTCTTTCCTCGTTCCTCTCGTCGCTCGGCGATACAAGCAAAATACTCCTTTCCATAGTACTTGCGGCAATGATGGCAACGGATATGGGCGGCCCGTTCAACAAGGCGGCTTATGTTTTCGGCACGGCTGCAATAGCCGACGGCAACACATGGATTATGGCGGCTGTTATGATAGGCGGTATGGTTCCCCCGATTGCAATCGCACTTTCGACAACCTTCAACAAGAAGAAGTGGACATCGGAAGAAATCAAATCAGGCCCCGTAAACTATCTTATGGGTCTGTGCTTCATTACGGAGGGCGCTATCCCCTACGCCGCTTCCGACCCGGTCAGAGTTATCCCCTCATGCTTAGTAGGCTCTGCTGTCGCAGGTGCTCTTACATCACTGTTCAACGTTACATGCCCCGCACCTCACGGCGGAATCTTCACATTTATAGTATGCGACCATCCGCTTCTCTATATCGTAGCCCTTATTGCAGGCTCGGTTGTCGGAGCGCTGATGCTCGGTCTTCTTAAAAAGGATCGTAAAGAATCCGTATAACAAACAATCAAAAACCGTGCCGAGGGGCGTCATCCTCTCGGCAGGTATCAAACATAAGGAGAATTATTATGGTACAGAAAACTTTTACAATCACTAATAAAATGGGACTTCATATGCGTCCGGCAAACACCTTTGTAACAGAAATGTCTAAATTCTCTTCGGACGTTGACATTGTTTTCGGAGGTAAAAGAATCAACGGCAAGAGCATTATGAATATAATGGCAGGCTGCATCAAATGCGGAAGCGAAATCACCGTAGAGTGCAGCGGCGCAGACGAAAACGAAATGCTCAAAAAAGCCGAAGAGCTTATCACATCGGGCTTCGGCGAAGAATAATATTGCCGCGGCTTAATGAAAGGGTGGGTTTAATGCTTAAAGGAATCGGCGCATCTCAAGGCTTCGGAATCGGCAAGGCCGTTGTTATAAGGGACACAAACCTTGACTATTCATCCGTAAAATTTACCGATTCGGATCATCAAAAAAAGCGTCTGCACTCGGCAGTCGCCGACTTTTCCGACGAAACAAAATCACTTGTGGCGGAGCTTAAAAAGAATGCCGGAAATAAAGAGGCGGAGATACTCGAGGGACATCTTGTTATGCTTGAGGACCCGTTTATGCTCGCACAGATGGAAGAAGCAATCGACAACGGCTCTGTTGCCGAAGCGGCGGTTGACAGCATATGCACAATGTTTATCAATATGTTCTCCGGCGTTGACGACGAGCTTACGCGCCAACGCGCCTCGGATGTAAAGGATATAAGAGACAGCCTTTTGCGCATTCTTCTGGGTGTAAAAAGTGTGGATATTTCATCCGTACCGAAGGGCTCTGTTCTCATCGCCAAGGATTTCACCCCGTCCATGACGTCACAAATAAACAGGGAAAATGTTTCCGCAATTATCACCGAGGTCGGCGGCGTTACGAGTCACAGCGCAATACTCGCCCGTGCCATGGGCATACCCGCCGTTTTGTCGGTCGTCAATGCGGTTGAAAAGATCTCGGACGGCGATATGATTATTGCAGACGGCTTCAAGGGAAAAGTATTTACCGACCCCACAGATGAAGAGCTTGAAGAATACAGATCCAAGCAGGCGGCATATCTGAAGGAAAAAGAAAGCCTCAACGAATACTTCTCAAAAGAAACCGTTACAAAATCCGGCGTAAAAAAGCATGTGTACGGAAACATCGGCAAGGCTGAGGACGCACAGAACGTATTGCAAAACGGCGGCGAGGGCATAGGCCTCTTCAGAACGGAATTTCTGTTTATGGACAGAGCCTCTCTTCCCACGGAGCAGGAGCAGTACGAAGCATATTCAACCGTCGCAAAGATAACGGACGGCAAGGAGGTTATCATTCGCACACTCGATATAGGCGGAGATAAAGCGATAGATTACCTTAAAATCGAAAAAGAGGACAACCCGTTTCTCGGACACCGCGCGATAAGATACTGCCTTGACAACCCCAAAATTTTCAAAATTCAGCTTCGTGCAATTCTCCGCGCAGCGGTTTTCGGAAACATAAAGGTTATGCTTCCGCTTGTAACGACACTTGACGAGGTTCGCAGAGCAAAAGCCCTTATCGAAGAATGCAAAGATGAGCTTAAAAATGAGGGTCTTAAATTCGCCGACATTCCCGTGGGCGTTATGATAGAAACTCCGTCGGCGGCAATAATTTCCGATTTGCTTGCAAAAGAGGTTGATTTCTTTTCCATCGGCACAAACGACCTGACGGGCTACACCATGGCTGTTGACAGAGGAAACGCCGCTGTTTCAAAGCTGTATGACCCGATTCAGCCTGCGGTTCTGCGCCTTATCGAAGCGACAATCAAAAACGCCAAAAAGGCAGGCATCCCCGTCGGAATGTGCGGAGAAGCGGCAGCCGATACACGTCTTATTCCATTGCTTTGCAAATGGGGGCTTGACGAATTTTCGGTAACGCCCTCTTCGATTTTGCAAACAAGAAAAAGTATATGCGAATGCGAATAACGGCAAATCTCCCGCATCTTATTTTATATAATCAAGCAGCTGAGCCCTCGTGAAGCACCTCAAAACAATATATTTTGATACAGAAACGGCCAAAACCCCTCGAATATGCGTCTGCATTATCCGAGGGGTTAAGTGCATTATTATATGAAAAACCGTTTATTTTAAGCAAAACCTACTCATAACGGGCTAATAATCAACATTGTCTTGCTTTTTTGTATGCTATATGATATTATTGGTATACATACTAATAATATTATAAACAGGTGATATATTTGCGTAGAAACAGCAGTGAAACAAAAAGAAAAATCTTAACGGCGTGCGTTCGGTTGTTTTTGGAGGAAGGCTACAAAAGCACCTCCGTCAGTCGAATAGTCGAGGAAGCAGGCGTCGCAAGGGGCAGCTATTTAAATCTGTTTCCGACCAAGGACAAAATCTTGCTGGATTTGACCGAATCGATGTTCGGCGGTCAATTTGACGTGGCGAGGAGCATTGCGGACAAAAAGCTGCCACCCGTATACGCCTATGCGGTGGAAACATCTCTTCAGCTCACGCTGACGGAGCTTAACGAGAACCTGCGAGAAATCTATATTGAAGCGTATTCTCAGCCCGACACGGCGGAATTCATCTATTTGCACACCACGGCGGAATTAAAGCAGATTTTCGGAGCAAATTTCCCCGATTACAGCGAAAGTGACTTTTATGAAATGGAAATCGGCACGGCAGGACTTATGCGTAACTATATGGCTCGCAAATGTGATATTCATTTCCCGTTGGAGCGCAAGCTCAGCAGGTTTTTAACGGCGGCAATGCGTGTGTATCTTGTGCCGAAGGAGGAGCAGGAAAGGGTGCTTGCTTTTATCGGCTCGATTGATATTCGGGAGCTTGCCGTCACGGTTATGCATAAGCTGTTTGCCATGCTTGAAATGAAATATGATTTTAAGCTGTCTACGGACGGCGAAACGGAGTAGAGAAGATAAAAGCAGAAAAAACTACTCACAGCTACGCTTTTGCCTCTTTGCATCGCTTTTATCGCAGGATACGGCGAAAAGGCAAAAACGGTAACGTATTATAATATCGCAATCATTGCTCTTGACTGAGTCCATCCACACAAAAACGGAGGTAACGAGAAATGAAGAAACGAAGCTGTAGCATTATCATTGCACTTTGCACCGTACTTTGCATTGTATTTACTGCCGGATGCGGCAAAACGGTAAAAACCGACGCCGCACTGCCGGAGGTACGCAACAGCGGCACGGCAATCCAATGGAGATACCCCGCCGAAGAAGAATGGCGCGACCTTGTGGCGCTTACCGAGCTGCGAGGTGCTGCCGGAGAAAACGGCAAGGACGGCACCGACGGAAAGAACGGCGTCGACGGAAGAAACGGTACAAACGGAAAAGACGGCGTTAACGGCACCGACGGAAAGAACGGTCTTGACGGCAAAGACGGAGCCGACGGCAAGGACGGTATAAACGGTACCGACACGGAAAGAACGGTCTTGACGGCAAAGACGGTGTCGACGGTAAGGACGGCATAGACGGCAAAGACGGAGCCGACGGCAAGGACGGCATTAACGCCAAAAACATAGAGGTGCGGCGAGCCGAATCCTACATACAGTGGCGTTACGAGGGCGAAGAGTGGCAAAATCTTGTTGCGATAGCCGATATAGAGGGCCCCGCCGGACAGAACGGAACGGACGGTGCAAACGGAAAAACTCCGGAATTCCGTGTAAACGAAAATATCCTGCAATGGCGTTATGTCGACGATGAAATATGGCTGAACCTCTACGACCTTACCGCATTAAAAGGTGCGGATGGCAGAGACGGCAAAGACGGTATAAACGGGCAAGACGGCAGGGACGGTGCGGACGGACAAAACGGCTCTGACGGCAAAGACGGTAAAACACCTTTTATCGGCGAAAACGGCAACTGGTGGTTCGGAGAAATCGACACCGGCATCAAGGCGGCAGGTACCGACGGCACAGACGGTGTTAACGGCGAAAAAGGAGATAAAGGCGAAAAAGGTGACACCGGTGAAAAAGGCGACAAGGGCGATAAGGGTGACAAAGGCGACAAGGGCGACGCCGGTCAGAACGGCAGCTGTTCGGGATATTTTTACGGAGAGGCAAACTCTCCGAGAACAGTACTGAATAACAGTCGTGTCAATATTTCTGTCTACGAAAAAATAAACAAGGGCGGCTTGATTTCATCCTACCGGAATAATATTACACTCAAAAAAGGACATATTTACAATGTCTGCTTAAGCGGTTCTCTCGAAGTTGGTTCAAACGAATTCAACAACAGCGGCAATTACTCTATTCAGATGACAGACGGTTATGATGACGATCTGTGCAGGGAGCTTACACGAATAAAAAGAGACGGGGCAAAAATACCGTATACCAATGATCAACATTCCTTTAATTTCAACAGAATGTATGATGCGTCAAATAAAGACATTACATTGCAGTTGTGGTTTGAAAATTCGGCATACAATACTTATCTCGGTGGCTTCAGAGGTACCATTACAATAACCGCTCTTGACTGAGCCGACCTACACGAAAACGGAGGTAACAGAATATGAAAAAACGAATACTCAGTATCCTGCTCGCCCTATGTATGCTGTTCTGCCTTGTGCCGACTACGGCGTTTGCCGCGGGTGAGACAAACAGGAAAGTCGAAACGGAACAAGAGCTGGTCGCCGCTTTGGCGGACGGTACGGCGGATGTCATCCGGCTGACGAAGGATATCGACATCAGCAACTCCCTGACCATCCTCCGCAAGGTCACCCTCGATCTCAACGGCTATGTTCTGAAAATGACCGGCAGCGGCAGCGTTATTATCCTCGATAATAAGAGCGGCATCACCGGCGACCTGACCCTTATCGACAGCAATCCCACGGCGGAGCACAAATTCAAGGTTAACGGCGCAGAACCTTGGGTGCTGGACGACAGCGGTACAGAGACCGTCTATGGTGGCATCATCACAGGCGGCACGGGCAGCCGGATCTTCTTCTCCAACGGGGTGGAAGGCGGCGGCGTGATCATCGGCAGCGGCGCACTCACCATGAACGGCGGCAATATCGTCGGCTGCATAGCCAATAGAGGCGGTGGCCTGTTCCTCTCAGACGGTTCGTTCACCATGAACGCCGGCAGCATTGTCGGCTGCTCAACACCAAACAGATTAACGACCGGAGAGGCCTTTCACGGCGGCATATACGCTTTTGGTCCGATGGCGAACGGAGACACAACCGGCGTGATCACGTTGACCGGCGGCCTGATCAAAAACAACGGCAGATACGCTATCAATGCTGCGTATATGACCACAATTTACGCCAACGGCGGCGAGGTATACGGTGAGGTTCACCTAAATCAGGCATGTAAGATCACCTGTCTTGCAGAAGATAACGGTATTACCGCCTTCAAAGGCAAGACGGTGATCGGCGGAACTTCCAGTGTAAATCCAAGCCATGTTGACTGGGGCCTCTTCTACGGCGGTCTGTATATTTACGGCAATATGACCGGCGTCATCGTGACCTACAAGGACGGCGACAGTGAATACGCAAAGCAGGTTCTGCCCTCCGGCACTCTCGCGACGCGTCCTGATGCTCCCGCCGCCACACCGGGCTATACCTTCGGTGGCTGGAACAAGGCCGACGGCACGGCGTGGGATTATGCAAGCGATAAAGTCACCGATAACATAACATTGTATGCAAAACGGACAGCGAATACCTACACAATAACCTTTGATACTGCAGGCGGCAGCGAAATTGCTCCGATTACGCAGGACTATGGCACGCAGATTGCCGCTCCCGCCAACCCGACAAGAAAAGGTTATACCTTTAAGGGATGGGATAAGGAAATCCCCGAAACCATGCCGGCGGAGAATATAACGGTTAAAGCACAATGGGAAATCAATCAGTATACAATAGCCTTTGATACGGCAGGCGGCAACGAAATCGCACCCATTACACAGGACTACGGCACGGCAATTACCGCCCCTGCCGACCCGACAAGAGAGGGCTACACCTTTATCGGCTGGGACAGGGAAATTCCCGCGACCATGCCTGCCGAAAATATAACGCTTAAAGCGAGATGGAAGGATATTGAAAAGCCCACGGGCGAAATTATCATAGGCACAAATAAATGGCGCGAATTCTTAAACACGCTCACCTTCGGTCTGTTCTTTAAGGACACGCAGACGGTGACGATAAACGCCTCCGATAACAGCGGAACCGTGTTTGTCTCTTATCTGGTGACCAATCGGGACCTCTCCGAAGAGGAGCTCGGCTCTCTTGTGTACCGTGCGTATGATGAGCCGTTTTTAATAGAGCCTAACGAAGAATATGTTGTTTATGCAATGCTTGTTGACGAGAGCATGAACATAACATATCTTCGCTCCGACCGCATAACGCTCGATAATATCCGGCCTGTAATCGGCGGCATTGAAAACGGCAAGCCCTACTGCGAGGCACAGACAGTTACAATTGACGAGAAGTATATAGATACAGTTACCGTAAACGGCACAAAGGTCACGCTTGATGAAAACGGCGGCTTTACTCTCTCTCCTGCGGACGGCGAACAGAAAATCATTGTCACCGATAAGGCAGGCAACACCGCCGAGATGACCGTGACGGTAAACGGCGGGCACACCTTCGGTGAATGGGTATCGAACGGCGACGGCACGCACACCCGTCAATGCACGGTGGACGGCTGCAATGGGCTTGAAACAAAGGATTGCTCCGGCGGAACGGCAACCTGCAAGGACAAGGCGATTTGCGAGGTCTGCGGCAAGGCTTACGGAAAGCCTGATTCAAACAACCACACCGACTTAAAGCACATCGATGCAAAGGCGGCAACTAAGACTGCCGAGGGCAACATAGAGTATTGGCACTGCGGCGGCTGTGATAAATATTACAGCGGCAAAGACGGTATAAACGAAATTAAGAAAGCCGACACCGTAACAGCTAAGCTGCCGGGCGATACGAAGTCTCCCCGAACAGGCAACGCAAGCGACCTCGCTTTATGGATTTCCCTGCTGCTTGTCAGCGGCGGCGTAACAGGCGTCACAGCAGCCTTGCGCAAAAAGAAAAAACACAAAGTATAATTTTTTCGTTTCCCTTTTCCGCTTTTACGGCAGTAAAAAGCCTCCGTTATTAAGACGGAGGCTTTCGTTTATTGCGGCTTATGCATATTCTCGATTTTTTTAATGTATTCGGTGCTGTTCTCAAGAAATTTCCGAGTATCAAAGGACTCGTTTTTAAGGCTGTTTTGAATAATAATACCATCGGAAACCATCAAAATAAGCCAAGTGAAATAGTCGGCAGAAACAACGTCTGTTCTCTCGGCGATTTTTGCCGAAATGAGCTTTTGGAATTCATCATAGCGACGAATCAGCTTAGCTCTGATTTCCTCGTCGCCGAGCAATGCCGCGTCAAAGAGGTGAAGCCTGAGCCCGGCATAGGCTATATTTCTCTCGATTACATAATTTACAAGACGGTGCGGCGAGGTATCCTTTTCCTTGTTTTCCGTCCATTGTATCAGCTCATTCCATTGGCGCGAAAGATATCGGTCGGTAACGGCAAAAAGTATTTCGTTTTTGCTTTTATAATAGTAATACAGCGTGCCCTTCGAAATATTCGCCTTTTCGGCTATTTTCGCGAGAGTCACCTCCGAAAAGGAATTTACCTTTAAAAGCTCCTCAGCAGTATCAAGTATGATTTCGTTTATATTTTCGGGTCTTTGAGCTGCCATAATACCCTCCTGCAAAATTTCTTAAAGTATAACACGAACAATCGGCAATGTCTACAAAACAATATTCACAAAAAAAACACATAAGAGTGATTTTTTTAGTTAAAAGTATTGACAAACGCTTTTTGCGGAATTATACTTTGCTTATGAGTCGGTCAGTTAACCGACATATTTTTTATGCACAGTCGGGCGTGTGACCGACTGCAAGGCTGATTAAAAGAGGCTTGAAGTTATGAACATATCATCAATTAACAAAAAATTGAAAAAGACTTTCGGCGGAAAATTCAGTGCTTCAAAGGAGAACGGCTCGATTTTTGTTCGAGGCAAAAGCTCCGATTGGGGCGAAATCGTCGCGGCTTGCCAAGCGGCGGCAAAAAAATTCAGCACAACGCATATTGTCAACGATATTGTTTACACGGGCGAGCAGCCCGCTCCGACGCGTCTGCCGTCTCTCAAGGATGATTTTCTCGAGGGCAGAACACCCGACGTGCTTGTTATCGGCGGCGGCATTTCAGGTGCTTCGATAGCAAGAGAGCTGACCAAGTGGAAGCTTGACGTTTTACTTGTAGACAAGGAGGCAGACCTTGCACTTCAGGCGTCGGGACGCAACGACGGCGAGGTGCACCCCGGAATCGACCTCGGCAAAGGCTCGCTCAAGCACAAGTACATTCGCCGCGCAAACCATATGTATGCAGACGTTTGCCGCGAGCTTGACGTTCCGTTTAAGCAGGTAGGTCAATATGTGCTTTTCCGCAACGCCGCGCTGAAGCCGCTTATCGGTCTGTATGCTTTTTGGCGGAAGCATCACGACGGCATAGAGGACACCGAGATAATCTCGGGCAAGGAGCTTATGCGCCGCGAGCCGAACCTCACACCGGAAACAAAATTCGCAATGTATAATCCGAGCGCAGGCTGTGTTTGCCCGTACGGACTCACCATAGCCTATGCCGAAAACGCCGTTCAAAACGGCGCGCAGGTAAGCCTTAACACCGCCGTGCTCTCCATGGAGGTGTCGGAGCATAACATCATAAGCGTTACCACCAACAGAGGCGTTATTCATCCGAAAATCGTTATCAACGCCGCAGGCGTTTTTGCCGAGGATATTGCCGCCATGGCGGATGACAGATTTTTCTCGATTCATCCGCGTCGAGGAACCAACTCGATTCTTGACCAAAAAGCAGGCGCATATATGCACTCGGTAGCCTCCGTAAAGGACATAAGCGTTCACGGTAAAACCCATTCAAAGGGCGGCGGCATATTGCACACCGTCCACGATAATCTCCTCGTCGGACCCGACGCCGTAGAAACGGTTGAAAAGGAAAACACGGAAACACGTGCCGAGAGCATTAAAACCGTCTTCGACAAGCAGACTCAAACAATGCCGGCGCTGTCAAAACGTGATATAATCACTTATTTCACGGGCGTTCGCGCTCCTACCTTTGAGGAGGATTTTATACTTGAACCCGGCAGAAGAACAAGGAATTTGATTCACGTAGCCGGTATTCAATCCCCCGGACTTACAACCGCTCCCGCGGTTGCCGTCGATATGGCGGAGCTTGCGGTCGATATGCTCGGCAAGACCGAGACGGTTGAAAAAAACAACAATTACAATCCTATTCGCAAGGGCGTTCCCGTGCTTCGCGAAATGGACGACGATACAAGAGAAAAAATGATAGCCGAAAATCCCGACTACGGCGAGATTATTTGCCGCTGCGAGCAAATCAGCAAGGGCGAAATTCTCGACGCTTTGAAATCCCCGATATGCGTTCCGACGGTTGACGGTATCAAAAAACGCATAAGACCGGGAATGGGACGTTGTCAGGGCGGCTTCTGTTCGCCGCTTGTCACCAAAATAATTGCCGAATTCCTCGGCGTTCCGCTGTATGAGGTTAAAAAGTCCTCGGCGGAAGCGGTGATAACATACGGCGAAACAAAGGTAAACGAAGGAGGCGAAGAGTGATGACGACAGGTAACTATGACGTACTCGTTGTCGGCGGCGGTCCTGCCGGACTTGCGGCGGCGATAAGCGCTCATGATAACGGTGCCAAGGTTCTCCTTCTTGAAAGAGAGGCAAGGCTCGGAGGAATACTCAAGCAGTGCATTCACGACGGTTTCGGTCTTCATCACTTCGGCGAACAGCTCTCCGGTCCGGAATACGCCGAGCGGTTTGAGGATGAGCTGTACAAACGCAATATCGAATACAGCACCCTGACGTTTGTCACGAAAATAGACAAAAACGGCGACGGAAGCTTTTCGGTGCATACCGTCGGCAGAAGCGGCGTTTCGATATTTACGGCAAAAGCGCTTGTGCTGGCTACGGGCTGTCGCGAGCGTACCGCCAAGCAGGTATTTATTCACGGTACGCGTCCTGCAGGCGTTTTCACGGCCGGAACCGCACAGCATTTTACAAATCTGCTCGGGCTTATGCCCGCCAAAAAATGCGTAATTCTCGGCTCGGGAGATATAGGACTTATCATGGCGCGCCGGCTTACGCTTGAGGGCGCAAAGGTTCTCGGCGTTTATGAGGCAAAGCCTACGCCGTCGGGACTTACGAGAAACCTGCATCAATGCCTGCACGATTATGACATTCCGCTGCACCTGTCGCACACCGTCACTCGCGTGTTCGGAGTTGACAGGCTTGAAGCAGTTGAAATTTCAAAGGTTGACGAAAATATGGCTCCGATACCCGGCACACAGAGCCGCGTCGAATGTGACACGCTGATTCTCTCGGTCGGATTGATTCCCGAAAACGAGCTCGCCGAGTCCGTCGGAGTAAAGCTTGACCCACGCACAAAGGGCCCCGTATGCGACGGTCAGTGTATGACGAGCATCGACGGCGTATTCAGCTGCGGTAACGCTTTGCACGTCAACGATTTGGTTGACTTTGTTTCGCAGAACGCCGAGCAGGCGGGAAAATCAGCCGCTGCTTATTCCGCCAAGGAAAGGCGGCTTATTGAGATAACCCCGGGTGACGGCTTATTGTACGCAGTGCCGCAAAGGCTCAATCTCAACGAGGATAACAGTAAAACAGACCTGTATTTCCGCGTCCGCGAGGAGGAAAACAACTGTGTGCTTCATATTTACGCGGACGGTAAAGAAATACTTAAAAAGCGTTACGCATTTATGCGTCCGCCCGAAATGGAAAATCTCACGATTGATTTCAGCGCATGCGAATTAAACGAAAACAGCCGAGTGGAGCTTCGGCTGGAAAGACTCGGTAAAGGAGACGGTGTAAAATGACAAAAGAATTGGTTTGCATCGTTTGTCCCCGTTCGTGCAGAATGACGATTACATCAGACGGCGACGAGCTTGTTGTGACCGGCAACACCTGCAAAAGGGGCAAAGAATTCGCCGTAAGCGAAATGACCGACCCGCGTCGTACCGTTTGCACAACGGTGCGCACCGCCTACCCTTCGGTACCGGTTCTGCCCGTTCGCGTATCGGGGCCGATTCCCAAAAACAGAATTTTCGACCTGATGCACGAGGTAAACCGTATCACCGTTTCAAAACGACTCGGACGAGAGGAAGTCGTTGTACCGAATATTCTCAATCTCGGCGTGGATTTGATTGCAACAAGCAATATCCTGAAGGACGAGAAGAAGCAACCTTAAAAAAGAAAGAGGGGAAAATCTTTAATGGAACAGTCACTTGTGCTGACCTTTGACGTCGGCACGCAGAGTGCAAGATGCTTACTTGTCAATGAGAGTGGAGACTTTGAGGATAAGGAGCAGCAAAAATACAAGGTTCCTTATTTATCAAAACAGCCCGGATGGGCAGAACAGACCCCGGATTTTTATTTTAACATTATAGCCGAAATGTCAAAAAAGGTTATCGAGAGAAATGCCGATAAGCTTGACCGCATAACAGCCGTATGCCTTACCTGCATACGTGACACGGTGCTTTGCCTCGACAAAGACAAACGTCCGCTTCGCGACATAATATTATGGCTCGACGAGCGTGAGGCCGACGAGGACGGACAGATTCCGGCAGCAAAACGCGCATTGTTTTCGCTTGTGGGAATGGGAGAATCGGTAGATATGATTTACCGAGCCTCTACCGGCAACTGGATTATGCAAAACGAGCCCGAAATATGGGCCAAAACAGACAAATACGTTATGCTGCCGTCATATCTCAACTATCTTTTGACGGGCGAGCTTAAGGATTCCGTGGCAAATATGATAGGTCACGTACCGTTTGATTACAAAAACCGCCGTTGGATGAAACCCGGTGCTCTCACGCGCTGCGTGTGCAATGTTCCGTCCGAAAAGCTCTGTGAGCTTGTTCCGTCGGGCGAGGTCATAGGTAAAATCACAAAAGATGCGTCTGAAAAAACGGGCATCCCAATTGGACTTCCGCTTATAGCAACCGGCTCCGACAAGGGCTGTGAAACCATCGGTATGTCCGTTGTAAAATCAAACCGAGCAGCAATTTCCTTCGGCACGACCTCAACCTTACAGATGGCGGTTAAAAAATATTTTGAACCGCAGCCTTATATGCCGGCTTATCCGGCTGTTCCGAACGATATGTTCAATCCCGAATTCGAGGTCTATCGCGGATTTTGGATGATTTCGTGGTTTATAGAGCAGTTTGCCGCGAAGGATAAGGTTGACGCCGCCGAGGAGGGCGTTTGCATAGAGCGTTATCTTGACGATAAAATCAAGGATATTGAGGCCGGCTCCGGCGGACTTATTTTACAGCCGTTCTGGACTCCGGGCATCACGAACCCGAACGCGAGCGGCGCAATTATAGGCTTTTCGGATTTCCATACGCGCTATCATTTGTATCGTGCCATAATAGAGGGCATCTGCTTAGAGCTGTACCACGGGCTCGTTAAAATGCAAAAACGCTCAAGCGTCACGGTAGATGAGCTTTTTGCCGGCGGAGGCGGCTCCAGCAGCCCGGTCGTATGTCAAATTGCCGCAGATGTGTTCGGCTTGCCCGTACACCGTATTCAGACTCACGAGGCGAGCGCAGTCGGCTGTGCCATGGTCGCGTTTATTTCACAGGGTGTTTACGGTAGCTATGAGGACGCCATAGAGCATATGGTACATAAAAAAGACGTATTTATTCCGAACGAGGAAAACCACCGAACCTATATGAAAATTTACGGCAAGGCGTATTCTCACCTTGCCTCAAGATTAAAGCCAATAGAAAAATACCTACATCATTTTCAAACAGGAGGACACTGATAATGAGTACAAAACCGTATAAGGGCTTTGAGCCTAAATGGATGCTTCAGAGAGCACCTGAGAACAGCTATCGTTCAATTTTCCGCTGGGGCGACCCCGACTTCTTCAAATATCCGAAGGAGAGCCTTTACAAATATGTTAAAAAACGCTGCAATCTCAAGGACGAGGAGTTTATGCAGTATAATGACGATTTGGGTCTTGACCCCGTAAATCTCGGCGAAGAGCACGCTCCGAAGATTGACAAAAAGCACGTAAAGGCCATTGCCGCAATAGTCGGCGAAAAGAACGTCTCACAGAGCGACTACGACCGTCTCGCCGTTTCCTACGGACAGACAATGTACGATCTTCTCAGAATGCGTCACCGTCGCTTTGACTCTCTTCCCGACCTTGTTGTTTTTCCGGAGACAAGCGAGCAGATAGAGAAAATCGTAGCCTACGTCACAAAGAATAAAATACCGCTCTATGTTTACGGCGGCGGCTCGTCGGTTACAAGAGGCGTTGAGCCCATTAACGGCGGCGTTTCTCTTGATATGCGCCGTAACTTCAACAAGGTCATTAAATTCAATGAGACCGACCAGACCATTACCGTTCAGGCAGGTATGTCCGGACCAAAGCTTGAGGAAACGCTTCAAAACGCTCAGAGCCTTTTCGGTGCAAAGCGTCCATACACCTGCGGCCACTTCCCGCAGTCGTTTGAATATTCCTCCGTCGGCGGTTGGACCGTCACACGCGGTGCCGGTCAGAACAGCACCTATTACGGCACCATAGCCGATATAGTTGTTTCGCAGAAATACGCCACACCGATAGGTAAAATCGAGACAAGTCACTATCCGAGAGAGGCAACGGGACCGAATCTCAATCAGGTTATGATGGGCGGCGAGGGCACCTTCGGCGTTCTTACCGAGGTCACGCTCAAGTTTTTCCGCTGGATGCCCGAAAACAGAAAACGCTTTTCCTATATGTTCAAAGACTGGCCGACAGCTATGCGCGCCGCTCGTGAAATGATGCAGTGTGAGTGCGGCTTCTCCTCTGTTTTCCGTCTTTCAGACCCGGAGGAGACTTCGTTAATGCTCCATCTTTATAACGTTGACGAAACGCCGCTTGAGCCTCTTCTTGATAAATTGGGCTACAAGGACTTTGAGCGCTGTCTCTTCCTCGGATTTACAGACGGCGAAAAGGGCTTCTCAAGAAACGTTGCTCATAACATAATGAAAATTGCCGTTAAGCACGGCGGTATCCCGATGACCGGCTACGTATGCAAGGGCTGGGAAAAGGGCCGCTTCAACGACCCGTATCTTCGCGATACACTCATGGATTTCGGCTTTATGATCGATACGCTTGAGTGCACGGTCAACTGGTCAAATATGGCTCGTGTTCACCGTGAGGTTCGTGAGGTTTGCCATAAGCTTCCGAACACAATCGTTACAACTCATATGTCGCATTGCTATCCGCAGGGCGCCAACCTCTACTTCATCTTTATGACTAAAATGCAGGACGAAGAGGAGTTCCGTGCTTATCACGCAACAATTCTCGACGCCATACAGAAGAGCGGAGCTGCCATCAGCCACCACCACGGTATCGGAAAGATGTTTGCTCCGTGGCTTGAGGGCTACCTCGGCGAAAAAGAATACGGCATAATCCGCACGCTTAAAAACTATTTTGACCCCGATTACCTTATGAATCCGGGCGGAACCATAGGCCTTGACCTTAAGTCCGAGGATAAGAAATATCTGCGTGAGCATACCGAGTATGTTGACGAACTCAAGGACTGAAAAGGCTGTTGAAGCGCGGCTCAAAGCCGTAACGTCAAGCATAAACACATAAAATCAAGGCTTTCGTTTCACCTGAGACGAAAGCCTTTTTATTGCCGTTCACAGAAAAGCTTACTTTTTGTATAAGCTTCCGGCATTTGCAGCTGTTGACTGTTTGCCGTCATAATTATATAATAATTTATAACATAATTTTGCCGCATATGTGATATGCCGCACAAGCAAAGAGGTTCATCATGACAGATAAGAGCTATTCAATTATTTTCAGCAGTCCGACAGGCAACACGAAGCTGCTCGCCGACACCATTCGCGACGCGCTGCCGGAGGAAAACTGCAATTATTTCGGAGTGAGTGAAAACGCCGATACACAATCCGACATTTTATTTGTAGGCTTTTGGACGGATAAGGGAACCGCCGACAAGGCGACCTTGGATTTGCTCGAAAAGCTGAAAAATAAAAGGATTTTTCTTTTCGGAACGGCGGGCTTCGGCGGAGACGAGGAGTACTTCAAAAAAATCCTCGCAAATACAAAAAAGAGCATTAGTGGCAGCAACATCACAGTCGGTGAGTATATGTGTCAGGGAAAAATGCCGCAAACGGTCAGGGAGCGCTATATCAAAATGAAAAGCCTGCCGAATCCCGTGCCGAATCTCGATATGCTGATTGAAAACTTTGACCGTGCTCTGTCTCATCCCGACGAAAACGATTTGAAAAGGCTGAGGCTCTCCGTGGAAAAGCTGTAATATGAAGCGACAGCGTAAACGATCCTGTTAAGCTGTGCCGCGTATCATATTACTATTGATTTATTGTAAAAATAATGATAAAATATTCAGCGTAGCTCGTAAGCAGGTGTAGTTTAATGGCAGAACATCAGCTTCCCAAGCTGAATACGGGGGTTCGATTCCCCTCACCTGCTCCAAAAACGGCAAGTATCCTTTGATACTTGCCGTTTCTTTACTTTTCGCATTTTACTCTCGTCTCGCCTTTCTTTCGTCTACCCTCAGTCCGCTCACTTCATTATTCGCTGTTCACTTTTCTCTCTTCGCTCAACCTCTCCTCTCTTGCAGAGGAAGGTGGGCCTCGTCAAGGCAAGCCGGAGGGATTCTGCCTCCCTTGTAAAGGAAGGTGAGCTTCGTCAAGGCAAGCCGGAGGGATTCTGCCTCCCTTGTAAAGGGAGGTGGGCCTCGTCAAGGCAAGCCGGAGGGATTTTGCCTCCCTTGTAAAGGGAGGTGGGCCTCGTCAAGGCAAGCCGGAGGGATTTCTTGGGAGCATATGGAATTTGAATAAAAAGCGCAATACCTTTTAATCCCTCAGTCCGCTCGTGAACTCGCGTCCAGCTCCCTTTACAAGGGAGCCTTTTGACATTTCCCCACACCGTGGAGAATCACCCTTTTCAAGGGAGCCTGAATAATCCCTCAGTCACCTGCGGTGGCATCTCCCTTTTCAAGGGAGCCTGAATAATCCCTCAGTCCTCTTCGTCATTGCCTCCCTTGTAAAGGGAGGTGGGTTGCCGCAAGGCAAGCCGGAGGGATTTTGCGGAGTTATATGGAATTTAAATAGATTGTGCGTGATTATTTAATCCCTCAGTCCGCTCGCGAACTCGCGTCCGGCCCTCTTTTCAAAGGAGCCTATCAGAGTGCTTCGCCTTGTAAATAAAATCTATTAAAAAAGCTCCCCTTGGGGGAGCTTTTCGTTTTATTCGCCGCCGGTACGTCTGAAAAGGTCGTTAATGTGTCTGAAATAATTTTTGTCTATACCGTCTATTGTTTCCTCGGTGGTTCTGAACTGCCAGTTGCCGAACGCTCTGCCGGGAACATTCATACGCGCGTCCGAGCCGAAGCCGCACATATCCTGATAAGAAATGACGGCAAGCTTTGCCGAAGAACGCCACACGGTTTCGATAATCTTGCGGCAGGACGGGCTGTAATATCCGCCGTCGCCCCAGTTATCGCCCGTAAATCCGCAGTAATCAAGCGCAAAGGCTCGTTCTTCGGGCGTTGCCTCCCAAAGCCACGCAAGCAGCGTTGTATTGTCGTGCGTGCCGACATATGCTACGGTATTCAGCGGATAGTTATGCGGCAGATGTGTGCTGTTTCCGCACGGGTCAAAGCCGAACTGTATTACACGCATACCGGGGAACCGAGTTTTATCAAGCAACTGTGTGACGTCCTCGCCGAACACGCCGAGATCCTCTGCAATAATAGGAACGTCTCCCATTTCTTCCTTTACGGCGTCAAAAAATTTCATTCCGGGCCCCTTGACCCATTCGCCGTTTTTCGCCGTTTTTTCGTCCGCAGGAACAGCCCAATATGACGCAAATGCGCGAAAATGGTCAATTCTGACCGTATCATAAAGTCGAAAAGCGTCCTTTATGCGGCTGAGCCACCAGGCATAGCCCGTTTTTTCAAGCACATCCCAATTATAAAGCGGATTGCCCCAAAGCTGACCGTCCTTTGAGAAGTAATCGGGCGGAACTCCCGAAACTCTGCGGCGCACAAAGCTACGCTCGTCTATCTCAAAAAGCTCCGTATTGCTCCAAACATCGGCACTGTCGGTTGAGACGTATATCGGCATATCGCCGAGTATTTTTACGCCGTTTTCGTTGGCAAACTGCTTTATACGGTGCCATTGAGAAAAGGCAATATACTGCTCGAATTTATAAAAATCGGCTTCGTCTTTCAACTCGTCTCTGTTTTTAAGCGCATTTTCGTACCGTGCGAATTTTTCATCCCACTCATACCATGGCTTGCCGCCGAATTTTTCCTTTGCGGCGCAAAACAGCGAATATGCTTCGCACCACGGGTTCTCCTCGCAGAATTTTTCAGTCTCCGCAGATACTTCGTTTTTCTTGTTTTGATACGCGATTTTTAAAAGCTCCCTGCGGCTTTTGGCGGCAAATTCGTAGTCCGCCGTGTAAGGCGAGCCGTAATATACGCTTCTTGCAAGGTCGTCTTCCGACACATAGCCGTCATTTTTGAGCGTGTCCGGGTCAATCAGAAGCGGTGACAACGCAAATGCCGCCGGAGACGCATAAGGTGAGCCGTAAAAATCCGTAGGACAAAGCGGCAGCACCTGCCAATATGAAAACCCCATATCCTTGATACGGCGTATAAACCGTTTTGTCTCTTCGCCCATTACGCCGATTCCGTACTTTGACGGGAGCGACGTGATATGCATTAAAACTCCGCCGGCTCTTGTGTTAAGCATTATATAATTCCCCTTTTTTGAGCTTCGTCTTGATTTATGCCGCTTTGAGATACTCCTCAAGGCACAGGCCGCTCTTATTCATCGCCTTTGCAGCCTCTTTGCCGACATAACGCCAATGCCACGGCTGATAATTCATACCCGTTTTGTCGGTTTTATTTTCGGGATAGCGCAAAATAAAGCCGTAATCCTGCGCATTTTTTACAAGCCACGAAAACTCCTTTGTAGAGGCAAAATCGGAACTTGCACTCACAATATCCATTGACAGACCGAGATTTTGCTCGGAATATCCGCCCGGCAAAATAAATGTGCGCGCCTTTGCGGCGGCGTCGTCATCGGACAAGCCCTGATTTTTATAATAACTCACCTTTCGGTTGTAATTATCGTTTTGACGTGAAACCGAGCAATACCCTGCATACGGAGTTAAAACGCAGCCGTCCTTCTTTGCGGCGTCGTACATCTCTTGATATGCTTTAACAACTCTCGAATCAAGCTGCACGCTGCTTCCGCTTATCGCGTTTGCAAGCGACGGCACATATCCGTCGGGCAGCTTATGCCCTGCGTTAACAAGCGTGAGCTCCCAATTGCCCGAGCTCGGGTCTACGGTTTGAGGATTGTTAAAATCGGCTGCCGAAGCCGTAACGGGCGGTGCCGATGCGGTCGTCTCCGGAACGGTTTCAGGGGCTGTCGTTTCCGCGGTAGTCTCTTCTTCGGTCGTCTCCTCCTGCGGTTCTTCCCCTGTGGTTGTTTCGCTGATTTTTGCTTCGAGCCTCTCGACGGCAGGGTCCTTTACCTCTCTTTGCCCTATCGTAAGCTCACCGACTATAAGCCCCGTCATTATAACGGCCAAAATTACAAACAGCAAAAATTTTCTTTTTACCGTCTTTTTCAATCTGACTTTTTTCTTCATATTTCGCGTCCTTTTAAAATCTCTTCTTGATATTTTAAAATGTTTACGTCGGATTGTCAATCAAAAGGCGCATTTCGGCGACAAAATTCAGCCGACGGAGACTTTTTTCTCATCAAAGTAAACGAAGCCGTCAATCCACACATTGATTTTTTATCTTTAAGGCACTCCGACAATGCGCAAAAAAGACCCTGCGGATTTTACTCTGCAAGGTCTTTTTCCTGTTATGGTTTAAAAATTGGGGTTGCCCAAAATCAAACTCTGATTATTTGTTCTTCTCTGCGATTGCAGCCTGAGCAGCAGCAAGACGAGCGATCGGAACACGGAACGGTGAGCAAGATACATAGTCGAGGCCGATCTTGTGGCAGAACTCAACGGAAGACGGGTCGCCGCCGTGCTCACCGCAGATACCGCAGTGAAGTGACGGACGGGTAGCTTTACCGTTCTTAACAGCCATTTCCATGAGCTGGCCTACGCCGACCTGGTCAAGCTTAGCAAACGGATCGCTCTCGAATATCTTCTTGTCATAGTAAGCACCGAGGAACTTACCTGCATCGTCACGGCTGAAGCCGTAAGTCATCTGAGTAAGGTCGTTGGTACCGAAGCAGAAGAACTCAGCTTCCTTAGCGATGTCGCCTGCAGTAAGAGCCGCACGCGGAATCTCTATCATGGTACCTACTTCATACTTCATATCGGAGCCGGCAGCTGCAATTTCTGCATCTGCAGTCTCAACAACGATGTCCTTAACATATTTAAGCTCTTTAGCGTCGCATGAAAGCGGAATCATAATTTCGGGAGCAACAGTCCAGTCCGGATGAGCCTTCTGAACGTTGATAGCGGCGCGGATAACAGCCTTAGTCTGCATCTTTGCGATTTCCGGATAGGTTACTGCAAGACGAAGTCCGCGGTGACCCATCATCGGGTTAAACTCGTGAAGAGAAGCGATGATAGCCTTAATCTGCTCAACGGTCTTGCCCTGAGCGTCTGCAAGCTTCTTGATGTCAGCTTCTTCGGTGGGAACGAACTCGTGAAGAGGCGGATCGAGGAAACGGATTGTTACCGGGCAGCCCTCAAGTGCTTCATAGAGCTTTTCAAAGTCGCTCTGCTGATAAGGAAGAATCTTATCAAGAGCAGCTTCTCTCTCTTCAACGGTGTCGGAGCAAATCATCTCTCTGAATGCGGCAATTCTGTCCTCTTCAAAGAACATATGCTCTGTACGGCAAAGGCCGATGCCCTCAGCACCGAGTTCTCTTGCCTTCTTAGCGTCAGCCGGAGTATCTGCATTGGTACGAACCTTGAGGGTTCTGTACTTATCAGCCCAGCCCATTATTCTGCCGAATGTGCCAGCTATGGTAGCGTCAACAGTCGGGATGATGCCCTCATAGATGTTGCCGGTAGAACCGTCTATTGAAATGTAGTCGCCCTCGTGGAATTCCTTGCCTGCGAGAGTGAACTTCTTATTTTCTTCGTCCATATCGATAGCTGTGCAGCCCGATACGCAGCAAGTACCCATACCGCGTGCAACAACGGCAGCGTGTGAAGTCATACCGCCGCGAACGGTGAGAATACCCTGAGAAGCTTTCATACCGGTGATGTCCTCGGGAGAGGTCTCAAGACGAACAAGAACAACCTTTTCGCCTCTCTCGTTCCACTCCTCTGCATCCTCTGCGGTGAATACTATCTTACCGCAAGCAGCACCGGGAGAAGCACCGAGACCCTTGCCGAGCGGAGTAGCTGCTTTAAGAACTGCTGCGTCAAACTGCGGGTGAAGAAGAGTATCAAGGTTACGCGGGTCAATCATAGCTACCGCTTCTTCCTCGGTTCTCATACCCTCGTCAACGAGGTCGCAAGCAATCTGAAGAGCTGCCTGAGCTGTTCTCTTACCGTTTCTGGTCTGAAGCATATAAAGCTTGCCGTGCTCAACGGTGAACTCCATATCCTGCATATCTCTGTAATGATCCTCAAGGGTCTTGCAAACATTTTTAAACTCTGCAAATGCCTCGGGGAACTTCTGCTCCATCTCTGTGATGTGCATGGGAGTACGAACGCCTGCAACAACGTCCTCGCCCTGAGCGTTTGTAAGGAACTCACCGAAGAGGCCCTTAGCGCCGGTAGCCGGGTCACGTGTGAATGCAACGCCTGTGCCGCAATCATCGCCCATGTTGCCGAATGCCATTGACTGTACGTTAACTGCGGTACCCCATGAATACGGGATATCGTTATCACGGCGATAAACGTTTGCACGGGGGTTGTCCCATGAACGGAAAACAGCCTTGATAGCGCCCATGAGCTGATCCTTGGGATCGCTCGGGAAATCCTCGCCTATTTTAGCCTTATACTCATCCTTGAACTGCATAGCGAGCTTTTTAAGGTCGTCGGCGTCAAGCTCTACGTCCTGAGTTACGCCCTTTTCCTTTTTCATCGCGTCTATAAGCTGCTCAAAATATTTCTTGCCGACTTCCATAACAACGTCGGAATACATCTGAATAAATCTTCTGTAACAGTCCCAAGCCCATCTCGGATTGCCTGACATTTCGGAAATTGTGTTAACAACCTCCTCATTAAGGCCGAGGTTAAGGATTGTGTCCATCATACCGGGCATTGAAGCGCGCGCACCGGAACGAACCGATACGAGAAGCGGATTTTTCTTATCGCCGAACTTTTTACCGGTGATGCCTTCCATCTTTACGATGTACTCGTTTATTTCAGCCATGATCTCGGGATTGATCTCGCGGCCGTCCTCATAATACTGAGTACAAGCTTCTGTTGTGATAGTGAAGCCCTGCGGTACCGGAAGACCGATGTTGGTCATTTCGGCAAGGTTTGCGCCTTTACCGCCGAGGAGCTCACGCATGTTAGCATTACCCTCTGAAAAAAGGTAGCAATACTTTTTTGCCATTGAGAATACCTCCAATTATAAATTACAGTGTTAATGGCTGCCCTCGCTTTAAAGCTATGGGCATTATAAACCGCTTGATATTATAACAGAAAAAACACAGCATTTCCATAGTTTTTGCGAATTTTTTGTATTTCGGCGAAATAAATTAAGCACAAAATACAATTTTGAGCATTTTAGGGGAAAATATGCAAGTTTTACGCCGTTTTTTGCGCCTAACAACTGTGCAAATCAAAAAGGAGCCGTAAAAATTACAGCTCCTTTCGGAAATGAAATTATACAAGACCCGTGTACATCTTTAAGATGTACTCCGCGTCAAAGGTAGAAATATCGCCGCTGCGGTTTGCGTCCGCAACATATTTAGCCGTGGGGGACAGCTCCTCCATACCGTTTACGTATCTCAAAGCAAGCCTTGAGTCAACGGGCGTTATGCTGCCGTCAAGGTCCACGTCGCCGAGCTTTGCCGTAAGCGGAGCCACATAGTGAGTTCCCGCATTATAAACGAGAAACTGCGGATACTCCGCCCAAGTGTCAACGGTCGGCTGCGTTTTCGCCGTCATAGCCCGCACATAAAGGTCACAGCCGTTTTTGCGGTAATCAAACATCGAATGGCCGTAATTCTTTATAAACCATGTGTTTTCGGGGAGCATACAGGTTGAGGCGTCGATAATGCCGTCCTCGGAAAGACAGTTGTGCCCGACGTCCCTCGCCTGAACGTAATCGTCGCCGAGAGTCGTTTTAAGACGGGCGCAGGTGGCACCGCCGCTTGTACGGTTTGTCTCAATAACTCCGTCGCTCGTGTAATCGGCAGTAGGCGTAAACGGCGCTATATAAAGATTGTAGTTTGAGAATATGCAAACAGAAGTGCCGCTTGCCTTGGCTCTCTGTAAAATCGAAGAAATATTCGCCTGTATATCGTGTATCTCGTCGATTTTTCTCTCAAAGGTCGCCCAGTTGGCAGCTATCACAGAAGCCGAAACGCCGCTTTGCTGCTGATTTTTCTCCATATACGCCCGCATTACGGCTTTTGCGTCATCATAGTATTCATCGGGTACAAACGCCCAAAGACTCGGCGTGTAGCCGAAGCCGGAAACAAGGCACTCGGTATAAATGCGGTCCTTATAGGTTCTGCCGCTGCCGTCGGGAAGCTCGGTCTCAAGGAATCCCTCAAGCTTCGGCACCGCAAGCTGCAAAAGCTTGAGTGTGTCAAGCACCTTGCCGAGAGTGTCGGAATTCATACTCTGATTTATAAACGGGATAAGCTCATCTATGCCGACGGCTATCTCGCCCTTAAAGAGACAGCCCACCATATCAAGCCCCGTAAACGCGGAATTTAGCATGGTTATGTTTGAGACGTCGTCACAGCCGTAAAGTCCCAAATACGAAGCCAAAACCGCTCCGCCCATACTGTGGCCGGCAATTGACACCTTGTCGACGTGCTTATCCGCCTTGATTTTTTGAACATACGCGTTTATGTCCGCTGCAAGCTCCTGCATAGATTTATGCCAAGTAAGACCATAAACGTAAACGTTGTCGGCACCGACTTCGTCGCAGCACGCGTCGACTATATCCTTATCGAAGGCGTCTCCCCTTGTGACCTCGTCAAGTCCGTATTGCGATACCGGCTCGGTATATTGGTCTATAACGGTGACGTCGGGGTGCTTTGCCGTGCCGTCGGGATTGCACGAAACCGGCTCGAAAAGATTGTTTGCTATTTCCACTATTCCCGTGCAAAACGTTTCATAATCTCCCTTTAGAAACGCGCCGAGCGGAGCTATGGCGTTTTTCGCCGTTTCAACTATTGCGTCCTGCGACGGCCCCCAAACCTGATTTCCGTCACCGTCCACCAACACATATTCGCCGAAGCCTGCTATTATCAGGATAGGCGTAACCTTATCCTTGGGCTCTGCGGCTGCCGCGGGAACAAAGCAAAGAACTGTCATGGTCAGTGCCAAAAGTATACTGACAAACTTTTTCATCCTGTTTTTTGACATAATTATTCTCCCCCTGCTTTAAACAATTAAGTAGATATTACCATAATTATATCATTTTTGCAATATTTTTTATACAATCAGCTCATAAAATCCGTCTCAACCCTTTTAATTGACGTTTCGGGCGAATATGTCCATTTATCTATGTGGCCGTCACTTATAAAATAATCCGCCGCCGGACTTTTGCCGTCACCGGTAAAATAGTCCACGATAATAAGCTTTATTTTCATCCTTTCGGGATTTATGCTTTTTATGTAAACCGCGGCACTGTCGCCTGCGCGCGGCCCTAAGGCGCATTCGGCAAGCCCTGCAAGATTGGGCGCAAGCTCCACGAATATACCGTAATCCTCCACAGAGCGTATTACTCCGGGCACGGTTTCTCCGGGCGCGAATTTTGAAGCATTTTCCTCCCAAGTGCCGAGCAGCTCCTTTTGCGACAAGGTGATTCTGCCGTTTTCGTCTATCGATTTCACAACTGCCTTTATATCCTGATTAACCGAAAAACGAACACACGGATGAGGTATGCGCGACACCGAGATACCGTCTATCGGCATAAGTGCCGAAATGCCTGCGCCTATGTCGCAAAACGCGCCGAACGGCTCAAGGTGCGTCACGCGTGCGTCGATTATATCGCCCGGAATGAGTCTTGAAGTATAATTTACCGCGCACTCCTCTTGGAGCTTGCGGCGGCTGAGCAGAGCGAATGTCTCGCCCCTTTCATTCTCGGAAAATCCCGTTATCACAAAGTCAACGGGCTTATTAACGCGCGATATTATGGCTATGTCGCGAACCGTGTTATTTTCAATCCCCATAGCGCATTCCTTGCGCGGCATAAATCCCTTCATACACCTTAAATCCACGTCGAGATTGTGTCCGCGGTCGCAGAGAACCGCGCGCGCCTCAAGCGATTCTCCCGACAAAAAGGCGTTTTTGAGCTCCGCCGGGCTTGAAAGTCTTTTTTCGACAGCTTCGATGTCTGCGCGTGCACCCTCGGGGTAATATTTTTTCATAATTCTCACCTGCTTTGTTTACACTATGCCTGCCGCTTTATAAACACCGTGTCCCTTATGGCAGGTACAACACTATATGTATATGCGGCAGCTCTTCGGTTGAGAATTAACGCGCGATTTTATTTTAGCCCGGCAAGCCTCCGGTTTTGCCGCGACGCAGAACGAAGCGAGCCGCTCAAAACCGTAATAAACAAAGTCCGCAAAATGCAAAAGTGCCGCAAACACGAGGTTTGCGACACTTTTTTACACCATATTCAAATATCACTTTTTAGCCTGCTTTGAGTACTTCTTGAGATATATAAATCTCATAAGTCTTGTCTCAATGGGGCTTATGGGCTTGCCTGCCTCAAACAGTCTTGCGCCGACTGCGGTCTTGCAGCCCTTATCCATTACCATTTCAACCGCTGTGGCATCATATTCGCTGCCCGATACGCAAAGCGCACCGTTGTTGTTAAGAAGAACGCCGTTTCTGCCCTTAAGAGCCTTTACGACCTTCTTAGCGGTCTTTTTGGTGCTGTTGGGATTAAATGTTACCGAGCAAACGGTTGCGCCGACAAGCTGTGCAAAATCGTCAAGAAGCGGCTTCATTGTTTTGCCCGACTTAGACATTGCGACTTCCGCCGGTGTTTTGGTGTGCATAATGAAGTTTACATCCTTGCGCTTTTTATAGATGGCTCTGTGCATTTCAGCCGAAGCCGGATAATCATTGCCTGCTACAAGCTCACCCGTTTTAATGTCTATTCTGACTATCGAGCCGTCGCCGTCTACGGCACTTATATTAAACACGCTGCCGTCACGTTCGCTGTTGCACGGCTCAAATACCGGAGCCTCCTTGGCACTCGAGTCAAAGAGCGTGCCGATATACTCGGCTACGTCGCCGAGGGTCTCGGCTACCTTACCGGTGATGAGACGGTATCTGTTTTTAACGGTAGTTTCGCAGATCTTTTCGAGCTCTGCCGCCACCTTAAACGCCTCGTCGTAATCCTTACCCATGCAAAGAGCACCGTGGTGAGCCATAATTACGGCCTTGGAGTCCGAACGCTTTATAGCCTCGACAACGCCCTTGCGAAGCTTGCCGGTTCCGGGAAGTCCGTATGCCGCAATCGGGACATTATCGCCGACTATTTCGGCCGACGCGGGTTCAACCTCGTTTATATCCATACCGAGCGCACTTATGACGGACGCCTGCATCTGATGCGTGTGAATTACGAAATTAACCTCGGGGCGAAGACGATATGCCTCGGCATGAATGCCCTTTTCCGAGGACGGCTTAATGTCACCCTCATAGCTGCAATCGTCGATATTAACAACTACTATTTCGTCGGGAGTAAGAGTTTCATAGGGACGTCCGCTCGGAGTAATAACGAATCTCTTATCGTCTACTCTGCATGAAATATTACCCCATGTTCTCGCGATAAGTCCGTATTCAACAACCTCTATACCGGCTTTAATGACGAGCTGTTTTGCTTCCATTATATCCATTGTATTCACCTCTTCGTTATTTATAACAAAGCGGGACAGACGGAAAACCCGTCCGCCCCGTTTTCTTGGGATTAAATTCAGTCAGCCTTAACAGCGACGTTTTCAAATACTCTGTCGAAGCAAGCAAGAGCCTGGTCGATCATCTTAGGAGTATAAGCGGCTGAAGTATAAAGACGGCTGCCTGCGAGAGTTACAAGACCCTCTGCCATATAAGCTGCGCCCATATGCTCCATTTCCTTCTGTCTTACGCCGGTCTCGCCGAGAATTGCCGGGATTTCCCACGGTTTCTTCCAGTTAATCTGATAGTGCATTGTGCCGACTGTCTCAAGGTGGCAGATAGAGCCGGTGTTCCAAACTACGAAGGGAAGACCGTGCTTCTTAACGAGCTCTTTAAGACCCGCACAAATTCTGTCGCCCATCTGACCTGCCTTCTGGCAAGCGTTTGTTCTTTCGATTTCTTCAAGAGTGAAGTAACCTGCGCAGCATGAAAGCGGGTTAGCGGTCATTGTGCCGCCGACAAGAGCCTTGTGGATCTTCTTACCGCTCGAATCAAGGCCTGCACCGAGATACTTCATGTACTCTCTCTTACCGCCGATGCCGCCTGCACCCGGATAACCGCCTGCAATAACTTTACCGAATATGGTAAGGTCGGGCGATACGCCGAAGTAACCTTGAGCACCTGCCATACCGATACGGAAGCCTGTAACAACCTCATCGAATACGAGGAGTGCGCCGTATTTGCGGCAAAGACGCTCAACGCCCTTAACATATTCAACGGTGATAGGGGTAGTACCGCTCTCGGGGCCTACCGGCTCCATATAAACGGCTGCTGTGCCGCCGCGGAACTGGTTGAGTCTGAGCTTTCTCTCAAGCTCGTCAAGATCGTTCGGAGTAGTCTCCTGAATGAACATGAAGCAGTTGAGCGGAACACCGTGAGCCTGTGTGAACTTTGTGCCGTTTACGCGGATACCGTAAGCCATCTGATCGGACCAGCCGTGGTAAGCGCCGCCCATCTTTATGATGTTCTTATGCTTTGTAGCAAGTCTCGCGATACGAGCCGCACCCATGCAAGCCTCGGTGCCCGAGCCCATCATACGGAACATATCAACGGTTTCAATGCTGTCGGAAATCTTTTTGGCGAGCTTGTACTCAAACTCGTGGAAAAGTCCGGTTGAGGGACCGCAAGTATTAAGGAGGTCAATAACCTGCTCACGAACAGCTTTCGGGTTGGAGCCGAGAACAGTCGGGCCGCCTGCCTGAAGGAAGTCAAAATACTTGTTGCCGTCAACGTCATAGAGATATGCACCCTCTGCCTTTGTGAAAACAAGCGGGAAGGGATAGTTGAAAGCAAGGTTATGCTGAACACCGCCGGGGATTATCTGGCGAGCTTCCTCAATCTGTGCTTTTGATTTGAGGCACTTTTTGTTGTAATACTCATCCTCGTATTTTTTAAGAGCCTCCGGCTTGATGGTGTAAATCGGCTTTTTAATAAGCTCATCAAGCTCTTTGTTGACTGCAACAGCGTCATTGTACTCCGAAATTGCAAATCTTGTGTCCATATCGTGACCTCCGTTTAATAAAATTAACGAAACGGTGCTGCGCAAAAGCGGCGCACCATAGATAACCACGTGTAGTGAATTACCGTTCACTTGTAATTATAGCACAAAAAAGACTCTTGTCAACGCAAAAATACGACGCGGCAAACAAATCGAACTCAAAATCGCGGACGTTTAGATGATTTCTAACTATTATTTGAATTTGTTAAACTAAACAGCCGCGAATTTGAAAAAATGACGAATACATCTGTGGGGTGTAAATGAGCAACTACACAATATATTGATGATTACTCCGTCAAAATAAATAATCGATGTGTTAATTATTCGTCAATCTGCCGAAATTTCGAAATTGCGGCAAAAATCGCGGATTTTTTGCATAAATGTCTCTTTCGACTGCCGAATTTACATTGCAGCCGCTTTCAGGCTACATCAAATAGGGTGATTCCCCACAGTGTGGGGAAATGTCAAAAGGCTCCCTTGTAAAGGGTGATTCCCCACGGTGTGGGGAAATGTCACGTAGTGACAAAGGGGACGGGCTCCCGTCAGGAGCTGGACGCGAGTCCACGAGCGGACTGAGGGATTATTCAGTCTCCCTTTTCAAGGGAGACAAAAGCGAATTAAAAGGTCACGCACATTCTTTTTAAATTCCGTAAATTCCTTTGAAATCCCTCCGGCTTGCCTGCGGCAACCCACCTCCCTTTACAAGGGAGGCAAAAAGCGGATTAAAGGTCACTCACATTCTTTTTAAATTCCGTAAATTCCTTTGAAATCCCTCCGAGTTGCCTTCGGCAACCCACCTCCCTTTACAAGGGAGGCAAAAAGCGGATTAAAAGGTCACGCACATTCTTTTTAAATTCCGTAAATTCCTATGAAATCCCTCCGGCTTGCCTTCGGCAACCCACCTCCCTTTTCAAGGGAGGCAAAAAGCTTCCAAACTGCTTTGCCGAGGCTTGCTCTGCAAGGGAGGCTGAAAAGTAAAAAGACGAAAACGGAAGTGGAAAACGAATAGTGAAAAGGGCGGGCAGGGGTGTGTGGAAAGCTCCTCATATGACACACAAAAAAAGAATAGGCATACAGCACCTAAATTAAGTACAAAAACAGAATAGGTACACGATATCAGAATGGGGTACAGAAACGGAATGGTGCACAAAATGCAAAACAGGGCACAAAAAAAACAGAGCAAGGCGAACCTTGCTCTGCTTATGATTGTTAATAAATCGGATCGATTGCTACGTGAGCGTCAGATCTCAACCCAACCCGAGTCGCCGCCCTCTACGGGGCCGGTGCCTATGGAGATTGTGATGATATCATCAAGCTCGTATGCAGAAACATCGAAATCCGGTGTTTGATAAACCTGTTTCATTGAGATTTAATCTCCTTTCAAGATATAATAATAAAATTTAATGTCGGAACGGAATATTCAGTTTTGAACAGCCGAACCGATAGTAAAGTTTCGCTGTGGTTTCTTGGTAAAATTCAATTACTGAGCTTTCCAAGCAGCAACAGCAGCATCATATCCTGAAGCAACTTTAGCAGTTACAGCTGCGGAATACCAAACATAATGATCGGCAGTACCGTCATTGTAGCATACATAAGCGATGCAGTCAATATCAGTTGCCTGAGAAGCATGAGAGATATTCTTGACGATTGCGCCGAAGTATGCATCGGAAGAAGCGTCTGCCCGACTTACATAGTCGGTAGAAGCAGCTTTCCAAGCTGACGGAAGTGCGGTGCCTTTTTCAACTGCTGCCTTAGCAGCATCTGCATCGGCAGCGCCTGTGTTGGCAGCAATGAAGCCAACGCTCTTAATTGTATTGCCGTTTGAGTTCATAGCAGCGAAGTCAGCAGCTGTGATAACCGAAGTAAGTCTGAACTGGAAGAGATCATCCGGAGCAGTTGTCTTATCGCCTGTGAACTTAACCTGAGTCTTATACTTAGCTACAGAATAAGACGGCTCAGCACCTGCAACGGTCAATTTGACCATTGAATTGGTCAAATCATATACAGACATATCCATACGAGATGTTCCTTCAGCAAAGAAAGCCATCTTTTTATCAAATGCTGCACCGTGAGCACCAACCCAAATTTCATCGCCGGGCTTTACGGAATCGGAAACAGTCATTTTGAAAGACAAGTAAGCTTCGCCGGCTACCGGATTCCATCTTTTGGCAGCAGAAGTACTACTACCCATTACTTGGATGCCCTTATTAAAATAGGCAAGTTCCTCCTCGGACATTGCGGTTTTAAGCATCTTGGCAACATCAAGATTCATATTACCTGATGCGTTGGGATTTGCAAACGAAGCAGCGCAATCACCTTCCCAAGTTCTGAATTCCGTAATTTTGGAACCAACGGGAGTAAGCTGATCGCCATTATAAAGAATCGTGTTAGCAAAAGCACCAAAACCGGTTTTTGAACCCGGGTCAATAGTCATCGTTATTTTGACTGTATCTCCGGGGCTGACTGTTGTTTTATCTGCTGTTGCAATGACTTTAACCTCGCCGGTTTTCAACGTAGGATTATAAGTGTAAGCACTCGCCATAAACGCAAAGCAGGAAATCATCATGACAACAGCCATAATAACAGAAAGCACTTTTCTGCGCATCTGATTTACCTCCTATAAAACAATTTATAAACTTATATTCCCTTTGCAGCAGCAACTACAGCAGCTGTCTCTGCCTGAGTCGGGAAATCAGAGTAACTCGCAACGCCCTCTAAATAAGTTACATCTATAGGATCTATTAAGCCGTCGCCGTTAGCATCAGCAGCTATACCGGTTATCGAGCCATCATCAGCTGAAAAGTCGAAATCGGAATAACTTGCAACACCTTCAACAAGTGTAACGTCAATAGGATCTATTAAGCCGTCGCCGTTAATATCACCGAAGAAGATGAAATAGTAAGTCTCAACAACTTCGCCGCTATCGTTAAGAAGCTCGATTTTTGCGCCTGTGCTCATCTGACCCTGGTCGTTTTCAGTTACCTGAATTGAACCGGCGGGAGTCTGCAAAGCGTCAGCAATGGAATCACCAGTATCGGTTGCAATACCGTAAACGAAACCGTTGCCGTTGGCACAAGTTGAAACCTTATCAATTATAACACCGTTAGCTTTTCCTGTTTCAGAGAGCTGAAGTTCCGGATCAGCTGCAGCTGCAGCCTTCATTACCGGGAAAGTAAGTTTCTGACCTGTGGTATAAACCGTTGAGGTTACATCAGAGGTCTTGTAGGAACCTACATAGAGTTTACCGCCGAGATTGGTCATTGATTTCTGATCGTTGAGCACACCGAAAGCGGCCGCAGTATCGGAAATGGCCTTAGAAGCGGTAAAGGTGAGGGTCGAAAGTACGACGCCGTTTGCCTTCTGAGCAACAGCTCCGCCGGCAGCCTGCGGTAATACGCCGACATAGACATAAGTCTTGCCGCCCGCAGCAGCATCATTTACGACCGTCTTTGTTGCATCGCCTGCACCGAACAGCGTTGAAGCGGTTGTGCCGCTTACAAACTTAACAGCACTGCTGTCATACTGAACAGGAACAGAAACCGTTGCAGCATAATAATCTGTGGTTAATTTTACGGTAACCTTGACCGTATCGCCTGCGCTATATGACGCCTTGTCAAACGATAAAGCGATAGTGCCGTTTTCTGCGACACCGGTATTATCATTTGCGAAAACGCCGACTGCAAGCACGCCAAGGAGCATAACTACAGATACAATAAGGCTAATAGCCTTTTTTGCCTTGGTCATTTTTTGCCTCCTTCTATTCTTAATCAATATTAAATATACACTTTTGAGAGCACAATGTCAATAATTTGTGAATAAAAATGGCACGCCGAAAGAAAATATCCCTTACGCTATCACAAATAAAGTTATTTCCTCGCGGGCTTACAAGCTTTGTACCGTTTTTTCACAAAACTATTCCGCCGCACTTTTAAAGTATATGCTCTAATCTTTTTAAGAATATCCCATTACATACGCCCTTGTGGGGGAGAAACCTCCCCCACCGGGTTTTAACTTAAGTAATTAAAGGAAATTACTTCTGAGCGATTGCAGTTCCGCCGTAAGCAGCGTCAACTACAAGGCCGTAGTTAGCGAGGTCAACCTTACCGGTAGCAAGGCCGCCTGCAGTCTTATAAGCGCCTGTGAGAGCAGCTTTGTTGTTGATTGCGAGGTCCATGGAGGAAGCATCGAATCCGTCAACAACACCGTCGCCGTTTACATCGCCGTAGATAACGACTGTGTAGATAGCAACCGGAGCACCGCTCGACTTAAGGCTGAGTGTTGCGGTAGCGCCTGTACCATAAAGGCCTGCAGCGTTAGCGGCAACATTAAGAGTTGTAGCCGAAGGATCCTTAGCCGTTACTCTTGCGAGTACGTCGTCGGCAGTAGCGAGCGAGCCGGGTGTTACGCCGGTGATGAGAGAAGCGTTCTCTGTTACGGAAACGCCCTCATTTGAACCCGCCGTGGTGGGAACTGCTACGTACTTGCATACGAACGGAGCCATAGCATTCTTGAGGTTTGTGATAACAGCGTCAATCTGAGCTGCTACAACGTTTGAATAGAAGCGGTCATTTGCAGCATAGTTTTCAGCGGAGCCGCTGTAAAGGTTTGCTGTGTTGCCCTTCTCATCGGTGTACTCATAGCCGAGTACGGAAACGAGCTTAGCATAAGCTTCGGTCTCTGAAAGGCCGTCAGCCTTTGATGCGTCAAATGTATATGCACTGTTTTCAGTGAATATTGACTTAGCCTGAGCTATAACTGCCTCAAGCTCGGTGTAAGCACCTGCCTCGAGAGCAGAAGCCGATTTCGGCATAAGAGCGCGCTGAGCGATTTCAAGCTCATACTTAACATCGAATACCTCGGACTGAAGAGCCTTAGCGTTGGCATTTAATGCCTCGGCAGCTGCAAGAGCCTTGGTGTATCTTGCATAAGAGCCTGCTGTGTAGTCAGCCTCTTTGTAGCCCTGAGCCTTAGCGGCTTTGATTTCCTTATCAAGGAACTGCTTCTGAGTTGTAACCGCAGCGCCCTTCAGGAAGCTTGCATACCAAGCAATGTTCTTAGCGTTGTTAAGGATTTCAAGCTCCGAATAACTGGGAGTCTTGTAAGCCTTTACGGCATCCATATAAGCGTTCTGAGCTTCAATTGAAGGAGCCTTCATGGAAGCTACGATAGCACTCTTATATGTAGCGTTTGCCTTGTTGGCAATAGCAGTAATTTCAGCCTCTGAAAGTGAGCTGCCGTCAATGTACTTTTCGGGAGCTACGGGGCCCTTGTAAGCGTCAATGATAGCGTTGCCGGCTTTCATTGCCTTTTCATAAGCCCAATAAGCATAGAGGTCGAAGTTCTGATAGTTGATGTCGCCGGCAGCCTTAAGAGCAGCCTCAATGGGAGCCGGTGTAACGGTTGCGGAACCGCTTGAAGGTGTTGTGCTTGCTGTATCAAGAGCCTTAGCGGCGGTTTCAAGAGCGGTTATGGCTGCAGTGAGATTAGCATCACTGTAATTGCCGAGGTTAGCCTTCTTGAACGGGCCGTAAGCGAGCTTAGCGGCAGCGGTAAGAGCTGTCCAGTAAGTGTTCCAAGCCTCTGCCGGATACTTAGAAGAATCGCGGTTAGCCTTGAACTCGCTGTCAACAAGAGATTTAATCGGCATCGCATTGTAGTAATAGAGATTGCCGAACGGAGCAGTCATGGTAAGAGTACCATGGCGTTTCCTGTATTCACCATAAACAGTTACCGAGCTGTTACCGAGAGCATATGTGGCACCCGAAGGAACCGTCGCTGCGTCAACATCGGATTTAAGTCTGAGCGGGTTAACGGTAACAATACCGTTGGGATCGCCTGTCAAGAATTTCTGACCGACGAGAGCCTCTGCCTGACCCGATGACTCAAAGTAGGTTGAATCATAAGCGGAAACAGAGCTTGCGTTGAATTTACAATCAGCATCTCTCTGGTTGGTCCAAGTTACGGCAATGTTTGAAATAGCAGAAGCAAGAGCCGACGCGCTTGTTACAAGGTAGTCGGTGGTGGTTTCACCCTTCATCTTAACTACATCATAGAGGTTTGTCTTCTTATCTTCCTTAGACCAAGGGGAGCCGACGGTATCGGCTGTATCGTTGGTCGCATACTCAAAGGTAGTGGAAGTAATGTCGCCGTTGTAAGCAGTACCGTCCTTGAAGGTGAAGCTGTAAACAGCGGTTACCTTTACAAGGCTGTCTGTGGGAACTGCCGTGTTAAGAGTAACATCGGTGCTCTCATACGGTGAAAGAGTCTTTTCGACGCTTGTGAGCATTTCGGTGCCGTTAACGGTAACAGACTTAAGAGTGAGCATATAAGGATGATCATATGTATCGCCGTGCTTTAAGATCATACCTGCAGATGCGTTTGTTACCTTAAGAGTAGTATTCATCTGGCCGTTTGTAAGCTGTACATAGTTAAGTGTACCCTTATCTACTGTAAGCTTAGGCTCAGCATAGGACTGAGCGTTAGTAGTCCAGCCGAGGAAGAAGTTTACGAACGGAAGAGCTACGTCAAGAAGACCGCCTTTTTGAACGGCATAGGCAATACCTAAAATCAATTTCTCTGCGAGGTTTGCAATAGCGCCCTTCTGAAGAATAGCGTCAATTGAATTGTAAGAATCGGCGATAAGAGCGGTGTTGCCGCATACCTTACCGAGAACCTTGTTAAGGAGTTCTCTTACGATTCTGAATACTGCGGGATACATAGCCTCGGTTCTGAGAGTGCTGTTAGCAGGAATATTGAATATGCCCGTAACACTGTTTGTACCGAGGAGCTTGCTTACGTCAAGGTTGAGAAGGCTGTCGATAATGTCTTCTCTGAGAACAGTCTCAAGGAAGGTCTTACCGTCAGCAGCGGTTTCGTTGATTATCTTCTCAACAGGAAGAACGTCGCGGATAATCTTGTCGAGCTTAACCCACGGATCCTGTGCGGTAGCAAGGTCGAGGTCAAGGTCGCCGGTGTTGATGAGCTTCTGGAACTTCCAGCACCACTCGTTGTCAGAGGTGAGAGCCCAGTCGATTATCCAGTCAATGGTCTTTTCCCAAGCGCGTGTGTTCTTTTCGAAGTCCGCAAGCTTATAAGTCTTGGAGGCTTCAAATTGGTAGCCGCCAGCCTTATCGGAGCCGAGGTCGGCAAGCTTGGAGAGATACTTCATACCGATGTCGGTGCCCATGGTAAAGATAACATCGAGCCAATAGCCGCTGTCCTTACCCTTTACGAGGGTCTTCGAGTTGTAATCGGCATAAATAAGTGCGTCATAGTTGTAAGTCGGAACGAACTGAGTTGCAAGCTCACGAATTACGCAAGCGAGAAGAGCGGTTACGTTCTGTCCCTTGAGCTCGGCAGCCGACGGGAGAATTATCTGAGGCATAAGAGCCTTAACGCCGATTGCGCCGAGAGCGGTAACAACATCCTGATTGGAAGCGGACTTATCTACAACTGTGTCATAGTAGCCTGCATAAACAGTCTCATAGCCGGTACCGAAGAGATACTCGGGGTTATAAGCTGCTACATACTGAAGAGCCTTGCGAAGATTGGGAATGAGGTTTGAGTTATCGCCCTTTGTCCAATTGATTGCGGCCTTTGCAGTATCCGAAAGCATTGTGTCGATTGCCTTGCCGACAAAATCGTTGAGCGCCGCAAGAACGGTGGTATAACCCGCTGCCGAAGCAGTAACGGAGCCGTTGTTTGCAGCTGTGGGCATAAACTCGTCAACGAAATCACCGGAGATGGTGTATTTCCAGTTAATGAGCTTAGCGAACGAATTAGCGGTGGACATATCAAACTTGAGCCAGGTCTCTGTGAGACCGTCTTTGCTGACAAGGCGATAATAGCCGTTGCCGTCGGAGCCTATTGTGAAGTCCGACCACTCCCAGTTATATGCGCCGGCAGCCTTAGTGTAGAATGCCTTTACATCTGACGGAAGCTTAGCGAGAACAGCGGTGGCCTCTGAAGCCTTGCCGCCGAAGAGCTCGGTCTTTTCAGCGCCGAACCACTGTGCAAGAAGCATCTTAACGGAGCCGTTGAGAACAACGGGAGCAAGATCCTTAAATACATAGGGAGCTATCTGATAGAGAGCCGAAACAAGAGTATTGCTGTCAAGGTTGAAGATTTCGGAAACCTTACCGCTTGTAGCAAGTGAGGGAAGGAAGTAGCTGTCCTTAACGTAATATTTTACGTTTTCGCCGGCAGCGTTAGCGTAAACATAAACGCCTGTGCCGTTGCCTTCCATATCGGTTTCTTTGGTCTTATAATACTTCTCTTCCTGAGCTACATACATCTTCTTGTCGGTATCATATTCAAATACCTCGATGTAAGCACCCTTAGAGTCTGAACCCTTAACATAATAATCGCGAAGACCTGCTTTAGCGCTTGTCGGAAGAGCAATGTGATTGCTTATGCAGTTGCCGGAAGCGTCTTCTTTATAAGAAGTATAGCTCTGCGGCTTAGACATAGCGTTGATGAGGACATTCTTGACAAGAGTGTCGGGATTTGCGGTTGTTGTTGAATAAGTGTTGATGAGCGCCATGTCATCGTCAACTCTTGCGAACATCGGATAAACGAGGCCTTTTAACATACCCGGAAGATCCGAGAGGTACTTATTAACGCCGGAGATATCAACAAAGTTGCCGATAATGCCGACGTCGAGTTTGCCGTCGTTGATAACCTTTTTAACGAGACCTGCGTTGTCGTTAAGAAGAGTTGCAATGCCGTTGACTATGTCAAGCTGATCGTGGTTTTCTCTTGTCATGCCCGACGGCCAGTTTTTAAGGTTAGCGTCTTTAACTATGCCGAGCAAGCCTTTGACAAGCTTAACAAGTCCGTTGTTAAGAAGAGCCTGAGCGCTGTCGATGGTTCCGCAAAGAGCATTAACCGAGCGAAGGTCGATAACAAGATGCAAACCTGCTTTGTTAATAACATCGCCCATGTTTATGTTCGCGGCGGCAAGGGTAACATCGAGGAAGTCAAATACGACTGACATTCTCTCTTCGGTAGAGAGTCTTGTTATCGCGCCGTCCGGGCTGTATGCGTCAAGAGCGGTAAGGTTATCAGAGGTCTGATACTCCGTCTTTGCGGCAAACGCCATTACGGACATAGTTGAGAAAATCATGACAACTGCCAAGATGACACTTAACAATTTGGTAGATTTTTTCATACGTGTTTTTTCCTCCTAAAAAGATTTACATTAAAACCATGTATGCGTACCCGATTTTTTCTGCGGGCGGCACTCCCCGCAACAATTCCTCGCACAAAATCCGCTGTACTTCTGACCGCTCTTTGATTTACAAGAAAGCAAACCGATTTCGGCACGTTAACTCGGTCGGTTTCCACCGTTTCCACTTCCGTAAAAATGAATCGGTGGAAAACTGATGATACACACCCGAGCATATTACCGTAGGATGTGTATCAAAACGGGATGGAAACTGCACGGTAAATCAGCCGTGCGGCAGCGCTCCCTCAAAAAAGGGGGCACTTCGCCCTATTACACCATTCCTATGGTTAGTTAAAGTATAGAATTTTAAACGAAAAAAGTCAATAAATTGTTCACACAAATTTGTTGATTTTCTGTATTGAACAAATAGAATTGTTATTTTTGGGCAAAAGTGGCAAACAAAATTGGCAATGTTGTTGTAAAATTATGAACAAATTGTTAACGTTTTCGAGTTTTGAACTTTTTGACAAGTATTGAACACGGTTTTGAACATTTTTACGGTGATTTTCGGGTAAAAACAGAGGGCTTAAATAGGCTCCCTTGAAAAGGGAGCTGTCTGCGAACGAAGTGAGTAGACTGAGGGATTTATTCAGGCTCCCTTGAATAGGGTAATTCCCCACAGTGTGGGGAAATGTCGCGGAGCGACAAAGGGGACTCTCTCCCGTCAGGAGCTGTCTGCGAACAAAGTGAGTAGACTGAGGGATTTATATAGGCTCCCTTGAAAAGGGAACTGTCTGCGAACGAAGTGAGTAGACTGAGGGATTTATATAGGCTCCCTTGTAAAGGGAGCTGTCACCGCAGGTGACTGAGGGATTAAACAGCGAAGCACTTTCTTTTTAAAATCTATTTTTTGAGAAAATCCCTCCGGCTTGCCTTGCGGCAACCCACCTCCCTTGTAAAGGGAGGCAAAAAGCGGCTCAACCGACATTCGCCGTTGAACCGCTGCAAATTTTTGCTTCAAACTATGATGTTATCATTTGAATCTTATTTAATTGTGAGATTTGCGCCGTACATTGCCGCCAAATCAAGGCTGCCGTCAAAGGTGTTGCCGTCCTCGGTAAAACACTGCACGTGGTAAAGCCCGCCGTTGCAGACAAAATCCATGGTGAGCTGATATGCGGAATATGTTTTCGGGTTTTTGTCGTCCGCCTTTTTGACCTCGACTACGTATGCGGTGGCTCCGCATTTTTCGAGCGTTACGGTACGCTGCTCAACGGTTACGCCCGTTACCGCGTCGCCTGCCTGCGACAAAATCTGATTCCACTGCGAAACGGTGTTATTTGCCTCATTTTCCGCTGCGCTGTCATCAGTCGCCGCGCCGGAATACATAACCTGCGCGTCGAGCCCCTTGTATTTCTTTGAGGTGGCTATACCTGAATTGCCCACGGTCCAGCCGTTGGGATAAACCATTTTAAAATACTTTGTCTCGTGAAATACGCCGTCGGTTATCTGATCGGGGAACGGAACGGCACCCGTTTTAATTTCGCCGTTTTCGTCCGTGACCTTTTTGCCGTCCTCGTCGGTGACATATATTTCAATCTCGCCGTTCTCATTGAGAACAGTGTTGCCCTCTTCGTCGGTAACAACCTCGTATGTGGCGTCTTTGGCGTTTATAGTCGGCTTCTTTTTTCCGCATGAGGCAAAAGCTACCGATATTACGATTAAGGAAGCACAGATAACTGCGATTATTTTTTTATCCATTTGAAATCCTCCGTTTTATACATAAACAGATTATAAATTCTTTGCCTCGGAATGTCAACTAGGGGATGTTAAAAATGTCCGGAACGCAAAAAAACAAAAGACAAATCTTTGTATAAACAGTAGTTTTTATTTGGCAGAGCTTACTCTTTGCTCCGAGCTTTTTTCCTATCCCCCGAAAATATACCGCTTACTTTTCCTCTATGAATGCTACTACGTCTCCCACCGTTTTCATCTTTTCAAGCGCCTCGTCCGGCACCTCTTTTCTGAATTCGTCCTCCAAAGTCATAGCGAGGTCGATAAGGTCAAGGCTGTCTGCCGATAAATCATCGCGCAGCTTTGACTCGGCGGTTATTTCGTCGAGCGGTATTTCAAGCTGCTCGCTCAAAATTTCACATATAGTATCGTATACCGTAAACAAGCACCTCCGTACATATTTGACGCGGTTATAAAATCTGTTTGAGCGGAGAAATGTCCACTCCGTCGAAATCTTTTATAAATTCATAGAGCGAACTTGCGGCTTTTTTCACTCCGCCGTTTTGGGCACTCTCGAAATTTATCGGTATTACCGGGTCGTGGACGCTCTGCCTTAAAATAAAGAAGCTCTCGGTTTTGGGGAAAATTATTTTGATTCCCTCGTGGCTGTCGGGTGCAATTTGCCAGTCCTCGCGCTTTGCGGCAAAATCTGCGAGCTCCTCTAAAAGCCTGTCGCCGACGGCTCTGAAGTCCTCCTCGCTTATTTTAAGGCGGATTTCCTTTTCCTCCGCCGGATATTTAAGCTCTGATATGAGGTCGTAAAGCTTTTTACCCTGCTTTTTCATATCGGCGGCCTTTATAATTATTTTCGTTATGAGATATGCGCCGTCGTCAAGATAATAATTCTCCCTGAACGCCGCGTGACCCGAAGTCTCTATGGCAAGCGGAGCGTTTATACCGTTTTCCTCAAGTCTTATCGCCTCGTCAATGACGTTCTTATAGCCGCGCTTAAAGCGCAGATGATGTCCGCCCAGCGTTTTTTCTATAAACTCGGTAAGCCCCGCAGACGTTACGGAATCGGTGACAACGGTGCCGCCAGGATTATTTTCGAGCGCAATGACCGCCGCCAGGGCGACAAGAGCGTTTCTGTTTATCTCTCTGCCGTCGGAGCTTACGCAGCCGCCGCGGTCAACGTCTGTGTCAAATATTACGCCGAGGTCGGCTTTCGCGCCGAGAGTTGCCTCTCGCACGGAGTTCATCGCCGTCTCGTTTTCGGGATTCGGGATATGATTCGGGAACATACCGTCCGGCTCCAAATAGCGGCTGCCGGTTGTGTCCGCTCCGAGGGGGGAGAGTACCTTTTCGGCGTAAAATCCGCCTACTCCGTTACCTGCGTCAACAACGATTTTCAGTCCATTTAACGGTCTTTCGTAATCGTCTGACTTAACACCCTTTCTTATCATATTGCAAAGGTGCTCGCAGTAAACCGACATAAAATCGACCTCCTGCAAATTTAGCCTTTCGGGGCAGCTGCCGCTTTCGTGATCCTCGGCATATTCGAGTATACTCTTTATTTCATCACCGGAAAGTCCTCCGTCGGGAGTAAAGAATTTGAGCCCGTTTCTGTCCCACGGATGGTGACTCGCGGTTATCTGAACAGCTCCGTCGCATCCGAGCATTTTAGTTGTCATAAACATAGCCGGGGTTGATGCGAGCGCACAGTCCTTGATTTCAAGGCCGAAGAAAGACAGCGCATCGATTACGTCGGATTTTATCCGCTCCGCCGAAATTCTCGAATCATGCCCGACCGAAATCACGAGCTCTTCCTCTTTCTTACCGAGCTTTTCGGCGAGAAATACGACAAACGCTGCGGAAATTCTCTTTACCGCCTCATCGGTCAAATCGATTTTTTTCGGATCGTCGGGATTTACCGCCGTGCCTCTGACGTCGGTTCCGCTTTTAAGATGTCTGAGTTCCATAAAATCAACCTTTCCGTAAGTTATTCCGTAAATTATTCCAAAAGACCTCTTTTAATTATCTCATCTGCCGCCAGCATAACGCCGAGCTTTCCGCTGTGAAAATTGATTCCGCCCTGCATCCAAACCGCATACGGCTCTCGAAGCGGTGCGTCCGACGACAGCTCTATGGACGAGCCGGACGTGAACGCCCCTGCGGACATTATAACCTGGCTGTCGTAGCCCGGCATATCCCACGGTACGGGTGAAACGTATGAATCCACCGGCGCGCCCTTCTGCATTCCCTGACAAAAGGCTATCAGTCTGTCGGCATTCTCAAGGCAAATCGCCTCTATAATATCGTGTCTCGTCTCATCGGGACGCGGAGTCACCTTAAAGCCGAGCAAATCGAAAAGCGCCGCCGCAAATACCGCGGTCTTGAGTGCCTCGCCGGTTACGTGCGGCGAAGAAAAAAGCCCCATATAAAGACTGCGCGTTGTTCCGAGCGTTGCGCCGACCTCTCTGCCGAGTCCGGGAGTTGTCATTCTGTATGCGCAATCCTCAACAAGGTCATGCCTGCCTACTATATAGCCGCCGCAGGGAGCTATTGCGCCGCCCGGATTTTTGATAAGCGAGCCTGCCGCCAAATCCACTCCGACGTCGCACGGCTCTTTTTTCTCCGTAAATTCGCCGTAGCAGTTGTCTGTCATAACAACCGTATCGGGGCTTACACGGTGTGTAAGAGTCGCGATTTTCTCTATTTCGTCAATCGAAATCGAATGGCGGAGCGAATACCCGCGCGAGCGCTGGATATAAACCATCTTAATGTCTCCGCGGCCGACTCTTTTTTCTATTGCGTCATAATCTATCTCGTCATTTTCGGTAAGCTCGATATATTCGAATTTCACGCCGAAGTCGGCGAGTGAGCCGTGACCCTTACTGCTTTTGTCAATACCGATAACGGAATGTATGGTGTCGTAGGGGACTCCCGTTACGCTGAGCATTATATCGCCGGGCCTCAGTACGCCGTAAAGCGCGGTCGCTATTGTGTGGGTTCCGCAGGTTAAGGTGGTGGCTCTTATTAAGCCGTCCTCCGCGCCGAAAATCTCGGCGGTGAGCCTGTCGAGCTTTTCTCTGCCCTTATCGTTGTAGCCGTAGCCGGTAGTGGAGTTGAAATCCGTCTCGTCAACACGATTATTTATAAACGCCGCGAGCACCTTGCGCTGATTGTATTCGGTTATTTCGTCTATTTCCGAAAACTTCTTTTCGGCGAGAGTCAGCGCCTTTTTTGACGCCTCCTCGGTTCTTTTTGTAAATTCAAAAAAATCTTTCATTTCAAGTCTTTCTTATTATGTATTCTTTTTTTATGAAGCCGCATTTTTCATACAGCTTTGCATTGTCCGGCTTACACATTAAAAATATGCAATCGGCACTCTTTTTAAGCTCTCTCGAAAGAGAAATAACACAGTCCGAGGCAAAGCCTCTGCCTCGATATTTTTCGCTTGTCGCAACGTCGCGTATATACGCGTCTTTCCCGATTATATCGCCTACGGCAAGTGAAGCCGTTTTGCCGTTTTGCCTTATGCACATAACCCTTGTGCTTCCGCCGAACACACCTCTGCCCGTCCTCGAAAGCCATTCGAGATACGCCCTGTCGTCAAAATCGGGCGTTTTACCTGTCAGCACCTTGTATTCGTCCGCGGTTATGTCGCAAAGCGGCTGTGCACAAGTTTCTTTTTGCGGTAATTCGGAGAGCTCCATAAGAACGGCTTTTGCGTCCGCGCAATCGTTCCCGGAGCAAAAATATATATTTTCACCGAAAAAAGAGGCAAACTCCGAAAGCTCCCGTAAATCGGCGGAGCTTGACGGGCAAATTATCGTTCCGTCGTTTTTATTTAAAAGCACAGCCGTCACTCTGCCGCCGCAGTCTGTTTGAAGCCACGCCTCTCCGAGTGACAGCCGAAAAGCGGCAAATAAAATATACTTTACCGCAAGACAGTTTTTAAATTCACCGTCCGAGGCACCTGCTGCCTCTGTCGGTCCGTCAATCGATTTCAGCACTGTGACAGCTCCGCAAAAAGTGCTTTTACAAGCTCAAATGTGCTCTCTATATCCTCTTTTTTCGCAACCGAGCTGCCCGAGTGAATGTATCTGCACGGAACAGATACGGCAAGAGTTTTTATGCCGCCTGCCGCCTTGTGTATTGCGGAAGCGTTGTTGCCGCCTGCCACAACGGTTTTGGTCTGACACCCTATGCCGTTCTTTTCGGCGATTTCAAACGCCTTTTTATAGAGCTCGCTGTCATAGACGGTTCCCCTGTCCATAAAGCTGACAACGGCACCGCCGCCCAAACGGCAGACTTTTTTTTCGTCGGGAACGCCCGAAATGTCCGCCGCCGTAGTGCCCTCAACGACTATTGCGAAATCGGGAGCAACCGAATAAGCCGCAGCAGCCGCTCCGCGAGTGCCTATTTCCTCTTGAACCGAGAAACAGAAGGTCGCCGAATACGGCAAATCGGAATTTATAAGTCTTAATAAAATTTCACAGCCGACGCGGTCGTCAATGGCCTTCGCCTTGATAAAGCCGTCGCCGAATTCGCGGTAGCACGAGTCAAAATACACTGCGTCGCCGAGTGAAACGCGAGACAAGGCCTCTTTTTTTGAACTCGCGCCGATATCGATATACATATCCTCAACTGACGGCAATTTACCTCTCTCCTCGGAGGTCGTCTGATGTATAGCCTTGCCGCCTATAACGCCGGGGATAAGCTCCTTGCCCACCTTTACCGCTCTGCCGAAAATAACGCGCTCGTCAATTCCGCCGACCGTGGTGAACTTCAGGTACCCGTCATCCGTTATATAAGTTATTATGAAGCCGACCTCGTCCATATGCGCGTCGAGCATAACTTTATTTTTCGGCTCGGCTTTGCCCTTTTTATAAACTATGAGACTGCCGAGCGGATCTATGCGATATTCCGCGTCCGACGGCAAATGCGAAATTATATAATCTCTTACGGCGTGCTCCCTGCCGGAAATGCCGTTTAAATTACAAAGCTCGTTAAGCATTTAAATCACCTCCGAGAATGTATGCGGCAATGAGCCTTGCGCAAAGCTCAATATCCGTAACGGACACAACCTCTATTCCGGTGTGCATATATTTTTGGGGTATTGATATAAGCGCGCTCTTAATTCCGCCGCGCTCCGTGGTCATACCGTCCAAATTAGTGCCGGTTCTGCCGCCCATAACCTCAAGCTGATACGGAATGTCGTTTTTCTCGGCAACGCGCACAAGCTCCTCGCCGAATTCGTATGAAAGCGACGGTGAAATACCTATCATGGGTCCCTTGCCGAGTATTCCGCATTCCTCCGCCTTGCTGTCCGGAGTCTTTGCAAAGCTGACGTCAACCGCAATTATCTCGTCGGCATCTGAATTAAATGCCGCGGCTTTTGCTCCGCCGCCGCTCGTCTCCTCGCGAGAGGAACACACAACGGTAACTTTTTTGTGCGGCTTACCCTTAATAAGCTCAAGTGCGCGAAGAAGCACGGCAATTCCCGAACGGTCGTCAAGTGCCCCGCAGGACACGCTGTCGCCGCAAAGCGAGAGGAAAGAGGAATTGACAACCGCTCTGTCTCCCGGGGAAACGAGCTTTTCCGCCGACTGCTTATTTTTTGCGCCTATATCAATAAGGATGTCATCTATTTCCGTCGCCTTCCGCTCGTTGTCACCGCTTGCAAGGTGCGGCGGAGTGCTTGCTATAACTCCGAATACCGGATCTCTGCCGTAAACGGTCACCTCTTGACCGTTCAATGTGCGACGGTCAACGCCGCCGCAGGCGGCAACGTGCAAAAACCCCTCGTCGGTGACGGAGGTTACGATAAGACCTATACGGTCTATATGAGCGTCAAGCAGGATATGCCCCGCCCTGTCTCCCTCAATTTCACATATTGCGGAACGAAGAACGTCCTCGCGCGTTTTGCCGAATTCGGACAAAAGCCTTTGCGCCGTTAAAACCGCGTCGGTTTCCTTTCCGGATACACCGACAGCCGAAGTCAGCTCTTTTAATATGTTTTTTATATCCATTTTTCTCTGCCTTTCGGACAATTTGTCAACGTGTAAAACGCTAAAGCAAATACTGTAATCTTATCGAAATTTTGAATTATAATCGTCGCTCTTTGTAGGTGGAATATGATGTAATTTCCAATTACCGTGTCTCAGCCGCCTCACAAAAAGAGCAGCACCATATTTCGGCAAGCCGGAGGGATTTTCTTAAAAAAAATAGATTTTAAAAAGAAAGTGCTTCGCTGTTTAATCCCTCAGTCACCTGCGGTGACAGCTCCCTTTACAAGGGAGCCTAATAAGGGGAGCAAGTTGTATCTCTCAATCGCCTGTGCGACAGCGGGATTTCAACACACTGTCCAAATATTCACAAACACCGTCGAAGTTGCGGTTTATCTCATTATTGGGAATTCTTACAACCGTAAGTCCGTTTTGTTCAAGAAATTTTGTCCTTTCGGCGTCATATTTAATTCCTTTATCCTCGTAGTGCTGTGAGCCGTCAAGTTCAATTACCAAGTTTGCTTTTGCACAATAGAAATCAACAATATAGCTGCCTATTATTTTTTGACGGAGGAATCGTACATCCTTGTTTCGCAAATAATCATACCACAAGTGCCGTTCTTCCTTGGTCATATCTTTGCGAAGCACCTTTGCGTTTTTAACAAGATTTTTGTTATGATTATACTTCATCTTTAATTCCTCGGTCGGATTTTGCCTCCCTTTTTGCCCTAAACAGCCTACTTTGCAATACAATTCAGCCTCCCTTGTAAAGGGAGGTGGGTTGCCGCAAGGCAAGCCGGAGGGATTATGCCTCCCTTGTAAAGGAAGGTGGGTTGCCGCAAGGCAAGCCGGAGGGATTTTGCCTCCCTTGTAAAGGGAGGTGGGTTGCCGCAAGGCAAGCCGGAGGGATTTTCTCAAAAAAATAGATTTTAAAAAGAAAGTGCTTCGCTGTTTAATCCCTCAGTCACCTGCGGTGACAGCTCCCTTTACAAGGGAGCCTGAACAATCCCTCAGTCATCTGCGATGACAGCTCCCTTTTCAAGGGAGCCTGAACAATCCCTCAGTCACCTGCGGTGACAGCTCCCTTTTCAAGGGAGCCTTTTGGGGGAGGCGGCGAAAATCAGATTTCGGTGCCGCCTACCGGGCGAATGTAGAGCACATAGCAGGTTCCCTCGCCGAAAATGCTCTCCATTATGCTCTTATAATCCTTTAAAAGATCGTTCGGGACGAAAGCCTGAATTGTGCCGGCAAATCCGCCGCCGTGAACGCGCCATGCGCCGCGTCCCTTTAAGATGCTCTCGGAAACAGCGAGAGCGAGAGATACGGGCTGAACGGACGGCTGTTTTACGGAAAATACGTTTTGATTATATTTGTATGATGATGCGCCGCTCTCGAGAATATACTTCTTGAAGGTCTCAAAATCTCCGCCGCGAAGAGCGTCAACCTCTTTTAACACTCTTGCGTTGTCGGCATAGAAATGCATAGCGCGAAGTATGGCTCTGTCGCCTACTGCCGGACGCAATTCTCTTATTTTTGATTTAAATTCCTCTTCGCTTACCTCGCGAAGAACCTTTTTGCCGAAAAATTCGGCTACGCTCTCCATTTCGGTTCTGATAGCAGCGTATTCGTCGGTGAGGTCGGAGTGGCTGCCCTTTGTATCGACAATGCAAAGTGAGTGGCCGCACTTGGCAAAGTCAAAGTCAACCTCTTCTATCACGGGATTTTTCGGGTCGTTGAAATCTATTGTTACGAAGCCGCCGACGGAGCACGCCATCTGGTCCATAAGTCCGCAGGGCTTGCCGAAATATTCGTTCTCGGCATACTGTGCTATTTTGGCTATTGTGACCGCGTCAACCTTGCCGTCGTTGTAAAGATAGTTTACCATAGTGCCGACAAGAACTTCATATGCGGCAGATGACGAGAGTCCCGAGCCCGCAATAACCCTTGATGCGGTAGTGGCGTCAAAGCCGCCTATCTTATAGCCGTATTTCTTAAAGCCTGCAAGAACACCGCGCACGAGAGCGGGTGAATGTCCCATTTCGTTGGGGTTTACCGAGAGGTCCGCAGCGTCAACAACGTCCATGGAATAGCCCTCGGATTTAACTCTTACAATGTTTTCGCCATTTTTTGAAGCCGCGGCTATTGCGTCAAGGTTGATTCCTGCCGCAAGCACTCTGCCGTGGTTGTGGTCGGTGTGGTTTCCGCCGACTTCGGTTCTGCCGGGAGCTGAGAAAAGACGAACATCTCTGTCCTTTCCGAAAAGAGCCTCAAATTCGTTTATAAGATTTATGTACCTGTCATACTGCTCTTTAACATTTTCCTCGGTGACATAGGCTTTTTTAAGCCTTTCATCGAGAGATGCGGAGAGAATTTCTTTTTTAAGGGTTTCGGGAGTTGCCATTTTCATTTTTCATCCTTTCCTGCCGAAAAAGTTTCGGCAGTCTTTTTGTTTTTATTATTAGCTACTATATCTATAAACTTATTGACCGCGAGTATGGAAACACCGGAGATGGTGAAGATAATCACAATCGGCAGCATAAACGCGAGTGAAAACGGGTTGTAAACGTGACGACCTATCATGCTGTAAGAAATAATTTTAGGCGTGAATCCCAAAAGTGACAGCAAAATAAACTTCCAATAGTCGTATTCAAGCGCCCCGTAGAGCTGACTTATGGAATTTATCGGGAAGTACGGCACAAGCCTGAAAAGCACTAAAATCCAATCAGTACTTCTTTTACCCGATTCCATCATACGGCGAACATTATCGTATCTTGTGAGAATCTTGTGTATTGTTCCGCCGCCGAGGTGCTTGCCCCAATAAAACTTTATCGTCATAAGCAATGTCATGCCGGCAAAATTCACAGCCACGGCTATCGGCGTGGGGAATACCATACCGGCTATAACGCAAACCGCGGTTATCGGCAGAGGAATAAGCACTTTGCCTATGTATATAAGGAAAATCACGAGAATCACGAGCCACTTGCTCGGAATTGACGCAACGGCCGCCTCAAACTCCGCAAGACGCTCGAGCACTTCGTCATATGCCGACGAAACATCGTTTATCTGCATAAGAAAAGTCAACACTAAAAGTGCGACTGCCAAAATCAGCAGCACACATGCTAAAATATTCAGGAGCTTTCTTCGCGTAAGTTCTCTGTCGGTCAAATCGGTACCACCCAAAAATTATTATTGCAGGGCATAGTAATAGATTATATATAATTTTATATCATATTATTGGTAAGGTCAAACAAAATATGAAAATATGAAGTAATTTTTGCCTTTTAGGTGTAAATTCCTTTGAGGTTGTGTTACAATTAGCTCAAAAGCAAAGCTTTACCGAAAGGCGGTTTTTTATATGAAGACAGTTATTCTTGACGGCAAGACGACAAATCCGGGCGATTTGAGCTGGGATTTTCTGAAAAAATACGGCGAGGTCGAGATTTTCGACCGCACACCGCGCGAAAAAATCGTTGAACGAACACACGACGCAGACATAGTCGTAACAAATAAAACTCCGCTCACAAGAGCCGAGATAGACAAAATGCAAAACGTGAAATTCGTCGCGCTCCTGTCGACGGGCTACAACGTGGTGGACTGCGCGTATCTCAAGGAAAAGGGCATACCGGTTTCAAATATACCGGCTTATTCCACCATGGGCGTGGCGCAGCTCGTATTTGCATTTATTTCGGAGCTTGCCGTAGGCGTTGCCATGCATTCGGACGCGGTAAAAAACGGCGAATGGTCAAATTGCCCCGACTTTTGCTTTTGGAAAAAGCCGCTTACCGAGCTTTCCGGCAAAACGATAGGCATAGTCGGCTTCGGAAAAATCGGCGGAGCCGTAGCCGACATAGCCGAGGCCTATAAAATGAACATCATAGCGCTGTCGGGTCACGTTACCGACCAGAGCGCACGCAAGAATTTCAGATGGGCAAAGAACCTCGATGATCTTGCGGAAAACGCCGACATTATTACGTTCCATTGTCCTCTCACAAAAGAGACGGAAAAAATCGTAAACGCCGATTTTCTGAGCAAGTGCAAAAAAACAGCGTTTATCATAAACACCTCACGCGGACCGGTTGTTGATGAAAACGCTCTTGCCGACGCGCTGAATTCGGGAAAAATCGCAGGTGCGGGAGTGGACGTGCTGTCAACCGAGCCGCCGGCAAAAGACAATCCGTTGCTCACGGCGAAAAACTGCTTTATCACGCCGCACATAGCGTGGGCGGCATTTGAAACGCGCGAGAGACTTATGGGAATATTCAAAAGCAACATCGAGGCGTTTGTTTCGGGCAAGCCGATAAACGTGGTAAATCCGTAAAAGCAAAATGTGTCTGCCGTTTGAAAATTCGGCCGATGCCATACAAAAAGAGCTGTAAATTAAATTTACAGCTCTTTGTTTTTTATTCGGTTAAGGGAGTGCGTTTATCAATAAACGAAGTTGGTGTAAGCACCATCAACGTGCATTGCGCCCTTACCGTTAACGCTGATGAACGCTACCTTGATATTGAGCTCAGCTACGTTGCCGTCATAGGAATACTTAAATTCCTTAAGGTTGCCATCCTCGATAACTACGGTGGCCTTAATGTTGGTGTATTCAATTACAGCGGAGTTTATCTTTGCCGCGCTTATGAAATTCTTGATTTCGCTGTCAACCATGCTCTGAGTGAGAATGTCGTTTGTAAGTCTTGACATAGCGGTCGATTTATCCGTTTGAGGTGAAGTTGCGTTTTCAACCTCAAAGGTGTAGGTGTTGCCGTCAACCTTAAGGTTTTTAAGGTCGCTTGCCTGAAGAGCGGTTGCCTGAAGAGCGTAATTCTCGCCGTGATAGTCAATCTGCTCGGCTGCGCTGCCGCCCTTTTCGATATCCATTTCCTTGTCGCCGATACCGATGAATCCGCCTACAACGGAGTCAAGAGACGCCTCGGGGTCAATACCTTTGATGAGAGTGTTAAGACCACTTGTAGCACTACCGACGTCAACAGGCTGAGTGTACTGAGCGGATCTTGTCCAGTGATAGCCTGCTGCAACTGCCTTAGCGGTAGCTGCGTTTATAGCCTCGGCTGCCGCTGCTGCGTCTACGCCTGATGAAGCTGCCGCTGCCGCACCGCTGCTGTCACCGGCAGAAGCCGACGCGCCGCTCGAAGAAGAAGCGGAAGCGCCCGATGAAGAGCTCGATGAAGAACCCGATGATGAGCCGGACGAAGAGCTTGATGAGCCTGTTGATGAGCCCGAAGCAGTTGCCGTACCCGTTGCTGCCGTCTCCTTGCTTGCGGTTTTGCTTGCAAGTCCGTAAATGCCTGCCGTAAGAGCAAGAGCCACTACTATTGCCCAGAAACGTACCCAACCGTTTGAATTTCTGAGCTTTTTAGCTGCCTTTTCTTCGGGGGTAAGTTCAACCTTTTGTTTTTTAGCCATTGATTTCTCTCCCTTTCATTTATAAAGAAGTGATTTTATTTTTCATCATTCGGTAAATACCGAATTCTTATCAATAAGCGAAGCCTGTGTAAGCTGCATCAACGTGCATTGCGCCCTTACCGCTTACGCTGATGAACGATACCTTGATATTGAGCTCAGCTACGTTGCCGTCATAGGAATACTTGAATTCCTTAAGGTTGCCGTCCTCGATAACTACGGTTGCCTTGATGTTGGTGTATTCAATTACAGCGGAGTTTATCTTTGCCGCGCTTATGAAATTCTTGATTTCGCTGTCAACCATGCTCTGAGTGAGAATGTCGTTTGTAAGTCTTGACATAGCGGTCGATTTATCCGTTTGAGGTGAAGTTGCGTTTTCAACCTCAAAGGTGTAGGTGTTGCCGTCAACCTTGAGATTCTTGAGGTCCTCGGCTTTAAGCGAGGTAGCCTGAAGAGCATAGTTCTCGCCGTGATAATCAATCTGCTCGGCTGCGCTGCCGCCCTTTTCAATATCCATTTCCTTATCGCCTATACCGAGGAAACCGCCTACAACGGAGTCAAGAGACGCCTCGGAGTCAATACCTTTGATGAGAGTGTTAAGACCACTTGTAGCACTACCGACATCTATAGGCTGTGTATACTGAGCGGATCTTGTCCAGTGATAGCCTGCCGCAACCGCCTTTGCGGTAGCTGCGTTTATAGCCTCGGCTGCTGCCGCTGCGTCCACGCCTGTTGCTGCCGCCGCATTTCCTCCGGAGGCATTGTCACCCGAGGTGCTGCTCTGAGAACCCGACTGCGAAGAACCGCTACCGTTTGCGCTTGTATCCCAATCGGATTTGGACGCGCTGCCGCCGGCATTCTGCGAGCCGCTCTGTGCGGGAGTTGCCGAAACCGCTGCGACGCCCTTATTGTTAAGCGAAATATAGGTTACGCTGTAAACAAGCACCACTGCAAGCAGCCAAACTATCGCTCTTTCAAAGGTTTTTCCGAATATAATTCTCTTTTCCTTTTTGCGAGCTTTTTTAGCTTCGATTTCTTCGGGAGTTAACGTGACTTTTTCTTTTTTAGCCATTAATTCTAATCCCCTTTCTGACTGTTACGAGACTATCTTTATCCGGATAGTCAAATACACCTAATAATTTACCGTAAAAATACTTAAATGTCAATGAATTATTTGATTTTTTACTTACAATTTCACAAAAAAGTTACAGAAGTCGCACTTTGCGGCGTATGTTTTGCCGTAAACGGGATTTCGCCGCGCTTTAAAATTCGGCGTGAATACAAAAAAAGACGAGGGTCGAGTGTTCATAAGGGAAACAGCAGAAAAAGGCGAACCCCTCGGATAATGCCGACGCATGTCCGAGGGATTAACGCATTATTGTGCAAAAAGATGTTATTTTGAAGCAAAACCGCCTTATGGAACTCAGTCAATTCAACATTTAAATTTTTTGCTCTCTTCTCGCTCGTCCGCTTATGTTGAGAGCAATCACGGTTATATCGTCGCAGCGAGCCTTGCCCTTTGCCTTTTTTGCGCGCAGGCTGATATTCTTCGCCTTGGTACTCGCTCTTTTTGCGCCACCGCTTTGCAGCTCCTCCTTTACCGCGTTGTGCGCGTATTCGTACGCACCGTCGGACGCTATAATCACCGTATCGCCGTTTTCAAGCTGTCCCTCGCATGAGGAAAACGTCGCGTCGCGAAGTATTCCGGCAGGCAGAGCCGCCTTTTTTATTTCGAGCAGCTTGCCGTTTTGACGGCGAATCACGGACGGTGCCGCTCCCGCCTTATAAAAGACCGCCTTGCCGGTATACAGGTCTATTTTTACTATATCGAGCGTTGCGAGAGACTCGTCGCGAGACTTTAAAAGGAGTGAGGAATTCACAAGCCTTAAGGCACTCTGAAACCCGAAGCCCGCCTTGACAAGTCTTGCCATAAGACCCGACGCCATAGCCGAATCGAGTGCCGCACGCGGACCCGTGCCCATACCGTCCGAGAGAATCACAACGTAATTTCCCCTGCCGTCGTAAAAGCTCTCAAACGTGTCGCCGCAGAGCTTTTCATTGTCAGCCGGTATCTGTGAGCACGCGCTCTCTACCGAATACGCCGTCTTTTCGCACAGCCTTACGCTTCTGTCGCCCTTTATCACGGGCAGCTCAAATTCTCTGTCGCACGTTTCGCCGACTGCGTCACGCAGCTCGCCTATGTTAAGGGAGGACGGCACCTCCGAAAAGGTGATTTCGCAAAACATTCTGCCGTTTTTGTCTCTTAAACACGATACGAAGTCGGTATCGCAGCAAAATCTGTCCCTGACCTTTTTCCTTATCCGCTCCGCCGTTTTCGTATCAAAGCTTACATCGCCGTTAAACTCGTTTTCGAGATCGCGCAGCATATCGCTTATGCCGCCGAACTGGTCGGCCGTGACAAGCCGCACCTCGTCTGTTTTTTTGTCTGCTGCCTCCGAAAAGACGACGCCGAAAAACAGCCTTGAATATGTTTCGGCAAAAGAGGTCTGCCGTATACATCTGCTTGAAAACGGCGACGGGAGCTTATCGCGCGACATAACTCCGCCTTTTTTCAGCGTTTCATACATCTCGTCAAGTGCGTTCCTTGTTTCTTTGAAATTTTGCTCCCAACAAAAATCATATCTGCCGCATCCGCAGCAAACCGAGCTTTGAACCTCAAGCATCAGCTTTTCGCCGGCGCAGCTCTCCATTTCGGAAAGTCTTTTCGAAACCGCGCTCACGGAGCGTTCAATATCGTCTACGGCAGTTCTCGCCGCTTGTATCCTGCGCCTTACCTCACTGTTTTCCGCCGACGCGTTCGCCGCCGAGTCCTTCGGCAAAAGATGGCCCTCCGCCTTTATAAACAGGCTGTTCGGCAAAAACATAAACACTGCGCACGGCAAAGCGGCCTCTATAATCAAAAAATACTTTTCACTGCCGCCGCCCGAAAACATATATGCGGTGAGGAACGACGCGAAAAACGCAGGCGGTACGGCTCTTCTGCCGAGGCGCGAAAATGCGCCCGCAAGAAGGCCGCCTACGGCAAACGAAGCCGAAACGGCTCCCGTATCGGAGCTTATCGCAATAAGTAAAAACGCAAGCATTCCGCCTACCGCACCGCCGGCCTCCTTATAAATCGCGGCGAAAAAAAGCACGCCGAATACCATTATCATTCTCGCAGGGGAGACCTCAAGCACGGTAAGACCCGACAGCGAGCACATAATAAGAAATCCGGAGCCCAAAACCGCCGACGCCTCCTCAAGAGTTACGCCGCGCACGGGCTTGCCGTTTTCAAGAACATATTGCGCAGTCGAAAAGAAATATGCCGCGGCAAAGGCCGTTACACCCTCTCCGAGATACAAAAGAAACGTCTCACCCGTCAGCCCGTTTGCAAAAAGCACCGCCATTCCCGACAAAAAGCAAGAGAGAAACGCAATGCACGACGGCAGCAGCCTGCCGTTTCGCACCTTTTCAAATTCTCTCATAACGCGTGCGAGAACTCCGGCACACACGCTCGCCGCTATCAGTCGAAGCGACGATATGCTGTCCTGGGTCAGGATATAACCTGCCGCCGCGCCGAGACCTGCCGAGAGTATGTACTTATTTTCGGCCGCCGCGCAAAAAGCCACGCCGAACGGCGATACCGCCGACAAATTGCTCGCCGAAGCAAACAGCATACCGCATATAAAATATGCCACGTGCCGAAGCACCGCCCGCACGGGCTCGGGGAGGTCGTGTACCCTTCGCAAAACAGCCTGTCCGGTAAAATCGGAATTTTTCAAAAAAATCACCACGCCTTGTTATAATCTGCATAAAATACGCACTTTAAGAGATTATATCCGAGGCGCGGTGAAATAACCGTCGCTAAATGGGAGCGAAAATATTTTTTTATTCGGTTTAAATACGGGTTTCTGTAACAGTCGCTCGAATTACGGCTCGACGTCAAACGGCTTCTGCGGAATTACAATGGCGCAGATGATGTAAAACAGTATTCCGGGGAAGCCTGCGGTGAATAAGGTCAGTGCCGTATAAACAAGGCGGACTATTGTCGGGTCTACATCTATATACTCGGCAAAGCCGGCTAAAACTCCGCAAATCATTTTGTCTGTACTGCTTCTGTAAAGCTTCTTTTTCATAATAAACACTCCTTATTTATTATACATTATATTTATATTATCATTTTGTGCGTTTTAAATCAATCGTCGGAATTTTTTACCGATAATTCGCCGTTCTTTACGTTTACGGTATATTCCGCCTTGCCGTCGGTGCTTTTCGCAAGCGACAAAAGGTAGCTGTCGCACGTTGATTTTTCATCAAGCGGCGTTTCGGAGGAAATTATAAATTTGATTTTATCGGGATCCCTCGGAACATCGATCTCTATATCGCCGAAGCTTTGGTTCACCTCGAGCATTTTCGTAAAAACGGCGGTTTCCGATATTTCCGTCTCGCCTGCCGAGCTTTTGATTTTTCCCCTCTCGGCTGTGATGTCGGACAAATCTATATCTCCCGAAACAGAATTTATCGTAAGCGTATTGAGATTTACTCCGTCTATGTCGATATCGCCGTTGTTATTTGAAACCGTTAAGAACGCAACGCTTTTCGGCAGGTAAACCGTAAGCTCGGCTATTCCGTAAGTACTGTCGCCGCCGTCCAATATGATTTTATCGTCGGACAAATCGAGCTTCGCGCCGCTGTCATTTGCTTGCTTCAGGACGCATCTTACCTCAGTGCTGTCTGAAGCCTTAATTTTAATATCGCCGTACGGAGCGGAAATTTCAAGCGCCGACCCCGACGGAAGCATTGACTTTTCTGTTTGCGACTCGTTTACCGTTTGCCCATCGTCAAAATCTATATTCGGGAAGCGCTCTTCGACAAACTCTTCAAACGTCTCGCCCGATGCTATGTGCCTTACCGCGTCCGCGCCGAGATAAGCGCCGAAGCAGACCGTGAGTATAAATCCGACGACAAATATTATCGCCGCGGCTATCATGCCCTTTATAAGCCCGTCTTTCTTTTTCTTCATATTTTTCTCCCCCTTACAAATCGGCCCTGCGCCATGACAGCTTTAAGAACCACGTCATAAAAAGGAATAGGAAAAGTCCTGCCGCAAAGAGCATAATCCCTATGGAAAATACAAATCCGAATGCCGCCGGCGAAGTCGCTATTGCGCCCGTTACTCCGGCGAAGAAGAGACAAACAAAAAAGCTTGCCATCATACCTATGCTTGACGGATACACTCCTATTGCCGCGAATACCCCGAAGAAAAACAGAATTGACCACAGCACATGATTTCGCTGCGGATTACCCTTTTCCGTGCCGTAATAACCACCGCCGCGCGCATTTTGAGGACGGGGAGAGGCACCGATTACATCGGACGCCTTGGTTTCATATCTCGGATTACCGTTTTTTTCTGCGCCGTATACGGTGTCGGCTTTTTTCGGCTCGTCATTAAGATATTGCGCGGCGCAGCTTTTGGGGTCACCGAGCTCCGAGCAAATCTGCTCCTCGCTTTTACCCTCGCTCGTGCCGACGGAGAAGTGTTCTTCAAAGTCGGCTATTATATCGTCGCGCTCATCGGCCGGTAAACCGCCGAGCAGGTTGTAAAGCTGTTGTAAAAATTCGATCTTAGTCACCGTTTTCACCTCCTAATAAAGTAGACACGCTCTTTGTAAAGTCCTTCCACTCGTTTTCCAAAAGGCGTTGTGTGTCATAACCCTTTTGAGTCAGACGGTAATATTTTCGCGCGGGTCCCGATGTGGATTCGCGCAGGTACACTTCAAAATACCCCTCGGCTCTGAGCCTTTTAAGAAGCGGGTATATAGTGCCCTCCGAAACGTCTATCTGTTTACCGACGGTGTCCGCAAGCTCGTAGCCGTACTTGTCGCCATGCTTTAAAAGCGACAGCACGCAAAGCTCCAGAACACCCTTTTTAAATTGCGTATTCATCAAACTCTCCTTTCCGGCGAAGCTGAAAACGCCTGTATTGCAGCCGTGAGCCTTGCGGCACAAAGACGCGCTTTATGTGCGGCTGCTCCGTCCTTTTAACTGCATTATAACACCCACTACCTTGCAATGCAATATACTTTGCGATATTTAATAATTTCTTAACATTTGTGCAAAGTTTGTCAATGTTTTTATACCGTTACCGTATAATCCGCCGTATTTTGCGGTAAAAAAGCCGATAACAAAACCTCCTGCGGCAGTTTTTGCTTCTGCCGCAGGAGGTTTGCGTATTGCGAAAAGTCCGTAACAAACATCAATTGCTTAAAACGAAATGTCGGAAACGAATAAACGGAAAACAGCAAACAATATGCCGAAATACAGGATTATATATCATTTTTGTCAATCACTTGCTGTTTGCAATTGCAGTGTCAATAAGCTTGTTAAGCTTTGCCGCCTGTTCGGGTGAAGTTATTGCACCGACTATCGGCTGACCCACTATATTGCCGTTTTTATCGACAACATATGTAGTCGGGTAAGAATACAGTCCCGATGTGAACTTTCCTGCCTCGCTGTTTGTGTCAAACCAAATATTTTTGTATGTTGCGCCTTTTTTTGACAAAATATCTTTTGCCTCGGAAATCTCCTTTTTATTGCCGTCAAGAGTAAATGAATTTATGCCGACAACCCCGCCGCCCTTTGCGGCAAGCTCCTTGTTGAGTGCCTCCAAATCCGCAAGCTCGCTTACGCAAGGTTTGCAGGAGGTGAACCAGAAGTTGACTACCGTTACGGTGTTGCCCGAGAAAAGGTCGCTGCTGTTTACGTCGTTGCCGTCGAGATCTTTACCGTTAAAGCTCGGAAATTTCGTAAGCTTGCTCGCATCGCCTGCCATTCCGGCACTCGCCGCGTCAACGCATTCCCCGCTTGACGGCTTTTTTCCGCAGCCGGGATATTTTTGCTCCAGAATCGTAAGTTTTCCTTCTATCTCCTTAATCTGCTCCGCCGCAGCTTTAAGAATTTTATATTCATCTGCGCTGAAATCGCTCTTGCTCCCCTCTACCGTGCTTAAAAGGAAATCTCCGTAGTTTGTGCCGTCCTCAATCATCGGCGTATTTTTATTTGCCGATAAAAACACTTTTTCCCAAAGAGCCGAATTATTCGAGAGAATATCGTTTTCGGCTTGCAAAAGCTTATCGTAAAGCTTCGCAGCCTCGTCTGCGTCATTCGGCTCTTGTGCCATTAAAGTTTTAATATCGACATTGCTTTTTTTCTTCTCCGTTTTGTCGGCGGAGCACGCCACAAGGCCCAGCACAAGCACAAATGTCATAATAATTGCTGAAAGTTTGGTTGCTTTTGAAAATTTCACAGTTATTCCTCCGTTTTCTTACCTATTTTGATTTTTTATCATTTTTCGGCTTTTCATTGCCGCTTGAGAGTGTTTTCGGCAAATTGAAACCGTATCGAAAGCTTACCGCCTCCGTCGGACAGACACTGATGCACTTGCCGCAACGTATACATTCTGCGTGGTCGGGCGTTTTTGTAATATCAACGTCCATTTTGCACGCGCCTGCGCATTTTCCGCAGGAGACACATTTATGCTCATCAACCTTTATTCCGAACAGCGACACCTTGTTCATCAGCGCATAAAACGCGCCGAGCGGACAAAGCCATTTGCAAAACGGGCGGTAAAACAGTATGCTCAAAAATATGATTGCAATTAAAACCGCCAGCTTCCATGTAAACAGCGAGCCTAAAGCCGAACGTATTCCCTCGTTGACTGCCGCGAGAGGAATTGCACCCTCAAGCACACCCTGCGGACAAATATACTTGCAAAAAAACGGGTCACCCATTCCGACATCATTTACAATCAGTGCCGGAAGCAATACGACCGCAAACAACAGCACCGCATATTTTAAATATGTCAATGGTTTCAGTTTTTCGGTTGACAGCTTTTTGCACGGGATTTTATGCAGTAAATCCTGAAACCATCCGAACGGGCAGAGAAATCCGCATATAAATCTGCCCAAAAGCACGCCGAATAATATCAAAAAGCCCGCTATGTAATACGAAAACCGAAACTTTGACGAACCTGCCACTGCCTGAAACGAGCCTATCGGACACGCTCCGGTTGCCGCAGGACAGGAATAACAGTTAAGCCCCGGTACGCAAACCGCCTTGCCGCCGCCCGTATAAATGCTGCCCTTTAAAAAATTCGGCAGGTGTATGTTTGTTGCGAGCGTTGCCGCCGCCTGCACAAATCCTCTGTATCGGGTCAGTAAATGCGACGGCTTTTTCTTTTTCTTTTTCTTTTCCTTTTCCTTATCCAATTCCCACACACTCCAAACACAATCTTATCGCTTTTGCAAGTACGGTATCCGCTTCGCCTCTCATAGCACCGACGCACACCATCGCCGCCCCTGCAAGCAGCATAACACATTGAATTACGGCTTTTTTTGCCCTTAACAAACCGTTCGCTCCCTTCATTTTTGCCTCATTATATCACGGCGGGCATAAATTCTCTGTTAAGAATTGAAATTTAACAGAGATTTTATACTTTTATGTTATAATAACCTCACGAAACGAAAACAAAATCAAAGATTTTGACCGTTTCGGAGAACATTGAATGACTAAATTGCGGCTTTCGCCGCCGCACTTCGTGCCGCTCCTGCTGTCGCAGGGGAATTTATGATAAAATAACCTCACGAAACGAAAACAAAATCAAAGATTTTGACCGTTTCGGAGAACATTGAATGACTAAATTGCGGCTTTCGCCGCCGCACTTCGTGCCGCTCCTGCTGTCGCAGGGGAATTTATGATAAAATACTTATAATTGAAAAAACAGACAGGAGAATCGCGTATGCACATTTTAGTTGTAGAAGACGAAAAGGCTCTTTGCGACACCATCGCACGCAGTTTAAGGCGTCTCGCTTACAGTGTAGACTGCTGTTACGACGGGCAAAGTGCTTTGGATATGCTCTCGATAGAGAAATTCGACCTTGTTGTATTGGACCTTAATCTCACCGAAAAAGACGGTTTAACCGTTCTTAAAACACTCAGGAAAGATGATAAAGACACAAAAGTGCTGATTTTGTCGGCTCGGTGCGAAGTTGCCGACAAGGTTAACGGACTTGACGCAGGAGCAAACGACTATCTGACAAAGCCGTTTCATTTGGACGAGCTGGCGGCACGAATCCGCAGTCTGACGCTCCGCTGTTTCACTCAAAACGATGTTGTCTTGTCCTGCGGCAATCTCCTATTTGATACTAAATTGAGAAAGGCGTCCGTTTCGGGCGATAACCTGACGCTCACAAGAAAAGAAACCGAAATTCTCGAATACCTCATACTCAACCAGGGGCGTCCGATAAGTCAGGAGGAATTTCTTGAACACGTTTGGGACAGCAGTATAGACGACTTCAGCAATTCCATAAGAGTTCACATCTCATCGCTCAGAAAAAAGCTTCGCGCCGCTTTGGGATACGACCCGATACATAATCGCATAGGGGAAGGCTACGTGATGGAGAATAAAAAATGAAGAATTTATCTTTACAATGGCGAATTACAATAATGACCGCATTTTTAATAGGTATCACCTGCGTGCTGATGAATTGTTTTATCGGCTATTCCGGCAAGCGATATATGGACTCCATAGGCAGTAAAATATCCGCTTGCGGCGATACGCAGGGCAGTGAGCCCGATTCGTTTAATCCCGAAAGCGAAGACGCTGACAGAGACCTTACAATCATAGTGAACGGCGCTCAAGAATCGTTTAACACAACCAATTGGTATATAACGGCAGCAGTAACTCTGTTCGGCGGTGTGCTTGCGTATTTTGTCAGCGGTCAGGCACTGAAGCCGCTTCGTTCTTTCGCTTCGCAAACAGAAAAAGTTCAGCCGAATAATCTGTCCGATATGAAAATCAGCAAGGACGTCTTGCCCGAATTCAAACAATTCAGCCATTCTTTTAACAATATGATTGAACGGCTTAACGAGGGGTTCACGGCGCAGCGGCAATTCACGGGGAATGCCGCACATGAGCTGCGCACACCCCTTGCCTTAATGCAGGCACAAATTGAGCTTTTCTCCGTTGAACACACAGATATAAAACCCGAAACGGCGGAATTTTTGAGACTTTTACAAGAGCAAACGGAACGTATGTCGCAGATGACGAATACCCTGCTTGAGATGAGCGAGCTTCGCAACATTAAATGCAGCGACAAAATACAGTTAGCTCCCATGACAGATGAAGTTTTTGCCGATCTCGCCCCGATTGCCGATGAAAAGAATGTATCTCTTACACGCGACGGCGATGCTCTCATAATCGGCAGCGATACATTGATTTACCGTATGATATTTAACCTCACCGAAAACGCCGTCCGTTACACCCGACGCGATTCGGTAATTAACATTTCGATAGTCTGCAACGAAAACGACGTTCAAATACGCGTAAGGGACAACGGTCACGGAATCCCCGAACAGTACAGAGAGAGTATTTTCCAGCCGTTTTTCCGTGTTGACAAGGCGCGCAGCAGAGAGCACGGCGGAGTGGGTCTCGGGCTTGCGCTCGTATGGGAAATTGCCGCGCTTCACGGCGGTTCCGTCCGAGTCGAAGATTGCTCGGAAGCCGGCACGGTAATGCTCGTTACACTTCCGAAAAGCGAAAAATAAACGTACAGTGTTTTCTCGCCGAAAACCCGCAAAAAATCCCTCCCGATGGCAAAACATCGAGAGGGATTTTTAATCCGAATATACGGTATTTTATTTTGCATTTCCCTTCGCTGTGCACCGAACAATTCACGCTCGCACGGCATATCGGGGCTCTTTTTTCATCGGCGATCCGAGCGGTGCGGTCTTCTGCCGAAGTCGCGTCTGCCGCCTCTGTGCTGATTTTCCTCGGAGAGGTCGTTTTCGGGGGTGAGACCCTCAACCTCTATAAGTGCCTCGCGGCGAGAGAGATTGAGTCTGCCCTGCTCGTCCTTCGGGAGAACCTTGACGATTATCTCATCGCCGACATTTACAACGTCCTCAACCTTTTCGGTGCGCTTAACGTCGAGCTGGCTGATGTGAACCATACCCTCTACTCCGGGTACTATCTCAACAAACGCGCCGAAGCTCATAAGGCGTGTAACGATTCCCTTGTAAACAGCGCCTACCTCGGGGCCGTTAGCTATTGTATCGACAATGAAGATTGCCTTCTTTGCATTGTCAAGGTCAATCGAGGAAACAAATACCTGACCGTCCTCGCTCACGTCAACCTTGCAGTCGCACTCGGCGCAAATCTTCTGAATTACCTTGCCCTGCTTGCCTATTACGTCGCCTATCTTATCGGGGTCAATCTTGGTGGTGAGCATCTTGGGTGCCCACTTTGAAAGCTCCTTGCGCGGCTCGCTTATAACGGGAAGCATTATTTCGTCAAGTATATAATTTCTTGCCTTGTGAGTCTTTGCAAACGCCTCTTTGATGATTGCGGGAGTAAGACCGTGAACCTTAAGATCCATCTGAATTGCGGTTATACCCTTTTTGGTACCTGCAACCTTGAAGTCCATATCACCGTAGAAGTCCTCAAGACCCTGAATATCAACCATGGTCATAAAGTCGCCGTAAACGCCCTCGTCACCTGTGATAAGTCCGCAGGAGATACCTGCCACGGGAGCCTTTATCGGAACGCCTGCCGCCATAAGTGCAAGTGTGCTGCCGCAGACAGAGCCCTGTGAAGTAGAGCCGTTTGACGAGAGAACCTCGGATACTACGCGGATTGCATAGGGGAACTCATCAACCGACGGGATAACGGGAAGAAGAGCCTTCTCGGCAAGTGCACCGTGACCTATCTCACGTCTGCCGGGGCCTCTTGAGGGCTTGGTCTCGCCTACCGAGTAGGACGGGAAGTTGTAGTGATGAATATATCTCTTTTCCTTCTGCTCATCAAGGCCGTCAAGCTGCTGGCAATCGCTCATGGAGCCGAGTGTGGCAACCGAGAGAACCTGAGTCTGACCTCTTGTGAACAAACCCGAGCCGTGCGCTCTTGCAAGGAGGTCGATTTCAGCGTTGAGCGGACGAATTTCGTCTATGCCTCTGCCGTCGACTCTCTTGTGCTCGTCCTTGAGCCAGGAGCGAACAACGTGCTTCTGAACAAGATACATAATCTCTTCGATCTTGCCCTCGTTGCCCTCGAACTTCTCATCGAATTTCTCGTGAACAGCCTCATATATCGGCAAAAGAGCCTCGTCGCGGACGAGCTTGTCGTCTGTATCAAGAGCCTTTTTGACATCCTCTATGCAGAAGTCCTCAATCTCCTTCATAATGTCGGGATCGGGGTCGGAGGATTCGTAAGCGAACTTCGGCTTGCCGATTTCGTCTACAATGCCCTGAATGAACTTTACGATTTTTTTGTTTTCCTCGTGACCTGCCATGATGCAGTCGAACATAAGGTCATCGGAAATTTCGTTGCCGCCTGCCTCAATCATGGCAACAAGGTCTGCCGTTGAAGCAACGGTAAGGTTAAGGTCGGTCTTTGCTCTCTGCTCAAGAGTCGGGTTCAATACGATTTCGCCGTCAACAAGTCCTACGTTAACGCCGGAAATCGGGCCGTCCCACGGAATATCGGAAATTGCGATAGCGGTTGAAACGCCTATCATCGCGGCAATTTCGGGGCTGCAATCGGGGTCAACCGACATAACGGTTGCAACCACGGAGCAGTCATTGCGGAGATCCTTCGGGAAAAGCGGACGAATGGGGCGGTCTATACATCTTGATGTGAGAATCGCCTTTTCGCTTGCTCTGCCCTCGCGACGCTGGAATGAGCCGGGGATTCTGCCGACGGAATACATCTTCTCCTCGTAATCAACGGAGAGCGGGAAGAAATCAACGCCCTCTCTCGGCTTTGCCGAAGCCGTAACGGTGCAAAGCACGTTTGTGTCGCCGTAGCGAACCATTACAGACGCATTTGCAAGTCCTGCCATTTTGCCGGTCTCAACCGAGAGCTTTCTGCCGGCAAATTCGGTTTCCCAAACTTTGAAGTTTTTGAAAAACATCTTTTTTACCTCTTTTTCTTAAATTTCCGAGAGGCACTTCCGGTTTTAGCAATAAATGCGACCTTTAAGAGGAAAATTTAAAGATTCCATTTACCGCTAAAGCATCGGATAAACGCCCCGTCGGATTTTATTTTATATGCCCTTTACGCCTGCCGTAAAAAGCAATTCAAGGCAAGCGGTAAAAAACCGCTTGCCTTAAGTGCGAAATTATTTACGAAGACCGAGCTTCTGAACGATTGCACGGTATCTTTCGATATCGGTTTTCTGAAGGTATGCGAGGAGGTTACGTCTGTGACCTACCATTTTAAGAAGACCTCTTCTTGAGTGATGGTCCTTGTGATGCTCCTTGAGATGCTCGGTGAGGTCGTTGATTCTCTTAGTAAGAACAGCGATTTGAACCTCCGGCGAACCGGTGTCGCCCTCATGAGTAGCATACTCTTTCATAATAGCCTGTTTTTCTGCCTGTGTCATTTTTTTCACCTCATTAAAATATTCGCCTCGAACGTCACAGTTAAAGGACAGGTGAATACCGGAAAATCTCGGTTTACGCCAAAAACCGTGCCGTCGAAACAGCCTTTGTATTATATACCGTAAGCGGCAATTTGTCAATACCGCTTTTGTGCGCGCATTTTACAGCGAAAAAGGTCGATGCCCGTTAAGACACCGACCCGAGCTTTAATTGACCGTTGTGCCGGCAATGCGGCGTTTATCAGTCGGAAAGAGGTCTGCCGTCTGCATCCGGCAGCTTACCCTGATAGGCGTTTATGCCCTCTACGAGCGCCCATATCCAAATGGCGAGGGGGGCGACGTATGTCCAGCTTAAAAGCAAGGATACGCAAAGCTGAATGATGCCTTTTTTGGTATATCCCAAATAGAAATTATGTATGCCGAGCTGCCCGAGGAAAATGGCAAGAAGCAATGCGGCGATTTTTTTCTTGTCGCTCACCTGCGGTGCCGCCGAGGGTGCTGCTCCGGGCATCGGTCCGTATGCTCCCGTGGGTGCTGTCGTAGGTGCTCCCGTTGCAGCTGCCGGTGCTCCGCAGCCGGCGCACACAGCCGAACCCGGCGCAATCGGCTGTCCGCAATTGGCACAGAAGCCGGTTCCTTCTCCTTTTTGTGCCCCGCAGGCAGCGCAAAAAGCGTGGTCGTCATTTAACTGCGCTCCGCATTTTTTACAAAACATACATACGCTTCCTTTTATTTTTTATCGTTTTTGTACAACAAGGTTAACATATCATCACCTTTTTGTCAACAAATTTGCAACAAATCGTTGAAAATTGTCAAAATCCGACGTTTTCATAAATTTTAAATAAAAAATAAAACCCCCGTTTCCGCTTTAAACAGGGGAACGGGGGTTGAAAAACGTGTTATTTTCGGGTAAGACGCTTATTTTATGACGTCCTTACCGCCCATATACATTCTGAGCGGCTCGGGGATGCGCACGGAGCCGTCCTCATTGAGATTGTTCTCAAGGAAGGCTATGAGCATTCTCGGCGGAGCAACGACGGTGTTATTAAGAGTATGTGCAAAATAGTTGCCGTTTTCGCCCTTAACTCTTATGCCGAGTCTTCTTGCCTGAGCGTCGCCGAGGTTTGAGCATGAGCCAACCTCAAAATATTTTTTCTGACGCGGAGACCAAGCTTCAACGTCAAGGCTTCTGACTTTCAAATCGGCAAGGTCGCCGGAGCAGCACTCAAGGGTGCGCACCGGTATATCGAGCGAGCGGAAGAAATCAACGGTGTTGTTCCAGAGCTTTTCGTACCACATATCGCTGTCCTCGGGCTTGCAGACAACAACCATTTCCTGCTTTTCAAACTGATGTATGCGGTATACGCCTCGCTCCTCTATGCCGTGCGCGCCGACCTCCTTGCGGAAGCAGGGCGAATAGCTTGTGAGAGTTTTGGGAAGCTCCGCTTCGGGAGTTATGGTGTCTATAAACTTGCCTATCATCGAATGCTCCGACGTACCTATAAGGTAGAGGTCCTCGCCCTCGATTTTATACATCATATTTTCCATTTCGGAGAAACTCATAACGCCGTTAACAACATTTCCTCTTATCATAAACGGCGGAACGTAATATGTGAAGCCTCTGTCTATCATAAAGTCGCGCGCATATGAGAGCACCGCAGAGTGGAGTCTTGCAATATCTCCGCAGAGATAGTAAAAGCCGTTGCCGCTCGTTTTTCTTGCGGAATCAAGGTCGATTCCGTGGAGCTTTTCCATAATGTCTACGTGATAGGGAATCTCAAACGGCGGAACATACGGCTCACCGAAGCGTTGAAGCTCTACGTTTTCGCTGTCGTCCTTGCCTATCGGAACATCGTCGCCTATGATGTTAGGTATAACCATCATTCTCTTTTTGATTTCTGCGGAGAGTGTTTCCTCGCTGCCCTCGAGCTCTTCAAGCTCCTTTGCGAGATGCGCAACCTTTTGTTTTGTCTTTTCCGCTTCCTCGCGCAGACCCTTTGCCATAAGGCCGCCTATTTCCTTACTTATCTTGTTCCTTGAGGCGCGGAGCTCATCGGCTCTCTGCTTTGACTCACGGAACTTTTTGTCAAGCTCTATTACCTCGTCTACGAGCGTGAGCTTTTCCTCCTGGAATTTCTTTTTGATGTTCTCTTTTACGAGATCCGGATTTTCTCTTACAAGCTTAATATCAAGCATTTTTCTTCCTCCGAAAAATTAAAATTCAAATTATTCAAGTGCTTCAAGCTGCTCTGCAAGCTTTTTTAAATCGTCCTTGCCGAAGAACTCTATTTCTATGCTGCCGCCCGAACCCTTGCCGTTATATACCTTAACCCTGCGTGCCAAAACTCCGGCCAGCGCAAGCTCGACCTCGTCATAAAAGGTGTCGCGTTTTTTCTTTCTCTTTACCGCCGCCGTGCCGCCGTTTCCGGCTTTTTTGGCAAGTCGCTCCGTCTCGCGGACGGATATGCCGTTTTTGACTATCGTATCGGCTATACTTTTCATCTCGGCCTCGTCCTCGACGGCCAAAAGCGCCCTCGCGTGACCCATTGAGATTTTACCGTCCTTCAAAAGGGAACCGACGCTGTCGGGAAGATTTAAAAGCCTGAGTGAATTTGTAACCGCCGTACGCGATTTTCCGAGCTTTTGAGCCGCCTGTTCCTGAGTGAAGCCGAAGGTGTCGATAAGGGTTTTTATACCCTCCGCCTCCTCTACGGCATTGAGGTCCTCACGCTGCAAATTCTCGATAAGAGCAAACACACTCTCCTCTTCGTCGGTCATCTCGCGAACGGTAACGGGAACTTCATAAAGCCCCGCAAGCCTTGCCGCGCGGAAGCGACGCTCGCCTGCGACAAGACGGTAGCTGCCGTCTGGCATTGGTCTTACCAAAAGCGGCTGCAAAACCCCATGTTCTCTTATACTGTCGGCGAGCTCCGAAAGAGACTCCTCGCTGAAGGTCTTTCTCGGCTGACCGCGGTTCGGCTCAATATCGTTTATCGAAAGCGTCGCCTTTTCTCCGAGCTCGTCATCCATGGTGTTTGACTGCATCAGTGCCTCAAAACCCTTGCCGAGCCCGCCTTTTCTGGCTGCCATCTTATTTCCTCCCCTGCTTTGTTTCGTTGTATTTTTCAACGTCCTTTTTATTCTCGGTCTCAAAGAGACTTTTCTGCATATATGAAATTACGACGTCCTTTTCGTCGTTTCTCGCGACTATAACGTAAACGTCCATATATTCCCAAATTGTTTCGCGCTTGCCTATTTCGCTCTGTATCTCTATTCCGTCGGGACCGTAGATGCCGCGGAAAATAGTGACGGCGTTCTGATATGAAACTCCGTCGGACGAGGATACCACATACTGCACCTCGACAAGCTGATTGTTTGTATTGAAGATATAATAAACAACTCTGTCGAGTCCGTTTTTAAATTCATTTACCTTTACATCCTCGGTCAAAAACATCTTATCGTTTCTTGCGTAAACCTGTGCCGCCTTGCCTACGGAAACCTGAACCTGGTCGGTTGTCATTCCCATCTGTACGCCGTAAAAGGTGAATTTATCGGGCTCAAGCTTGATTTCGCCTCTTTGAGACTTGGCGGTCTCTGCCTTTTCGCCTGTCACGCCCGACGGCTCAAAGGTGCGCTTTTTCCCGCACGAGGTCAGCAAAAGTGATACAACAAGTATAAAAACAGATATGGATGCGATAGTTTTCCTCATTAGTTTTCCCTCGCTTGCTTTTTAATGAATTCCTCTGCAAAATCCGCATAAGCCGCTGCTCCCTTTGAATTGCGGTCATAATACATTACCGGTTCGCCGAAGCTCGGAGCCTCGGAAAGCCTGACGTTACGCGGTATGGTTGATTTATACACCTTTTGCGGAAAGAACTTCTTTACCTCCGCAACTACCTGCGACGTCAAATTCAGTCTGCCGTCGTACATCGTCAGAAGCACGCCCTCAAGCTCTATCGACGGATTGTAAAGTCTCTTAATCTGACGGACGGTGGACATAAGCTGCGCGAGCCCCTCAAGTGCGTAGTATTCGCATTGTATCGGCACCAAAAAGGTGTCGCTCGCACACAGCGCATTTATTGTTATTATCCCGAGTGACGGCGGACAGTCAAGGAAAATGTAGTCGTAATCCTCCCAGACATCGGTGAGAGCTTTTTTGAGAAGGCTCTCGCGCGAGTCCATGCCTATCATCTCGACCTCGGCACCGGCGAGATTCATATCCGACGGCAGCAAATCGACATTGCGGAATTTCGTTTTCATAACGACTTCAGAAGCCTTTACGCCGTTTATGAGCATATCATATGTTGAATTTTCAATGTTTCTCTTGCTGATACCGTAGCCGCTTGTGGAATTGCCCTGCGGATCTATATCGGCGAGCAGAACGCGCTTGCCGAGAGCGCCGACTGCGGCGGAGAGATTGACAGCTGTGGTCGTTTTGCCTACGCCGCCCTTTTGGTTTATCACGGAAACGGTCTTTGCCATACCTTATTTATCACTCCTGTTTCAGAGGCTCATACCCCGTTTGAATACACTATTTAAAGTATAACACAAACATCGCCCAATTCAAAGAGATATTTTATTATTGTGTCAGATTTTCGGTGATATTTTCCGAAAGTCATCGAAGGTTTCACGTGGAACATTGCATTTTAGTTGCTTTTGCCATATTGTTTCACGTGAAACAATATGCGTTTTCCGTACGGTGAAAACCGCAAAGCAAAACGGCGACCGAAAAGGCCGCCGTTCTGCTTGTGGATGTGGGGTGTGAAAGAGAAGGATATGGGTATTTAAAATGCGGAACGGCAGGGGTAGTACCGTTCGGCGCATTTTACAAGATTGTCAGACGGCTTCGCCGTCTCCGGGCAGAGAAATTCTTATCTGCTCGATTTTCGGAATACGCACCGTGTATTCAACGTACTCCTCCGTCTCGCTCTTGGCCGCGTCCGCGTCGATACCTGCCCTGCGTATCGCCTCTACCGCGTGATTGAGAGTATTTATAAAAACTCTTATGTCGCGTATGCCTTTAATTGGATTTTTCTTTTTCCTGCGATTGAGCATTTGCTCGATAAGGCGCTCGCTCTCCTGAACGTTTAAGTGTCGGTCGGTGATAATTTCGAGCGCCCTCTCGCGCTGAACGTCGTTTTCGAGAGTAAGCAATGCCCTCGCGTGACGTTCGGTAAGCCCGGCTTTTTCGATTGTGTACCGCATTTCCTCGGGGAGCCGCAAAAGTCTCAGCTTATTTGAAAGCGTGGACTGCGCCCTGCCGAGCTTATCGGCCGCCTCCTCGCGGCTCATTGAATACTTGTCAACAAGCCTTTGGACCGCTTCGGCCTCCTCAAAGAAGTTGAGGTCCTGCCGCTGCAGATTTTCAATCAGAGATAAAACGGCAGAGCTTTTTTCGTCTGCGTCCGTCTCGATTGCCGGTATTTTTGTAAGTCCGACGAGCCTTGCCGCACGGAGCCTGCGCTCACCGGCAACCAGTTCAAACTTCACGTTTTTACCGTCGGTTCTTCTGCGAACCGTTACGGGTTGAAGAATTCCGTTTTGCCGTATGCTTTGCGCAAGACCCTCAAGCTCGTCGTAATCAAACCGTTTCCTCGGTTGATCGGGGTTCGGCAAAATACTGTCCTGCGGCAGCAGTAGCACCTGTGCCGCAGTTTTGATTTTGTCTTTTGACTTCAAAAAAATCACCTCCGCAGTGCTTGTCCTTGCTTAAAGAATAGCACCGTGAAGGTGTACTTGTAAAGAAAATTCGTTCGTCTAAAATCGCGTATCGCTGCGGTTAAAACCCATTATCCCAAAGGATTTTTAGAAATTTTTGCCGAAGCGCGAGGATATTTTGACGGAGTTTGCGATATCTTTTTTATAATCAATATTCTTCTCCTTGTGTTTTCAACCAAATCAAACACATTGTCCGACTCTATTTTGCCGCCGAGAATACGAAGAGAAGCCGACGCAGAGAAAATTTCGTCATCGGAAAAAGCCGATTTCATAGAGATGAAAGAGCCTCCCTCTTTAATAAAAGGTATGCAATATTCGCAAAGGACGGGCAGAGACGCCACAGCCCTCGCCGTTGCAAAGTCGAATTTTTCGCGGTACAGAGGGTCTTTTCCCGCTTCCTCGGCGCGGCTGTGAAGAATATTGCCGTTTAAGCCGACATTCGAGAGGACGCTTTCTATAAAGGCAAGCTTTTTGCCCGTTCCGTCAAGGAAGGTTACGTCAAGGTCGGGTCTTGCAAGAAGCAGCACAAGTCCCGGAAAGCCTGCCCCCGTGCCGGCGTCAATCAGCCTTGCGCCCTCTTTGAAATCGACATATTTAAATACGGAAAGGCAGTCGGCAAAATGCTTCACCGTCATATCGTCCGGCTCGGTTATCGCCGTCAGATTAAATTTTTTGTTGGTTTCAAAAAGCAGTTCGGCGTAAATATCAAAACGTTTAAAGGCGTCGTCGTCGATTTTAACACCCATATTTTCCGCTGTTTTGTAAAGCAAATCTCTGTTTAACATTATTTGCCCTCCTTGGCAAGGTAAATGAGCAAAACCGATATGTCGGCAGGTGAGACGCCGCTTATTCTTGAGGCTTGACCCACATTCATAGGCCGTATTTTAGAGAGCTTTTCTCTCGCCTCAAGCCGCAGTCCGTCTATATTATTATAATCGGTTTCGGGCGGAATAGCTTTCACCTCGAGTCGGCGCATTTCGTTTATCTGCGCCGTCTGCCGCACAATATAGCCCTCATATTTAAGCTCAATTTCAACCTGTTCGAATATCTCACGCGGGATATCGGGTCGATTTACGTCGAACGGGGTCAAATCGTCATATGTTATCTGCGGACGCTTTAAAAGCTCAACCTCTTTAACGCCGCGCGGCAAGGGAGATGTTCCACGTGAAACAAGCAGCTGCTGCAGCTCGTCAGTCAGGGGAATCGAAGTATCTTCAATCCTTTTGCGTTCCGCTCTTATCATCTCCTGCTTTTTAAGAAGCCGTTGGTATTTTTCTTCGGAGACAAGTCCGATTTCGTAACCGAGAGGTGTCAGGCGCATATCGGCGTTATCCTGCCTCAGCAAAAGTCTGTATTCCGAACGCGAGGTCATCATTCTGTACGGGTCGGAACAGCCCTTTGTCACAAGGTCATCTATCAGCGTGCCTATATACGACGATGCGCGGTCAAGTATAAAGGGTTCCTTACCCTGAGCCTTTCGCGCGGCATTTATACCGGCTATAAGACCCTGCGCCGCGGCCTCCTCATAGCCGGAGGAGCCGTTGAACTGCCCTGCGCCGAAAAGTCCGTCGAGGTCGAGAAATTCGAGCGACGGCTTGAGTGCGAGCGGATCCACACAGTCATATTCAATAGCATACGCTGTTCTCATAACCTCAACGTGCTCAAGTCCCTTTATCGTTCTCAAAAATTTCAGCTGTACCGCCTCGGGGAGTGACGAGGACATTCCCTGCAAATATAATTCCTCCGTGTCGAGTCCGCACGGCTCAACAAAAAGCTGATGGCGTTTTTTATCGGGGAAGTGCATAATTTTGTCTTCAAAGCTCGGGCAGTAGCGCGGTCCCACGCCGTGAATTTTTCCGCTGTAAAGCGGCGAATACTGTATGTTATCGAGGATAACCTTTTTTGTTTCGTCATTTGTATACGCTATATAGCAAGCCGCCTTGTTTACGGGCGGAGTGTCGGTGTCAAACGAAAACGGAGTTGTTGTTTCGTCGCCCTCCTGTTTTTCAAGCACCGAAAAATCCACGCTGCGTCGATTTACACGCGACGGAGTGCCCGTTTTAAACCGTCTGAGCGGAATTTTCATATTATAAAGTGCCTTTGAAAGCTCATTTGCCGGGAACATTCCGTCTGGGCCGCTCTCGTAGGAGACGTCGCCTATGTAAACTCTGCCGCCCAAAAATGTTCCTGTCGCAAGAACAACACACTTTGCACTGTAAATTGCCTCAAGTCGCGTCTTTAATCTCCAAAGACCGTCCTTGCCGCGTGACAAATCGACTATTTCCGCCTGCTTAACGTCAAGGTTTTCCTGAAGCTCCAATACGTGCTTCATATATTTTGAATACTCCCTGCGGTCAATCTGCGCGCGCAGCGAATGAACAGCCGGACCTTTTCCGCGGTTGAGCATACGCGACTGTATCTCGTTTTTGTCGGCAGCTTTTCCCATTTCACCGCCGAGAGCATCTATTTCTCTTACAAGATGGCCCTTTGAAGTGCCGCCTATCGACGGATTGCACGGCATATTGCCTATCCAATCAAGGTTAATGGTAAAAACTATTGTTTTTGAGCCGAGCCGAGCCGAGGCAAGACCTGCCTCGATACCGGCGTGACCGGCGCCTATAACGGCAACATCATATTCTTTTGCAAAATATTCCATAATTTATCTCCGTCACTTGCCTACACAGAATTGCGAAAAAATCTCGTTTACCACGCTTTCGGTGGCTTTTTCGCCTGTCAAAACCATAAGATTTTCTATTGCGGAGTCTATGCAGACTTGAATTGCGTCTCTTGTGACGCCTGTTTTCTCGGCATTTTCCGCCTCACAGAGTGCCGAATAAGCCTTTTCGCAGCAGGACAGCTGTCTTTCGTTCATCAAAAGAGCCGCGGTCGTGTCGAAATTTGCCGTTCCGAGTATTTTTTCGATTGTCTCACGAAGTAAATCGAGTCCCGAATTATCCTTTGCGGATATATAAACTACATTTTCGAAGTTGCGTTTTATTTCATCTTCGTCGATTTTCGGCTCCAAATCCGTCTTGTTTATAACGGCGAGACAGCTTTTGCCGGAGCACAAATCGAAAATTTCCCTGTCTTCGTCGGAGAGCGCGCAGGACGAGTCAAACACGGCAATGATAAGCTTTGCAGCGGCGATTTTTCTTTTGGCTCGCTCAACGCCTATACTCTCAACGGTGTCATCTGTTTCGCGCAGACCTGCCGTATCCGCGAGACGAAGCGTAACGTTGCCTATCGTAACGGTTTCCTCAACTATGTCGCGCGTTGTGCCGGCAACCGACGTTACTATGGATTTTTCGGTTCCCGTAAGCATATTCATAAGGGTTGATTTGCCGACGTTCGGTCTGCCGACTATCGCCGTTTCGGTTCCCTCGGTTATCGCCTGACCTGCGTCAAAACGGTTTAAAAGTTTTTTAAGAGCTGCTTTTGACGAGGTAACTGCGTCTAAAATGCTCTCGTCTGTGAGGTCCTCGATTTCGTCGTCGGGGTAATCCACCCACGCCGCAAGAGCCGCATTTATCTTTAAAAGGACATCGGTAATCTTGTGTATTTCTTTGTAAAGGGCGCCCTCAAGTGCCGAAAAAGCGGCTTCGCCCGCCTCCTTGCCGTGAGCCGAAATAATACCCATAACGGCCTCTGCTTTTGTGAGGTCGGTCTTTCCGTTTAAGAACGCACGCTTTGTAAATTCTCCCGGCTCCGCAGGAACCGCGCCGTTTTTGAGTGCCGCTCTTAAAACCTGCTTTGTTATGTAAAGGCCGCCGTGGCAGGAAATCTCCACAACATCCTCGCCCGTATAGCTTTTCGGTGCTCTGAATACGAGCGCAACGGCCTCGTCAATGGGTTTTCCGTCAAAAAATACCCTTCCGAACGCCGCTCTGTAGCCGCTCAGTTTTTTTAATTCGATACCTTGTACGGTTTTGAAGATGCTATCGGCTACATTCAGGGCGTTTTCGCCCGAAATTCTGACTATTCCTATGCCTCCTGCGGCAAGACCTGTTGAAATAGCCGCGATTGTACTCATAAAATCACCACTTTTATCTGTTTGGCTTTGTATTTTCTGCGAACAGACGAAAAACTCTGCCCGCCGCGCCGCCTTTAAAATCAATAAATTCTCAGAGCTCGGCTTTGATATTTTAAAAAGCAAAAGCACCGAAACATGCTGTCCGCATATCCGGTGCTCTTAAAATCTGATTATTTGTTTCGTTAACGAAGTTTTCGACAAAAATGCGGTTCAAATGTCTAAAACTCTTTCGATAATGAAGAAAACTCAGAATTATTCCTCTGTATTTTTCTTAATTTCGATTTTTCCGTAAACCGAAACGCCTGCAGCGTCGTTCTTCTGTTCGCGGTCCGGAGCAACCTGCGGAACATAGGGCTCGCGCTTTGGTCTGCGGTCATTTCTTCCGCCGCGGCCTCTGCGATAATTTCTGTCGCCGTAGCTGCCCTTGCCGCCGTTTTCGGGAGCAATTACAACTCTGCGGTCAAGGTCCTGCCCTACCGAGAACGAGGTTGCACCCTCAACCTCCTGAACGGCAGTATGAATAATTCTGCGCTCATAGGGGTTCATCGGCTCAAGGGTTATATTTCTGCCTGTACGAACGGCTCTTGCAGCGTCCTTTTTGGCAAGAGAAACAAGAGCACCCTTGCGTTTTTCACGGTAATTGCCTATGTTTATGGAAACGCGCTTATAGCCCGAAACACCGCGGTTTGCAACCATTCTTGCAAGGTACTGTATAGCGTCGAGAGTCTCGCCGCGTCTGCCTATTACTATGCCGTAATCATCGCCGCAGTCAAGCTCAAAAACAATTTCCTCGTCATCTGCAAAAGTTTTAACGCTGCATTCGGGAAGTCCGAGACCCTTGACGATTTCCGCTATATAAGAAGCGGTTTTTTCGTACTCGTTTGTCTCCTTCAAAGAAGCCTTTTTCTCCTCTTCGGTCTTTTCTTCTTTTTCGACCTTACGGGTGTTTTCCTTTTTGGCTTCCTTTTTTCTGTCTTCGACCTTTTTGGGAGCCGAAGCGGGTTTTTTGTACGTATTCTTTTCGGAAACGGGTTTTTCCTTTTTCTCGGGAACGTCAACCCAAACCTTTACCTCGGCAGGCTTTCCGCCGAAAATACCAAATGTCTTTTTCTGCGGCATCTGTAAAACTTCTATATTATATACGTCGTCCTCTGTAAGACCGAGCTCCAAAAGGGCGGCAGCTTTAGCGTCCTCTATGGTGGACGCGGATTTTACCGATTCTTTAATCATTTATATACACCATTCTTTTTTAAGATTTCATCTCGGCTATTTTTTTGATATTAGCCTCTTTTGAGCGTCGCTCAACGGTTTCCTCAACCATCAGCTTTGCGAGAACCTTCTGCGGACTGTGGGTTATATTGAGAACCACCATCTGCGCAAATGAAACAACGGTAGACATAATTACATATATGCCGACAACAGTCGGGAAGAGGAATGCAAAGTAAATCTGCATGGCAGGTGTGAAAAGCATCATGCAACCCATTGTCGGATTTTTTGACATTTCCGGGTTTAATTTTTTCTGACGAAGAAGGGAATAAACGCTCATGGCAAGCGACAAAACGCCGGTTATAATCGGTATTGCCCAATAAATGTCAAATACCCTGAAATTCGGAGTGTGCGAAAGGTCAAGTCCGAAAACGGTAAATCTCTGTAAGAATAAATCAACCTTTGATATCATCTCGGGAGTAAGACCGGCAACGGAATTACGAATGTCGCTCCAATGCTGAAGAGCATAAAGCTCTATTCTGAACGAAGCACCCTTTGCCTCCGTCTCGGTGAGCAAGGGCATAACGGCTTCCTTAATTGAAGAGAGCACATCGCCTCTGATATTCAGAACCATTGAGAAGGGGTGATAGTTGACCTGGAAAAGACCGGTCATAACTATAAGCTGTATAATCATCGGCATACAGCCGCCGCCCATGGCGCTAAAGCCCTCTCGGCTGTACAGGTTTTGTGTTTCCTCCTGAATTTTCTGCTGATTGCCCTCGTATTTTTTCTGAATACGTCTGAGCTTCGGCTGAAGCCTTGCCTGCTTAGCCTGAGCCTTTTGCTGCTTTACGGAAGAGGGAAGAAGGCACAGCTTTACTATGATCATAAGGCAAACTATCGATAGAAGATAGTTGTCCGTCATGGCATAGAACAGGGAAATCACAAAGCCGAAAGGAATTCCGAGAATTTCATATATTTTACTTGTGTTCATTAAATTCCTCCGAAGGGAGTAAAAGCTTAATCAAACTTAGCCCTTTTTCTTATTTCGTTTTTCGGGAACAGGGTCAAGTCCTCCCGGAAACAGAGGATTGCACCTTAAAAGACGCCATACTGCGAGTAAACCGCCGCGAATGATACCGAATCTCTCAATAGCCGTAACGGCATATTGCGAGCAGGTCGGGTAATATCTGCATCTCGGCGGAAAAAGCGGGGAGATCTTACGCTGATAAAATCTTATCATTTTAATTGCAAGTTCTTTCATTTCTTTATGGCTCCCGCTTTTAGGAGTTGTTCTGTCAAGACTTTTTGAATATCGGTACTTTTCAGGTATTTTGTTTTGCCTCGCGCAACAAAAACAAAATCCCAATTTCCGCAAATACTTTCTTCAACAGCCGAATACGCCGCTCTGATTATCCTCTTTGAGCGATTTCTCTGTACGGCGTTGCCGGTCTTTTTGCTTACGGTTATACCTATACGACAAATTCCCGCACGGTTTTTTAATAAATAAATAACCAGTGCAGGATCCGTATAAACCTTTCCTCTGCCGTAGAGGCGTCGGAAATCACAGTTACGATTTAGTGTTACCGTATTTTTCAAAATGCTTACCTTTTAATAAGATAACTGCTTTCTGCCCTTAGCGCGGCGTCTTGCAAGCACTTTTCTGCCGTTTTTGGTGGCCATTCTTTTTCTGAAACCGTGTTCCATCTTGCGATGGCGTTTCTTAGGCTGATAAGTTCTAAGCATTATTTTTTCGCTCCTTTACTCTGAAATAATCTGCGAGAAGTTATTATATACTAAAATCCGGCTTGTTGTCAACTTTTTTTTAATATTTACGCTTCTTCTAAAGCCCTATATATATATACATTTATAATTACTCCATTTATTTTAAGAAAATATTGAAAAAATATTAAAAATGTGCTAATATACATATTGTGCAAATTATTGCCTGTAAGCACCGTAATTTAATTTTGCGGTTTTTATGTGTTAATACTTTAAAAGCACCTAAAATGTTAAAATAATCCGATTGTACCGCTGTAACGGTAAATTTGATATTTTTTTATTTTGTTTTCGGAGTGTGAAAATATGGACTCGTTTTCCGAGATATGGTCCGCAGCGTGCGATTATATGAAAGAAGCACTTAATGTCAGCGACGTTGCCTTTAATTTGTGGATATCTCCGCTTGTTCCGGAGAGCTTTGACGGGCAGACAGCAAAATTTACCTGCCCCACATCATATAAAATACAGATAATCACAACGAGATACGACGGCGTTATCAAAGAAGCTTTGACGGCTGTTATGGGTTTTGACGACATAGAGGTTATTTACCTTTTTAAGCCGCAGGAAACCGATGACGAAAAGGAGCAGAGTGAAGAAAAAAATCACCTGTCCTCGCGTGACAGCACAAGCACGTTTGAAAATTTCATAGTCGGCTCTACAAACAAATTTGCATATGCAACCGCCTTAAATGCCGCAGAGCATCCGGGCGAGGAATACAATCCCCTTTTTATTTACGGCAAGAGCGGACTCGGTAAAACCCATCTTTTAAAGGCAATTAAAAACCGTATGCTCGAAAAAAATCCGTCGGCAAACGTTTTATATACAACGAGTGAAAATTTTACAAACGACCTTATTTATTATCTCGGAAAAAAGAATATGGGCGAATTTCACGACAAATACAGAAATGTCGATGCGCTTTTAATAGACGATATTCAGTTCATAGCAAATAAAAAGAGCACCGAGGAGGAATTTTTCCATACCTTTAATGCTCTTACCGAGGTCAATAAGCAAATCGTTTTGACGTCCGATAATCCTCCGGACGAAATACCCACTCTTCAGGACAGACTCAAAACGCGTTTTAACTGGGGCATGATGGCGGACATAACTCCGCCGGATCTCGAAACGAGAATGGCTATCGTAAAAAGCAAGGCAGACAACCGCGGTCTTGACCTTCCGAATAACATAGTGGAATTTATAGCCGAGCAGGTAAAATACAATGTTCGTCAGCTTGAGGGTGCGGTAAATAAAATCAACGCTCTCACGAGGCTTGCCGGAAAAGAACCCTCCATAGATATAGCCCGTGACGCCATAAAAGAGGTACTTAACTTCAATCAGCCAATTTCCGTCACCATAAACAATATCATAAACAATGTCGGAAATACATTCGGAATATCTCCCGAAAACATAATGTCCGACAAGCGCGATAAAAACATTAAGGACGCAAGGCAGGTTTCAATGTACATAATCCGCGAAATTACCGGAATGAAGCTTGTGGATATAGGAAACGTATTTAACGGCAAAACGCACTCAACCGTAAACCACTCAATTGAGGTTATCGAAGACAGAATGAACGAAAATCCCGTGTTTAAAAAAACAGTTGAGGATATCATTAAAAATATGCAGGAGTTTTAAACAAGTTTTGATTTTAAACATACGGGTTTTGAACAGTTAATTTTTGTCTGTTGATTGAACATTTTTTCAACACGAAAATAACAACCGAAAAAACGTGATTTTTTCTTGTGTATAAACAGCTTTGAGAGTTTTAAACATTTCGTCGCGCACTAATAATGATACTATTTATATATTTTATTTATTTTATTTTGAAAGGAAATCCTTTATGAAATTTGAATGCAACACACATATCCTCTCCGATATATGTTCAAATGTTCAGAGAGCAGTTTCTCAAAAAACATCAATACCGTCTCTTGAGGGAATTATGATAAAAGCCGAAGGAAACACGGTTACTCTCACTGGATATGACCTTGAGGTAGGAATGATAACGTCGGCCGACGCCGATGTAAAGGAAAACGGCAGCATTATATTAAATGCAAAAATTCTCTGCGACATTTTGAGAAATCTTCCCGAGGACAGAGTTTCTTTTGAAGCCGACGAGAGACTTTCATGTAAAATAAAGAGCGGTGAGGCCGAATTTACTCTTGTGGGAACAAGCTCAGCCGAATATCCTGAGCTGCCCTCGGTCAACGGAGGCTTCCCCGTTGTTATCGACAGCGAGATATTAAAGGATATGATAAGAAAAACAATTTTTGCGACAGCCGAAAACGACGCAAAAATAGTACATACGGGCGTCAGATTCGAGATAAGCGAAAACAATATAAGACTTGTTGCGGTTGACGGCTTCCGTCTTGCGATAAGAAACGAAAAAATAGACTATTCCGGCGAAGAAAAGATATTTGTTGTTCCGAAAAAAACGCTTAACGAGGTTTTAAAGCTCTCCGCGGGCGAGGACGGAAAAATATCAATGAGCATAGGAAAAAGACACATAACGTTTAAGATAGGCGATTATGATATTGTTTCACGTCTTTTGGACGGAGAATTTTTAAATTACAAGGCTGCTATTTCCGGAAATTCCACGGGAACGGTAAAGGTAAGCGTCAGAAATCTTATAAACAGTATTGAGAGAACGTCTCTCATTATAACCGACAGAGCAAAAAGCCCCATCAGATGCATTTTTGATAAGGATATGATAAAAATTTCGAGCGTTACCGTTCTCGGCTCGGCAAACGACAGGGTTCCCGCCGAAATGACCGGCGAAAAGCTTGAGATGGGCTTTAATAACAAATTTTTACTTGACGCGCTCAGAGTTTGCGATACCGATGAAGTAATAATAAAGCTTTCAAGCCCCGTTCATCCCATAATTATAGTTCCGACGGACGGCGACAGCTTCCTCTTCTTAATTTTACCGGTAAGGCTTAAAACAGAATGAAAAAAGTAATTAAATTAAAGGCAAGAATTGCCGAAAAAGAAGTAAAACAGATATTTATAGATACCGACTTTATCCGCCTTGACGCGGCACTTAAGCTTTGTGACGCGGTGGGCTCGGGAGGTATCGCAAAAATGATAATTCAGGACGGCGAGGTCAGAGTCAACGGCGAGGTCTGCGTTCAGAGAGGCAAAAAGCTTCACGGCGGAGACGAATTCAGCTTTGACGGAAAATATTATGAGGTCGTAAAAAAATGACGGTAAAAGAGCTTTCGGTCGCGGATTACAGAAATATTGAAAAAATAAATATTACCCCCTCCGAGAGCGTAAACGTCATTTACGGAGAAAACGCTCAGGGAAAAACCAATTTGCTTGAGAGTATATGGCTCTTTACGGGCTGCAAGAGCTTCCGTTCAAAAAGAGACAGGGAGCTTGTAAGGTTTGATGCGTCATACGCAAAAAATGAGATGACCTTTTTCGCAAAGGGACGCGAGCAGTCTGCGGTTATTTTTATAGACAAAAAGCGTACCGCCATGAAAAACGGCGTAACGCTGCGTTCCCCTGCGGAGCTTATAGGCGAGTTTTACGCGGTTATATTTTCTCCGTCTCATCTGTCACTCGTAAAGGACGGGCCGGTTTTCAGAAGAAAATTTCTTGATACGGCTCTGTGCGAGATAAAGCCGTATTACGCCAAGGCACTCGCAAAATATACGCACACACTTTTTCAGAGAAATGCGCTTTTAAAGGACATTCAGTTTCACAGCGAGCTTTACGATACACTTGACGCCTGGGACGATAAGCTTTCGTCTTACGGTGCGGCGGTAATATCGGAGCGAATTAAATATACGGCTCTCTTGAGTGAATTTTCCGCAAAAATATACGACGGACTGTCGGGCGGCAAGGAAAAAATGAGCGTTGAATATACCGACAACGCAAAGGTATATTCGGACGACCCGTATGAAATAAAGGATTTTCTCTTAAACAGACTCAGAGAGACGCGGCGCGACGATATTTACAACAAGATAACGTCGATAGGTCCTCACAGAGATGACCTTGACATTAAAATAGACGGTCTGTCGGCACGCAGCTTCGGCTCACAGGGGCAGCAGCGCTCCTCGGCACTGTCTTTAAAGCTCAGCGAATCGGAAATCATAAAGGAAATAACGGGCGATGAGCCGGTAATACTTCTTGACGACGTGATGAGCGAGCTTGATTTAACAAGGCAGGATTATATTTTGAACAACATAAGCGGAAGGCAGGTTTTTATAACCTGCTGTGACCCGAATACCGTTTTGCGGCTGTGCGAGGGCAAGACCTTCCACATAAAAAACGGCGGAGTGATATAATGTATATTTTGATAAGTCAGGACAAGGCAATTACAACGGACGGAATACTCGGCATATTTGACCTTGACAACACTACTGTGAGCAAAGCTTCGCGCGAATATATAAATTACGCGGAAAAAAGCGGAGAGTGCGAAACGGTGTCGTTCGATTTGCCGAAATCCTTTATAGTAAAGGTAACGGGCGGCAAAAGAAAAGTATATATATCACCGTTTTCAACAAGCACTGTTTTCAAAAGATTAAAGCAAGATTAAAATTTGGTAAATTTTATTCGGATTTTGTATAACTGACGGAGGTTTTGTATGTTCAGCGAAAACAACGAAAACATAAACGAGGAAAAGAACGACGAGGTAATGGATACCGTCGTTACCGAGGAATACGGCGCGGAGCAGATTCAGGTATTAAAGGGTCTTGAGGCCGTAAGAAAAAGACCCGGTATGTACATAGGCTCGACGGGACCGAGAGGTCTTCACCACCTTGTATATGAGATTGTCGATAACTCAATAGACGAGGCTCTTGCGGGATACTGCACTCATATCGAGGTTGAAATACTCCCCGGAAACGTGATTACCGTCAGAGATAACGGACGAGGAATCCCCGTTGACATCAACGAGGAGGAGGGTCTGCCTGCCGTAACGGTGGTTTTAACGGTTCTCCACGCCGGCGGTAAATTCGGCGGCAGCGGCTACAAGGTTTCGGGCGGTCTGCACGGCGTCGGTTCATCGGTAGTTAATGCTCTTTCCGAGTGGTTTGAAATCGAGGTAAGCAGGCAGGGTCACATATATCATCAGCGTTTTGAGCGCGGCGACGTAAAGAGCGACCTTGAAATAATCGGCGACACAAACGAGACGGGTACATTTATTAAATTCAAGGCCGACCCCGAAATATTCACCGAAACTACGGAATATGATTTTGAGACGCTTCAAAAGAGACTCAGAGAGCAGGCGTTTTTAAATGCCGGACTTTCAATCTCGCTCACGGACAAGCGTGATGAGGACAACATATTAAGCGAGGTATACTGCTATGAGGGCGGTATTCGCAGCTTTGTGGATTACATCAACAAAAGCCGCGGGCTTACCCCTCTTCACGAAGATATAATGCATTTCTCGGTTGTTGACGGCGACCGCAGCGCGGAAGTCGCAATGTCTTACAACGACGGCTACAACGAGATAATATTAAGCTTTGCAAACGACGTCCGCACAATAGACGGCGGTACTCACGAAATGGGCTTTAAAACAGCTCTTACGAGAGTGTTCAACGACTACGGCAAAAAGTTTAATCTCATTAAGGACAGCGACAAAAAGCTCTCCGGCGACGACGTAAGAGAGGGTCTTACCGCGGTCATAAGCGTAAAGCTTACCGAGGCACAGTTTGAGGGTCAGACCAAGGGCAAGCTCGGAAACACCGAGATAACCGGTCTTGTTTCAAAAATGCTCTATGATAAGCTTATGACCTATCTCGAAGAAAATCCCTCCACGGCAAGAACCATACTTAATAAGTCGCTCGACGCTTCAAGGGCGCGCGAGGCGGCAAGAAAGGCGAGGGACAATGCGCGCAGAAAATCTGCGCTTGAGAGCAACTCTCTCCCCGGCAAGCTTGCCGACTGCACCGATAAAAATCCCGAAAATACCGAGCTTTACATCGTCGAGGGAGATTCCGCAGGCGGCTCCGCAAAGGGAGGAAGAGACAGAAACACCCAGGCAATTCTCCCTCTTTGGGGCAAGATGCTCAATGTTGAAAAGGCGAGAGTTGACAAGGTAATAGGCAACGAAAAATTAACGCCCGTAATTTTGGCTCTCGGCACCGGCATAGGCGACGACTTCGACATCACAAAGCTGCGTTATCACAAGATAGTTTTAATGGCGGATGCCGATGTTGACGGCGCGCACATCAGAACTCTTCTTTTGACCTTCTTTTTCAGATATATGCGTCCGCTTATAGAGCACGGCTATGTCTATATAGCTCAGCCGCCGCTCTTTAAGGTGTCAAAGGGCAAAAAGCACTTCTACGCTTTCTCCGACGAGGAGCGCGACGAAAAAATAGCGGAGCTCGGCGGCAGCTGCGACGTTCAGAGATATAAGGGTCTCGGTGAGATGGATTCGCAGCAGCTTTGGGAGACCACAATGGACCCGAAATACAGGACTATGCTCAGGGTAAATCTTGAGGACGCCATGGAGGCGGACGAGACCTTCTCCGTTTTAATGGGCGACAAGGTTGAGCCGAGACGTGAATTCATTGAGAAAAACGCGAAATTCGTTCAGAATCTTGATATATAAAAGAGGTAGAATATGAGCACAAACAAAGATACCGGGCATCATTCGGAATACGTGCCGCTTGAGGACCAGAAAATCATAAATGTCGAAATAAACAAGGAAATGAGAAAATCCTTCCTCGACTACTCAATGTCGGTAATAGTGTCACGTGCGCTCCCCGATGTACGCGACGGCTTAAAGCCCGTTCACAGAAGAATTTTATATACTATGTATGAAAACGGTCTGTATCCCGAAAAGGCATACAGAAAGTGCGCCGACACGGTAGGTTCCGTGCTCGGTCGCTATCATCCGCACGGCGACGCGTCGGTATATGACGCCATGGTTCGTCTCGCACAGGATTTCTCAATGAGATATCCTCTTGTTGACGGTCACGGAAACTTCGGTTCGGTGGACGGCGACCCGCCTGCCGCTTACCGTTATACAGAGTCGAGAATGAGCAAAATTTCCATGGAAATGCTCACAAATCTCGACAAGGACACCGTGGATATGATGCGAAACTACGACGATCGCTTGAATGAGCCGGTGGTTTTGCCGTCACGCTTCCCGAACCTTCTTGTAAACGGCTCTACGGGTATCGCCGTAGGTATGGCAACAAATATTCCGCCGCACAATATGCGCGAGGTAATAGACGGCATTTGCTGTCTTATAGACAATCCCGACGCCACGCTTGAGGATATTATGGAGCACATAAAGGGTCCCGATTTTCCGACGGCCGGCATCATAATGGGAAGAGCCGGCATACGCGCCGCTTATGCAACGGGCAGAGGCAAGGTAACGCTCAGAGCGCGCGCAGAAATTGTCGAAAACGAAAAGAACGGCAGATTTAAAATTGTCGTTACGGAGCTGCCGTATCAGGTAAACAAGGCACGACTTATCGAGAGTATCGCGGAGCTTGTCAAGGATAAGAGAATAGAGGGCATTTCCGACATCAACGACTATTCCTCAGACCGCGCGGGCATGAGAATGGAAATAGACCTTAAAAGGGACGCAAATCCGCAGGTCATTTTAAATCAGCTCTATTCGTATACTCAGCTTCAGATTTCCTACGGTATAATTCAGCTTGCCATAGTTGACGGCGAGCCGAAAATTCTCACGTTAAAGCAGATTCTCGAAAAATATATAGATTTCCAGAAGGAAGTCATCATAAGAAGAACCAAATTCGACCTCAAAAAAGCACTCGAAAGAGAGCATATTTTGGAGGGTCTTGCGCGCGCAATCGATATAGTTGACGAGATTATAGCAACCATTCGCGCTTGTAAGGGCGGTCAGGCAGAGGCAAAGGCCGCGATTATGGAAAAGTTCGATTTCGACGACGTTCAGGCAGCCGCCATTGTCGCTTTCAGACTCGGACAGCTCGCAGGACTCGAAATTCAGAAGATCCACAACGAGATGGAGGAGCTTCAGTCAAAAATTAACTATTTCAATGAGATACTCTCCTCCGATGAAAAGGTACTCTCGATTGTAAAGGACGAATTGTCGGCAATCGGTAACAAATTCGGCGATGATAGAAGAACCGAAATCGTAAATGTCAGCGGCGAGGTCGATATTGAGGACCTTATCCCCAATGAAAATTGTGTGTTTACTCTTACCACTCTCGGCTATATCAAGCGTCAGAGCGTCGATACATATCAGACGCAGCACCGCGGCGGCAGAGGCGTAAAGGGTATGACAAGGCGCGAGGAGGACGTTGCCGAGACGATGTTCACCTGCTCCACGCACGACTATATAATGTTCTTTACGTCTGAGGGCAAGGTTTACAGGCTGAAGGGCTACGAAATCCCCGAGGGAAGCCGTAATTCAAAGGGAATGAACATTGTCAATATTCTTCCTCTCGGCGCGGATGAAAAGGTCACCGCCATGATAAGAGTTCCCGAATTCGGTACGGAAAAACTCTATCTCTGCATGCTCACCAAAAACGGCGTTATCAAGCGTACCGAGCTTGACGCATATAAGAACGTCCGCAAAAACGGAATATTCGCGATAAATCTCGACGAGGGCGACGAATTGAGATTTGTAAAGCTCACCGACGGCGAAAAGCAGATACTCATAGCTACAAGGAAGGGTATGTGCATAAGCTTTAACGAAAATGACGCGCGCTGCATAGGCAGAACCGCAAGAGGCGTTAAGGCTATAACTCTCTCCGAGGGAGACGAGATTGCCGGTATGTGCGTTCCCGAGGAAAACAAAAAGGTACTCACCGTTTCCGAAACGGGCTTCGGCAGACGCTCCGAATTTGACAATTACCGTGTTCAGTCGCGCGGCGGCAAGGGCCTTATCAACTATCACACCGAGACCTACGGTGATGTTGCGGCGGTTGCAATGGTCGGCGAGGATGAAGATGTAATTATGATTTCGTCCGACGGTATCATAATAAGAATCCCGGCTAAGGATATCAGCGTTTTTGCACGTCCGTCAAAGGGCGTCCGCGTTATGAAGACAAACGAGGGTGAAAAGGTTGCCACGCTTTCAATAACCGAGCATGAAACCGAGGATGAAAGCTCCGAGTCCGACGCGGAGAACGGCGGCGAAGTCCCCGTGACGAAGGAAAATGCCGAGGGTGAAAAGGCGGCAGAAGCAGACGAAAGCAAAGAAAATCCGACGGAAATCGGGTAATTCCGCAAAAAGTTATAATTTTATTAACATTTCATTTACTTTTACAATATATAATTACAGAGTAATTCGGCAGGTGCTTTTTATCTGCCGAAAACCTCTGTTATGAAAAAAGGAAATTGCTATGAACTATAACAACAACGGATATTACGGCGGCAATTATCCACCGCCCGGCGGAAACTATCCGCCTCCACCGCCGTATAATTGGCAGTATGACCCACTCGCACAGGAGAAAAAGAGGGAAAAGAAAAATATTTCCCGCATAAGCATTACCGTGGGACTTGCGGTTATCGGCTTTACGCTTTTAAGTATGGTTTTAGGCGTACTTTTGCGCGCAATACCGGGCTTTTTATCGGAATATAAGGGCAACGCGTCCTTCAGCATATATTTTGATATGGTATATTCCGTGTTCATAATAGGCGTGCCGTTTTTCGCGGCAATGTCATATTTAAAATCCAAGGGCGCTCTGCCCGCGGTTTTGCCGCTCGGAACAGCCAAAAACACACCCGTGTTTTTCCTGCTTGTTTTTTCGGGCCTTATGGCATGCATAGCCGGCAGTTATGCGTCGAGCATTTTCGGAAGTATCTTTCAAAACCTCTTCGGCATAGAATTTACCATGGCGGAGGACGGCATAAAGCTGACAACGGCGTCCGTTATATTGCCGTATATCGTAAAAACCGCTGTTTTGCCGGCTCTCATAGAGGAGTTCGCAATGCGCGGCGTAGTTATGCAGTCGCTTCGCAAATACGGCGATTGGTTTGCGATTATTATGTCGTCGCTTGTCTTTGCGCTTTTGCACGGCAATATGGTTCAAATTCCGTTCGCCTTTATCGCAGGTATTGCCATAGGCTATGCCGTTACGGTAACGGGCAGTATGTGGACGGGCGTTTTGATACATTTTCTCAACAATCTTGCGTCGATAGTTATGCAGATAGGCATTGATAATTGCTCCGAAACCGTGTCATCTGTAATTACGATGTCCGTTGTCTTTGTGATAATGATAATCGGCATTATATGCGCCGCGATATATTTCAAAAATTATTCGCACGCTTATCCGCTGAAAAACGGCGAGAGTCTCGTCCTCTCATGGAATGAAAAAACGAGAGCCTTTGTGGTGACGGCACCCATGATAATAGCGATTTGTCTGCTCTTGTGGGAAACTGCCATGTATATTGAGTTCTGATATGGATAAAAATGATTTTATGCGTCTTGCCCTGCTCGAAGCCGAAAAGGCGTTTCTTGACGGCGAGGTGCCCGTCGGCGCGGTCATAGTAAGAGACGGCGAGGTTGTTTCAACGGGCAGAAACCGCCGCGAAAAGGGAAAAAACGCCCTGTGCCACGCAGAAATCGAGGCGATTGACGGTGCCTGCCGTGCGCTTTCGGGCTGGAGACTTCCGAGATGTGAAATGTATGTCACACTTGAGCCGTGCCCCATGTGCGCCGGTGCGATTATAAATTCAAGAATCGAAAAAGTGACCTTCGGTGCATACGATGAAAAAAACGGCGCCGCAGGGTCAAAAATAAATTTGTTTGAGGTTCCGTTCACGTTCCGTACCGAATATGAGGGCGGCGTGATGGAGGAAGCTTGCAGGAGAATACTCTCGGACTTCTTTTTGAAGCTTCGGGAAAAAAGAAAAGAGGAAAAACAATGAGCGAAGGTTGCACACATGACTGTTCTACCTGCGGTGAGAGCTGCAGCGAGAGAAAAGCAGAGGATATGAAACTTCGTCAAAACGATTACAGCAATATAAAAAAGGTTATAGCGGTAGTCAGCGGCAAGGGCGGCGTAGGCAAGAGCCTTGTGACATCGCTTCTCGCCTCGGCTTCACAGGCGAGGGGCTTTGAGACGGCGGTTATGGATGCCGACGTCACAGGTCCGTCAATCCCCAAGGCATTCGGTATACACGAGCGCGCCACGGGCAGCGACGAGGGAATGTTCCCGGTCGAGAGCAAGACGGGAATAAAGATAATGAGCATAAATCTGCTGCTCGAAAAGGAGGACGCTCCCGTAGTATGGCGCGGACCCGTCATTTCGGGCGTTATAAATCAGTTCTGGCAGGAGGTTCTCTGGGGCGACGTTGACTATATGTTCGTCGATATGCCACCCGGCACGGGCGACGTTCCGTTGACGGTATTCCAAAGTCTTCCGGTTGACGGTATTATAATTGTCACCACTCCGCAGGACCTTGTCACGATGATAGTAAAAAAGGCATACAATATGGCAAAAATGATGAATGTTCCGATAATCGGACTTGTCGAAAATATGAGCTATTTTGAGTGCCCCGACTGCAAAAAGAAATACAATATATTCGGCGAGAGCAAAATAGACGAGGTGGCAAAGGAACTCGGCGTTCCGGTGCTTGCCCGTTTGCCGATAGACCCCAAAACCGCTTCGCTTGTGGATAAGGGCGCGGTGGAGCTCTGCGACGACAAGGCAATAGCTCCCATAATCGACAAGCTTCCGAAATAAACGGCAAAATACTGTATTCTTTGCCGAAATGCGACGCTTTGTCCGGACATAAGACAACATCTACAAAAACACCCGTACTCTTTGCGGGTGTTTTTTCAATATTAAGTATTGAACTATGATTGTATTAGATGTTATAATAATACTAACTATAATGGGAGGTAATATCAGTATGGCAACAGATGAGAAATTTGCAAAAGAGGGCCTGACCTTTGATGACGTTTTGCTTATCCCGGCCGAGAGCGACGTGCTCCCCAAGGATATTGACGTTTCAACCCGCCTTTCAAAGAACATAACGCTCAACACGCCGGTATTAACGGCGGCCATGGACACCGTAACCGAAACGAGAATGGCAATAGCCATAGCGCGTGAGGGCGGCATAGGCATAATTCACAAGAATATGTCCATTGAGGCTCAAAAGAGTGAGGTGGACAAGGTTAAGAGAAGTGAGAACGGAGTTATAGTAAATCCGTTTTTCCTGCATCCGCAGAACACGGTAAAGGAAGCGGACGAGCTTATGCACCGTTACAGAATTTCGGGTGTTCCCATCTGTGACGACAGCGGCAAGCTTGTAGGCATACTCACAAACCGCGATATGCGTTTTATGTCCGACTATAATGTGGAGATTGCAGGCGTTATGACGAAAGACCATCTCGTCACCTCTCACATCGGAACAACGCTTGACGAGGCAAAGCAGATTTTGATGCGCCACAAGATAGAAAAGCTCCCGCTTGTAGATGAAAACGGCTACTTAAAGGGACTTATCACCATTAAGGATATTGAAAAGAGCGTTCAGTACCCGAATTCCGCAAGGGATTCTCGCGGCAGACTTCTCTGCGGTGCGGCTCTCGGTGCCACAAGCGACGTTCTTGACCGCGCTGCGGCTCTCGCCGAAGCCGGCGTTGACGTTCTCACGCTTGACTCGGCTCACGGCCACAGCCATAACATATTGAAATCCGTCGCCAAGGTAAAGGCGGCTTTCCCGAATATCACGCTTATTGCCGGTAATGTTGCTACGGCAGAGGGCACAAAGGCACTTATCGACGCCGGCGCAGACTGCGTCAAAGTAGGTATAGGACCCGGCTCAATATGCACAACGCGCGTAGTAGCCGGTATCGGCGTTCCGCAGATAACGGCAATCTATGACAGCGCAAACGAGGCTTCAAAGCACGGCGTTTCAATAATTGCCGACGGCGGCATCAAGTATTCGGGCGAAATAGTCAAGGCTATCGCCGCAGGTGCTTCGGCAGTTATGGTAGGCTCGCTTGTCGCAGGCTGTGAGGAGTCCCCCGGAGACAGCGAAATTTATCAGGGCAGACGATTCAAGGTTTACCGCGGAATGGGCAGTATAGCCGCCATGAACAACGGCTCTAAGGACAGATATTTCCAGGAGGACAACAAGAAGCTTGTTCCCGAGGGAATTGAGGGCAGAGTTCCTTATAAGGGAACCCTCTCCGACACTATCTTCCAGATGATGGGCGGTCTTAAATCCGGTATGGGCTACTGCGGCTGCAAAAATATAACCGAGCTTCAGACTAAGACGAAGTTCATAAGAATAACCAACGCAGGTCTTAAAGAGAGTCATCCGCACGATGTATTCATAACAAAAGAGGCACCCAACTATTCCGTTAATTTATAATTCGCAAGCAGCGTTAAATAAAAAAATAAGGAGAAAAAAATGTACGCAGATATGATGGATACGATAGGCTTCGTATCAAAGTATGATGAAGAAGTGGGCAAGGCTATGAATTTGGAGCTTGCCCGTCAGCAGAGGAACATAGAGCTTATAGCGAGCGAAAACATCGTTTCGCCGGCAGTTATGGCGGCTATGGGCAGCGTTCTTACAAACAAGTACGCCGAGGGCTATCCCGGCAAGCGCTACTACGGCGGCTGCGAGGATGTTGATATAGTGGAAAACATCGCGCGCGACAGAGCAGAGAAGCTTTTCGGTGCCAAATTCGCAAATGTTCAGCCTCATTCGGGTGCTCAGGCGAATATAGCTGTATACTTTGCTCTTCTTAATCCCGGCGATACCGTAATGGGTATGAATCTTGCCGAGGGCGGCCATCTCACACACGGCTCACCCGTAAATCTGTCCGGTAAATATTTCAACTTCGTCCCCTACGGAATTAACGAAGAGGGCTATATCGATTACGACGAGCTTGAGCAGAAGGCTCTTTCCTGCAAGCCGAAGATGATCGTTGCCGGAGCTTCCGCTTATCCGCGCATCATCGACTTCAAGAGAATTTCCGAAATAGCCAAAAAGGTCGGCGCATATCTTATGGTGGATATGGCTCACATAGCGGGACTTGTTGCCGCCGGACTTCATCCGTCACCCGTCCCGTATGCCGATGTTGTTACGACTACAACCCACAAAACTCTCCGCGGCCCGCGCGGCGGTATGATTCTCTGCAACGACGAGGAGATAGCAAAGGCCGTAAACAAGGCAATATTCCCCGGCACGCAGGGCGGCCCGCTCATGCACATAATCGCAGGCAAGGCTGTTTGCTTCGGCGAGGCTTTAAAGCCCGAATTCAAGGAGTATCAGCAAAAAGTTCTCGACAACTGCAAGGCTCTCGCAAACGGTTTTACAAAATACGGTGTAGATTTGGTTTCGGGCGGCAGCGACAATCACCTTTTACTTCTTGACCTTCGCTCGCTTCACATAACTGGTAAGGAGCTTGAGCACAGACTTGACGAGGTTTACATCACCGCCAACAAGAACGCCATCCCCAACGACCCCGAAAAGCCGTTTGTAACAAGCGGTATCAGAGTCGGAACTCCTGCAGTCACCACACGCGGTCTTGACGAAGCGGATATGGAAAAAATTGCCGAGTATATATATCTTTGCGCCACCGATTTTGAGGGTAAAGCAGACTACATCAGAGAGGGCGTAAACGATATTTGTGCGCGCCATCCCCTTTACAAATAATTTTTAACTAAACGAAGAACGGGGGAAGGCTTAACGCCGTCTGAGGATGAGAGACGTCATAATCGCAAGCGCAAACCGCAAATCCGCGGAGCATATAAAGAGCATTCTCCAGCGGGATTTGCTCTTTGTTTCGGAAATATATCAGTCCGGCGCGGAGGTGCTCTCTTACGCGAGCATCAGACCGGACGCGGTAGTTGTGTGCGGACGTCTGTCCGACGGCTTACCGGCAGTCTCTCTTGCGGAAACGCTTCCCCCCGGCTTCGACGTTGTGCATTTGGTGTCGTCCTCGGACGCATATCAGGGCTTTGTGAGCAATATGGTGGAGCTTACCATGCCGATTGACAGGGTTGAGTTTGTATCTGTCGTGCGGACGCTTACTCAGCTTTCGAGTGATATTACATCACGCAAAAAAACACGCTCCGTCGAGGAAAACGACCTTTTGACGCTGGCAAAACAACGCCTTTGCGAAAATTACGGTATCTCGGAGCGCGAGGCACACAGGAAAATTCAGAAAATGAGTATGGAACAGGGCGTCCGCCTTATGGACGTCGCAAGAAAAATTCTCGAAGAAGATTAGTTAGGACGAGGTGGTTTCTTTGAAATTCACAAAGATGCAGGGCGCAGGAAACGATTATATATACGTAAACTGCTTTGAGGAAAAGGTTTCCGACCCCGAGAGCACGGCTGTAAAGGTCAGCGACAGGCATTTCGGAATAGGCTCGGACGGGCTTGTTTTGATAGAGCCGAGCGACAAAGCCGATTTTAAAATGGATATATACAATGCCGACGGTTCAAGGGCGAAAATGTGCGGCAACGCGACAAGATGCGTTGCAAAATACGTGTGTGACCGCGGACTTACAAATAAGGATGAAATTTCGCTTGAAACGCTCAGCGGAATTAAATATATAAAAGTTTTCAAGGGCGACGACGGCAAGGTGAAAAGTGCCAGAGTCGATATGGGAGCACCCGTTCTTTCCGGAAAAAAAATCCCCACGCTGTTTGACGGCGACAAGGTTGTGGGTGAGACGCTGCACCTCGGCGGCGAATTGGGCGATAAAATCGTTACGTGCGTTTCAATGGGCAATCCGCATTGCATTACCTATGTGGACGACGTAAAAACGCTTGACCTCGCAAAAATAGGTCCTGTATTTGAAAACAACGAGATGTTCCCCGACAGGGTGAACACCGAATTTATACATATAATAAGCGAAACCGAATTTGATATGCGTGTATGGGAGCGCGGCTCGGGCGAAACACTCGCCTGCGGAACCGGAGCATGCGCCTCCGCCGTGGCAAGCGTGCTGAACGGCTACTGCCTCAGAAATACCGACATCAAGGTAAATCTCATAGGCGGTACACTCTATATAAATTGGACAAATGACGGCAATGTGCTGATGACCGGCCCGGCTGCCGAAGTCTGCACGGGCGAAATAGACGTGTAATTTAATTTGTTACGGAGGACAAAATGAATATTAACGAAAACTTCCTTAAAATCGAAAGCAGCTATCTTTTTTCAAATATCGCAAAAAAGGTAAAGGCTTACACAAAGGCAAATCCCGATAAGGAGATTATAAGACTCGGCATCGGCGACGTAACAAGACCGCTTGCACCTGCCTGCATCGAGGCTATGCACAAGGCTGTTGACGAAATGGCCGACGAAAAGACGTTCCGCGGCTATCCGCCGGAGTACGGCTATGATTTCCTTTTGAACGCGATAAACGAAAACGACTACCGTTCTCGCGGCATTGAGCTTGACAATTCCGAAATATTCGTGTCGGACGGCGCGAAGAGCGACACGGGCAACATAGGCGACATCTTTTCGCTTGACAACAAGGTTGCGATTTGTGACCCCGTTTACCCCGTATATGTCGATACAAACGTAATGTCGGGCCGTTCGGGCGAAAAGGACGAAAACGGCAAGTGGTCAAACATCTACTATATGCCCTGCACCGCCGAAAACAACTTCCTGCCGCACATTCCGACGCAGCACGTAGATATTATATATCTCTGCTTCCCCAACAATCCCACGGGTATGCCCATTAAAAAGGAAGAGCTTAAAAAGTGGGTCGATTACGCAAACCGCGAGGGTGCGGTTATTCTCTACGACGCGGCATACGAAGCGTTTATAACCGAGGACGATGTTCCCCATTCGATTTATGAAATAGAGGGTGCAAAGACCTGCGCCATTGAATTCAAGAGCTTTTCAAAAACCGCAGGCTTTACAGGCGTGCGCTGCGGCTACACCGTAGTTCCCCACGACCTCAAGTTCGGCGGAACGGAGCTCAACGGTATGTGGGCGCGCCGTCAGGCAACAAAGTTCAACGGCGTTTCGTACATCACCCAAAGAGCCGCAGAGGCCGTTTATTCGGACGAGGGCAAAAAGCAGATTAAAGAAATAATCGAATATTACCGTAAAAATGCAAAGATTATATATAACGGACTTCGCGACTGCGGCTTTACCGTTTACGGTGCGGTGGATTCACCGTATGTATGGCTCAAAACTCCCGACAATATGAAGAGCTGGGATTTCTTTGACCTTCTTCTCGAAAAGCTCCAGGTAGTCGGCACTCCCGGCGAGGGCTTCGGCCCCGCAGGCGAGGGTTACTTCCGTCTTACCGCGTTCGGAACAACCGAGAACACCGAAAAGGCGGTTGCCAGAATTAAAAATTATTTTGCGAAGTAATTAACTTCGTTCTGTTCCGTAAAACTCCGAAAGCCATACGCCGTATTATGCCGGCAACAGGGCTTTTCGGGAACCCGTCAAAATATATGCATATCGAAAGGCTATGGGAATAACTATGAAGGATGTTTACGAAAGTCCCCTTAATTCGCGCTATGCGAGCAAAGAGATGAAATACCTTTTCTCTCCTGATTACAAGTTCAAAACGTGGAGGAGGCTCTGGATAGCTCTCGCCGAGAGCGAAAAGGAGCTCGGGCTCAACATTACCGACGAGCAAATCGCAGAGCTTAAGGCACACGCGGACGATATAAATTACGACGTTGCCGAGGCGCGCGAAAAAGAAGTTCGCCACGACGTTATGTCGCACGTTTACGCTTACGGCGTTCAGTGCCCCAAGGCGGCGGGAATAATTCACCTCGGCGCAACCTCCTGCTATGTAGGTGACAATACGGACGTAATAACCATGACCGAGGGCTTAAAGCTGCTAAGAAAAAAGCTTGTCAATTTGATAGCAAAGCTTTCGTCCTTTGCCGACAAATACAAGAGTATGCCGTGCCTTGCGTTTACGCATTTCCAGCCGGCACAGCCCACCACGGTGGGCAAACGCGCTACTCTTTGGGCGCAGGACGTTTTAATGGACTTGACGGCACTCGAATTTCAGCTTTCGCAGATGAAGCTTCTCGGCTCAAAGGGTACTACGGGAACTCAGGCAAGCTTTGTTGACCTGTTTGACGGCGACGATGAAAAAATCAAGGCTCTCGACAAAAAGATAGCCGAGAAAATGGGCTTTTCGTCCTGCTTCAGCGTTTCGGGTCAGACCTATTCGAGAAAGCTTGATTCGCAGGTTCTCTTTGTGCTCAGCGGAATAGCTCAGTCCGCGTCTAAATTCTCAAACGATTTGAGACTTTTACAGCATATGAAGGAAATAGAAGAGCCGTTTGAAAAAAAACAGATAGGCTCATCGGCAATGGCGTATAAGCGCAATCCCATGAGAAGCGAGAGAATCACGTCTCTTTCGCGCTACGTTATGGCAGATGTCATAAACCCGTCGGTTACGGCCGGCACGCAGTGGCTTGAGAGATCTCTTGACGACTCGGCAAACAAGCGAATAAGCATAGCCGAGGGCTTCCTTGCGACAGACGCTATTTTGGAGCTTTACATCAACATTGTCAGCGGACTCGTCGTATATCCCAAGATGATAGAAAAGCATTTAAACGATGAGCTTCCGTTTATGGCTACGGAAAATATCCTTATGGAAGCGGTCAAAAAGGGCGGCAACCGCCAGACTCTCCACGAGGAAATTCGCCGTCACTCCATGGCGGCAGGTGCGGTGGTAAAGGTTGAAGGCAAGCCCAACGACTTAGTTGAAAGAATTGCTGCCGACCCGATGTTCTCGCTCACGCTTGACGAAATCAAGGCACAGTTAAAGCCCGAAAACTTCATCGGCAGAGCACCGCAGCAGGTAACGGAATTTATCGAGGGCGACGTAAAGCCGGTTCTCGAAAAATACAAGGACCTTTTGGGACTTGAGGTTGAAATCAAGGTCTGACATAAGTTGTAAGCGGGAGAAAGTAAAATACTTTCACAAGGGTGATTTTAGATGGATTACAGAGGACAGCATTGTCCCATATGCGGTAAGGAGTTTTGCGACGGCGACGATATAGTCGTCTGCCCGGAATGCGGAACGCCGTACCACAGAGAATGCTATAAGACCGCAGGGCATTGCGTAAACGAAGAGCGACACGGCGAGAACTTCGAGTGGAAGCCGGAGACTGCGCCCCATGCAAAAGAGAAGACCCCGAATGTCGGTCAAAATGCAAACGATGACGGTCACAAGGTGGTTTTTTGCCCGGTGTGCGGCAGAGAGAATCCGGCGGAGGAGCCGAACTGCCTTAATTGCGGAGCAAGGCTCTATAACAATCAAAACGGCGGCAAGGCGTTTATTCCGCCCGTTGAGCTTCCGAATATGGATAAACAGCCGTTCGGCAAGGTAGTTAATATTTCGCCCATGGATATGCTCGGCAGAAATACCGTAGGCGACACAGCCGAATTTATAGGTGTGAACGCACAAACCTATATCCCAAAGTTCTATAAAATGCAGCAGGAAAAAAAGAAGCTGTCGTGGAACTGGGCGGCGTTCTTCTTTGCGCCGTATTGGTTTTTCTACCGCAAAATGCAAAATATCGGCTGTATATTTATTGCGGTTTTGCTCGTCATATCGGGTGCGTGCACCACAAAGTCGGTTATGGCGGCAAGCAGCAATGTTATGCAGGTCTATGAAAATTACACAAACGGCAAGGCCTCTGCCGAGGATATGATGAAAGCGTATGAGGAGTACGAAAAGCTCCCCGCAAACATTATTTCGAATGTCCTTGTGCTGCTCGTTCATGCGGCGGCGGGACTTTGCGCCAATTATCTTTACGCCAAAAAGGCAGAAAAAGGCGTCTATGAAATACGAAAGCTCAGTCAAAATCCCGAGCAGTACCGCATTTCACTCTTCAGGAGCGGCGGAGTATCGTTCTTTTGGCTTATGGCGTCCGTGCTTCTTTATTTTGCCTGTACAAATGCGCTGTCAATAGTTCTTGCACGGTTTTTAATGTAAAAACAATCGCATATCCAATAAAAACAGGAGATGAGATATTATGAAAAAGATAACAAAAGCCGTAATTCCCGCGGCAGGTCTCGGCACAAGGGTTTTGCCGGCGTCAAAGTCGGTGCCTAAGGAAATGCTCAACATTGTTGACAAGCCCGCGATACAGTATATCGTTGAAGAGGCAGCTGCGGCAGGAATCACCGATATTCTTATAATTACAAACCGCGGCAAGGGTGCTATCGAGGACCATTTCGACCACTCATTTGAGCTTGAAAAAAACCTTGAGGGCAACGCGGCAAAGCGTGACCTCTACGAGAGCGTGCTTGCGTGCTCGGACATCGCCGATATTTATTTTAAACGTCAGAAGGAGACTAAGGGCCTTGCGGACGCTATATATCGCGCCAAGAGCTTTGTCGGCGACGAGCCGTTTGCGATTCTCTACGGTGATGATGTTATCGACGCAGAGTATCCCGTTACAAAACAGCTTACCGACGTTTACGAAAAGTTCGGTAACGGCGTTGTAGGTGTGCAGGAGGTTCCGCGTGAGGACGTTCCGAAATACTGCACACTCGACGTAACTCCGCTTGAAAAGAACGTCATGCAGGTTCACGATATGCTTGAAAAGCCGTCGCTCTCCGAGATTATGTCCTGCTATTCGATTCTCGGAAGAGTCGTGATGCCGCCCGAAATATTCGGAATAATCGAAAACACGCCGCCCGTAAACGGCGAGGTCGGCTTTACGGCGGCTATGAATACGCTTGCAAAGCAGGGCAGACTCAACGCCGTTGATTTTATCGGCAATCGCTTTGATATGGGCAACAAGCTCGGCATACTCAAGGCGAATTGCGAAATGGGCTTGCGTCACCCCGAGCTCAAGGACGATTTCAAGGCGTATTTAAAGGAGCTCGTTTCAAAGCTTTGAGAAATCCCGATAGGCTTTGAAAAGTGCCGATGAAGCATTGAGGAAAAATCGGCGTGAAAGCGAATCGGTATAAAAAAACGACAGGACACCAAAAAGGCTGAGCGTTTATAAGGAAGTTTTGCTGCAAAGCAACATCTTTTTGCACAATAATACGTTAAACCCCTCGGATAAACTAAAGCTTATCCGAGGGGTTCGCTTTTTCTGATATTATTTTGAAATGCTACGCAGTTTCGTAGCTATAAAAAATTTTTATGCCGAAGTCAAGAAATGAAGCAAGGCTGTCGCCTTGCGAGGCTTTTTGACAAAGGCATAAGGGATTTTTATGCGAGAAACCAAAGCTGCCTTATGAACACTCAGCCAAGGTGTCCTGTTTTTATAATTTCTCTCAATTAAGCTTTCATATACGATTTACCCTGAACAAAAAAGCTTTCCGGTTCAAGGGTGATTCCTTACGGCATTTACTGTGGGAGAATGTTTAGAAGTCTGTTTTTCGGACAAAATCATTCCGTTACCACACGCACGTATTCAGTGCCGTAATACTTCATAATTTCAACCGTACTCTCATTTATAATCTCGCCGCTTATAACCACGGGGACAGCCGGCGGACAGGCGACGGCAGGCGATGCGGCAACTCTTCCGACGCTGTTTTCGACAGGTATTGATTCACTGCTGCAAAAAACCGCTTGCCGCACGGAAAGCCTCTTTTCGGGGAGCACAAACACGGGTAAAGCCGTTTTCGGCGCAACCGATTTGCCGTCCGTTTTTTCGTGAGAGACGAAGGCTCTTTTGACAGCTTCAAGATCTCCGTCGGAAATTTCCGGTGTTACCATCATAACGACGAAGTCTCTGTCGCAGAACTCACATTCGGCGTTGTTTTTTCTGAGATTTTCGGCAAGCTCAAATCCGCTTTTTCCAAAAGCCGATGTATTGACGGTTATTTTGAGCGGCTCATCTCCGCAAAGACGATAACCGTTTTCCTCCAAGAATTTTTTTACATCGCGTACCTTTTTTACTGTATCAAAGAGCCTTTCGCGGTAACCGTTTTCAAGGTATCGGTTCGCAAGGTCAAGCGACTGCAATATGAGATATGACGGACTTGTTGAGCCGAAAACGGCCATTGCCGTCTTGGCGTCCGACGAAAAATCCTTGATTTCGTTCTTTGAAAAGTGCAGATATCCGCCTCCCGTTAAAACGGGCAGCGTCTTGTGCGCGGAATCACAGCAAATATCCGCTCCGAGCTCCATAGGGTGGCATTCCTCACGTAAAAAGTGAAGATACGCGCCGTGTGCATTGTCGCACAAAAGCGGCACACCGAAGGAATGTGCAATTTGTGAGAGCGCGGCAATATCCGCCGTGTTGCCGAGATAATCGGGACTTGTAATGTATACTGCGGCAGGCTTAACTTTTTGCTTTGACAGCGTTTCTTTCAAATCCTCCGCCGAAATCTTGCAGCTGCAAAGCGATAAATTGTCTTTTGATGTGAGCCAAACAACATCGGCATCAAGCTCCGCCGAAGCATAAACAAACGCTCTGTGAACGTTGCGTGCGGCTACAAAAACCGGTCTTTCGCTTTTATTTTCACGGTTCATCGCGGCGAGATACAGCATAGCCTTAATCGAGAGCGTCGAGCCCTCACACGAATAAACAGTCCTTTTTGTGTCAAACAGATTTGATGCGTTTTTTTCGCTCTCCGCTATGATACCGTCCGCCTCAAAAAGCGAATCTGCACCGCATATTTCCGTTATATCGCGTGGCTCTGCACCCAAAAATATACGGCCCTTATGCCCCGGCATATGAAGCCGCGCACCGTTTTTTGCAATATAATCCGAAACAAAATCGTAAATCGGCGTTTTCACAGCATCACCTGCTTATTTAAGGTTTTCGGCGTCCTCTGCCACCTTGAGCATGATTGCGCACTCTATTCTTTTGCGGAAGAGGTCACAGCCGTATTCATATACGCCCTCGATTTTACCCGTGGCATGATATGCGTTTGCCGCACATCCGCCGGAGCACCAGAGCTTGGCCCAGCAATCGGTACACTCTTTTCGCGCATATACATTGCAGCTTCTGAACTCGTCCTGGATTTTTGTGTTGGTAACGCCGTCCCAAATATTACCGAGCAGGAATTTTTCCTCGCCGACAAACTGATGACACGGATATAAGTCGCCCCACGGAGTTACAGCCATATATTCCGTTCCCGAACCGCAACCCGAGATGCGCTTATATATACACGGGCCACCCGTCAAATCTATCATATAGTGATAAAACGTAAAGGGCTTACCGTTTCTTTTTCTCTCAAGCATTTCTTCTGCGAGAAGCTCGTACTGCTTCATAACAATCGGCTTGTCCTCTTCCGTCAGAGCCGACGGGTCTAAGGGAGCGCAGACGACGGGCTCCATACTGAGCTCCGTGAAGCCGAGCGCGAGCATTGCGTCAATATCCTTCAGGAAATCGGGATTTGAATGTGTAAACGTGCCGCGCATATAGTAATTCTTGTTTCCGCGGCGGCGTACAAGCTCTTGAAATTTCGGCACAACTCTGTCGAAGCTGCCGTTGCCCGCATAGTCAACGCGCCATTTATCGTGAATTTCTTTTCTGCCGTCGAGGCTCAAAACAACGTTATGCATCTCACGGTTTGCAAAATCTATAACGTCGTCGTCTATCAGCATACCGTTTGTCGTAAGAGTAAAGCGGAAATTTTTGCCGTGCTCCTTTTCTATGCTGCGAGCGTATTCAACGAGCTTTTTAACCGTGTCCCAATTCATAAGCGGCTCTCCGCCGAAGAAATCGACCTCAAGATTGCATCGCGAGCCCGAATTTTCTATAAGGAAGTCGAGCGCGCGCTTACCGGTTTCAAAACTCATTACGGCTCTGTCGCCGTGGTATTTACCTTGGCTCGCAAAGCAATATGAGCAGTTGAGGTTGCAGGTGTGAGCAACGTGCAGACACAGCGCCTTAATAACATTACCGGAACGCTCCTTAAAGGTAGTGGCAAGATTTTTAAAGCTGTCCTCTGTGAAGAGCTTGCCGCTTTTTTCAAGCGATTCAACGTCATCGATACAAAGAAGCACATCGTCTCTTGTGACGTCGGGTCTGTCGCCGTATTTTTTCATCACGGCATTGACAATCTCCTCACGCGACGCGGTTTTATACATTGCGATTATGTCGTAAGCGACATCGTCCACCGAATGAACCGAGCCGGAGCAGGTGTCTAAAACTATATTATATCCGTTTAATTTATACTGATGTACCATTTTTACCTCCGTTAGGTCAGAACACAAAAAATGCCGCCCGAACACGGACGGCACCCGAAATACCGACAGAATTACTTGTCAGCCTTTTCGCACTGCTGATTTGCAATACCGCAGCTTGTTTTGCATGCAGACTGACAAGAGGTCTGGCATTCGCCGCAGCCGCCGTTCTTAGCACTCTCGCAAAGGTCGCGAGTCTCAAGAGTCTTAATTCTTTCCATAACGACATCTCCAATTCTGAATTATTCTTTTAAGTGCAGGGCACTTCTATACATTAAAAGTATATTACAAATTCCCCGGATTGTCAACCGCACAAACCCGTGTGAGTAAAAACATCCGCTGCCTTTTTTGCGCTTTTGCTCTCCGGCTCTTATTTCCCGCTGCCGCGTATCAATTTTACTGCATACAAAACATCTACGGCAGCCATAGCCACAAGAAACAGCATTGTAATTATGCCGTCCGACGTCGAAAAATCAATCACCTTTCCGCCGCGTGATTTATAGACAAGCGTGCCTATAACCATCATATTTAAAATCAGCATTAAAACTATGTTTGCCGCTTTGTCTTTCATAAAAACCTCCCGGCGCATAAATTGCAGCTTTCGCCGTATACACACTTAATTCGATATTATATTCTATCACACTTTCGGATTTTTTCAACAGCTTCCCACCGCGCAATAAAATACAGGAGAGAGAAAAACGCCTCCTTACGACCCGGTCAAGACGAGAGAGCGAACAGACCGCAGGATTTAAATAAAAACGAGTGTGCGTAGCTGTGATAAAGACCGCAGCCGTTCCGAAAAGAGGCAAAAAAATCCCCGATCTGTCGTTAATACAGACCGGTGGACTTTTGTGATTTTAACTTTTTATCAGCCTATAACGGTTGAGCCTGCATTGTCGCTTCTGACAAAGCCTATCCAGGATTTACCGGTGTTGAGCTGAAGGTCGCTGCCGTCCTCTGCCTGAAGCTTGAGAGGAGAAGATGCGTCGCCCTTTGTCCATTTTATGTTTTCATATGTTCCGTTGGAAACATAGACGCCGCTGCCGCCCTTGAGATCCCAGTCAACGTGCTTGGACGCATCAATGGGTCCTGTGACTCCCGTGTAAAGGATAATTACGTTTGTAACGGCCATGGTGTTGCCGTCGGCGTCCTTCATCGGGTCTGAATTCATATTGTTGTAATAGAGACCGTCGTTCGCATTGTACTTAAAGGTGTGCTTGTAGTTGCCGGAGAATACCGCAAGAACAGAGTTGCAGGCGCCGCCCGAGAGCGTTCTCTTTGATGAAGCAAAGGTAAACGGTGAGCCGTAGCCCGACTTAACGTCGGTGCGGAAGCCCTTATCCGCGATTGCCTTTGAAAGATTTTCGCCCGAGGTGTAAGCTGTGTGCTCCCTGGATACCTTTCTTGCCTTGTCGCGCGCAAAGTAACTGCCGGCTTTCATTCCGTCGATATCATCAACCTTATCTGCGGAGATTTTGTCGTAAGCAAGATTGCTGCCGCCGAAATGCACATAAATGGCGTCAAATCCCTCGGCGAGCTCAACATAGTCGTGACGTGCGCTTCTTGTGGGGCCGATTTTCGGCGCCGAGGAAATGTCGGCATACATCCACATCATTCTTGTGATGCCGCCCTCAACCTCGCCCTCGACTACGATGTCGGGAGAGCAAAGGCCCCATTGCGGACGCGCTTCGGGTGAGTTCTCAACCATTACGCAAACGGGACGCTTGCCTATGCTGCTTTCGGGGAGACCCGTAAGACCGGTAAGCGGATTTACATCTGTCGCGGCGGCAGGCTCCGCTGTGGTGACCGGAGCTGACGTGTCTGTTTCAAAATCCTTTTGTTTTTTACCGCAGGCAAAAAGCATGCAGGCCGAAAGCAAAACACAAATCGCAGCCGCAGAAAGTTTAAACACGGTTTTTTTGTTCATTTCCAAAACCCCTTGAACTAAAAGTATTTATATTATTCTACCATATTTGACGATTTTTTCAATACCAAACGGCAAAAAGAGGGGAACAATCCTCGCCGCAGCTCGGCAAAAACCGTTCCCCGATTGCTGTTTATTCTTCGTTTTCAGCCGCGCGGTCGGCAATTACCTTGTCGGCAACCGGCTGCGGAGCCTGCTCATAGCGGGCAAATGAGAGAGTGTAATGTCCCCTGCCTGCCGTGACGGAGCGAAGCACCGTTGTGAAATCGCCCATCTCGGCTATCGGGACCTCGGCGGTAAGCTCCTGCATACCCTTTTCCTCCGAAGCGCCCATTCCGAGGACTCTGCCGCGACGTTTTGTAACGTCGCCCATGATGTCGCCGAGGTTTTCGTCGGGCATATAGGCTGTGAGAGTGCCTATCGGCTCAAGTATGGCAACGCCTGCCTTCGGCATCGCATTTTTATATGCGAGCGAAGCGGCTGTTTTAAACGCCATTTCCGAGGAATCAACGGGGTGGTAAGAGCCGTCATAGAGCGTGGCTTTAAGCCCTACCATCGGATAGCCTGCCGCGAATCCCTTTGCAACACAGTCACGAAGTCCCTTTTCGACTGCCGGGAAGTAGTTCTTCGGAACAGCTCCGCCGACTACCGCGGTTTCGAATACGAGATCGTCGCTGTCGCACGGCTCGAATTTTATCCAAACATCGCCGAATTGGCCATGACCGCCGGACTGCTTCTTGTGCTTGCCCTGTGCCTCTACCGGCTTTCTGATAGTCTCGCGGTATGCAACCTTCGGGAGCTCAAGCGTTACGTCTACGCCGAATTTATTTTTAAGCTTTGAAACGATTACGTCAAGATGCTGTTCGCCGAGACCCGAGAGCACCTGTTCCCTTGTCTCCTTGTTAAGAGCAAAGGTGATTGTCGGGTCCTCCTCCATAAGTCTTGTAAGACCTGCGGCAACCTTTTCTTCCTCACCTTTTTTCGACACCTTAACAGCCATCGAAAGGCACGGCTTCGGGAAATCGACTCCGGCGAGCTTGAGTATGTTTTTCGGGTCACAGAGCGTGTCGCCCGTTTTAACGCCTGCCATTTTTGTGACAACGCCTATATCGCCTGCGATGATTGCGGGGGCGTCCTCCTGCTTTGCGCCTTTTACAAATACGATTTTACCCATTTTCTCGATTTCGCCCGTGCGGAAATTATATGCCGCGGTGTCGGGCGCGAGCTTGCCGGAAACAACCTTGAAGAACGACATCTTGCCTACAAACGGGTCTGCTATCGTCTTGAAGCAGACGGCTGCGAGCGGACCGTTTTCGTCGCAGGGTAAAATACCCTCCTCGCCGTTTTCATAGGTGCATTTTTCGCCTGCGTAGCCGAATGCACCGGGTGCGGACCATGCAAGGCCGTAAAGCAGCTGATCAACGCCTGCGCAGGTAAGACCGGATACCGCGTATACGGGGTAAATCGAGCCGTCGAAAATACCTATGCAAAGACCCTTTAATATTTCCTCCTTGGTGAATTTCTCACCCTCGAAGAATTTTTCCATAAGAGCGTCGTCGGTGGTTGCGACAGCCTCCATAAATGCCGAGGTCATCTCTTCAATAACGCTGTCCTCTGGTACGGGAACCTTGGTCGCTTTGCCGTTTTCGTCGTATGAAAACGCCATACCGGTCATAAGATTAACATAGCACTTTGTAATATTGCCCTCCATATACGGGATTATTGTCGGGCAGAGCTTGTTGCCGTAAACCTCTTTTAAGGCGTCAAAGGTCTTGTAAAAGTTTCTGTGGTCGGAATCGGTTTTGGTGACGGCAAAGAATTTCGCCGCACCCTTTTTTTCTGCGGCACGGAATGCTTTTTCCGTACCCACGTCAACGCCTGAACCTGCCGAAGTGACTATAAGCACCGCCTCGGCGGCTCTGACTGCCTCGGCTGCACCGCCCTCAAAGTCGAAAAGACCGGGAGCATCTATAATATTGAGCTTTGTGTTATCCCATTCAAGTGCCGCTATGGCGGAAGAGACGGACGATTTGCGGCGTTTTTCCTCGGAATCAAAGTCGAGAACGGTGTTACCGTCGGCAACTCTGCCGAGTCTGTCCGAAGCGCCGGCTATGTAAAGCATAGCTTCGCACAGCGTTGTTTTGCCCTTTCCGCCGTGGCCGAGCACGGCAATATTACGTATGTTGTTTGAAGTGTATGCTTTCACAGGAAATTCCTCCTAAAATAGATGTTACTGTCCTTTTATGTATTATTCATAATAGTTAGAGCCAGTATGGTGAAATTATAGCATAATTGCCCAATAATAGCAATTACTATTTTATAAAATTATAAGAAATGTTAATTTCCTCGTTTTCTTGCTTTTTTTGCATTAAATAAGTATAATAATATGAATGAAATTTTGGAGGTAAAAAATGTCTGACGATAAGTTTTCGCGCTTTAGAGAGCAATATAAGACCTTTACCTATGAGGATTATCACATTACAAAAGATGATAAATATATAACCGTTTCGTTTGATTTCAAAATAGACGGGCTTTGCGAATTTCACCCAAAAACCGAAATTGAGCTGACAGGGCTTGATATTTTGAACGATTTTTCGTCTCCCACGGCTCGAAACATCGTGTTTTCACTCGGCATGGTGGAGCTTGTCAGCTATTGGAAAATCGCTTGTCCCGAAAGAGTGGAAATTAAGTGCGGTTTTTTGAACGACAGGCAAAAGGAGTTTTGGAAGCAGCTCTATTTCGGCGGCTTATCCGAATTTTTCTATATAAACGGCATAGAGACTGATAAGGACTCGTTTATGACAATAGAATGTGACGAAGCTGAGGATGATATTGCTCCGATTTGCTATAAAACCGCCGGTATCAACCTTATTCCCGTCGGCGGCGGAAAGGACAGCGCCGTTACGGCAGAGCTTTTAAAGCCGTTCGGTAAAAGAAATAAGTTTTTCACGGTCAACGACCAGGCGGCGCGCACCGAAACCGTCATTGCCGCAGGCTACGGTGAGGACGATATTATAAAAACATATCGCGCGATAGATAAAAACTTACTGGAGCTTAACAAAAAAGGATTTTTAAACGGTCACACGCCGTTTTCGGCAATCGTTGCTTTCCTCTCGCTGTATTGCGCCTATCTCATAGGCGGCGAATATATTGTTCTCTCGAATGAATCAAGCGCAAATTCCGGAAACATCGAGGGCAGAGAGGTCAATCACCAGTATTCAAAGTCATATAGATTTGAAAACGATTTCACCGAGTATGTCGGCGAAAATCTGCTTTCGGGCATACGCTATTTCAGCCTTTTACGGCCGTTTTCGGAATTGCAGATTGCAAAACAGTTTGCGCTTTTGCCGCAGTATCACAAGGTTTTCCGCAGCTGCAACCGCGGTAGTAAGAAAAATATATGGTGCTGTAAGTGTGCCAAGTGCCTTTTTGTTTATTCGATATTATCGCCGTTTTTACATCTTTCGACTCTCTCTGATGTTTTCGGCAGCGAGATGCTGTCCGACGAGAGCTTAAAGGATATTTTCGACGGACTTGTGGGCTTCACCCCGGTGAAGCCGTTTGAGTGTGTCGGTACGGTAAGCGAGATAAATTATGCCCTTATGCTCACGGCTCAGCGGTTCATAAAGGAAAATAAAAAGATGCCTTATTTACTCGATTATTTTTATAAAAGAGCGGACAAGAGCGTCTTAGATAAAAATTTACTAAACGAATATAATCCCGTAAACAATGTTCCCGACGACTTTTTGTTTGCTGTTAAGGAGATGTATGAAAATGTATCAGAGTGCGGCTTCGATGTTCAAAAATAAAAAGGTGCTTATTCTCGGCTTCGGCAGAGAGGGTATGTCAACATATCGGTTTTTAAGGAATATGTACCCGGATATGCACCTGACAATTGCCGATAAAAACGAGATAAAGCTCGACGACAAAAACGTCACGCTTATTTGCGGCGACAGCTATATGGACAGCTTAAACGACTTCGACATAGTTATGAAATCCCCCGGCATAGCCTTTTTGGATGTTGATATAAAAGACGGCACTCTTGTTACCTGTCAAACCGATTTGTTCTTAAAATTTGCGCCGTGCCGCAAGGTAGGCATAACAGGCTCCAAGGGAAAAACCACAACCTCCACGCTGATTTACGATATGCTTAAGGAGGGCGGATTTGACGCACGCCTCATAGGAAATATCGGCGTTCCGGTGCTTGAGGATATTAACACGGTCACGCCCGAGACGATAGCGGTTATCGAGATGTCGTCGCATCAGCTCGAATTTACCACGTCCTCGCCCGAGGTTGCGGTTCTCACCAATATTTATGAGGAGCATCTTGACCATTACCGCGACGGGTTCCGCGGCTATGTCAACGCGAAGCTCAACATTGTCCGCCGGCAAAAAGAGGGAGATACCTTCATTTATAATGCAACACAGGGGCTTGACGGCCTTTGTGACCTCGACAAAATCAAATCACACAAGGTCGGCGTAAAAAAGGACGCGCCGTTGCCGTTTGCGGTGAATAACGAGCATCTTCTCGGCGAACACAACAGGCAGGATATTCTCTTTGCCTTTGAGGCTGCAAAGCATTTCGGCGTGGATACGGCGGCTGCCGAAAGAGCGGTAGAAAAATTCAGCGGCATAGAGCACCGTATGGAAAAGGTCGGCACGTTCCGCGGAATAACCTTTTACAACGATTGTATTGCGACTATACCGCACGCCGTAGAGTGTGCCGTCGAGGCACTTAAAAATGTTGATACGCTGATTTTCGGCGGTATGGACAGAGGTCTTGATTACAGCGAATTTGAAAATTATTTAAAGAAAAGCGATATCAAAAACCTGATAGGCACACCGGAGACAGGTCATAAGATCTGCGATAAAATCGAGGGTGCACCCCAAAAAAACGTATATAAAGCGGCAAATCTCGACGAGGCGGTAAAAAAAGCGTATGAAGTAACCGAAAAGGGCAAAATATGCCTGCTCTCGCCTGCCGCTTCAAGCTATAACTGCTACAAAAACTTTGAGGAAAAAGGCAAGCATTACAAAAAGCTTGTCCGCGAATACGGAAAAGAAGATTAAGCACCGTAAACGCAAAAGGCTTCGGCGAAGTCGGCTGTTGACTCTGCAAGGCTTAAAAAGCCGTAAAATGATGCGTCATTTTGTGTTCACCGACTCCTTGCGGTGTGCAGTATAAGACTAAAAAAGGCAGTTAGTTAAAAAATAACTACATTATCGCGCCGAGCGTCAGCATTTCTTCAAATCTGTTGTAGAGAAAGTTGAAATCCTCCAAGGGGGCAGACTCGTGACTTTCGAGAGAGACTTCAAATGCAGGTCTGCGATGCTGTGCGCCGAACCATTCGCAAAAGCTTCCGAGCCTCTCTTTTTCCTCTTTGCGGCAAAGCGGATATCCGCTGACCGACGAGAGTACCTTTGCCATCATGGCTGTCTCCGAGAGATTGCCCTTCTGTTCGCTCCAATATATTTTTTCTCCGCCTACGGTGAGGCAAAACGCATATCTGAAAAGCTCGGCTTCGCAGAGATTCGCTATCGCCTTTGTCTCGGGTTCGCTCTCGGGCGCGGGTCCTGCGTAAAGCTGCGGTGCCGGAACGGAAAAAGACAGGTCGTCGTACACGATTTCGTCGTGGCGAAAGTTAAAATTGCGCGAAATATCAACGCCGCGTGCGTTGGCATTCCACTTTGAGTAATCTCCCTTTGCCGCACGGGCAACAAGTCCGGCGTAAACTCCCGCTCCGTCGGCTCTTTTTGCCGCTATATCCAAGGCGTCGGGTGAAACAAGGGGAACTATCGTTATTTTGCGGTTTTGGAGTGACTTGCGTATTTTTACGGCACTTATTTTTTTGTCGTTCTTTACGGCGTCACACATTCTTTCAAAAAATCGGAGCAGCAGTAATGTTGTGATTTGCTCTTTTCCGCGCATACCGCCGAGAAAAAGCACCTTTTCGTTTCCGTCACCTATGCTGAGCGAAAACACGGCTTTTCCCGTCCAGCTGCGTCCTATAACCTCGTATCCGGCGAAATCATATTCTTTTCTGAGCAGGGACAGTATGTTTTTTACGGAGTCGTATGTAAGCGGTTCGGGGTTAACAATCATTTTTATCAACTGCTTTCTTTTTATTCTCGGCGCTCTGCCCGAAATCATATCGGGTATAACACTATCAATATATATTCCGAACGGAGTGGAAATATTATGGATATGACAGAAAAAACCTTAAAACAGGATTACAAATTTCGCGGACGCATTGTAAATATGCGTGTTGACGAGGCGTTGATGCCCGACGGAACAACGGCTTCACGCGAGGTTGTGGAGCACAACGGCGGGGTTTGCGTTGCGCCGCTTACAGATGACGGGGAGCTGATCTTCGTAAGACAGTTTCGCTACCCGTATTCCGAGGTGCTTTTGGAGCTGCCGGCAGGTAAGCTTGAAAAAGGCGAGGACCCGTTCCTCGCAGGCAAGCGCGAATTAAAAGAAGAGACCGGCGCTACCGCACGCAGCTATATTTCGCTCGGGAATTTGTATCCGTCACCCGGCTATTGCGGAGAAATAATACATATGTACCTTGCAAAAGGACTCACCTTCGGCGAGCAGCATCTTGATAAGGATGAGTTCCTTGAGGTTGTGAAAATCCCTCTGCAAAAGGCGTTTGAAATGGTTATGAATAACCAAATAACCGACAGCAAGACGCAGGTCGGAATAGTAAAAGCCTATTATCTCGAAAACGGAAAGTATTGACGAAGAAACGGGCAATCAAAGATAAAATGCGTGAAAAGCGCGGTAGTTATTTTTCAACTAAGGCACATTAAACAGGCTCCCTTGTAGGCTCACTCAAATAGGGTGATTCCCCACAGTGTGGGGAAATGTCGCGGAGCGACAAAGGGGACTCTCTCCCGTCAGGAGCTGGCTACGAACGAAGTGAGTAGACTGAGGGATTGTTCAGGCTCCCTTGTAAAGGGAGCTGGCTGTGAGCAACGCGAACAGACTGAGGGATTAAAAAGCGAAGCACTTTCTTTTTGAAATCTATTTTTTTAAGAAAATCCCTCCGGCTTGCCTTGCGGCAATCCACCTCCCTTTACAAGGGAGGCATAATCCCTCCGGCTTGCCTTACGGCAACCCACCTCCCTTTACAAGGGAGGCAAAATCCCTCTGGCTTGCCTTACGGCAACCCACCTCCCTTTACAAGGGAGGCAAAATCCCTCCGGCTTGCCTTAACGAGGCCCACCTCCCTTTACAAGGGAGGCAAAAAGCGGATTTTAAAAGTCACGCGCTTTCTGTAAACAACAATAAAATTCCGGAGGATAAAAAATGAAGCTGATACTTGCGTCGGGCTCTCCGAGACGCTCCGAAATACTTAAAAACGCAGGATATGAATTTGTTGTAAAGCCGACGTCTGCGGACGAGTCTCTGCCCGGCGGTATACTCCCTGAGGACGCGGTAAAGCTCTTATCGGAAAGAAAGGCAGACGCCGCGAAAATCGAGTGTAGCGATGTGGTACTTTCAGCCGATACCGTGGTGGCTCTCGGAGACAGGATTCTCGGGAAGCCGAGCGATAAGGCCGAGGCATTTTCGATGCTGCGAAGCTTGTCGGGAAAAACCCACAGCGTATATACGGGCGTAACGGTAAAGAGTGCCGAGAAAAAACGTGTGTTCGCGGTAAAAACCGACGTTTTGTTTTATCCTCTTACCGATGATGAGATAAACGCTTATATAGCTACGGGTGAGCCGTTTGACAAGGCCGGTGCATACGGAATACAGGGGCGCGCCGCCGTCTTTGTCGAAAAAATCGACGGTGATTATTACAGCGTGGTGGGCTTGCCGCTTTCGAGATGCGCAAGAGTCCTGCGCGACTTCGGCATTGTGCCGAGCCTGTGATTTTAAACAAACTATAACAACAGCCGTTCGCAAAATCGGAAACCCGAAGTGCGAGACGGCTGTTTTTGTTGCAAAAAGCTCCCGTGCGATGTTTTTTCACCGTACGGGAGCTTTGCTTTTATATTGTTTTATTCGGCACTGTGTGATTGAAACTGCGGCAGAGTGCTGTTTTCGTCTTGAAGAACGGAAATGGCCCTCTCTATCTCGGCGGTCAATTCTTCGGTCGTGAGTCCGTCGGGAGAAATGGGCTTTCCAAAGGTTACGCTGAGGTGGAACTTTTTGTTGTGCTTCCAGTCATAGAACTTGGGCATTTTTCCGCTCTTCGGGAAAATGTTGTATGCCCCGTCTACGTATGCCGGTATAATAGGCGCACCGGTTTCGATTGCAAGGGTGCTGGCGCCGTTTTTAATCTTTCTGAAAACGCCGTCTTCACTTCTGGTGCCCTCCGGGTGAATGATAACGCCCCAATTTTCCTTGAGTCTCTTTTTGATATTTTCCATGGAGCTTGAGTTCATTCCGCCGCGGTCAACGGGAACCATACCCGCGCTCTTTATAAGCTTGCGTGAGAACGGGTCGTTTCTGAACAGCTCTTTTTTTGCCATACAGCAGAGCTTCATATATCGCTCCTTGCTGAGTGCGAGCGAAATAAACAGGAAGTCGATTTTTGAGACATGGTTTGCACAGATTATAAATCCGCCGTTTTCCGGAATGTTCTCGGCGCCTCTTATTTCGGTCTTATAGAGCCCCTTTGCAAGACCCTTAAATAATTTGTATGCGGCATAGTCGCCTGCGTTTTTATCCTGTGGGTATGAAACGCCGCTTTTGCCTATTGAGTTAACCTGCTTGCCGTTGCCCTCGACAGCTTCAACGATGTCGGCCACGGTCATATCCTCATGGTAATACGGCTCGATATTGACCTTGAATTCGTCCTCAAGCTCCATTGCGAGCGTTATTGAGCTTAGCGAGTCAATAGCGAGGTCGGAAAATACCTTTGTCGAAAGTGAAATGTCGTTTACGTCGGCATTTGCGATTTTTGCGACGGTCGCTGTTACCTTCGATTCTATATCGGCACCCTTTTGCTCAATCATTTTTTCATCTGCGGCGTCATCGCCCTCAAGAGCCTTTTTCTTGAGAAGATACCTTTTGGGCTTCTGAAGGGAGGTGCGCGGTATTTTCTCGACGAAATGAGTTTTTGCGATGCGCATATTTTGTATGAGCGTAGCGCCGCGCTCGGTGATTTCCCTGCGTATTTTTTCAAGACTCTCGGCTGACAGCCTCTCGGGGACCACAAAGGCCTGAACCTCGTCGTAATCGGCGTTGTTAACCGGAATGCCGCATATTACAAGCTCCTTTACACCCGGCAAATCGGAGTATTTCTCCTCAATGTCGTCGGGAGCTATTTTTTTGCCGGTCGCAAGAACTATATTTTCCTTGAGCCTGCCCGTAACGTGAACGTGACCCTTCTCGTCTATGCTTCCGAGGTCGCCCGTCTTAAACCAGCCGTCCTTATCGAAGGCCTCTTTTGTAGCCTCCTCGTCGCGGAAGTAGCCTACCATCATATACGGAGATTTTATGAGCATTTCGCCTTCGTCGCTTATCTTGAGCGATATGGCAGGGTACGGAACGCCGCAGGTATCGGTGGTTATGTCCTCGGGGGTATTGCCTATTGTGGGAATATTGGTCTCTGACGCGCCGTAGGTTATCATAATGTTAAACCCGGCGGCGTAGTAGAAATCGGCAACCTCTTTTTTTATGGGAGCGCCTGCGGAGCAGAGCACGCGCAGACTGCCTCCGAAGCCGTCGTGAATACTTTTGAATATCTTTTTGCCGAGCAGCTTACCGTTTTTGCGGCGAGCCTTTTCGCATATCGGGTAAAAAGTCTTAAACATAAGCGCGGTCACGGGGTTTTCGTTTATCTTGCGAAGTATCTGTGCCATAAACAGCTCGTAGACCTTGGGTACGGCGGAGAGAACCGTCGGCTTATATTCCTTGAACGCCTTTAAAATGGCCTCCGCGCCGAGAGTTTCAATATAATGTACGTCCGCTCCTATTATGTGCGGCCCGAGCACAAGGCATATAACGCCGTAGATATGGCTGTTCGGAATGATGGCGAGATAACGATCCGTCTCGACAAGCTCCTGAACGTTCAGCGTCATCTGAGTCGTCTTTATAAGCGAATCGTGAGTGTGCATAATTCCGGCGGCACGGCGCGTTGTGCCGGACGAATAAATTATAGTGGCGATTTCGGGCGCGGGATCGACCGTCGGTTCCTCCTCAACCGAATTTTTGCAGCCGTCAAATACGGTGCAGTCATATACATTAAATACGGGGAACCTATAATCGGGAAAATTTGTGAATTTTCCGAAGGTTTTGGGTGACAGAAACGCCGCTCTGACATCGGAACGGTCAATAAAGCTTTTAAGCTCCTCGGCGCCGAGAGAGGCGTCGATTAAGGCCGCGGTGCATTTTATCTTGCAAACGGCGAGAAACGCTATCGTCCATTCGGGCGAGCCCTCGCACGCTATCGCAATGCGGTCGCCCTCTCTAACTCCCGATGACAAGAGCCTGTCGGCGTATTCAGCAACCTTCGAAAATACGTCGCCGTAGGTATATGCGCGCGTCGAGCCGTCGTCCATGGTTACGGAAAGAGCGAGCTTTGATGGGTGATTTATGTTGCACTCGTAAATAGTTTCAAATATATTCATTTCTGCCTCCGACACAAATGTGATAAATTTACGCTTTAGTGAGCTGAAATTATGTAATATTCTAACATCTCCGCGGTGATATGTCAATGAGCTAAGATTCACTGCGCTTCGGCGAGGCGTGCCGGCTTGTCGCATTAACTATTCCGCCCTTGTAAAATTCCTCCTTGAACCACACGTCGCCGGCCTCAAATGTTCTTTTGTCGAGATAAGAGAGTATTCCGGCATCGGTGGTGAAATCGAAGGTCAATTTGTAGGAATACAGAAATTGCCTCTTGTAAGAGCCGTATTTGCGGTTTTGCTCGTTACTGCCGTATTTTCCGTCGCCGAGCAGCGGAGTGCCGTAAAAGGCGAAATGCGCGCGTATTTGGTGTGTTCTGCCCGTTAAAAGCTCTACCTCGGTAAGCGAAAGACCGTCTATTGTGTCTATAACTCGATATTTTGTGCGTATTTCCTTTGAGGACGGCACCTGCTTTTTGTATATGCGCACGGTGTTTTTCTTTTCGTCCTTTATGAGATAATCCTTTAAAATTCCGCTTTGCAGCTTGGGTCTGCCGATTAAAACGCAGAGATAAAACTTGTGCAGCTCCCTGTCCTTCATCTTTTGATTCAGTATGCGCAGCGACTCGGCGTTTTTTGCCGCAATTACTATTCCGCCCGTGTTGCGGTCTATGCGGTTCACAAGAGAGGGGACAAATGAGTTTTCTCTGTCGGGGGAATATTCACCTTTTTCGTACAGATAACGCTTTATGCGGCCTATGAGCGTGTCAACATATTCCTCGTTGTCCGGATGACATAGAACACCGACCTTTTTGTCAAGGAGCATTATGTTTTCATCCTCGTAAATTATGTCGAGGTGCTTCGATGCTTTTAAAAAGTCGTAAGTTGACTCTTTCTTTTCAAAGAACTCGTCGTTTATGTACATATCCACCTTGTCGCCGAGGCGAAGCCGCGTTGAGATTTCGGCTCTTTTCCCGTTAACCTTTATGCGCTTTGTTCTTATATACTTATATAAGAGCGATTGCGGCAAAAGCGGGGCTGCCTTGTGTATGAATTTGTCAAGTCTTTGCGACTCGTCGTTTTTTCCGATTTCAAAGCTTTTCATTGTGTGCTTCTCCGTGATTTTCGTATACTATTATATATAGGCGTTTTTTTACGCCGGATTTCGGCGGATATTTTTCGGGTTTTGGGCTTGCATTTTTGCCGTTTTGTGCCGTTTTTCGTTACAAGCGCGAAAAATTCTCCGCCGCCTTCGTTCTCTGCCGAAAAATGATGCGCCATCCCGTCTGCCAAGATGAAAATTCGCACCGCTTTTGTGCGGAAAACGTTATATATTTATTATACCATAACACAGCGAAAATTACCATAAAAACACCTCGGCTTGACGACGGTTGCCGTCCGAATCGTTAAGTCGCCGCCGGAGTTTTTTCTCTTTGTAAACTGTCAATTTCGCGCTCGAAGATAAGTTGTGCCGAAAATTGCCGTAAGTGTCCTCAAAATGGGACCTTATCCCATAAAACAGCCTGTTTTTAATCGGAAAATCGGTGCCTAAGTGGGGAAATTTTGTATGTTTACGGGTGATTTTTAATATAAGAAACGGTGCAAAAAGCGGTAAAAAACATAGTTTGGAATTTTTAGAATATTACGGAATATAATAATAGCGGAAGCCTTGATAAATAAGGTCGCGCAGTACCATAAGCAATGTAATTGTTACAAAATTGTAATAAATTGTTACGATTTTTAACTTTTACACAAATATTTTAATAAATTTGTCAGCAATTATTCTCGATAAGAGGTGTATTCGCGATTATTTGACATATTATGACAAACAACATTGTGCAAAATAGATAAAAATCGAGAATGAAAATATTTGACAATTATGTGACCTGGAAATATAATGGCTTTCGTCACAAGCGAAATAACAGCGACGCCGCCGTATGCACTTACGGCAACAAAGCTTTCGCGAACGCAACGCGGGGCAAAATCACAGGCGTCCGGCAGCCGCGTTTCCGAATTTCAGGGAACGGCAGGTATGAGTTAAAGGAGCAGAATGATGATAACAGAAATTAAGGGCTATGTAAAAGTGAGCCGCAAGGCTTTTACAAAGGTCACGGCACTTATAGTAGCGCTCGCGATTATGTGCGCCGTAACCGCTTTTGCAGCCTCGCCGTCGTTTTGTGTTGACATATATGACGGCAACGAAATAACGAGAGTCCTCACGTCAAAGAGCGACCCCAAGACCATAGTGTCGCAGGCGGGCGTTAAGCTTGACGACAGAGATAAGCTCGATTCCACCGGCTTCACGGCAGGCGAGGACAGCGCTCTGAGGATTTACCGCTCGGCAACAGTCAGCTTCACCGATATTGAAGGCAATACGATATACACCGTATTTGCAGGTACTGTGCAGGACCTTTTGGAGGAGCTTGACGTAACGCTTTCGGACGGTCAGCTTATAACCTATCCTCTCGACACCGTACTCAAGGACGGTATGGACGTCAGAGTGACAAATTCCTACGACGTGTCGGTCACCGCGGACGGCACCACAAACTCGTTCACCATGGGCGAAGGTACCGTGCGTGACGCTCTCAACAGAATAGGCGTTACACTCGGCGATGACGACGAGGTGTCGCCAGAGCTTGACAGCGAGGTCTGCGAGGGCACGGCTATAACCGTTTACAGGGTTTCGTATTCTTACAGAACCGTCACCGAAACGGTTGAATTTACAAAGAAAACAGAAAAGAGCGCGGAGCTTTACACCGACCAGCAGGTTATTTCCCAAAAGGGTGTGAACGGCTCCAAAAAGGTAACGTACTGCGACAAGACCGTGGACGGCAAATATGCGTCGAGCGAGGCGGTTACAACTGTGGTTCTTGAGCAGGCGGTTCCGCAGATAACGACCGTGGGCACAAAGCAGCGCCCGATTGTTGTAAGAAATCTTAAAAATAACGGCTCGCCCATTTCCGAGCTTACCGTTCCGTCAAGCATAAACATTGAGAACGGTGCTCCGACGAGCTATTCGAAAATAATTACCGGTAAGGCGTCCGCCTATACCGCGTCCCCTACGGCAAAAACCTCAACGGGCAGAACCGTTAAGGCGGGTTACGTTGCCGTAAATCCCAAACAGATACCCTATGGCAGCGAGCTTTGGATAGTCTCCACCGACGGTATTGTTTACGGATACGCCATAGCTGCCGATACGGGCGGATTTATCCACAAGGGTAAATTTACCGTGGACCTGTTTATGAATACAGAATCCGAATGCAGGCAGTGGGGCGCAAGAGACGTAATAATTTACGTTTTATAATCCCCGAATACTTGTGACTGAGAGCCGTAAAGCTGATTTTACGGCTCTTTTTTATATGGGCGGCATAAAAATACGCGGCACGGAAAGCCCGTCGTCCAAAAAATCGCAGACAAGGCGTTTCGTCTCCGCGGGGAAAAGCGCCTCGCTTTCGCGTTTAATGCCGTTTGCGCCAACGCCGAGCGTCACTTTGCGGCAGAAATCGGCACTTCCCGAGCCGCACTCAAAAAGCAGTGTGCCCTTTAGGAGCCTTGCGACTCCGAGACAAAAGGACAGACCGCCGTCATTTTTTGTTTCGCGGCAGAAATCATATGCGGTAAAATCGCCGAAGCTCTCAACGGAGATAAACAGCATATCCCCGGAAACGCCGCCGCTGACGAGCGTGTGGCACCGTTTTGAGTAAAGCAGGGAATTCCCTATAATTTCTGCGGCGGCAGCGGAAAACAGAACGTCGTCCGTCTCGGCGGAAACGTCCGTCGGAAGCGAAACCGCAAACGCCTTTTTATCGCTGTCGCCGAACAAAAACGAGCAGCTTACCGTAAGAGCGTTTATAAACGCTCCGACATTTATGCGCGTTCGCCTTTTGGGCCTGTCGGGCGAGAGATAGGCTTTTCTCAAAAAATTGCGCAGCGAAAAAAGCGCGAAAATATATCTGTCGTCGTTTTCGGCGACCGACTCCCTTTGCAGCAGGGAAAAGACCGTGTGAAATCCCTCGCGTGTGAGCGCGATGTCCGCTTTGCCGGCGCAGCTTTTGTTTAAACGCCTTATCTCATCATAAAAATCAGCTTTCATCCTATCCCCCGAAGACAATAAATACTGCTTTATAAGTATTGCTTTACCGCGAAAAAATATACCCGAATTTCGCGGCCGAGGACACTTCTCAACTAACAGGAAACTTCCCGCGACACACTTTTTATGCAGTTTGACAAAACATTCACAGAACAGGCCTTTTTCGCATAAAAAATCTTGCATAATTGCGTATTTCGGTATAGAATAATAGAGCAATAATTTAAAAACAATTTATTGGAGGTAATACCAATGTCAGTTAAAGTTGCTATTAACGGTTTCGGTCGTATCGGCCGTCTTGCGTTCAGACAGATGTTCGGCGCAGAGGGCTATGAGGTAGTTGCCATCAACGATCTTACCGATCCCAAGATGCTCGCTCACCTTCTCAAGTACGATACCGCTCAGGGCGGTTACTGCGGCAAGATCGGTGAAAAAGCTCACACCGTTGAGGCCGGCGAAGACTCCATCACCGTAGACGGCAAAAAGATTACTATCTATGCTATGAAAGACGCTAAGGATCTTCCTTGGGGCGAGATCGGCGTTGACGTAGTTCTTGAGTGCACGGGCTTCTATACTTCTAAGGATAAGGCTCAGGCTCATATCGACGCAGGCGCTAAGAAGGTCGTTATTTCCGCTCCGGCAGGCAATGACCTCAAGACAATCGTTTACAGCGTTAACGAAAAGACTCTTGACAAAGAGGACAAAATCATTTCCGCTGCTTCCTGCACCACAAACTGCCTTGCTCCCATGGCTAAGGCTCTTAACGACTATGCTCCAATTCAGAGCGGTATCATGTCGACAATCCATGCTTACACCGGCGACCAGATGATCCTCGACGGTCCTCATCGCAAGGGCGACCTTCGCCGTGCTCGTGCAGGTGCCGCAAACATCGTTCCGAACTCAACGGGTGCTGCTAAGGCTATCGGCCTTGTTATCCCCGAGCTCAACGGCAAGCTTATCGGCTCCGCTCAGCGTGTTCCGGTTCCGACCGGTTCTACCACCATCCTTACAGCTGTTGTTAAGGGTGCCGACGTTACCAAAGAGGGCATCAATGCCGCTATGAAGGCTGCTGCTTCCGAGAGCTTCGGCTACAATGAGGATCCGATCGTTTCCTCCGATGTTATCGGTATGAGATACGGCTCACTCTTTGATTCGACTCAGACCATGGTTTCTCACATCGCTGACGACCTTTATGAGGTACAGGTTGTTTCTTGGTATGATAACGAGAACAGCTACACAAGCCAGATGGTAAGAACCATTAAGTATTTCGCTGAGCTGTAATCAAGCGATATTGCAGTATTTAAAGAGCTCGACGGCTGAGGCCGGCGGGCTCTTTTTTTAAAAAGGTGTTTACAAAAGACGTTTTATGTGCTACAATAACTATAATTCTTTACTGGATATTATAGCTATCACTGTCCGGTAATGAAAAATTTTTTCAAAGGGAGAGTTCCTACATGAAGAAAATGGCTAGCCTCTTGGTTGTAGCGGCCCTTCTCATTTGCATGGCAGTTCCGGCATTTGCCGCAACCGGCATCAACACTTATGAGGAAAAACTCATCACGTATGTTAAAACCGCATACGTTGTTGACGGCACTACAATCAGTGTTCCCGATGAGTATGTAACTGCTCTTGAGAACATTTTCTCTACCGTTGATCTCACTGAAGATCAGTACAACCAGATCAAGGGCATTCTCGACGAAGCTCTTGAATACTGCAAAGCCAACAACCTTGTTAAGCTTTCAGACATCACCGAGAAGAAAGCAACAAACGCCCTTCTCGCTTATGCTAACAAAGCTCTCGGCGTTGTAGGCTACAGCGTAACCGCTTCGGGTTCGCTTGCAGATGCTGATCACGGCCTTCTCACTATCCTCGATTCAGAGGGTAAGGTAGTTGCTAAGCTCCATCCGGCTGTTACTTACAGCAAGGGCGGTCAGGGCGGCACTATCGCTAAGACCGGCGCCGACTTCACTTCAGCTGCATTCTGCGGTCTTGCTGCAGTAGCTGTTCTTTCGGCTGCAGGCGTAGCAGTTAAGAAGTTCCGCAAGGATTCAGATGACTGATTCCGGTACTAATCGGAGTAAGAAGAGCTATCGGAAGAGTTTTATAATTCTTCCGATAGTTTTTTTACTTATAGGCTATTTGCTGTTTTTTATATGCCTCACTCCAATACTCAGCCCCCTTGTCTCGATTTACGAGCTCGCATTTTCCAATGCGAACGTCAACACCATTGTCGAGCCCGGGGAAAACAGTGCTTTTAATGGTGGCAGCGGTGTGGATAACGGTTATCTTACATCGGGTGATATAACATTTCCGTCTTACGGTGACCATTTCGGTCATATAACTGTTGAGGGGACGGATATTGACACGGATGTTATTTTCGGCGACGATACCTCGCTGCTTAAAAAAGGTGCGTGTATGTCGTATTACAGCCATATTCCGGGCTGCGGCAGAGGCGTGCTTATAGGTGCCCACAACAATACTTATTTTCACTCGCTTCAAGATGTGCAGACGGGTGCGCTTGTAAATTTGAGTACCACCTACGGTAACTTTGTTTACCGCGTATACCTCACAAACGTAATAAACGTAGACACAGACAGCTCTTACCGCGCCGCGCTCAACGGCGACAAGGAGACGCTGATACTATATACCTGTTACCCCAACAACACTTTATCGCTCACTCCGTACCGCTTTATAGCGTATTGCGAAAAGGTGTCGGGGCCGCACGTGAATATGTACGAATGAGGAGGCGCGTGATATGACTAAAAATTCAAAAGCCATGCGGCGCGTGCTCTGTGGAGTGGTTTCGTTTCTGCTCTCGTTCTTTTCGTGCCTTTTTGTGATGTGCCTTGTGTTTAAATTCACGGTGCTTAGCCCCTCATTCCTTGTCGGGGTCGAGAAGCGTTCAGACTATGCGGAGGCTCTGCATTCCGAGCTTAAGGAGCAGTTCGTCTCATACGGCAGCGCGGGTAATGTTGACGAGAGCTTTTTTGACTCCGTGTTTGAAAACATCATCACTCCCGACCGTATCGACGAGGACACAAAAGCCGTAATTACCGATTTTTATAACGGCGAGGTCAAGGACTCGATTGATACCTCCGATATACAAAGCGAGCTTGAAACGAGACTCTTGGAATACGCCGCCGAAAAGGGCTTTGCGGTGGACGGCGAGCTCAAAAACAATATAAAGGATATGGCGGTGCAATTCGGAGACCTCTATAATTCCTATGTATCGCTGTTTTCAAATTCGTATTTCAAATCCGCCGGCAATATGCTCAAACGCTACAACCCTTATGCCGACTATGCCGCGATTATAGCGGTTACGCTTTCGCTGATTGCGGGGCTTGTGCTTCGTATGTCGTATAAAAAGCGCAAAAACGTGTACAGATATTATATTTATGCGTTTTCGGGTACCGCGCTTATGCTTCTTGCGGCACCGCTTGCCGCGATTATAGGCGGAGTAGGCACAAGAATAAACATCGGTACAAAATCGCTTTACAGCTTTGCGAGCGGATTTATGACGGACACTCTTTGGGCGTTTGTTTTTGCCGCTGCGGCCGTTGCGGTCGTTACCGCTGTATTCTATGCGCTCAGACGCATATTTGTAAAAAAGAATATTTGACGAAGTGCCAAAAAACAACCCGTGAGCGGTATGATTACCGCCCGCGGGTTTTCGGTTTTATGCCCGATTTTTCAGATTTTTGAGCATATTTACCGATTCTAAAACGGAAAAGGCTATTGTCGCAACAGTCAGTACCGTTTTCATTATACAGAAAAAATTAAGAAGCTTTTGCGCCGCGCACATAAGGCCTATATCGCGTTTAATTATATTCATATCCATATTGGTTTTATTCCTTTCACGTCGGTTTAGATAAAAGAACGGCATGGGCTATTGACGGTATACTCTCGCCCTGCAGTGAGGAAGTAGGCGACATCAGCGCGCCCGTGGCGACAAAGAGAACGCGCGACAGCTCGCCGCTTTCGAGCCGCCGCATAATATACGAATTTAAAACCGAGGCACCGCAGCCGCAGCCGGAGCCGCCTGCGTGAACATCCTGCTTTTCGATGTCGTACAGGAGCAATCCGCAGTCCGCGTGAACGCTCTCTATATCGATTCCGCGGTCCTTTTGCAGAAGCTCGCACAAAAGCCTTGACCCGACCTTGCCGAGGTCGCCTGTCAATATCATATCAAAGTCGGACGGCGAAGCGGCGGTATCTTTAAGAAAATCGGCTATTGTATTTGCAGCGGCAGGTGCCATGGCGGCTCCCATATTGTTTGCGTCCTTTATGCCGAGATCGGTTATCCTGCCGATGGTAACGGCGTCAACCGCCGGCTTGCCGCTTTGCCTTCTCTCGACTACGCTTGCCCCTGCCGCCGTGGCGGTGCGCTGCGAGGTGGGTGTGCGCTGTCCGCCGTATTCGAGCGGAAGCCTGAACTGACGTTCTGCCGAGCAGAAGTGGCTCGATGTTGACGCAACTGTGACCCCTGCCGCGCCGCAGTCAACAAGCATCGAGGCAAGCCCGAGAGACAGAGCCATGGTGGAGCACGCTCCGTAAAGCCCTATAAAAGGCATATTGAGCGATCGCAGACCGAACGACGAGCCTATGCATTGGTTCAAAAGGTCGCCGGCAAGAGAAAAATCCACTTCGTCGGACGTTTTCCCGGCTTTTGATAATGCGCGCGTCACGGCCTCTTTTTGGAGTGCGCTCTCTGCTTTTTCAAACGAAGCCTCGCCGAGCGTATCATCCTCAAAAACAAAGTCGAACTCGTCCTTGAGCGGCCCCTCGCCCTCGGTTTTGCCGACTACGGCCGCAAAGCCCGTTACCGAGGGGTGCGAATTGAGAATTATAGTGTATTTTCCGAGTCTTTCAGCCATAAACTCACCTCAATAAAGCTTAAAGCAGTAGCAGATTATTCCGTAAATGAAAGCCGCAAGTGTGCCGTAGGCTATAACCGGACCGGCGAGTGAAAACAGCTTTGCGCCCGTGCCGAGTATTTTGCCCTCGGCGCTGAATTCCATGGCCGGTGATACTATCGAATTTGCGAAGCCCGTTATAGGCACTATTGTACCCGCACCGGCAACCTTTGCTATTTTGTCATAAACGCCGAGTCCCGTAAGACAGGCGGCTGTAACTATAAGCGTCACCGAAACTCCAGCGTTCACTTCGTCCTCGGAAAATCCCATTTCGGTATAAAAGGTGTTAAGAGCCTGACCTATGGTGCAAATAAGTCCGCCCGTCCAAAAGGCGTTGATTATATTTTTGATTTTCGGAGACGGCGGAGATGCACTTTTTGTCATTTTGCCGTATTCCTTGCCCGTAGTCATATATTTCAGTCCTTTCAAAGCTATTTTTGCCGTCAAACGGGTAAAAATTCATAATTTATACATTGATTTATATTTTTTTATGTTTTAAAATTTAAACATCAAATAAAGGCGGTGCTTTTAATGGCGCTTATAGAAGTCAAAGACTTATACAAGATATACAATCCGGGCGAAAACGAGGTTCGCGCGCTTGACGGTGTGTCGCTGACGATTGACCGCGGCGAATTTGTCGCCATTATCGGCCATTCGGGCTCGGGCAAATCGACGTTTATGAATATGCTCGGGCTTTTGGACGTTCCCACAAGCGGCGAATATAAGCTTGACGGGCACAATACGTCAAAGCTCTCGGACGACGAGATGAGCGAGATACGAAACAAAGAGATAGGCTTTATTTTTCAGGGATTCAATCTTATATCGAGCCTTACCGCGCAGGAAAATGTGGAGCTGCCGCTTGCGTATCGCGGTATGCCGAAGGCACAGCGTCACGTTCTGTCTGAGGAGGCGCTCAAGCGTGTCGGGCTTGAAAAGCGAATGAACCATCTTCCGAAGCAGATGTCGGGCGGTCAACAGCAGAGAGTTGCCATAGCCCGTGCCGTAGCCGCAAAACCGCCCATAATTTTGGCGGATGAGCCGACCGGCAACCTCGACAGCCACTCCGGAGCGGAGGTTATGCGAATACTTCATGAGCTGCACCGCGAGGGCAGAACGGTTATACTGATTACCCACGACAACGAAATAGCCGCAAATGCTCACCGAGTGATACGTATACAGGACGGTCAGGTTATAGAAGACTATATAAACGCGGACAAATAAACCGAAAAGACGCGGTACTGTAAGATTAGTCGCAAGGCGTTTTTTGCCAAAACAGCTTTTTACGGCTGTTTTTAAGCATAATGTATTGTATTTTTACTCACATTAGTGTATAATAATTTTGATTATCAAGGGAGGCGGCAAAAGTGCTTGATCCGAACAAAACCATTCAGTTTTCAATAAAAGACGAGCGTGAAGAGGAGATGCGTCAGACGATGCTCACCGTCTACAATGCTCTCAAGGAAAAAGGCTATAACCCGATAAGTCAGATAGTCGGATATATTTTGTCCGAGGATCCGACATACATCACCACGCATAACAATGCGCGCAGCCTTATTCGCCGCCTTGACAGAGACGAGCTGCTTCAGGCGCTTGTCAAAAACTATCTTAAATCAAGCGAAAATAAATGAGGTGAAAGTTTTGGCTGAGAAAAAAGAGTTTCTCACATACAAGGGCAAACCCCTTGTTCGTCAGGGTAACACCATTTACTATGGCGATATGGCGGACGACTACGTTATAATGATGCAAATCCTCGCAAAGAAAGAGGTCGGCGATAAGGATAAGGCAGAGGTTGCCTCCAAGGTATCCGTTCAGCTTTTGAGCACGGACCCCAACGCGTCAATGAAGGAGCGCATCATTAAAACGAGCGAGAAAAAAGGTTTATATGCGGCAATGGACATTGCTGAAATTTGGCTGCAAAGAGCACTCGCACACGAATAAGAAAAAGCGCCGTACCGAGAAATCGGTACAGCGCTTTATTTTTCCCTTTTAAGGTTCTCTCTCGCTTAAGCCATGAGCTTTGTGAATATTTCGATTATAACGCCCGAGAACGCTGAGATTCCGTAGAGCAGTCCGAGAATTTTCAGATTTTCACGGGGTTTTTTATTTGTTCTGAACAGCACCATAAGACCTATGCCCGCTCCGGAGCAAAGCCCCGCTATTACCGAGGCAAAGCTCAAGGCTCCGCCGAGATACATTTCCGTTAAAAGCACGGAGGCGGCGCAGTTCGGAATAAGCCCTATAAGCGCGGCTATAAGCGGCTGGAAGAAGGTGTTGCCGAGAAGTATTTCGGAAAGTCTGTCGGCGCCCAAAAGCTCAATGGCGAAATTCAGCGCAAGCGTGAAAACAAGCAAAAAGCCGAAAACCTTCAGCGTATGTGTGAGAGCCGGTACAAAAATCCCCTTGTGCTCGTCGCAGTGGCAGTGCTCCCCCTTACATATGTCGCCGATGTCGTGCTTTTCCTTTTCGGGGTGCTTTTTTACAAACAGGTCAACAATGTAACCTGCAGTAATGCCGATGATTATTTTAAACAGCAGAAGAAGCAATATGTCCTTGCCTCGTGACGGCTCGGAAATGAGTATTATAAGCGCCTCGTCCGATGTCGCAAGAAATACCGCGAGAAGCGTGCCGAGCGTTATAACACCGCCCGAATATAAATTTGCGGCGAAAACCGAAAAGCCGCACTGCGGAATACAGCCGAGAAGCGAGCCCAAAAGCGGCCCTGCCTTGCCCGCAGAGCGAAGAGCGTTGTTAATCCTTCCGCCGGCGTGGTGCTCAAGAGCCTCCAAAAGTAAAAATGCGAGAAACAAAAACGGAAGCGTCTTGAGGCTGTCAATAAGAGTGTCCTTGATTACGTCTAAAGCTATTGTCATCTATGAAGCTGCCTTTCCTTTTTCAGACAGTCGCCGCACACTCCGTATAAAACCGTGCGCGAACCGTCAACCTTAAAGCCGTGCTCGTTGTAAATGTGGGCGGAAAGCTCGCTCAAAAATTTGCATTCGGCGTGTATGAGCTTGCCGCATTCGGTGCATTTGAGGTGGTAGTGCTCGCGGCATTCGGCGTTTTTGCCGGCGTATTGATAGCACGCGCTGTCGCCGTCGCCGCCCGTGAATTTTCGCACCTCGCCCGAGGCGCACAATTTTTCAAGATGGCGGTAGATCGTTGTTTTACCGACGCTTTCTCCGCTTTTTCTGAGCTTCTCAAAAATCTCGTCCGCCGTCAAATGACGTTCCTTGTTTTCGAGCAGTATGTCGAATACCATTTTGCTCTGCTTTGTGTTGTAGCTCAAATTTTCCGCCCCCGAACAATCAGTCTTTCGCGTTGTATCTTGCGTGTGATGTCTTGCACGTTTTGCCGAGCAAAGCGAAACTGAAATTCGATTTCAATTTCGTTTCTGTATTTTAAATCGGTTTTTTGTGTTTGTCAAGTGCTTTTTATAAGAAAAAATTTGGAATTACAACGGCGGTAAAAGCCGCGAATTAAACGCACACACGCTTTTCACGTAAAATTCGGAATTTTTGTAATACCGTCGGCACAATATTGTCGGAATAAACATAATATTGTATGTGCGGCGTCGGCGCCTGTCTGTTCGCTCGTCCGCAAATCGGCTGCCGCTTGCCCGAAATGCGGCAACGGAGCGGATTTAATCGGTAAAACGGTATATATATTATTGTCAAATTGACGAAAATGCAAAAGTAAAAAAGCGAATACAAATTCACCTAAAACGAACTAAAAAGGCTGTAAGAGGGCGAAAATGTCAAAAAAGCACGCTCGAAATTGACTATATGCACAAATAACCCGTAAACCACATCTTAATATTGCACAAAAATAATTTAAAAAACTTGTGCAAAAAGTCTTGACAAAAAATACAAACGGTGGTACTATACAGTCAAGATGAAACGAAAGGAGATGTTAAGAATGATCGTTAAGGATTATGAATGCGAAATGCAGCTTATCAACGAGCTTAAGGACGCTAAGTTGTCGTGGAAAACGATCGGTAAAATGCTTCGCCTCTATGCGATGGAAGTAAGATAAGGCAAACGCCTTATTAAACCGTCAAATCCCCGCGTCAGCGGGTTTACATATACCAATTCCAATCCCTTTTTATACAACTTAATGACACTTAGCAAGCAAAAAGGACCGCGTAAAAACGGTCCTTTTTGCTTGCTTATTTTTATTTCGGGCGGCGGTTCTTCGGCTTTATCATAAGCCTCAAATAAATCCGATAGAAATGCAGCATGGCGAGAGCGGCAAAAAAGCACGTCCGCTCTCAAGGAGGCGCAAAGCCGAGAGTGTGAGCGATGAAATAATACAAGACGAGAAGAAACAGACAAAAAAAGACCCGACGCTCTGCGCCGGGCAACTTTAATGTAATGGGTTTTGGCTTTTATGACCTGCGCGAGTTCTTAAAACATCCACCACAATGTTCTTCTCTCGCTTGGTACAGCCTTATAATAACAAGCGATTATTGCAAACCGCACACAAAAATGTGAATAAATTGTTAACATTTTCAACTTTTTGAGGAAAATTGACAATTTTTTTGTTCGTCCTCCTTTTTTTAGGGGCTGTTCGTGCAAACAAATAGACATTATACATTACAAATGTTGATATACGTAAAATCGCTCTTGACAGTTAATTCTCAATGGGCTATAATTACACAGTATCCCAGAATAAAGGGAGGGAATCAGAATGAGTCAGGTAAAAGTTAAAGAAAATGAGTCTTTGGAAAGCGCTCTTCGCCGCTTTAAAAGACAGACCTCTCGTGACGGCGTAATTCAGGAAGTTCGTAAAAGAGAGCATTACGAAAAGCCTTCTGTTAAAAGAAAAAAGAAGTCAGAAGCAGCTCGTAAAAGAAAGTATAAGTAATTGAGAGGCGGACAAGGTTTTGTCCGCCCTTTCTTTTGAAAAAACAGGGAGATCCCATTTAAGGAGCATTATGGAAAACGAACTTATGCCGAAATACCGCTTTCACAGCGTGCTTGACGTAACGCCCGAGGATATACGCAAAATGGGCGCACTCGCAATAGGCCTTGATATTGACAATACCATAGCTCCGGACGGAACCTTTAAATTTTTAAAGGGTGTGGAGCATTGGCTTGACACAATGAGAAAAGCCGGGATACCGGTTATCATAATTTCAAACGGTACGGTTTTCAGAGTCGGGCCGATAGCTAAAAAATTCGGTCTGCCGTATGTTTGCGTTGCTGCAAAGCCGAAGCCCAAGGGGCTCTTAAGAGCTGCCGCAAAGCTCGGCGTGCCGATAGAGAAGCTCGCTATGCTCGGCGATCAGATTTTTTCCGACATCAAGGCGGCAAACCGCTGCGGCGCAATTGCCGTCAGAATAGACCCTATGCCTGCAAAGAGTCTTTATCCGCATTATTATGCGTGGAAGGCAAAGCGCGAGGAGCCTATAATAAAAGAATTTGAAAAATTACATGGGTATGGTGTTTACGATGATTAAAGAATTGCAGTTTTTGCTGAAAAATTCAGAGAATATTGATTCGGCGCTTATAGTGTCGCCCGAAAACAGGCGTTATTTCACCGAATTTCCGTCGTCCGACGGGTTTTTGCTCGTAACGCGCGACGACGCCGTTTTTATAACCGACAGCAGATACATAGAGGCTGCCGAAAACAAGGTTACGGAATGTAAAACCGCTCTTCAAAAGAGAGAAATTTCACAGGTCTATGATTTCTTTAAGTCAAACAGTGCCGAAAAGGTCGGCATTGAGGCGTCGCGTATGACTGTGTCAGAGCTTGCGAAATTCGATAATGCGCTTAAAGACATAAGCATAGATTTTTCGGGCGAGCTTGACAATATGATTGACGCTCTCCGTATGGTAAAATCCGAGTCCGAAATCGAAAAGATAAAGAAAGCACAAAAAATCGCCGAGGGAGCATTCGACGACATATGCGGCTTTATAAAGCCCGGCGTTACCGAAAAGGAAATTGCGCTCAGACTCGAATACTATATGCTGACGCATGGCGCCGAGGGTCTTTCGTTCGAGACTATCGCCGTAAGCGGTAAAAATACGTCTATGCCGCACGGCGTTCCGACGGATAAGAAAATCGAGGTCGGCGACTTTGTCACCATGGACTACGGCGCACTTTACGACGGCTACCACAGCGATATGACAAGAACCGTGGCCGTAGGCAAGGTGAGCGACGAGCAGAAAAAGGTTTACAATACCGTTCTTGAAGCGCAAAAGGCAGGTCTTGACTTCATAAGACCCGGCGTTTCGGGCAAGGATGCCGACAGAGTTTCGCGCGATATTATAGAAAACGCGGGCTACGGCGAATATTTCGGGCATTCGCTCGGCCACGGCGTTGGAGTGGAAATTCACGAAAAGCCCAATCTTTCGCCTTCGAGTGAATTTATCCTGAAAAAAGGCAATGTGGTAACCGTTGAGCCGGGAATTTACGTTCTGGGCAAATTCGGCGTGAGAATAGAGGATTTTGCGGTAATAACCGAAAACGGAGCGGAAAATATGACACACTGCCCCAAAGAGCTTATAATCCTTTAAAAAACACTTGAAAAACAACCGGATATATTATAAAATAAGTATGATTAAAATTGCGCTTCGGCAAAAGTGCGCCGAGGCTTAAAACGGAGGATTTAAAAATGGTATCAGCAGGCGATTTCAGAAACGGCGTTACTTTTGAAATGGACGGCGGCGTTTATCAGATAATCGAATTCCAGCACGTAAAACCCGGCAAGGGTGCTGCTTTTGTCCGCACCAAAATCAGAAACGTTATTACCGGCAGCGTTGTAGAAAAGACCTTCAACCCGACCGATAAATTCCCGACCGCGTTTATTGAGAGAAAAGATATGGAATACTCTTACAACGACGGCGATCTCTATTACTTTATGGACCCCGAGTCATACGAGCTTGTTCCGATAAGCAAGAGCGAGCTCTCAGACAACTTCAAGTTCGTAAAGGAAAATATGGTTTGCAAAATACTTTCCTACAAGGGCAAGGTATTCGGCGTTGAGCCGCCCACATTCGTAACTCTTGAGGTTACAAAGACCGATCCCGGCTTCAAGGGCAACACGGCTACAAACGCAACAAAGCCGGCTACTCTTGAAACAGGCGCCGAGATAAAGGTTCCGCTCTTTATCGACGAGGGCGAAATGATTAACGTTGATACCCGCACAGGCGAGTATATGTCAAGAGCCAACTCATAACAGAGATAAAAACGGGGAAATAATTTTGCCCCATTTTTATAGTGTTCGGATTTTGTGCATTGCACTCCGAAAAAAACACGGCGTTCTATGTCAGCTACGATAGGGCGTCCGCGCATACAAAAATATTGTAGCTGTGAAAGGCTATGGTGATTACTATGACAGTTACCGAAAAAGCGGCTTATCTCAAAGGCGTGGTTTCAATGCTTAAGCTCGAGGAGAGTTCCGACGAGGCTAAGGTTTTGAACGTACTTGTTGACACAATAGACGAAATGGCTCAGTCCATTGCCGAGCTTGAGGAACAGCTTGACCTCACAAACGAGCAGCTTGATGCCGTTGACGAGGATCTTGACGATCTTGAGGAATATGTTTACGGCGATGACGATGACGACTGCTGCTGCGACGACGATGATATGTACGAGGTAGAGTGCCCGTCATGCGGCGAGACTGTATATTTCGACGGCGCTGCCATTGAGGATGGCTCTGCCGAGTGCCCGAATTGCGGCGCAAAGCTTGACTTTGACCTTGACGGCTGCGACTGCGACGACTGCGGTCATGACCACGACGAAGAATAATCTCGTCGAAATAATATAACTGTAACGGGGCAGTAAGAGCGTGATGCTTTTACTGCCCTGCTTTTTTATACCGCAAAAAAAGTCGGAGCGAATCATTTTGGCCGCAAGTGTGACCACTGAAATCGAATGTAGATGCATTTTGTAACAAAATGCACAAACGGCCGTAATGAAGTTCGTCGGAAATTTGATTAAAATAGTCAAAAACCCCTTGAAAAATAGATTTTGTTTTGATAAAATAAAAATTAACTAAAAGGATAAGTGGCAAATTGCACATTTCCCATGTTTCCCGAAGGGAGTTAAAGAGCAGGATGAGCACTAAAACAACCAAAAAGCACAGCGAGAACGATGTTCCGCTTTACCTTTTCCATGAGGGCAGCAATTCAAATGCCTATGAGTATTTCGGCTCCCACAGAAAAAATAAGAATACCGTGGTTTTCAGAGTTTGGGCGCCTGACGCAAAAAATGTCAGCGTTACGGGAGATTTTAACGATTGGTCGGAGACTGAAAATCCGATGAAGCCGCTCAAAAACAGCGGCGGCGTTTGGGAGGCTGAAATCAAGAATATCAAGCCCTACGATATGTATAAATATTGTATAACCGCTGCCGACGGAAGAACGCTTATGAAGTGCGACCCATACGGCTTTCATATGGAAACGCGCCCCGGTACGGCTACAAAATACTATGAAATCGACGATTGCTACGAGTGGCACGACGAAAAGTGGGTGGAGGGCAGAAACGGCAAAAACATCTATGAGTCGCCCGTAAATATCTACGAGATACACGCGGGCTCCTGGAAGCAGTATGACGACGGTAATTTCTACTCGTACCGCGCGCTTGCCGACGCTCTTGTGCCGTATGTTAAAAAGATGGGCTATACCCATATTGAGTTTATGCCGCTCACGGAATATCCGTTTGACGGCTCATGGGGCTATCAGGTAACGGGTTACTTTGCCGCAACGTCACGTTACGGCGAGCCTAAGGACCTTATGTATCTTGTAGATAAATGCCACGAAAACGGAATAGGCGTGATTTTGGACTGGGTTCCGGCACACTTCCCTAAGGATGCAAACGGTCTTTACGAATTTGACGGCGGACCGCTCTATGAATACAGCGACCCGAGAAAGGGTGAGCATTACGGATGGGGAACAAGAGTCTTTGACTTCGGAAAAAATGAGGTTCGCTCGTTTTTGATGTCCTCCGCTTCGTTTTGGCTTAAAAAATATCACCTTGACGGCATAAGGATAGACGCCGTTGCATCGATGCTGTATCTCGATTACGACCGCAAGGACGGCGAGTGGGTGCCGAATAAAAACGGCGGCAACGAAAATCTTGAGGCTGTCGAATTTTTGCAGAAGCTCAACGAAAACATTTTCCGCGACTTCCCGTATGCCATGATGATAGCCGAGGAGAGCACCTCTTGGCCAATGGTTACAAAGCCTGTATTTTCGGGCGGACTCGGCTTCAACTTCAAGTGGAATATGGGTTGGATGAACGATATTCTCCGCTATTTTTCGCTTGACGGATTTTTCCGCAAATATAATCACGACTGCATCACTTTCTCCATGTTCTACGCATTTTCCGAGAATTTCGTGCTTCCCATTTCTCACGATGAGGTGGTGCACGGTAAGAAGTCGCTTATAGACAAAATGCCCGGCTCATATGACGAAAAGTTTGCCGGAGTTCGCGCGTTTCTCGGCTATATGATGGCGCATCCCGGCAAAAAGCTTATGTTTATGGGTCAGGAGTTCGGCCAGTTTATCGAGTGGAATTACGAAAAGGGCCTAGATTGGCTTCTGCTCGATTATCCCAAGCACCGCGCGATGCAAAACTATTTTAAAAAGATAAACGAATTTTACAAGGCAAACCCGGCATTTTGGCAGATAGATTATTCGTGGGAGGGCTTCTCGTGGATATCCTCCGACGATAAGGATAATTCCGTTATCGCATTCCGACGTATTGATGAAAAGGGCAAGGAGATAATCGTTGTCTGCAATTTCACGAATGTCGAGAGATGCGACTACCGCATAGGAATACCGAAAAAAGGAGCCTATAAGATAGTATTCAATTCCGACGACGTCGATTTCGGCGGCGAAGGAAAGGGAAACAAGGGTAAATTAAAAACCGAATCGATAAATATGCACGGCTTCGAGCAAAGCATTTCTCTTGATTTGCCGCCGATGTCTGCAATATACATAAAAAAAACAAGGTAGTCTTGTACCCGTTTGGTGCAAGGCAGAGGCTAAGGCCTTTAAAAGGAGGATAAATCTATGGCACGCAAAATGGAATGTATTGCGATGCTGCTGGCAGGAGGTCAGGGTTCAAGACTCGGAATTTTGACCAAGAAGATTGCAAAGCCCGCAGTTCCCTACGGTGGTAAGTACAGAATTATCGACTTTCCGCTTTCAAACTGTGTGAATTCCGGCATTTCGACCGTCGGTGTTCTGACCCAGTATCAGCCGCTAGAGCTTAACGACTATATCGGCAACGGTCAGCCGTGGGATCTCGACCGAGCGCAGGGAGGAGTTCATATTCTCTCGCCTTATCAGCAGATAAAGGGCTCGGAGTGGTACAAGGGCACCGCAAACGCTATTTATCAAAACATAAACTTTATCGACAGATATAATCCCGAATATGTGGCGGTTCTCTCGGGCGACCATATTTACAAGATGGATTACTCAAAGATGCTCGACTATCATAAGGAAAAGGGAGCGGCCTGCACCATTGCAATGCTTGAGGTTCCGTGGGAGGAGGCTCCGCGCTTCGGCCTTATGATTACCGATGAGGACAACGCCATAAAGGAATTTGAGGAAAAGCCGAAAAATCCCAGAAGCAACAAGGCTTCCATGGGCGTTTACATATTCACGTGGTCAAAGCTTCGCAAGTATCTTATAGACGATGAGAATAATCCGGAGTCGTCAAACGACTTCGGTCACGACGTAATACCGGCAATGCACGCCGCCGGCGAAAAGCTCTACGCTTACCTCTTTGACGGCTACTGGAAGGACGTCGGAACTATCGATTCCCTTTGGGAAGCAAACCTTGACCTTTTAAATCCCAAGGTTGACCTTGACCTTTCGGACCCCACCTGGAAAATCTATTCAAAAACTCCCGAAGCGCCTCCGCACTATGTTTCACCCGAGGCTACTGTGCAGAATTCAATGGTTGCCGAGGGCTCGCAGGTTTACGGCGAGCTTGATTTCTCGATTTTGTTCTCGAATGTCACCGTTGAGTGCGGTGCCGTGGTAAGAGATTCCATAGTGATGCCCGGAACGGTCATAAAAGAGGGTGCTGTGGTACAGTATGCAATAGTTGCCGAAAACGCGGTCATTGAAGAGAATGCCGTTGTCGGAGCGAGACCCGAGGATGTGGAAAATCTTGACGACTGGGGCGTAGCCGTAGTCGGAAGCGGTGTTACCGTAGGCAAAAACGGAGTTGTGGCACCCAAGGCAATGGTTGACGAAGACGTAAAGGGGGCTTAAAAATGACCGGAAATAACATAGTCGGAATCATTTATTCAAACATATATGACGAGTGTCTCAGCGAGATGACGGGGCTTCGCACCATGGGCAGCGTGCCGTTTGCCGGCAGATATCGCCTTATCGACTTTCCGCTTTCCAATATGGTAAACAGCGGCATAGAAAAGGTCGGAGTTATCACAAAGAGCAACTATCAGTCGCTTATGGACCATCTCGGAACAGGCAAGCCGTGGGACCTCTCCCGCAAGACTGAGGGAATGTTTATTCTTCCGCCGTTTGCCTCCGCGGGCAACAAGAGCTTTTACAGCGGCAGAGTCGAGGCTCTCAAGGCGAATATGGGCTTTATAGCACGCTCCACCGAGGAGTACATACTTTTTGCCGATTGCAATAATATAGTAAACATCGACATTGACGAGCTTATGGATTACCATACCGACAAGGCGGCAGATATAACGATTGTTTATAAGCACGGTAAATGTCCGCGTCTGCAAAACAATATGGCGTTTTCCTTTGATGACGACAGCAAAGTGAAAATGGTCGCAATGTCGCCCGCAAGCGATACCATAGTTGATTATTCGATGAACATAATACTTATGAAGAAATCTCTTCTTCAAAGGCTTGTAAACGATGCCGTAAGTATGAATCACGAGTCGTTTGAGCGCGACATCATACAAAGCAATGTCGAAAAGCTTCGCATTTACGGCTTTGAGGCAAAGGGCTTCTCACTTACCGTTGACTCCATGCAGAGCTATTTTGACGCGAATATGCAGCTTCTCGACCCCGACAACTGCAAGCAGTTGTTTAACAGAGAGCGCCCCATATACACAAAGGTTCGCGATGATATGCCGGCTATTTACGGTCTCGGCTCAAGCGTTAAAAATTCGCTCGTCGCAAACGGCTGCATAATAGACGGTGAGGTTGAAAACTCCATACTTTTCCGCGGCGTAAGAGTGGAAAAGGGCGCGGTGGTCAAAAATTCGATTCTCTGTCAGGGCAGCTTTGTGGCCTCCGGCTCTTCTCTCAACTACACCGTTACCGACAAGAGCGTTGCGATAACGCCTAATAAAAACCTCTCCGGCGCGGAGGATTATCCGGTTTATGTCGGCAAGGGCATAGTTATTTAACGCGGCGAACAGAGTTTACCGTTTACAAATTTTTGATTGAGGCGATTTTAAATGAAAGTATTATATGTAGCGAGCGAGGCACTCCCGTTTATGGCTTCGGGCGGCCTCGGCGATGTGGCAGGCAGTCTGCCGCAGGCTCTCAGAAAACGTCTTATAGGGTGCCGCGTTGTTATGCCGCTCTATGACGGCATTAAGCAGGAACTTAAAGATACCATGACGTTTATCACGAGCATATCCGTGCCCGTGGCATGGCGCAGGCAGTATTGCGGCATTTTTGAGGCTAAGTACAAGGGCGTTATCTATTATCTTTTGGATAATCAGTATTATTTTAAGCGCGACGGAATTTACGGCTATTATGATGACGCCGAGAGATTTGCATTCTTCTCGCGCGCGGTGCTTGAGATGATACCGTATATCGACTTTAAGCCCGATATAATTCACTGCAACGATTGGCAGACGGCTCTTACGCCGCTCTATTACAGCTCAATGTATGCGAGCAGCCCCGGATATGAAAACATCAAGACCGTGTTTACAATACACAACATCCAGTACCAGGGCACATACGGCAAGGAGCTTATAAACGAGGTTCTCGGCATACCGCAGAGCGCAACGTCGCTTATTGAGTATGACGGCGACGTAAACTTTATGAAGGGTGCCATAGAGACTGCAAACAGGGTAACTACCGTAAGTCCCTCTTATGCGAGTGAGATTTTGGACCCGTGGTATTCCTACGGACTTGACACAATTCTCAACGAGCGTTCATGGAAGCTCTCGGGCATACTCAACGGTATAGACACCGAGCTTTATAATCCCGAAACCGATAAGGACATCTTTGTAAATTATTCGGCGAACGATTTCCGCAAAAAGGCGGACAACAAGAGGGCTCTTCAGGAGCTTATGAATTTGCCGCAGAGAGCGGACGTACCTCTTATCGGTATGGTATCAAGGCTTGTTTCGCACAAGGGACTTGACCTTGTAAGAGCCGTTCTTGACGAGTTCTTGGGCGGTACCGATGTGCAGATGGTCGTTCTCGGCTCGGGCGAGTGGCAGTATGAACAGTTCTTTAAGGATATGGCGGCGAAATATCCCGATAAATTCGCTCTGAAGCTCGGATTTGTTCCGTCACTTTCAAAGAAGATTTATGCAGGCACCGATATGTTCCTTATGCCGTCAAAGAGTGAGCCGTGCGGACTTTCGCAGATGATAGCTCTGCGCTACGGCTCTGTGCCGATAGTCCGTGAGACGGGCGGTCTGCGCGACACGATAAGGGACAGCGGCGACGGTGAGGGCAACGGCTTCACATTTGCGAGCTACAACGCTCACGATATGCTCTACACAATACGCCGTGCGATTGAGGGCTATCAGAACCGTGAGGGCTGGAGCATACTCGTAAAGCGCGCCATGGAGTGCGACAACAGCTGGGGCAAGTCCGCTAACGAATACATAAGACTTTACAAGGATTTGCTCAAGGAGTAATCCGTATAAAATAAAAACCCGACTCACAATCGGCCGAATGTGAGTCGGGTAATTTTTTGCTTTTTATTCGCCCTCTGTGTGCGTAACGCCGATGCCGAGCTCATTTAATTGCTCGTCGTCAACCGGAGCGGGACATTCCGTCATAGGCTCCGACGCGTTTTGAAGCTTGGGATACGCGATAACGTCTCTGAGGCTGTCGCAGCCTATCATCTGCATGCAAAGTCTGTCAAGACCTATGCCCATTCCGCCGTGCGGCGGTGCGCCGTAACGGAAAGCGTCAAGCAGATAGCCGAATTTGCTGTAAGCCTCTTCTTTGGAAAGACCGAGCAAATCAAAAATTCTGCTCTGCAATTTGGGGTCGGTAATTCTTATGGAGCCGCTCGAAAGCTCAATTCCGTTGAGCACAAGGTCATAGCACTTAGCCCTCACCTTAGCCTTGTCGGTTTCGAGGTACTCGAGGCACTCGTCCATCGGTGCGGTGAAGGGATGGTGCATTGCGACAAACTGCTTGAGCTCCTCGTCATATTCAAAGAACGGGAACTCGGTAATCCACAGGAAATTGTATTTTCCCTCGGGGATAATGTCGAGCTTTTTGGCAACCTTTTGCCTTAATGCGCCGAGTACCGTGAGAACGTGATTTTTGATTTTATCGGCTACAATCAGTATAACATCGCCCTTTTCGGCACCTGTCTTTTTAAGTATGGCGTTCATTTCATCCTCTGTCATAAACTTTGCAAAGGATGAGGAAACGCCGTCGTCTGTCATACGAATCCAAGCAAGACCCTTTGCGCCTATGCCCTTTACGTAATCCGTGAGCTTGTCAATTTCTTTTCTCGAGAGAGCCGATACCGCATTTTTTGCGTTGATGGCTCTAACTGTGCCGCCCTCGGCTGTTGCGCTTTTGAATACGACGAATTCGGACGAGGAAACCTCGTCTGTTATATCGATAAGCTCCATACCGTATCTTGTGTCGGGCTTGTCCGAGCCGTAACGGTTCATAGCCTCATTGTAGGTGATTCTCGGCAGAGGTGTCGGCACATCAACGCCTATGGCGTCCTTGAAAACGCGCTTGATGTAGCCCTCGCCTATTGAAAGCACGTCCTCCATATCGACAAAGGACATTTCAAGGTCTATCTGCGTGAATTCGGGCTGACGGTCTGCGCGCAGATCCTCGTCGCGGAAGCAACGCGCTATCTGCATATATCTGTCAAAGCCGGCAACCATGGAGAGCTGCTTGTAAAGCTGCGGCGACTGCGGTAAGGCATAGAAGCTGCCGTTGTGAATTCTTGACGGTACAAGAAAGTCGCGTGCGCCCTCGGGCGTGGAACGGATAAGCATCGGCGTTTCAATTTCGATAAAGCCGTTCTCGTCAAAATAGTCACGCGTTATTTTAGTTATTTTATGTCTAAGCAGTATGTTTTTCTGTAAATCGGGTCTGCGAAGGTCAAGATAGCGGTATTTAAGCCTTGTAGTCTCGGCGGTCTGGCAGTTCGGAACTATCTCAAACGGAGGAGTTTCACTCTTGCCGAGAATCCGAAGCTCAGTTACCTCAACCTCGATTTCGCCTGTGGCAATCTCGGTGTTTTTTGCGGAACGCTCTCTTACCTTGCCGACGGCTGCGAGAACATACTCGCTTCTCGCGGAAAAGGCCTTATCAAACACGGCCTTGTCGGTGTTTTCGTCAAATGCGAGCTGAACTATGCCCGTTCTGTCGCGCAAATCTATAAATATGAGTGAGCCGAGGTCACGCTGACGCTGAACCCAGCCGCAGAGCGTAACGGTTCTTCCGACGTCCTTTGCGGTGAGTGTGCCGCAGTAGTCGGTGCGTTTAAGTCCCTCAAGAGTTTCCATTATGCGTTTCCCCCTAAAATATCTTTAATATCAATGCCTTCGGTGTCGAAGCCCGCCATTGCCTGGCGAATTACTATCGATTGGAAATTATCGGTGAAGTCCTTGAGCGTGGTCTCCTCCTCTGTGCCGTCAGCCATATTTTTAAGCTTGACATTTCCCGAGGACAGCTCGTTTTCGCCGAGAACCACGGTGTAGAGAGCACCGATTTTGTTTGCGTATTTCATCTGCGCCTTAAAGCCCCTGCCGACTGTGTCAAACTGAGCGGAAAGCCCCTCGTTGCGAAGGTCGATTGCAAGCTCGGCAGCCTTGATATTTGCTTCGTCGCCCATGGATACTATAAATATATCGCATTTTTTGCGCTCGGGGAACGGAGTTTTTTGCGCCTCCATCAAAAGGAGCAGCCTCTCTATGCCCATACCGAAGCCGCACGCCGGAAGCGGATTTCCGCCGACCTCCTCTATTAAGCCGTCATATCTTCCTCCGCCGCATACGGTGCCCTGTGCGCCTATTTCGTTTGAGACAAACTCAAACACGGTGCGCGTGTAGTAGTCAAGTCCGCGGACGATGCGCGGATTTACCGTATAGGCTATATTCATGGCGTCGAGATATTTTTTTACCGAGTCAAAGTGCTCGCGGCAATCGTCGCAGAGATAATCCGTTATGACTGGCGCGCCCTTTGCGATTTCGGAGCATACGGGACTTTTGCAGTCAAGTATTCTCATCGGATTTTTTTCAAGTCTGCCGCGGCATGTGTCGCAAAGCTCGTCAATATGGGATGCAAAATATTCCTTCAATGCCTTGTGATACTCCGCACGACATTTCTTGCAGCCGATGGAATTTATTTCGAGTGAAAGATTTGATACGCCGAGGTAGTTAAACACCTCGTTTGCGAGCGCTATAATTTCCGCGTCCTGCGAGGGAGCACCTGCGCCGAAGCATTCCACGCCGAACTGGTGAAATTCGCGGAGCCTGCCTGCCTGCGGTTTTTCGTAGCGGTAGCACGAGGTGAGGTAGTAGATTTTTTGCGGCATCGGCTCGTTGAAAAGCCCGTTTTCGAGGAAGGCTCTTACCGCGCCTGACGTGCCCTCGGGACGGAGCGTTATCGAACGTCCGCCTTTATCGGAAAAGGTGTACATCTCTTTTTGAACTACGTCTGTGGTGTCGCCCACGCCGCGCTCAAAAAGCTCGGTATGCTCAAAAACCGGTGTGCGCATTTCGTAAAAGCCGTAGTTTTCGGCTATCTCGCGCATTGCCGCTTCAACATACTGGGTTTTGTAGCTGTTCTTGGGCAGCAAATCGAGAGTACCCTTTATGGAGCTTGTTATAAGTGACATCTCAAATATCCTTTCGGTTGGGGATTATATCAGTTACGCACAGGATGCGTAACACTATAACGCCCCCTCTGTTCGGAGGGGGCGAAAAAATACTGCTTATTTCGGATTTACAATATCACGCCAGTCAAGATCGCCTCTTTCAAGGCTGTGTATAAGCGCCTCTGCCGTTGCAATATTTGTTGCAACCGGAATATTGTGTACGTCGCAAAGCCTTAAAAGGTTATTCTCCTTAGGCTCATGCGGCTTCGGATTGAGCGGATCTCGGAACATCAAGAGAAGGTCTATCTCGTTGCAGGCTATACGCGCGCCTATCTGCTGGTCGCCGCCCTGCGAGCCGCTTAAAAACTGCTGTATTTTAAGACCGGTCGCTTCGGAAACAAGTTTTCCCGTAGTGCCGGTTGCGCAAAGATTATGCTTAGACAAAATTCCGCAATATGCTATGCAAAACTGAACCATAAGTTCCTTTTTTTCATCGTGAGCCATCAAAGCTATATTCATAAAAGTTCCTCCGATCTTTTATTCGTTTGTGTTTTATACAACTTAAAATATTCTCCGATAGATATAATAACAAAAAAAAGTCAACTTTTCAAGATTTTTTTCATTTTGCACAAAAATAGTGTGGATTACATCCGGTACAGCACCCCAAAATACCCTAAATTAAAAATATTTCGGCGAAAACGGCACATTTTTGCCGAGAAGACGCTCGGCGATTCGAGAAAAAGCGCTCCCTATAAAGCCGGAAAGCCTGCCGCCATCGCTCAAATTCATCGCGGACGAATCATACGGGACAACTCCGAGCAGCTTTACGGAGGAAATATCCACGCAGTCGTTGAGCTTTGTCTGCCTGCCCTCCTCCATTTCGGAGCGTATCACCTTATTCACTATAAGCCGCGCCGCGTCGGAAAGAGGTCTTATTTTTTCGGCCTTGTCAAAAGCGCTTCGCAGAGATACGGTGTCGGGCGTCGTCACGATTATCGCCTTGTCGCAGATTTTTGCTGCGAAATCAAAGGCTGTGCCGCAATTCTCGGCGTCAAACAATATATAATCATAGCTGCTCTCAAAAGAGAGTATAAGCTCATAAAATTCGTCGTATGTAAGCTCTTCCGTGCTTTTTGGGGCCGGCAAAAGCGAAACGCCCTTATATAATGTATCGTAAACGGCGTCTTTTTTTTTGCAGTTGCCCTTGGCGGCGTCATACCAATTAAAAAGTATGTCCTCTCCCGTTTCGAGGAGCAAATCGAGACTTCGGACGGAGGTGTCGGCGTCCGCGCACAGCACCCTTTTGCCCGCAGAGGCGAGTGCGGCCGCCAAGCCTACGGTTACCGTCGATTTCCCGGAGCCGCCCTTACCAGAGCACACTATATACTTTTCAGCCATCGGAAATACCCCTTTCTTCAGCCGAGCAGCGAGCCGTAGCCTTGCGCGGTATTGACGCTGCCGCCGTCGGTCTCAAAGTAAGCCTTGTATATTTCTGCGACGAGCGAAGCTGTGGCAGAACCGCTGTTGAGGTTTTCGATTGCCACGCAGACCGCTATCTGAGGGTCATCGGCAGGCGCAAAGGATATCATAAAGCCGTTAAGACCGGTAACTATTTTGCCGCTCACCTTTGCCTTGCTCTCTGCAGTACCGGTTTTCGCCGCCACCTTTACGGGGAGGCTTTTAAATGCCGGAAGCCTTGCACCGAGCATTCCCATACCCTCTTTGACTATGCGTATGCTGTTTTGCGAAACACCGGTTTCGTTTAAAACAACGCTGTCGTTTGAGAGCAGAGTTTCGGAATAGTCGCTTGATTTCACGCTTTTTACAAAGTGCGCGCGGTATCTCGTTCCGCCGTTTGCAATGGTCGAAACATAGCTGCAAAGCTGTATGGGCGTAAAGAGGTTGTCCGACTGACCTATTGCAGCCTGAACGGTGTCGCCCGGATACCATGTGCCGCCGTGAGCCTCTCTGTAAGCAATGCCGGCAAGTACGCCCGAGGATTCGTTTATTTCAACGCCCGTCTTTTGGCCGAGTCCGAATCTTGTGCAGTAATCGTTCATACGGTTTATGCCCAAAAGCCTGCCCGTTTCGTAGAAATAGATGTTGCAGGATTGGTTAAGTGCGTTTTTAACGTCTATCCAACCGTGCGAGCCGAGACATTTGAAGGTCGTGTCGGTAAACTGACGGTAAATGTGGCTGCAATAAAATTTTGACGTTTCGGTTATAACGCCCTCCTCGAGCCCCGCTGCCGCTATTGCCGGCTTCATTGTGGAACCGGGCTCATAGGTGCTCATAAGAGCTCTGTTCCAAAGCGGAGAGCTTTTATCCTTTGAGAGAGCCTCGTAATTTTGATAGTATGTGTTCAGGTCATAGCTCGGATATGTCGCGCAGGCGAGCACGGCACCGGTATTTACATCCATTACCACGGCCGAACCGACCGCCGGAATTGCGTCTTTGTCGCGGTACTTTTCGACAAATGCCGCAAGCGAATCCTGAACCTTTTTTTGAAGCACGGAGTCAAGCGTGAGTATTACCGTGTCGCCGTCAACGGGCTCACGGGTGATTTCGCTTGTTTTTGAGCCATCGGACGCCGTGGTTGTTGTCATTATGCCGTTTGTTCCGCGAAGGTAATCCTCCATGGCGCTTTCAAGGCCGAATTTGCCTATGGTGTCATCCATGGCATATGCGCGCAGGCTGAGCGTGGTTTTTTGCTCCGTAGTCAAATTCTGATCCGTGCTCTCCGCCTTGTAAGCGTCCGTTCTGTCCTTGTATTCGCTCTCGTTGAGCTTGCCGGTGATTCCTATTATATGCGGTGCTATCGTGCCGTCGGTGTAGTGGCGCGCGGTAGTCACGTTTATATCAACACCCCTGTAAAAGCTGCTGTTTTCTTTAATTTTGGCGGCGAGCGTCGGTGAGACGGAGTCGGCCACCGTGAACGGATTTGCCGCCGAAAACGAAATTTTCTTTAAAGAATAACAGACGGACGCGATTTTGAGTGCGTCTGCCGCCGAGTAGCCACCGAGAGAAAACTTTTCCACAAGCTCGTCGAAGCAGTTTTGCGCCGTGGCGTAGGAATTAAGATACAGAACGTCCTTGGATTTTAAATATGTTATGTCCTTGTCGGCATTTTCCTTAAAAGAAACAGAGCCGTCCGAATTTAACACGAGCGGCAGATTGTCGTTCCAAGCTGTGCCCTCGCTCTCAAGCAGGTTTATAAGCGACAGGATTATTTCGTTTCGCTTGTCCTGCTCCTTTGTGGACGGGAAATAGGACGCGTTCAGCACGACGGAATTTATCTGCTCGTTTGTGACAAGCGGCGTTCCGTTGCAGTCGAGTATTTCGCCTCGCGATGCGGCTATTGTGGATTTTGTCTCGGACAGAGCGACACGCTGCGTCGAATAGTCCGCCGCATTGACAATTTGAATACGGAACAAATCCACCGCGAAAAGTGAAAATATAAACAGGACGGATACGGTAAAAATAAGTATTCTTCGCCTTATTTGCTTTTTGTTGTCCAAATTTGCCGCTCCTTTCTCATCAGTTTTCAAGAACGTTGATTTTTGTCCGCCGCATAACGGCACGAACTATAATGTACCACAGCGGCGTGAAAAGGAATGAATACACCGCCGCAGGTATATAGTAGCGTATAAGCAGGTAGCCCGTGCTGTCAACTCCGTTTGCGAGCAGGAAAAACACAACATAGAATACCGAGTATATAAGGCATGCAAAGCCCGACAGCAGCAGCGCCGTCATAAGATTGTTTCTCATAAGGTAGTCTATGAGCAGACCTGCTGCCGCACCCGCAAGCATAAGCAAAAGTGCATTGTAGCCGTCGCCCATGGGTGAAACGCTGTCCCAAAGTATACCGGCGAGCATACCCAAAACAGCTCCGGCTATTTCACGCTCAAACATACCTATGCAAATGACAAGCGGAATTAAAAGATTGGCTTTAACGCCGAATATTTCGGGGAAAAGCCCCCTTGTGTTTTGCAAAATGTGAACCGCAAGTATCAAAAGCACAAATACGGTTCTTCTGACAAACAGTATTTTTGTTGACCTACGCATCAGCTTTTACCCTCGAATTCGGTTATGACAAAAGCGTCCTGAACATCTCCGGGAGCAACCTCGGGCTTTACCTCGGCATAATATGAGATGTTGCCCTCCTCCTTGCTTACGGCGGTCACCGTGCCGATAATGAGGCCGCGCGGATAAATTCCGCCGACGCCCGATGTGCAAACTATTCCGCCTACCGCAACGGAGGTGTCCTTTGTAAGCCCGGTGAGCTTCAAAAGGCCGTTCAGAGCAAGCTTTGACGTGGTTTCGGTGTAGCCCATTTCACCCGTGCGTATTTCGTATGCCGCCGCGTTGACCTTGGGGTCCGTTACGGAGAGAACAACGCACGAGGTCGGCGTTACTTCGTTTACTATGCCTATTAAGTACTCGCCGCTTATTACGGGGTCGTTGACTTTAACTCCGTCGTTTGAACCGCAGTTCAAAACAAACGAGCCGAAGGTGTCGGCGGAGTCTCTGCCGATAACGGTTCCGGCAACAAATTTAAAATCGGGATTTTTTTCTTTGACCTCAAGGAATTTTTCGTATGCCTCGACTTGCTTTTTCAGCTTTTCGTAATCGACAAGCTTGCTCTGATAATCGGCAACCTCCGATTCAAGCTCGCTGATACGGTCGCGATATGTGCTCGACGAGACAAAGCTTCCCTTAAAGCCGTCGAGCTTGTCTACAAGATACGAGGAGGCCTTCTGGAGCGGAGAAAATACAAACGACGTCACCTTTGAAACGGGTGTTGTGCCGTCTGCGGCAGAAGCCGCGGCAGCAATGGCAGCAAGCAATACAAGCGCGATCGCAAGCAGTATTTTAAAAGCCGTACTCTTAAAAAATTTCTTCATATCGTACTCCGGTCACAGTTAAAATTTGCGGGCGAAAAACAATTCCGCCCGCCTTTTTATCAGTCGTAATTCTTTTTGGCGGTAATGCCCAGAGTGTTGCTCTCAAGGCAGACGCCGCAGCCGTCAACAACGCAGTCAAGCGGATTTTCCGCAACGTGGACGGGGATTTTTGTTTCAATGGAAATGAGCTTGTCAAGTCCTCTTAATAATGCGCCGCCGCCTGTGAGCATAATGCCGCGGTCGATAATATCCGCCGAAAGCTCCGGGGGAGTTTTCTCAAGAGTGGAGCGAACTGCGTCGAGGATTTGATTTACGGGGTCCGAAAGAGCCTCGCGGACTTCTTCGGAAGTGATTTCGATGTTTTTGGGGAGACCGTCAAGCAGGTTTCTGCCCTTGACGTCCATGGCGCCCTCGCCGTCGTAGGGGTAGGCGGAGCCGATTTTTATTTTTATATCCTCTGCGGTGCGCTCGCCTATAAGGAGGTTGTGCTTCTTTCTGATGTAAGCGATAATAGACTCGTCGAAATTATCGCCGGCAACCCTTGCGGACTGAGCGGTAACTATGTCGCCGAAGGAAATGACGGCAACCTCGCTTGTACCGCCGCCTATATCGACTACCATATTGCCTATGGCCTCCGAAACGGGAAGACCCGCGCCTATTGCGGCTGCCATGGGCTCTTCTATAAGACTAACATATTTTGCGCCTGCCGAGCGTGCCGCGTCATGAACGGCCTTTCTCTCTACCTCTGTAACTCCGGACGGGATACAGATAAGAACTCTCGCCTTTGAAAACGGCGATGAGCTTATGGCCATTTTTATGAATTCCTTAAGCATATCCGAGGTTATCTCAAAGTCGGCGATAACACCGTCTTTAAGAGGTCTGACCGCGGTTATTGAGCCGGGTGTACGGCCTATCATTTGCTTAGCCTTGTTGCCGACTGCGACAACCTTTTGCGGATAAGCGCTGACATCGACCGCAACAACGGATGGTTCACGGATTACTATTCCCTTACCTTTAACGAAAACGAGGGTATTTGCGGTACCAAGATCGATTCCGATGTCCTGTGAAAATAACATTTTTATCTCCCTTTCGGTTTTATGAAAAATAACTTCTCTGATACAATTAAATATTATAACCTCAAACCGGATTTTTCTCAACTAAAAAAATTCTAAATCTTTAAAAAATTACGGTAAAATTTGTGTGTATTTCGACACACGGTATGTTTCGGCGCATTATAAGCCGAAAAAAAGGCCTTTTCGTTATTCGACGGAAGTTCAAAATCGTTTAAATCCTTGCAAAGCGCGGTAAAATACTATATACTTTTTTCAGAAAGTGAAAAGGGAGTGACATTTTGGATCCTATAAATGTTGATTTTACGGGAAGAGGCAGAGACGACGGCAAAAAGGGCGTCGCGGATGTGCTCATACCGCCCGAGCATTCGGGTAAAAAAATAGCGATAAATATCATATTGACGATTATACTCGGTGCCGTGCTGTATTATTTTATGATACCGGCGCTCAATTTTAAGTCGATAGAGCTTTACCTCTTCGTCGTTTTTGTGTGTCTTATATATCTGCTTCTGACGATTATTTCGTCAAGGGCGTTTATAAAGCCCGAATATCTGCCCTACGTCAAAAGGCGGTCGAGGGTTCCGGGTATCTTGATTCTCGCTCTTGCCGCAGTGGCTCTTGTGGGCTGGCTTACCGGCGTTACGCTGTTCAGGGCGAAGTCTTACAGCAAGCTTATAAGCGTTCAGGACGGCGATTTCGCGGAAGACGTTGCCGAAATAGATTTCTCAAGCGTTCCCGTGCTTGACAGCTCCTCGGCTAACAAAATAGCCGAGAGAACGCTCGGAGATCTGTCGGACAAGGTCTCGCAGTTTGTCGTATCGCCGTATTCCACGCAGATAAACTATAAAAACACGCCCGTCAGAGTTACCGCGCTTGCTTACGGCGACATCTTCAAATGGATAAAAAACACCAAGGAGGGTCTGCCGGCATATATCATAGTTGATATGACCACGCAGGAGGGGCAGCTTGTCCGCTTGCCGGAGGGTATGAAGTATTCGCCCACCGAGCACTTTAACAAGTATCTTCTCAGATATTTGAGGTTTAAATACCCCACCTATCTCTTTGATGAGCCGTCGTTCGAGATAGACGAGAGCGGCTCTCCGTATTGGATAGTTCCGATAGTCGATAAGACCATAGGTCTTTTCGGCGGCACCGACATCAAGGGTGCGATTATAGTAAACGCCGTCACGGGTGAATGCCATATGATATCCACAAGCAATGACGGTATGACAAAGCTGCCAACCTCGAGCTTCGCTTCGGACCCCGAGTGGATGTGGATAGACCGCATTTATTCCCCGACGATTCTCACTCAGCAGTATAATTACTACGGAAAGCTCAACAACGGCTTTATAAACTCCGTAATCGGCCAGGAAGGCGTTAAGGTTATGAGCTCGGGTTACAATTACCTTGCGCTCAACGACGATGTGTATATGTACACGGGCGTAACGTCCATAAGCTCCGACCAGTCCATTATAGGCTTTGTGCTCTCGGACCTTCGCACCAAGGAGACAAAGTATTATCAGGTGTCAGGTGCGCTTGAAATGACCGCTCAGACCTCCGCCGAGGGCGCGGTTCAGCAGTATTCGTATTCGGCTACCTTCCCGCTTCTGCTCAACATCAGCGGCGAGCCGACATACTTTATGGCTCTCAAGGATTCAAGCGAGCTTGTAAAGATGTACGCCATGGTTAACGTGAAGCAGTCCACGATAGTCGGTACGGGATACAATCTCACCGAATGTACCGAAAACTACGCGGCAGAGCTTAAACGCAACGGCGTAAACGTGGATATTGACGTTGACGAAATGGGCGCAAAGGACGACCCGACCGCGACCGCCCCCGAAACAGAGGAAATAAGCGGCAAGATAACCGAGATAAGAAGCGTCGTAACGGGCGGCGAAACGTACTTCTATTTGAAGCTTGACGCAGGCAGTACGTTCTATAAGGTTCCCGTGGCACTCGCCGAAAAGGTTGTAATCTTGAACGTCGGCGACAGCGTTACCGTCTCCGTCCCCAAGGAGTCCTCCGGTGACATAGTTGAGGTATCCTCACTCAAATAACACCTTTAAAATCGCCGCGCGGAAATTTCGGCAGCTCCGAAAAAACGCGCGGCTTTAATTTTTACCGAACGGAGTAAAATTATGTTTGATATGCACGGCGAAACCGTATGCTATAACGAAAAAGACGAGACCGCGGTGATTATAGACCAGACTCTGTTGCCCGGTGAAATTGTCACGCTTGAGCTTTGGGAAAAAGAGGAGATGTATGACGCAATAAAGCGTCTTGCCGTTCGCGGCGCACCGGCAATAGGTGTTTTCGCGGCAATAGGGCTGTCGGTTCTGGCCGCACGCGACAAAACAGCAGACGAAAAAACGCTTATTGAGCATTTTCTCGAAAATCTTGAATATCTCACCTCCTCGCGCCCTACCGCAGTAAATCTTTTTGCGGCGGCGGACGAGATGAAAAGGACGGCTCTTTTACATAAGGGCGAGGGCGCGGACGCCGTAAGGGCGGCACTCAAGGAAAAGGCTTTGGAGCTACATGGCAAAGATATTGAGGTGTGCCGTAAAATCGGTGAATACGGAGCAGATCTTCTCAAAAACTGCGACAGTGTTTTGACCCACTGCAATGCGGGCAGGCTTGCGACGGTAAAGTACGGAACCGCTCTGGCACCCGTATATGTGGCGGCGGAAAACGGGCATAAAATACGCGTGTTCTCTGATGAGACAAGACCTCTTTTGCAGGGCGCGCGCCTTACGAGCTTTGAGCTTGCAAACGCAGGTATAGATACTACGCTGATATGCGATAACGCCGCATCGTACGTTATGAAAAACGGGCTTGTTTCCGCGGTGCTTGTCGGATGCGACAGAGTGGCGGCAAACGGCGATACAGCCAATAAAATAGGCACCTCCGGCGTTGCCGTCCTTGCAAAATATTACGGCATTCCGTTTTATGTGTGCGCTCCGTTTTCAACAATAGATAAAAACTGTCTAAGCGGCAAGGACATAAAAATCGAAATGCGTTCGGGCGACGAAATAACCGATATGTGGTACGAAAAAAGAATGGCTCCGAAGAATATAAGAACGCTGAATCCGGCATTTGACGTTACCGATAACAGCCTCATTACCGCGTTTATTACCGAAAAGGGTGTTCTCTCTCCGAATGAATTTTGATACGCCGAAGCCGGTATAAAGGCTCTAATCGGGGCTTTTTTTCACGGCGGCGTTGTGTTATAATATTTTGAAACGAGATTTAAGAAAGGCGTGAGAAATTTGGACGTACAGGTAGGCGACAGGCTGATAATGAAGAAAAAGCACCCATGCGGCTCAAACGAGTTTGCGGTGCTGCGTTCCGGAATGGATTTTCGCCTTAAATGCTGCGGCTGCGGACGCGAGGTTATGGTGCCGCGCATCAAAATCGAAAAAAATATCAAAAAGGTCATAAGGGACGAAAACGGCGATGTTTGATAAATTACAGGGAATCGAGGATAAACTCGAAAAAATAAATTCCTCCCTGTGCGACCCCGAGGTCGTGTCTAATCAGGAGGAATACAAAAAGCTGATGCGCGAAGCGAAAACGCTGACGCCGATAGTTGAAAAATTCCGCGAATACAAAAAGGCAAATTCCGATTTAACCGAGGCAAAAGAGATGCTTGCGGACAGCTCTCTCGATAAGGAATTCCGAGATATGGCAAGCGAAGAAGCGGCGGAGGCTCAGAAAAAGACCGAAGAGCTGAAAGAAGAATTAAAGGTGCTGCTGCTGCCTAAAGACCCGAACGACTATAAAAACGTAATAGTCGAAATTCGCGGCGGTGCAGGCGGCGAGGAGGCAGCTCTTTTTGCCGGCTCGCTTTTCCGTATGTACAGTATGTATGCCGAGCGCAAGGGCTGGAAAACCGAAATAATGAATGAAAATCCGACCGAGCTCGGCGGATATAAGGAAATAAGCTTTATGATAGAGGGCGAGGGCGCTTATTCGCGGCTCAAATTCGAGAGCGGCGTCCACCGCGTTCAGCGCGTGCCCGAAACCGAGAGCCAGGGCAGAGTTCACACGTCAACCGTAACCGTAGCGGTACTTCCCGAGGCGGAGGAGGTCGAATTTACGCTTGACCCCGCCGACCTTCAGATAGATGTTTTCCGCTCAAGCGGTGCGGGCGGGCAAAAGGTAAACAAGACCTCGTCCGCAATTCGCGTTACGTATCTGCCCACGGGTATGGTCGTTGAGTGCCAGGATGAGCGCAGTCAGTATAAAAATAAGGATAAGGCACTCAAGGTTTTGCGTTCAAGGCTCCTTGAGGAAAAGACCGCAAAGCAAAATGCCGAAATCGCCGGTGAGAGGCGTTCACAGGTCGGCACCGGCGACAGAAGCGAGCGAATACGCACGTACAATTTCCCTCAGGGTCGTGTGTCCGATCACAGAATAGGGCTGACGCTTTACAAGATAGAGGCGATAATGAACGGCGACCTTGACGAAATCATAGACGCACTTGTTACTGCGGACACAGCCGAAAAGCTGAAGGCAGAGGATTAATCTCGGGCGATACAGTAAAAAGAAAGGCAATAATTTATGTATACCTCATTTGAAGAACTTAAAAAAGACTGTTTAAAGTGTAATAAATGCCCGCTTGCCGCGACGAGAACGAATGTTGTTTTCGGCGTGGGACCCGAGGACGCCGAGGTTCTTTTCATCGGCGAGGGACCCGGTGAAAACGAGGACCTTACGGGCCAGCCGTTTGTCGGCAGAGGCGGAAAGCTGCTCGACCAATATCTGTATGATGTGGATTTGGACAGAAATAAAAATATCTACATAGCAAATATCGTAAAATGCCGTCCGCCGAAAAACCGCGATCCACAGCCGCTTGAGCAGGAATCGTGCGAGATGTGGCTAAGGGAGCAGGTTAGGCTTATGAGGCCGAAAATCATAGTTTGCCTCGGCAGAATAGCGGCACAGAAGATAATTTCCCCCGATTTTAAAGTGACAAAGCAGCACGGCGAATTTTTTGAGCGCAAAGGTACCCTTTTGATGGGAACTTTTCATCCGGCGGCGCTTTTGCGCAACCCGAACAACAAGCCGGCAGCGCTCTCGGACTTTTTGGCACTTCGGGACAAGATCAACGAAATTTGCGAAAGAACGTATTGATATATGGATTTTATACCCTTTAACTCGCGAGACACGTTTTACAAAAGTAAATTCGGTGCGGTAAAAACCGGAGAAAAATTTCGTCTCAGGCTTATTTTGCCGCGCTCTTTTTCCGCCACGGCGGCTTATTTTATGCTGCGGCGCGACGACGGTGATTTTTGCGAGCATAAGATGTGCTGGGCGGGCATGAACGGTGACGACAAGGAGATATGGGATATAGAGCTGTCGGTTTCCGACTGCGGACTTTACTGGTATCATTTTGACTATGATTCGTCCTGGGGCAGAGGCTCCGTGTATAACATCGGCGACGGCAAGGGTGATGTTTGGAACGGCAGGAACAGCCGTCTTCAATGGCAGCTTACCGTATACGATAAAAACTACAAAACGCCGTCATGGCTCAAGGGCGGAATTATGTATCAGATATTCCCCGACCGATTTTTTCGTTCGGGCGAGAAGAAAGAAAACGTACCGTCCGACAGAATTTTGCGCGACGATTTCGACGGCGAACCGAATTGGCGACCGAACGAAAAGGGTGAGGTGCTCAATAACGACTATTTCGGCGGCGACCTTCGCGGAATTACCGAAAAGCTCTCATATCTTTTTGAGCTCGGAGTCACCTGCATATATTTAAACCCGATATTTGAGGCACATTCGAATCACCGCTACAACACGGCGGATTATATGAAAACAGACCCGCTTCTCGGCACGGAGGAGGATTTTAAAAAGCTGTGCGAAAGTGCCGGCAGAGTGGGAATAAAAATAATTCTCGACGGTGTTTTTTCACATACCGGCGATGACAGCCGTTATTTTAACCGCTATTCGCGATATGATACCGTAGGCGCGTATAATTCAAAATCGTCGCCGTATTTCAAGTGGTATAAATTTGACCGCTACCCCGACGAATATAAGAGCTGGTGGGGCTTTAAAACGCTCCCGGAGGTTACCGAGGAGTGCCCCGACTACGACGAATTTATCTGCGGCAAAAACGGAGTTATACGGAAATGGCTGCGGCTCGGCGCGTCCGGCTGGCGGCTTGACGTTGCCGACGAGCTGCCCGACTGCTTTATAGACGATTTGCGCGTGGCGGTAAAGACGGAAAAACCCGACGGCATATTGCTCGGCGAGGTTTGGGAGGACGCCACCACAAAGTTTTCATACGGCACACGGCGCAGATACCTTTTGGGGGTTCAGCTCGACAGCGTTATGAATTATCCGTTTGCGGAAGCCGTTACGGACTTTGCGAGAAACGGCGTTGCAGAGAGCTTTGAATCGTCGGTTATGACGATTATTGAAAACTATCCTAAGGAAGCGCTCGACGTTTTGATGAACCACATAGGTACTCACGATACGGAGAGAGCGATAACAAAGATAGCCGGCGAAAAGAGCGATTATCGCGACAGGCAGTGGCAGTCGGAGCATTCCCTGTCCGAGGAGGAATATAAGCGCGGAGTAAAGCTTTTGAAGCTCTGCGCGGCGATTCAGTATACCCTCCCCGGAGTGCCGTGCGTCTACTACGGCGACGAAGCCGGCATGCAGGGTTACAAGGACCCGTTTAACCGCGCTTTCTTCCCGTGGGGCAGAGAAAACCGCGAGCTTCAAAATTACTATATAAGGCTCGGCAAGGTGAGAAGAAGCACCGACTGCTTAAAGGAAGGCGAGTTTATACCTGTTTCCTCGGTGCTCTCCTGCGTCTGCTTCGAGCGTCGCGGTAAAAATGACTCGTGTCTGCTGATAGCCAACAGAAATGAGCAGGATATAACATATTATCTTCCGCCGCGCTGGCAAAACACAAGCGAAGTGCTTTTGGGCGAGAGTGTCGGCAGCTCGGTTCTTGTGCCGGGGCTATCGGCGGTCATACTGAAAAAAGAAACTACTTGATAAAAGCGCATATTGCGGCACCGGCGCCTGCCGCTGCCGCGATATTTGTTATTTTAAGGATTATTTTGAGCGCTTTTTGCTTTTTGCTTACGGGCACTCCAGGCGGGTCCTTGAGGGACGCCTCGGCTTTTTCGCGCAGGGTCTTTTCGGGTAATGTGCTGAATTTCGGGTCAACGAAAAAAAGTGCCTGAGTAAAATATTCGCAGCCCGTATCTTTTATTTCAAGCACCTGTCTGTTTACGCCTTTTATCATAATTTTTCCTCCGGTAATTTATGTATTTATTATTGTTTTAAAGAGCGATTTTTATGCGGAAAAGGCGGAGAAAAAATCGGGGAGATTTTTGTCAATATGGGATTTTACACAAATTTGAAAAGCACGAAATTATACAGAGAGTATTATTTTTTGATGTCTAAAAGTGTTCAAAACTATGTTCAAAATGTTAAAAAGTCACCTAAAAACAGGTAAAAACATACCGATTTTCGAGTTTTAAACATCAATGTGCAAAAGTTCAAGGGTTTCCGCGTAAATACGCTGTGTTATAAAATCTTTACAAATTATACAGTTAGGAAACTCTCTTAGACAGTTTTTAAGAAATGTTTTTGTGCAATTTTACGCTGTTCAAATTAGATATAATTTAGTGTGGTATTTTGTGAAAAACGGGAGAATGGAAAATGGTTAATGATGAAAATATAATCCGACTTAAAAAGCCCGATATGTTTTCTCTCGAAAGAACACTTGACTGCGGTCAGGCTTTTCGATGGGAAAGTGACGAGAGCGGAGTCTTTTCAGGCGTTGCTTACGGCAAGGTTATGCGCGTAAAGGAGGAGGGCGACAGCCTGCTTTTTTACGGTATGAAAAATGAGGACGTGCAGGGCGTTTTTTACAGATACCTTGACCTCGGCCGCGATTACCGTGAAATTACCGATCGCTACAATTGCGACAAATATCTGTCGGAGGCCGTAAGAGCTTGCCCCGGTATCAGAATTTTGCGTCAGGAGCCGTGGGAGGCACTCTGCTCGTTTATAATTTCGCAAAACAACAATATTCCGCGTATAAAGGGAATAATAAAAAGGCTCTGTGAGAGCTTTGGCGAAGAGCTTGAGAGCGGAATGTATACATTTCCCTCCCCCGAAGTGCTGTCCGGCAAGGCACCCGAGGACTTGGCTTCGCTTCGCGCCGGTTTCAGGGCAAAATACATAATTGACGCCGCAAATAAGGTTTCGTCGGGTGAAATCGACTTTGACAAGATTGCCGCTTCGCCCATAGAATTCGGCAGGCAGGAGCTGCAAAAAATAAAGGGCGTGGGCAAAAAGGTTGCCGAATGTACGCTTCTGTACGGATTCGGAAAATACGAGGCGTTCCCCGAGGACGTGTGGGTAAAGCGCATAATGGCGGAGATGTACCCAGACGGTCTTCCCGCCTGTACAAAGGGCAGCGAGGGCATAGCTCAACAGTATTTGTTCCATTGGAGGCGCACGGTGTACCGCGAAAACCTATAACGGCGGAGGAGTTTTTTATGATAACAGACAAGCCCGATATTTTTGACAGAATAATGTCGCTCAAAATATTTAAATGGGCAAACCCGTTTTACACAAAATACAAGGAAGTGCTGATGTATCTGCTGTTCGGTGGACTTACAACGCTTGTAAGCGTAGGCGTATTTGCACTGTTTGAGAGTCACTTCGGGCTAAACGAGCATATTTCAAACGTCATATCTTGGCTGACTGCGGTACTGTTTGCGTTTGTGACAAACCGCATATGGGTTTTCCCGACAAAGACTAAAGGTTTTGCGGCTTTTATTTTTCAGATGGCAAAGTTTTACGGCGGCAGGCTGTTTACCTTGGGCGTTGAGGAGCTTATGCTCTTTGTATTTGTAACAAAGCTTCAAATCAATGCCGTTTTGATTAAGCTCATAGCGCAGGTCGTAGTTGTGATACTGAATTTTGTTATAAGTAAGCTGTTTGTTTTCAAAAAAAATAAAAATTCTTGATAAGGCTTTTTGCTTAAAAAAATAACCTCCGCATTTCATATGCAGAGGTTGTTTTTTTAGTTATAGGGAATTTAGTTTAATCCGGGATAAAATGCCTTGTGAACTGCCGCAACGGCTCTGTCGGCGTCCTGTGCGTCTATAAGAACGGAGATTTTGATTTCGCTTGTTGAAATCATATCAATATTTATGTCGTGCTCATAGAGTGCCTCGAACATCTTTGAAGCGGTTCCGGGGTGAGACTCCATACCGGCACCGACAACGGAGATCTTTGCAACGTTTGTGGCACAAGTGATGTTTTTATCATCGATATCAAAGGTCTCATGAACGGCTGCTATTGCGTCAACCGCATTATCCTTGGCAACGGTAAAGGTGATGTCCTTTGTGCCGTCGCGACCTACGGACTGAAGAATTATATCGACGTTTATGCCTTTCTGTGCAAGCTTTGAGAAAAGCTTGAATGCAATACCGGGGGTATTGTCTATATTTGTAACCGAAATTCTTGCGACGTCGGTATCCTTTGTGACGCCTCTTACGAGCATTTTTTCCATTTTAGCGACCTCCTTGACTATTGTGCCGGGTACACGTTTAAGGCTTGAGAGTACCTCTATTTCAACATTGTATTTTTTTGCCATTTCCACGGAACGGTTATTGAGAACCTGCGCGCCGAGCGTTGCAAGCTCAAGCATTTCGTCGTAAGTAATTTCCTTGAGCTTTCTCGCCTCGGGTATCTTTCTCGGGTCGGCGGTGAATACGCCCTCAACATCGGTGAATATCTGACAACGATCCGCGTGCATGGCAGCTGCTATGGCAACGGCACTCGTATCCGAGCCGCCTCTGCCGAGCGTTGTGAGGTCGTCGTATTTGTTTATACCCTGGAAGCCTGCGACAACAACTATGTTGTGGCGGTCAACCTCGGCACGTAAGCGATCGGTTTTAATTGATTTGATTCTTGCCGAGCCGTAAGCCGAGCTTGTTCTGAAGCCTGCCTGCCAGCCGAGAAGCGAAACCGAGGGGCAGCCGAGCTTTTCAATAGCCATTGAAAGAAGCGCGATTGAAATCTGCTCGCCGGAAGTTAGGAGCATATCCATCTCTCTTTTAGAGGGATGCTCGTTTATTTCGTGAGCCTTGTCGATAAGATCGTCGGTGGTGTCGCCCTGAGCGGAAACCACAACTACTACGTCGTTGCCCTCACGGTACGTATCGGTGACTATTTTCGCCACGTTCATAACTCTTTCGGCGTTGGCTACCGATGAGCCGCCGAACTTCTGAACTATGAGTCCCATATTTTTCCTCCGTTAAAAAAATCAATAATCTGTAACTCTTATTGTTGAGAGGACATCTATGCCCTCTGTCTTAGCGAGCTTGTCGGTGAGTACATTTTCGATGCCCTTATCGGTAACGAATGCGATTTCGTCATCGGGGGCGCCGTTTCGAGTAAGATATTTTACTTTGCCGAAGTTTTCGCCTATCTTTTTAAGAACATCGTCCTTGTTTCCGGTGACCTTTGCGCGTATGTAAAGAGCCGTTTCGAGGGTTCTGTAATCAATTACATAATTTTCCTCGGGAGCGCCCCAGCCGAACAGCTTTTTGCGTTTTTCATGCTTTGCGCAGTCTATTACGTCGGCAACAACGGCGCTGGCTGTGGGCAATTTACCTGCGCCTCTGCCGTAAAATACAACGTCGCCTATCGCGTCGCCGCGAACGAGAATGGCGTTGAATACATCGCTTACCGAGGCGAGCTGGCTGTGATTTTTAACTATGCAAGGGCAAACCATTGCGGAAATTTTGCCGTCGTTTTCGCGTCTTGCCTTGCCGAGGAGCTTAATAACGCCGCCGAAATCGTTGACATAGGCGACATCCTCCAAGGTTATTTTTGAGATGCCCTCGGTGTGAACACTGTCGGGGTAAACGTGCTTGCCGAAGCAGAGAGATGCGAGAATGCAAATTTTGCGGCATGCGTCTATGCCCTCAACGTCGGCCGTCGGGTCCTTTTCCGCGTAGCCGTTATCCTGAGCGAGCTTCAGAGCTTCTTCAAAGCTCATGTTCTGCTCTATCATCATAGTGAGTATAAAGTTTGTAGTGCCGTTTAAGATGCCGGCTATTTCGTCTATCTCGTTTGCCGCGAGGCACTGCGAAATGGGGCGAATAATCGGAATACCGCCGCCTACCGACGCCTCAAACAGGAAGTTTACGTTGTTTTCGTCGGCGAGGGTTAAAAGCTCGTAGCCCTTTTGCGCGACAAGCTCCTTGTTTGACGTTACAACGCTCTTGCCAGCCTTTAAAAGCGAAGAGACAAATTCAAATGCCGGATGAAGTCCGCCCATAGTCTCGACAACTATTTTGACGGAGTCGTCGTTTAAAATAATATTGAAGTCCTTAATAAATTTATCTTCGTTCGGGTCTCCGGGAAAATCACGGAGGTCGAGGATATATTTGAGCTCAAGGTCTTTCTGGGTGCTTTTGCTTACGATACTGTCGTGGTTTTTGTGAAGCACTTCCACAACGCCCGAACCGACGGTTCCGTAGCCCATAACGGCTATATACATTTTTTCTCACATCCTAAATAATATGAATATACATTTAGCATAATACCATAAATTCCCGACGTTATAAAGGAAAAAGCTCAAAAATTTTTGCGTTTGTTTAAATTTCTATAAAAGTTTGAGATTATTGATTGTAAGTTTTTGAAAAATAGTATAATATGTATATATGTTATCGGCCGGCAAAACGTCGGCTTTTATGTTAAAGGATGTGAAGCTGTGGACAATATTGCAAAACGCCGTAATTTTATAATCAACGTAGTTTATATAATAATAATCGCAGGGCTTTTTTATTTGTTTATGAAGTATGCCTTCGGGGTCCTGTCACCGTTCATAATAGCCATGTTTATAGCCATGCTGCTTCAAAGGCCTGTAAATTTCGTGATTAAAAAGACGAAAATACCTCGCGGTATAGTTTCGACCGTGGCGGTTTTGCTCGTCGTGTTTGTTTTCGGAACGATAATAGGACTTATATTTTCCAAAATATTTTCCGAGCTGAAGTCCTTTTTTAATTATATTATGCTGCAGCTTGACAATGCGCCGCTGTTTGCGTCGCAGCTCAAGGATTGGGTCAACACTCACTTTACGTTGCTGCCGGACTCTATAAGGCAGAATATCATCTCGACCGCGGCGAATCTTATAGATAAAATACAGGGCGTGGATACGGGCAGCTCCTCCTCCGCGGCGGCAGCCGTAGCGTCAAGCGAGACGGCGGCAAAGGGCTTCGATTTTTCGTCATTCTCATCACCGATGAGCGCTCTTTGGGGAACGGCTAAGCAAATACCGTCTATACTCGTCGGCACCATAGTCGGCATAGTTTGCTGCTGCTTTATGACTTCCGATTATCACACACTTCGCTCGCTGATTATGACTCAGGCGGGCAAGCGCGCAGACGCCTTTATAAGAACAAAGCAAATAATATTTTCAACGCTCGGAAAGATGATAAGGGCATACGGTCTTATCATGTGCATAACCTTCCTTGAAATGGTGCTCGGCCTTTCTATATTAAAGCTGTTCGGAATATATGAAAACGGCTATATTTTTGCGATTGCGCTGATAACCGCCGTGATAGACATTGTTCCCGTTCTCGGAACAGGCACGGTGCTGATACCGTGGGCAATTTGGATGTTCTTCTCCGGCGATGTTGCCATGGGCATAGGGCTTCTTGTGATTTACGGCGTTATAACCGTTGTACGCCAAATAATAGAGCCGAAGCTTGTGGCGTCGCAGCTCGGGCTTCCAGCATTTGTCACTCTTATGGCTATGTATATAGGTTCGCGGCTGTTCGGATTTGTCGGACTGTTCCTGCTTCCGATGACGGTTATGCTCCTTAAGGTGCTCAATGACGACGGCGTAATTCACATATTCAAGGTTCCGCCCGAGGAGGCGGCGGAATTTAAGGCTGCCAAGGACAAGGATGAGAAAACGGACGCCGAGAGGAAGGCTAAAAAGCGCGAAGGCATCAAGAAAATCAAAACAGGAAAGAAGAAGTAACCGAGAACCCGATATGAAGATGATTGATTTGCACTGTCATATCCTATATGACATCGACGACGGCGCAAAAACAAAAGAGGATTCCGCCGCGCTGCTTCACACGGCGGTACAAAACGGAATAAAAGCGATAATAGCAACGCCGCATTTTAACGATTATTCGGCGGTGGACGAGTTTGTCGCAAAACGAGACGAAAGAGTAAAATTTCTGCGTGAATTTATAGGCGAAAAAGGGCTTGATATAGGCCTCGGAGCCGGCGCGGAGGTCTTTTTGCAAAACGATGTTTTTTCGGACTGCGATTTGTCGCCGCTCTGCATAAACGGCAGTCGCTATTTGCTGTGCGAATATACGCTGCGTCCCTTTGACCCAAAATACGCCGTCATATACGCCGAGCGTGTTTTGTCCATGGGACTTGTACCGATAATAGCGCATCCGGAAAGGTACATATGTTTCCACACGGAGAAGTGGGTCGCAAAGGAGCTTTGCGATATGGGTGCTCTTTTACAGGTCAACGCTTCGAGCCTTGCGGGCAGAGGCGGCGATGAAATAAAGGATTATGCGACGGAGCTCGTGCTCTCAAGGCTTGCCGATTTTGTTGCCACGGATGCGCATTCGGCGGTATCAAGACCCAATGATATTATAAAATGCGCTGAGCGTTTTGATGAGAGAATAACTTCGGAGGACATAAAGAGATTGGTTTACAAAAACCCGTTGAAGGTTCTGAAGGATGAAATATTGTAGTCGAAGCACAAATGTGTATTTTAATGAGGGCGATTATGGAAAAAATAAAACGGCGCGGTGAAAATTACACCATACCGCAGATAGATTTAAGCGTTGAACCGAAAAACACAAAAGAGGAATTTAAATATCTTTACGAAAATGTCACCGTTGAGAAAAAGGGCGGTTATCTCGGGCACCCCGATTCCGTGCTTTTAAAGGACGGGAGTATACTCGTCTTTTTCCCCGAGGGTCACGGCAAGGGAAAAACTCTTTCAAAAATCAGCCGCGACGGCGGCAGAAGCTATACCGAGGAAATCAAAAATCCGCCGAAAAGCTGGGAAAATTCGCGCGAGACTCCGACGGTTTATCGCCTTGAGTTCTCCGAGAGCGACACACCCGACAAGCTGATAATGATAAGCGGAAACCCCATATGGGGGCGCGAAAAGTCGCGCGGCGGCTTCGACTGTTCGCTCTCATCGGACGAGGGTAAAACGTGGAGCGAATATGAGAGCTTCTTTACGGAAAAGGACGAGGTTACGCACTATCCGATAGTGGCGCTCAGCTCGCTGACAAGACTTCGAGAAAACGGAAAATTCGTCGATAAATGGATGGGCCTTTTCCATGAGCGCGATTTTGTAAATTATAAAACCGTACTGTCTTTTTCAAAGGACGGAAAAATGATGTGGACAAAGCCCGAACCGTATTTTTCCGCGTATAGGGACATTGAGAAAAGGTCGCAGATGTGCGAGGTCGAGTGTGTCCGCAGCGATATGGGCAGGGGCGACGAGCTTATGCTCATAACGCGCAGCAATTCAAAAAGAATAAATTCGCTTTTGAGTTTTTCCCGCGACGAGGGAAAAACGTGGTCAAGACCCGTGGCGGCTCCCGCGTCATTAAACGGCGAAAGACACAAGGCTGAGTATCTGCCGGACGGCAGACTGTTTATAACCTTCCGCTCGATAGAGCGTGATCTGCGAAAAAATCTGAAATACAGCGAAAATAAGCTCCGCGGATGGTATTCCGAGGGCTGGGTTGCACTCGTGGCGGATTACAACGACCTGAAAAACGGCGGCGAGGGAGATTACCGCATCAAGGTCGCGCATACATATCTTGACTCGCAGTCTGAGCCTTGCGTTGCGGCAAATGCTGACACGGGCTACTGCGGAAACGTCATTTTGCCCGACGGTACTGCGGTTATCTGTTCTTACGGTATCTTTTCCGTTGAGGAAAAAAAGGACGGTGTTTACTCTACCGATAAGGGCAGAAAAAAGCGCAGAACGTATATTATTTCAAAAAGAATAAACGTGAAGGATGTCGAAAAATTACTCGGCAGATAAAAACAGCCGAATGTTAAATCGGAACTTGCAAATCACGAATTTTGATTTTCGACGGAATTGAAAATACGTATAAAAAACCGGAAAGCGAGAGCTTATGAACGCTCAGCCTTCCGGTTGTTTTTATGCTTTTATACTTTTGATTACATACTTTCGGGAACCGTGATTTTAAATTCCGTAAGTATTATGCCCATAACATCCTTGACCCTGCAGCACAGATAAAGTCTTGCCGCACGGAGCTTCTCGTCGTCAACGCCCACTCTGCAGGCGTTGTAGAACTTGTGGAAGAGTGTGGCAAGCGTTACGGCATAGCGTGTTATTCTTGCCGGGTCATAGTCCTTGGCGGCGGTGATTATCTCGTCCGTCAGAGCCGAGAGGTGGCGTATAAGCTCGCGCTCCTCGGGCGCATTTAAGAGCATAAGCTCCTCTTCGGTGCAGTCGCGCGGTTCAATGCCCTCCTCTTTCATCTTGCGGAGTATGCTGCATATTCTCGCGTTTGCGTACTGGCAGTAATAAACGGGGTTTTGCGAATCCTCTTTTACGGCAAGTCCCAAATCGAAGTCTATTGTTGAGCCGGGCTCGCGCATATTGAAGAAAAATCTTGCGGCGTCAATCGGCACTTCGTCAAGCAAATCGACAAGCGTTACGGCGTTTCCCGTACGCTTTGACATTCTTACGGGTTCGCCGTCCTTCATAAGGTTTACAAGCTGCATTAAAACAACGTCGAGCCTTGACGAATCAATGCCTATGGCTTCAAGTGCGCCCTTGAGTCTTGCCACGTGGCCGTGGTGGTCGGCACCCCAGACGTCTATCGCTTTGTCAAAACCGCGGTCAACAAGCTTGTTGCGGTGATAGGCTATGTCGGCGGCAAAGTATGTGGGATTGCCGTTTTGACGAATGAGCACGTCGTCCTTTAATTCAAGGCGGTCTATCTGCTCTTGGGTTTTGCCCGCCTTTTTAAGCAGCTTTGTCTGCATTTCGATGTTTTTATACCAGAGAGCACCGTCTTTTCCATATGTCATACCGTTGTCGGTGAGGATTTTTATCACGTCGTCGACAGCACCGTTATGAAGCACGCTCTCGTGGAACCATGTGTCGTATTTAATGCGGTATTTGGCGAGATTGTCCTTCATATTCTGTATGTTTTTAGGCAAAGCGAAGTCTACGAGTGCTTTTCTCCTCTGCTCCTCGCTCTTTTCCATATAGCTGTCGCCGTACTGCTTTGCAAATTCCTCGGCACGCTCCTTTATGTCCGCACCGTGATAGCTGTCCTCCGGAAGAGAGGGCGCTTTATCGCCCGAAAACAGCTGTTGATAACGAATATCCAAGGAAAGTGCAAATTTATCTATCTGATTGCCTGCATCGTTGATATAGAATTCACGCGAGACGTCGTATCCTGCCATTGACAGTACCGAGGCGAGACAGTCGCCGAGAGCACCGCCGCGCGCGTTGCCCATATGCATGGGACCCGTGGGATTTGCCGAGACGAATTCGACGTTCACTTTTTTATTCTTGCCGAAGTCGCTGCTGCCGTATTTTTCGCCGCACTCCTTGATGTCGAGCAGTATATCGGCGTAATATTTGTCGCCGAGCGTGAAGTTTATAAATCCGGGACCCGCAACGCTGCAGGACTCGAAATATGAGTCGCCGAGGTCTATGTATTTCGAAACGGCGTCGGCGATTTTTTTAGGAGCGGTGCGAAATGCTCTCGCGCAGGCAAACGCCGCGTTTACCGAGTAGTCGCCGTTGGCTCTGTCGGCCGGGACCTCTACCTTGAAGCCCGGTATAGGCTCGGCGGGTAAAACTCCGTCGGCAATCGCTTTTCCGAGAGCCTCGGTTACGAGAGAGTGGAGCCGGTTTTCGGTATCTTTAACTATTTTAGACATCTTCTATTTTCCCTTCAGAAACAGTTATTTTCATTGAGTTGAGAGCCCTTGAATCGGGGGCAAATTCTATTGTGTACTCGGTTTCGAGCGTGCCGCCGTTTTCCGTCATATCCGTGAAAACACGGTTCGTAAAAAGTCCGAGCGAAAATTCGCCGTAGGGCGTTGAATATACGCTTGTGCGGCGCTCGCCGTTTTTAAGCTTCAGCTCCGTGCTGTATCCGCCCTCTCGCGCTACGCTGACGCTGTCGCCGCCCTCAACGGTAACAAGGGTCTTGCAGCCCTTCAGCTCTCCGTCGTATTCGGTGTAGGCGAGAGTGTATCGTCCGTCGCCGTATTCGAGCGTGCCGTTTACGCTGACGGTGTATTTTTCGTCGCGGCCGCCGAGCGTCTGGGTGTTTTCCACCTCTATCAGAACATCTTTTTTCATATTATCACTTATCTTCTTTTATCTCCGCGGCAAGCTTAAAGAGCTTATCCAAAAGCTTCGGGTAGGGGACGCCGCTTTGCTCCATAAGCTTCGGATACATACTGATTGAGGTAAAGCCGGGAATTGTATTTATCTCGTTGAACATCACCCTGCCGTCGGATTTTCTCACAAAGAAATCGACTCTTGACAGCCCCGTACAGCCGAGAGTTTTAAATGCCCTTACGGCTTCCTTGCGAACCTCGTTTTGCTTATCCTCGGGAAGCTCTGCGGGAATGAGCAAGCGGCTGTCGCTCACATATTTCGCGGTGTAGTCGTAGAATTCGTTGCAGGAGATTATCTGGCCTATGCAGGACGCCATCGGCTTGTAATTTCCTATTACGGCACACTCGACCTCAAAGCCGTCCACAAATTCTTCGAGAACCGCTTTTCTGTCACACGAGAACGCCTTTTCGAGAGCCTCTCGCAGCTCGCTTTCGTCGTGAGCCTTTGTGATGCCTACGGAGGAGCCTGCGTTGGCCGGTTTTACGAATATCGGATAGCCGAGTGTTGCTTCGGCTTTTTTTATGAATTCGGTGCAGTTTTCGCGGTATTCGTTTACGTCGGTCGCGAGCCATTTTGCCTGAGCTATTCCGGCTTGGTCGGCAAGCGTGTTTGTGACCGCCTTATCCATGCACACAGACGACGCAAGAACGCCGCAGCCGACATACGGTATACCGGACAGCTCCAAAAGCCCTTGTATTGTGCCGTCCTCGCCGTTTTTGCCGTGCATTACGGGAAAGCAGACGTCAATATGTATCTTTTCGGGACCGGACTCCCTGAAAACCGTTATGCCGTGGTCTTTTCTGTCGGGCGAGAGCAAAGCCTTTGTGCATTTGCCGCTTTTTATCCATTTATCCTCCGGCAAAAGAGAAACGTCGCCCTCAAAGAGAAACCATTCGCCCTCCTTGGTTATACCGAGCGGGCAAACCTCGTATTTATCGCGCGGAATGTTGCTTACAACGTATGAAGCCGACACGCACGAAACGTCGTGCTCGCTTGATACTCCGCCGAAAAGAACGAGAACCTTCTTCATAATTTATCACCCCGTGAAAATTTCAGAAAATAAATTGAGCTGAGATATAATTATACATATACTAATAAATGATAACATATTACGGCGGCATAATCAATCTTTGTTTAAATTTAATTTCCAAGGCCGCAAAAAGTCCTTGACAAAGCGCAAAAGAAGTCATATAATACCGTTACAACAAAGTAGAGCAGTTCGTTCTCACCCGTGATTTTAAGATGAAACGGGTCAATACATCGGGGTTATCCCTTATTAAGTGTGTTGAGTGCGAGCGGTTATCTGTTCGCACTTTTGTTATTTTATTTTAAGAACGGAGTGATTACCTATCGGTACCAAAGAAATGCAGATCAATGAAGACATCCGTGACAGGGAAGTACGCGTAGTAACCGACGGCGGAGAGCAGCTCGGCATAATGTCGGCTAAGGAGGCTCTTAGAAAGGCAGAGGAGAGAAACCTCGACCTTGTTAAAATATCCCCCAACGCAAAGCCGCCCGTTTGTAAAATCATGGATTACGGCAAATACCGTTTTGAGCAGTCAAAGCGCGAAAAGGAAAACAGAAAAAACCAGCGCGTTATTGAAATCAAGGAGATTCGTCTTTCGCTCAACATTGATACTCACGACTTTGAGACGAAGGTCAATCACGCTCACAAATTCTTAAAGGCCGGAAATAAGGTCAAGGTTTCCATCCGTTTCAGAGGCCGTGAAATGGCTCATCCGCAGATAGGTGAGGTTTCTATGAAACGCTTTGCCGAAGCTTGCGAAGAGTTTGCAACAGTCGAAAAACCGGCGAAGCTCGAGGGGCGTCAGATGCTGATGTTCCTTGCGCCCAAGGCGTGACCGTAAAAAATATCAGGAGGAATTTTGCAATGCCTAAGATCAAAACACACAGCGGAGCTAAAAAACGCTTCAAATTATCAAAGAACGGCAAGCCGATAAGAGCACATGCCAACAAGTCTCATATCCTTACCAAAAAGAACACAAAGAGAAAGAGAAATCTTCGCAAGACATCCGTTGCCGATACAACTAATGTTAAGCAGATTAAACGTCTCATTCCTTATAAATAATCGGAGCGGTTTATATACCGCCATACTTAAACATTCGGAGGTAACTAACTAATGGCACGTGTTAAAGGTGCGATGATGACTCGCAAAAGAAGAAATAAAACATTAAAGCTTGCTAAGGGCTACTACGGCTCAAAGAGCAGACTTTTCAAGACCGCAAAGGAAGCGGTTATGAAGTCCGGCCAGTATGCTTATATCGGCAGAAAGCAGAAGAAGAGAGATTTCAGACAGCTTTGGATAACAAGAATCTCGGCTGCCTGCAAGATGAACGGTATGAATTATTCAACCTTCATAAACGGCCTTAAAAAAGCCGGTATCGACTTAAACCGCAAGATGCTTTCGGAGATTGCGATTTCGGATCCTGCGGCGTTTACCACGCTTACCGAAAAAGCTAAAGAAGCGCTTAAATAAGTTATTGCCACGCCTGAGAGTTTCCCTCAGGCGTGTTTTTCCTTTTAATTACGGCACTTCGGTTTTGCTTTAAATCACGTGCATTCGGGACTTTTTTTGCACAAGGTTTCAAAGGCGCGCGATCTAAGGAAAAACCGATGCTCGCATCACAGGAGAATTTTATGCGGATAACGAGCAGAAATAACGAAAAAATCAAAGCCTTCGTAAAGCTGCGCGACAGTGCGAGAGCGCGAAATACAGAGGGGCTTTTTGTCCTTGAGGGAGCAAGGCTTTGCTTTGACGCTCTTGAGAGCGGATACAATGTGCAGGAGCTTTTTTATACCGAGACGGCACTTTCGCGTTACGCTGAAAGGGTGACTGCGCTTATAGAAAACAGCGTTGCGGCTTTTGAAGCTGCGGACGAGGTGGCACAAAAGCTTGCGGATACCGTGAATTCACAGGGCGTGTTTTGTACGGTAAAAATGAAAGAGACGGCGGAGATATGCCCGTCTTCACCGAAAAAATACGTTGCGCTTGACGGTATTCAAAATCCCGACAATCTCGGCGCGATATCACGTACCGCAGAGGCACTCGGGGTTGATGCGCTGATAGTCGGCGGGGGCTGCGATATATATAATCCCAAAGCCCTCAGAGCGTCAATGGGCGCACTTTTGAGACTTCCCGTCATAAGCGTACCGTCTGTTTTACCGGTGCTGCAAAAGGCGAGGGAAAACGGCTTACCCGTTTTGTCAACGGTGCCGGATTCCGCGGCAGAAGATATAACGACTGTCGATTTTTCGCACGGAGCGGTAACCGTTATAGGGAACGAGGGAAACGGCGTGTCAAAGGAAGTAAAGGCTTTTTCCGACAGGTTCATAACAATACCGATGGGCGGCAAGGCTGAGTCGCTTAATGCTTCCGCTGCCGCTACGATAACAATGTGGGAAATGATGAAATGAACAATGAGAGTGTTTACTGGCTCTGGCTCGCAAAAACTCTCGGAGCGGGGGCCAAAACTGCGGATATTATAAATTACTTCGGAAGCGCGCGAATGCTCTATGAAAAGGGCAGTCGCGAATGGCGGCTTTCGGGTATACTTACGGCGTCACAGATAAACAAGCTGTCGCTTTTCAGCCCGTCGCAGTTCGCCGAGACGCTTCGTGTTTGCGTCGATAACGGTTGGCGCATAATAACGCCCGACAGCGAATATTATCCGAAAAGACTCAGAGAAATCGCAGACCCTCCGTCGGTGCTCTTTGTTTGGGGCGATGAAACGATTTTAAACAGCGAGGTTATGCTTTCGGTAGTCGGCACGAGAAAGGCGTCGAATTACAGCATGCGCGTCACAAGGCTGCTGTCGTCAAAGCTTGCAAGGGCTGGTGCCGTCATAGTTTCCGGCGGTGCGCTCGGCGTTGACAGCGCGGCGCATACCGGCGCTATGGAGGGCGGAAGAACGATAGCCGTTCTGGGCTGCGGGTTCGGAACCGACTATTTGCGCGACAATGCCGCTCTAAGGCGTGAAATATCAAAAAACGGTGCGGTTATAACGGAGTATTTTCCGTTTACTCCTGCGTCGAGAACAACATTCCCGATGAGAAACAGGATAATTTCGGGGATGAGCCTCGGCACGATAGTGGTTGAGGCCGGCGAGAGGAGCGGCTCGCTTATTACGGCAAGACTTGCTCTCTCGGAGGGCAGAGACGTGTTTGCCGTACCGGGCGAAGTCATAACCTCTGCGTTCACCGGAACCAACCGTCTGATACACGACGGAGCAAAGCCCGTATTTACGGCACTTGACGTTTTGGAAGAATATTATTATACTTACCCGGATAAGATTGATTTAAGCGGAGCGGATAAGCCGCTCGGCGAGGCTCTTAAAAATATGCCGATTGGAAAAGTCTCCGTTCCGGAAGCCGTTCATCGTGCCGTAAGGCAAAAATCAAAGCCGGCACAGAAAAAAGCGGCGGAGAATAAGACTCCGCAGAAGAGCGCGCCGAGGGAGCTGCCCGACTCGCTTACGGAAAACGCGAAAAAGCTGTATTCGGTCTTAAGAACCGAGCCGCGGCATATTGATGATTTGAGCGAGGAAGCGAAGCTCTCCTCCGCCGATACACTTGCCGCTCTTACAGAACTCGAGCTGTATTCGCTCGTCGCCCTCTCTGAGGGAAAGCATTATTATAAGGTCTGATACGGCAAAAGCCGTTATTATCGAGAAACAGGAGTTTGTTTATGTCAAAGCTTGTTATAGTGGAGTCGCCGCACAAGGCGACAATGATAAAAAAATATCTCGGAAAAAGTTACGATGTAACCGCGTCCGTCGGACATATAAGGGATTTGCCGGCGGCAAAGCTCTCGGTTGACATCAAAAACGACTTTGCACCGAAATACGCAATAGTCAAGGGCAAGGAGAAGCTTGTCAAGGAATTAAAGGAAAAAGCCGCAAATGCAGATGAGGTTCTGCTCGCAACCGACCCTGACCGAGAGGGAGAGGCTATTTCCTGGCATCTTGCCACGGTTCTCGGGCTGCCGCTTGACGAAAAGAACAGAGTTAAATTTAACGAGATAAACGAAAACGCGGTCAAAAAGGGCATAGCAAGCCCCGAAAAAATCGATATGGACCTTGTTGACGCTCAGCAGGCGAGAAGAATTCTCGACAGACTCGTCGGCTATAAGCTCAGCCCGTTCGTATCGCAAAAGATACACAGAGGACTTTCGGCAGGCAGAGTTCAGTCCGTTGCCGTAAGGCTCGTCGTTGACCGCGAAGAGGAAATTCGCAAATTCGTTCCCGAAGAATATTGGTCACTTGACGCAAAATTCACCGCGCCGTCCTCAAAAAAGGCGTTTAAGGCAGCGTTTACGGGCGACGAAACCGGCAAGATAAAGCTCAAAACAAAAGAGGAGACCGACGCGATTTTGGCAAGACTTCAGGATGCGGAATACTCCGTGTCGTCGGTCAAAAAAGGAACGCGCAGACGTTCTCCGGCGCCGCCGTTTACAACCTCAACCATGCAGCAGGACGCCTCCAGAAAACTCGGATTTCAGGCTAAGCGCACTATGAAAATAGCGCAGGAGCTTTATGAAGGTATGGAGGTAGAGGGCTTCGGCGCAACAGGTCTTATAACATATATGAGAACCGACTCGCTTCGTATATCGGAAGAGGCAAGGCAGGAGGGCAACGCCTTTATCGAGGCGAATTACGGCAAGCAGTATTTGCCCGAAAAACCGCGCTATTTTAAGACTAAGGCGAGCGCACAGGACGGCCACGAGGCAATTCGCCCCACCGTTCCGGCAATCACACCCGAAATTGCCAAAAAGAGCCTTACTCCGGAGCAGTTCAAGCTTTACAGCCTTATTTGGAAGCGCTTTATGGCAAGTCTTATGTCAAATTGCATACAGGATACGGTAAAGATAGAAATAAAGGCAGTCGGCGAGAGTGACAAAAATACCGACAGATATTGCACGTTTAATGCGAGCGGTTATACGGTTCGTTTTGACGGTTATACACGCCTTTACGAAGCCGCAACAGATGAGGACGAGGACGAGGGCAAGCTCCCCGAAATCAAGGCGGGCGATGCATTAAAGCTCAAGGAAATGCTCGGAAATCAGCACTTTACACAGCCGCCTGCGCGCTATACCGAGGGCTCGCTCATTAAGATGCTTGAGGAAACGGGCGTCGGCAGACCGAGTACGTACGCCTCAATAGTGTCAACCATTACCTCGCGCGAATATGTTGTCCGCGAGCAGAAGCAGCTTAAGCCCACGGAGCTCGGAGAAGCGGTCGTCAAGCTCTTAAAGGAGCATTTCCCGAATATAGTTAACGTAAAATTTACGGCCTCCATGGAGAGCGATCTCGATAAGGTAGAGCATCACGAAATAGATTATATAGCAATGCTTCATACGTTTTATGACGGCTTTGACAAAACGCTTGAAAAGGCAAAAGCCGATATGGAGGGCGTTAAGATAAAGCTTAAGGAGGACGAGACGAATATCCCGTGCGAAAAGTGCGGAAGAATGATGGTTATAAAAACCGGCAGATTCGGTAAATTCCTCGCGTGCCCGGGTTATCCGGAGTGCAAAAACACAAAGCCGTACGTAATAGAGACAACCGCCACCTGCCCGGTGTGCGGAGGCAAGGTGATTCAGAAAAAGAGCAAAAAAGGATATACGTTCTTCGGCTGCGAAAATTATCCCGAATGCAACTTTATGACGTGGGATAAGCCGACGGACGAAAAATGTCCCAAGTGCGGCAAGTCGCTCTTCAAGAAAAAAGGCGGAATCTTAGCTTGCCTTGACGAAAACTGCGGCTTTGAGAAAAAAGCGGAGCGCAAAAAGAAAAGCACAAAGACTCAAGAGGAAGACTGATGAAAGCAGCGGTAATCGGTGCGGGTCTCGCCGGATGTGAGGCGGCAAAGCAGCTGTCGAGGGCGGGAATACCCACATATCTCTATGAAATGAAGCCGAAGAAATTTTCTCCGGCGCATAAAAACGAAAATTTTGCGGAGCTTGTATGCTCCAATTCACTGAAGGCGGAGCGGATCAATTCCGCGGCAGGGCTTTTAAAGGCGGAGATGGAGATGCTTTTTTCCGTGTGCGTCGAGGCTGCCAAAAGGACAAGAGTTCCGGCAGGAGGCGCACTTTCGGTCGACAGAGACAGATTTTCGGCTCTTATAACGGAAAATATAAAAAGCGATAAGAACATAACGGTCATAAACGAGGAGGTTTCCGTCTTACCCGATGCCGATGTTGTTATAGTGGCGGCAGGGCCGCTCGCGAGCGACGCGCTGACAGGTACAATACACGCTCTCTGCGGCGACGGATTATCATTCTACGATGCGGCGGCACCGATAGTTTCGGCGGACAGCGTCGATATGGAATATGCCTTTACACAGTCGAGATACGACCGCGGCGGCAGCGACGATTACATTAACTGCCCCATGAATAAAGAGCAGTATGAAGCGTTTTACGAAGCAATTATAAATGCCGAGAGTGCCGAAACGCACTCCTTTGACAAGCGGCACGATGTGTATGAGGGCTGTATGCCTATTGAGGTTTTGGCGTCGCGCGGAAAAGACACCATGCGCTTCGGACCGTTAAAGCCCGTAGGGCTTCGCGACCCGAGAACTGGACACAGACCGTGGGCAAATCTTCAGCTTCGCCGTGAAAACAGCGGCGGTACGATGTATAATCTTGTCGGATTTCAAACAAATCTCAAATTCGGCGAGCAAAAAAGAGTGTTTTCCATGTTTCCGGCACTTCACGATGCGGAATTTCTCCGCTACGGAGTTATGCACAGAAACACGTTTATAAATTCACCGCGGCTTTTAAACGCCTCATATTCTCTGCGCTCGGACAAAAGAATATTTTTTGCCGGTCAGATAACCGGAGTAGAGGGCTATATGGAATCGGCCTCCTCCGGAATTATGGCGGGGCTGAACGCCGCAAGGTACCTTTTGGGAAAAGAGCCGCTTGTGCTTCCGAATACCACCGTCACAGGTGCTCTCGCGAGATATATAAGCGATGAAACCGTGACGAATTTTCAGCCTATGGGGGCCAATTTCGGTATGCTTCCGCCGCTCCCCGAAAAGATAAGGGACAAGAGCGAGCGTTATACGGCAATCGCCGAAAGAGGCATGAGAGATCTCGAGGAATATCTTAAAAGTCTCGGGCTGTGAGAGTGAAAGGACTTTAAAATGGATAACGGACTTAACGAATTACAGGAAAAAATACAATATAGATTTAAAAATATATCGCTTTTGGAAAGAGCGGTCACACATTCGTCGTATGCAAACGAAAAGCATCTTACTACGGGCGACAATGAGCGACTTGAGTTTCTGGGCGACTCGGTTCTCGGCTTTATAACGGCGGAATATCTTTTTTCGCACCACAGAAATTTTCCCGAGGGCGAGCTGACGCGCCTGCGTTCATACGCCGTGTGCGAAAAATCGCTTTTTGAGTATGCCAAGGAAATAGACCTCGGCGACAGGCTCTTGCTCGGTAAGGGTGAGGAGATGACGGGCGGCAGAACAAGACCGTCGGTTGTATCGGACGCATTTGAGGCTGTAATTGCCGCAATTTATATAGACGGCGGCATAGGCGAGGCAAAAAAATTCGTTTTGCGCTTCGTCGAGCCGTATGTTGAGGCAAAGCCGTCCTTTAAGGATTACAAGACCATACTTCAGGAGGTCGTTCAAAAAAATCAAGGCGAGAGCTTAAAGTATGTTCTTGTCAGCGAGAGCGGCCCCGACCACGATAAGCACTTTAAGGTTGAGGTGCATTTAAACAGCAATGTTATAGGAGCGGGCGTCGGCAGCAGCAAGAAAAAGGCTGAGCAGGCGGCGGCAAAAGAAGCGTTGGAGCTGATGGGAATTTGAAACACGTAAACGTGGCGCTTTTTGTGCCTCATGCGGGCTGCCCTCATCAGTGCAGCTTCTGCAATCAAAAGACAATATCGGGCAGTATAAAGCCGCTGACACCGGAGGATGTGACAGCGGCTTGTGATATTGCCAAAAACGGCGGTGTAACAAGGGAATCCTCGGAAATAGCGTTTTTCGGCGGCTCGTTTACCGCGGTTGACAGAGATTATATGGTGTCTCTTTTAGAGGCGGCAAAGCCGTATATCGACGGAGGATATTTCGGCGGAATAAGAATTTCCACGCGTCCCGACGCAATTGACGACGAAAGACTTGAGATATTAAAGAAATATCACGTGACGTCAATCGAGCTCGGCGCGCAGAGTATGGACGATAGCGTGCTTAAAATAAACCGACGCGGCCACACGGCAAAGGACGTCGAAAACGCCTCGCGCCTTATAAAAAGCTACGGCTTTTCGCTCGGACTTCAGATGATGACAGGGCTTATGGGCGACACCGACGAGAAATGTATTAAAACCGCCGAAAGGCTGATAGCCCTCTCGCCCGACACGGTCAGAATCTACCCGACGATAGTTCTTGAAAACACACCTTTGGCGGATTATCTTCGCGACGGCAGCTACAGAGCCGAAACCCTGAATGAGGCTGTGAGTCTCTGCGCAAGGCTGCTTTTAATGTTCCGAGAAAACAACATAAAGGTAATCCGTCTCGGTCTGCACAGCGGCGGAAATGTAGATGAGGGTTACCTTGCCGGCGCATACCATCCGGCATTCCGCGAGCTTTGCGAGGGAAAGATTTACCTTGAAAAAATGCTCTCCGAGCTGTCAAAGCTGCCTAAGGATATGCCGTATGTTATAGAAGTCCCCGAAAAATCGATCGGGAAAGCAAAGGGACAGAACAAAAGAAATGAAAAAGCATTGCTAAACAACGGATTTCAGTGTAAAATAAAGGGTAACGAATTTTTAAACGATTACGATATAAAGATAACAGAAGATATTTAAAGGAATTTAAAGAATGATTTTAAAAGCGCTGGAAATGCAGGGGTTTAAATCCTTCCCCGATAAAACGGTACTTGAATTTAATAAGGGCATTACAGCCGTAGTAGGACCCAACGGAAGCGGAAAGAGCAACATCTCCGACGCCGTGCGCTGGGTTCTCGGCGAGCAGTCCACAAAAACGCTTCGCGGCTCAAAAATGGAGGACGTTATTTTTTCGGGAACGGACGTCCGCAAGGCAAAGGGCTTTGCGGAGGTAACGCTGCGCCTTGACAACACCGACCGTTCGCTTAATAAAGACAGCGACGAGGTGTCGGTCACAAGGCGTTATTACCGTTCGGGCGACAGCGAATATCTCGTGAACGGCGAATCCGCGCGTCTTCGCGACGTAAACGAGCTGTTTATGGATACGGGCCTCGGCAGGGACGGTTACTCCATTGTCGGTCAGGGCAAAATCGCCGATATGGTATCGCCCAAGGCGAGCGAGCGCCGCGATATGCTTGAGGAAGCGGCGGGAATTTCGCATTTTCGTTACAGACGCGGTGACGCGATTAAAAGACTCGCGCAGGCGGAGGAAAATCTCGTAAGGCTTCGCGACATACTCTCGGAGCTTGAGAGCAGAGTAGGTCCTTTAAAGGCGCAGAGCGAAAAGGCACAGAAATTCATAGTGCTTGCCGGTGAGCGAAAAAATCTCGAAATAGGTATTTGGCTCAACACGATAGACAAGACCGGCGAAAAAATGCGCGATCAGGAGCATAAAATAGAAATTGCCGAGGCGTCGCACAAGGAGGCTCAGGATGAGCTTTCAAAAATCGGCGAGATGATTGACAAGGCGGCGGACGGCACAAGAGACATAAACATTAAATTGGAGGAAATCAGAAATTCGGCTTCGGGCTTTGAGGAAAAGCTTTCGGATATAGATTCGCAGATAAAGGTTGCCGAAAACTCGATTTTACATAACAACGAGACAATAGAGCGTATAAACCGTGACAAGGCTGCGGAGAACGAGACGGAGCAAAATATTGACGCCGCCGTTTCCGCTGCACGGGAATGCATACAAAAGGCAGAGGAGCAAATAGCCGACGCAACAAGGCAGATGGACGAGCTCTCAAAGCAGGAGGAGACTTATCGCCTGAGCAGCTCCGAGTTTTCCGATAGGGCGGCAGCTCTTTCGGGTGAAATATCGGCACTTTCCGTAAGGCTTGCGGATTGCCGAGTTACGGCGGAAACCGCAAATTCCTCCATAGAGGAGATAAGGTCGAGAATTTCCGCGATAGACGAGTCCATGGGAACGCGCAAGGACGATTACGACGCGCTTTTAAAACGCAAAGCCGACGCGGAAGCATCACTCAAGGAAATACAGGACGAGATAGTTTCCGTCAAAAACGCGATAGACGGCTATACTCTGCGATTTGAAAACCGCGGCAAAAAGGCAGACAGCGTAAAGCTTGCCATAGACGAAAAACAGCGCGAGCTTCACAAGGGGCAGGACAGGGTCCGCCTTCTTGAGGATCTCGAAAAAAATATGGAGGGCTACTTCGGCGCGGTAAAAGCCGTTATGAAGGAGTCGGGCAGAGGTGCGCTCAGGGGCATATACGGTCCCGTATCTCAGCTCATAACGGTTAAGGATAAATATTCGGCTGCTATCGAGACGGCTCTCGGAGCGGCTGTGCAGAACATTGTTGTAGATAATGAAACCGACGCAAAGCGCGCCATGGGCTTCTTAAAGGAGCACCGCGCAGGCAGAGCCACATTTTTGCCGATAACCGCAATTAAGGGCAGAGTTCTCTCAGAGCAGGGGCTCGACGATCAATACGGCTTTGTAAGCATTGCCTCCGACCTTGTGTCGTATGACAATAAATATTCGGAAATAATCCGCTGGCTCTTGGGTCGCACGGCAGTTGCCGAGGACATAGATTCCGCCATAGCGATTGCAAAAAAGTATTCGTATCGCTTCCGCATAGTCACGCTTGACGGTCAGGTTATAAATGCCGGCGGCTCCATGACGGGCGGCTCTCGCGTTCAAAATGCAGGCATACTCAGCCGAGGCAATGAGATTGAAAGACTTAAAGGCTCTCTTGCTTCAATGCAAAAAGAGCTTGACGGGATGCTCTCGGATTACAAGCTTTTGTCGGAGGACGCCTCTGCCGCAAAGGCGGAGCTTGAGGGCGCCGAGGGCGACCTTTTAAGAGCTAAAGAAGAAAATATCCGCCGCGAGGGCGAATTGAAACTTGCAAGCGACAAGCTCGCGTCCGTTTCCTCGGGCGTTAAAGAGCTTTTGGAGGAAAAGGAGACTCTCGAAAAGAGAATCGAGTCCGTAAGCTCGGGTGCCGAGGCGGCTCGTTCGCAAATCGACGAGCTTAAAGAAACGCTGGAAAACAAGGAAAAAGAGCTTGAGAGTATAACCGGCGACAGCAAGACTCTCCAAAAGAATCGCGAGGAGGTCGCATCAAAAGCGGCTGAAATAAGACTTCGCATAGTTTCGCTTCAAAAGGATGTTGAGGCGAACACGGACGAGATTACAAGGCTTAAAAATCGTAAGACCGGTCACCTTGACCGTCTCTCGGAGCTTGACGGAGAAATACGCGAAATCGAAGAGAAAAACGATGAGCTCAGAGCCTTGACCGAGCGGCTTTCGGCTGATGAAAAGGCTCTTAAAGCAAATCACGGAGACGCGCAAAATCAGATAAACGAGCTGATTTCACAGCGTGACGAGCTTGAAAAGCAGGCGAATGACTTAAGACTTCACGAGCGCGCAAAATCCGAGGAGCGCGAACGTCTCAGCGGCGACATAGCGCGTCTTGAAGAGCGCAAAATAGCAATGCGCAACGAATATGACAATCTGACGAGCAAGCTTTACGACGAGTATCAGCTCACCCGTCGCGAGGCTGCGGCTCTCGAAATAGAAATTGACGATTACTCCCTTGCGGCAAAGCGTCTCGCAGAGCTTAAATCGCAAATCCGCGCTCTCGGCTCCGTAAACGTCTCCGCAATAGAGGAATACAAAGAGGTATCCGAGCGTTACGAATTCTTATCGGGGCAGATAAATGATGTCGAAACCTCGCGCGCGGAGCTTAATAAGATGATAGATGATTTGACCGGTAAAATGGCAGAGCAGTTTCGCGAGCAGTTCAATCGTATCAACTCATGCTTCGGGCAGACCTTTATTGAGCTGTTCGGCGGAGGTAAGGCAGAGCTTCGACTCGAGGACGAGCGCGACGTGCTTGGCAGCGACATTGAAATCAAGGTTCAGCCGCCCGGCAAAAACGTTCAGAACATCAACTTGCTCTCCGGCGGTGAAAAGGGACTTTCCGCCATTGCGCTTCTTTTTGCGATACTCAAGGTAACCCCCGCGCCGTTCTGTATTTTCGACGAGGTTGAAGCGGCACTTGACGACGTCAACGTTTCGCGTTACGCTCAGTATGTTCGCCGTATGACTAAAAACACCCAGTTCATCTTAATTACCCATCGTCGCGGCACCATGGAAGAAGCCGATGTACTGTACGGTGTGACTATGCAGGAAAAGGGTGTATCCAAATTACTTGAGTTAAAGACAGCCGAAATGGCGAAGAAACTCGGTTTAGCGTAAATCTTCGGCGCCATACGAATTTTCCTCACCCAAACTCGCGTATATACATACGCGTCGGGGCTCGGAAAACCCGTCTTGCACCAAATCTTTACACTAAACATCATTGATATATAATTTAAACAGAACACAGCGTAAATCTTGCGCACAATGCGGCTTTTTGTTCACCTGAACTTGCGTACCGTAGTACGCGTCGGGGCTTACGAAAACCCGTCTTGCACCAAATCTTTACGCTAAACGGGTTTGATATATACTTCAAATAAAATGCAGCGTAAATCTTGCGCACCATGCGGCTTTTGTCCACCCGAACTCGCGTATAGACAAAAATCAACTACACGCCGCTCGGAGCTTTATTTGCGGCGAAAAACGCGGCGATACTGTGGCTGTGCTTAAAATATTCGCATAATCTATTTGATTGAAATCAAAAATTTCTTATCCGAAAGGAATAAACAAATGGGAATTTTCAGCAAAATAAATTTCGGACTTACAAAGACCCGAAATAAAATGGCGGGAGCGATTGATGATTTGCTCGACAGCGTCGGCGAGATAAACGACGACCTTTACACCGAGCTTGAAGAGCTGCTCGTTATGCACGATGTCGGAGTGCAGACCTCGCTTGAGATAATCGAGGAGCTTCGCAAGCGCGTGCCTGAGAAAAAAATCAAAAATCCGACAATGGTTAAGGATGAAATCAAGGAGATTGTCGCCGAAAAGCTATACGGCGGCGAGGATATGGGGCTTATAACCATACCGTCCATCATATTTGTAATAGGCGTCAACGGCGTAGGTAAAACCACGACCATAGGCAAATTGGCGGCGATGTACAAGTCCGAGGGCAAAAAGGTCATTTTAGGAGCGGCCGACACATTCCGTGCCGCGGCAATCGACCAGCTTCAGATTTGGGCGGACAGAGCCGGTGTTGATATAGTAAAGCACTCCGAGGGAGCAGACCCTGCGGCTGTTGTTTTTGACACGATAAATGCCGCAAAGGCAAGAAACTGCGACATTGTCATAATTGACACCGCGGGAAGACTTCACAATAAAAAGAACCTTATGGATGAGCTCGCCAAAATGTACCGCATTATAGACCGCGAGCTTCCGTATTCGGACCGCGAGGTGCTGTTGGTGCTTGACGCCACAACGGGACAGAACGCCGTAAATCAGGCGCGTGAATTTATGAACGCCGCCGAAATCACCGGCATAGTTTTAACAAAGCTTGACGGTACGGCTCGAGGCGGAGTTGTTCTCACTATTAAAAACGAGCTTGGGATTCCCGTTAAATTTATAGGCGTGGGCGAGCAGATTGATGATTTGCAGCCGTTTAACCCCAGGGCTTTTGCCGATGGTCTGTTTGAAAAAATAGATTACAACGAGGAGGACGAAAAAGATGGAATTTCGCAAGAAGATGTGGCGCCTGACGGGCAAATTATTCAAGCTGCTGGATCACAACAGATCGGACATACTGATAAGGATGAACAAAGCGGCAAAGACGAAGATAAAAAAGAAGAGGACAAAGTCAAAGCTGACGCCGACGCAGCAGATGAAAGCGGAGTTCATGGACTGGAACAGAGTGAGAAAGATATAGAAGACGCTCCGTCCGACGCAGAGGAGCCCAAAAAGAAAAAGGAGAAAAAGCGCTTTGGATTTTTTAATCGCCACTCATAATATGAAAAAACGCGCCGAGCTTCAGAGAATACTCTCGCCGCTCGGAGTTAACGTACTGACCGCCGATGAAGTGGGTATAGTTCTTACCGATGTTGAAGAGACGGGAACAACGTTTGAGGAGAACGCATTTTTAAAGGCGGATTCGGGCTGCCGTGAGAGCGGTATGCCGTGTATAGCCGACGATTCGGGACTGTCCGTGGACGCGCTCGGCGGCGAACCGGGCGTATATTCGGCAAGATATGCCGGAGAGCACGGCAATGACGATAAAAACAACCGAAAGCTTCTTGAAAAGCTTCGGGACGTTCCGCCCGAAAAGCGTACTGCATCGTTCGTTTCGGCGGTGTGCTGTGTTTTTCCGGACGGCAGGCATTTTACCGTCCGCGGCGAATGTCACGGAGTAATAGGCTATGAAAAGCGCGGCGACGGCGGTTTCGGGTATGACCCTCTTTTCTATGTGGGCGACCGCTCGTTTGCGGAATTTTCACCCGAAGAAAAGGACGCCGTGAGCCACCGAGGAAATGCTCTGCGCAAGCTCGCAAAGGAGCTTCCCGAATATTTAAAATAACCGAAAGGCATTGATATACAATATGACAAGTAAAGAAAGAGCCGAAAAAAGAGCTCAGGCAAACAATATGGAGCCGTTATTCCAGCTCGGTAAGGGCGGTATGTCCGACGCGCTGATAAAGCAGGTTGACGACGCGCTGACCGCAAGAGAGCTTATAAAGGTCAAGGTGCTTCGCGACACTTCTCCGCTTACTCCGCGCGAGGCGGCGGACAGGATAGCCGAGGCAACGGGCAGCGAGGTTGTGGCGGTTATCGGCGGAAGTATGATATTTTACCGTTACAGCAAAAAGCTTCACGAAAATAAAAAGAAGAAGAAATGAAAATCGGAATTTTCGGCGGTACATTCAATCCGCCGCACAAGGGGCATTTGAGATTAATCGAGACCTTTGCCGCTAAATTGGAGCTTGACAAGGTGCTCGTAATTCCCGATAAGCGGCCGGTTCACAAGATTTGTGAGGACCTGGCACTGGACTCCGACAGGGCAGAGCTTTGCCGCCGAACGTTTACGGGCAAAAATTACGAGGTCAGCACCATGGAAATCGACCGTGACACCGACAGCTATATGATATTCACGGTGAACGAGATTTTGAGCAAATACAAGGACGCGCAGCTGTTTTTGATAATAGGTTCGGATATGTTTTTGTCGTTTCATAAGTGGTATAAATACCGTGAAATAATGAAAAAGTGTACCCTGTGCGTTATGTCGCGCGAGGACGAAGACACCGTAAAGGCACTGCGCTCATATGCTTTTTCGACCTTGCACATATATATGCCGTCGAATGAGGCGAACGGTATTATAATTTCTCCGAGCAGCCCTCTCGAAATTTCGTCTACCGAAATAAGGCAAAAAATATCCGCGGGCGAGGATGTGTCCGATGTTCTGACGAAAGAGGCGTATGAATTCATAAAGGAAAGAGGTATGTATGGATACGCAAAGAAATAAAGAGTTCTTTTATGAAATCAAAAAGCATCTTACGCCCTCGCGTTTTTACCACTCGCTGAATGTTGCGTATGAGGCGTATCGTCTTGCCGGAATTTACAAAGCCGACAGGGAAAAGGCGTTTACGGCAGGGCTTTTGCATGATATTATGAAGGACACTCCGAAACAGGAGCAGTTGAAAATAATCACCGATGATGGTATAATTCTAACGCCTACGGAGAAAAGCAGCACAAAGACGTGGCATCAGTTATCGGGCGCCGTATACATAAAAAAATATCTCGGCGTAAAAGATGAGGATATAATTTCGGCGGTGCGGTATCACACCACGGGCAGAGAAAATATGACACTTCTCGAAAAGGTGGTCTACATAGCGGACTATATCTCGGCGGACAGAAAATATCCGGGCGTTGAGCGTATGCGTGAAAAAGCATACCGAAGTCTTGACGAGGCAATGCTTGAGGGGCTTCAGTTCACCGTTATCGAAAATGTAAAAAAAGGCTTCCCCATTCATGAGGACAGCGTTAAAGCATATAATTTTATCGCAATTTCTTACGAAAGGAAAAAGTTATGACGACAGAGGAATTACTCAAATTGACAGTCGAAACTCTCGACAGAAAAAAGGGTATGGATATAAAGGCTCTCAAGGTAACGGACCTTACCGTTATTGCCGACTATTTCGTGATAGTCACCGGCACATCGCCGACTCATATAAAGGCTCTCTCGGACGATCTTGAGGACAAGCTCGCCGAAAAGGGCAAAAACGCAAAGAGCGTTGAGGGTAAGGCTACGGGCTGGATACTTCTTGATTACGGCACGGTTATAGTTCACGTATTTACAAAGGAAAGCCGTGAAAACTTCAATCTCGAAAAGCTCTGGGGCGACGCCGAGGAGGTTGACGTTTCCGAGTGGATAAGCGAATAATGCTTTTAGATAAAAATTGACTATACTGCAAAAGGGTGAAATAAATGGAATACGATTTTAAGCATATTGAAAGCAAGTGGCAGGAAAAATGGGAAGAGGAGGGCGTTTTCCACGCCGTTGACAATTCCGATAAGCCTAAATTTTACGGACTTGTCGAATTTCCCTATCCGAGCGGAGCAGGTATGCACGTAGGTCACATCAAGGCGTATTCGGGTCTTGAGGTGGTATCTCGTAAGAGAAGGCTTCAGGGCTACAACGTGCTTTTCCCGATAGGCTTTGACGCATACGGTCTGCCGACGGAAAACTATGCCATTAAAACGGGCATACATCCGCGCAAGGTCACCGATATGAATATAAAGAAGTTTACAAGTCAGTTAAAGCGCGTGGGATTTTCGTTCGATTGGACAAGAGTTATAGACACAACCGAAGAGGGCTACTATAAGTGGACCCAGTGGATATTCCTCAAGATGTTTGAAAACGGTCTTGCGTTCCGCGACAAGACTCTCGTAAACTATTGCCCCTCCTGCAAGGTCGTTTTGTCAAATGAGGATTCTCAGGGCGGCAAGTGCGATATCTGCCACAGCGAAGTCGTACAAAAGTCAAAGGATGTTTGGTATCTTCGCATTACCGAGTATGCCGATAAGCTCCTAGAGGGCCTCAAGCACGTTGACTATCTCCCCAACATCAAGGCTCAGCAGGAGCATTGGATAGGCAAGAGCCGCGGCGCGTTCGTCAATTTCTCTCTTAAAGATATTCCCGAAAAGCTTAGGATATACACAACTAGGCCCGACACTCTCTTCGGCGTTACATTTATGGTAATTGCTCCGGAGCACCCGATAATCGACAAGTATAAGGATAAAATCCGCAATATGGATGCGATAGTCGATTACCGCACAGAATGCAGTAAAAAGACAGAGTTTGAGCGCACTCAGCTCGTCAAGGATAAGACGGGCGTCAAAATTGACGGCCTTACCGCGATAAACCCCGTAAACGGCAGGGAAATACCGGTTTATATTTCCGACTACGTAATGATGGGCTACGGCACGGGCGCAATAATGGCTGTGCCGGCTCACGATGACCGCGACTATGATTTCGCCAAGAAATTCGGTATAGACATTATCGAAGTTATAAAGGGCGGAAATATCGATGAGGCGGCATATACCGGCGACGGCGAAATGGTAAATTCCGGCTTCCTTAACGGTATGGATAATAAAAAGGATTCCATCAAAAAGATGATAGATTATCTCACCGAAAAAGGCATCGGTGAGGGCGGAGTTCAGTATAAGATGAAGGATTGGGCGTTTAACCGTCAGCGCTACTGGGGCGAGCCTATTCCGATCATCCACTGTCCGAAGTGCGGAATGGTTCCCGTTCCGTATGACGAGCTTCCGCTGAAGCTTCCGAATGTTGAAAACTTTGAACCCGGTCAGGACGGCGAGAGCCCTCTTGCAAAGATTGACTCGTTTGTAAACTGCAAGTGCCCCGTCTGCGGCGGCGACGCAAAGCGCGAGACGGACACCATGCCTCAATGGGCAGGCTCCTCGTGGTACTTCTTAAGATATGTTGACCCGCACAACGATAAGACCTTTGCCGACTATGACAAGCTTAAATACTGGATGCCGGTAGACTGGTACAACGGCGGTATGGAGCACGTTACACGCCACTTGATATATTCAAGATTCTGGTATAAATTCCTCTATGACCTCGGCGTAGTGCCGTATGAGGAGCCGTATCAAAAGCGCACCGCTCAGGGTCTTATCTTAGGACCGGACGGAGTTAAAATGAGTAAATCACGCGGCAACGTAATAGACCCCAACGAGGTAGTCGATGTATACGGCGCCGATGTACTGCGCACCTACGTTCTGTTTATGGGCGACTATGAGCAGGCTGCTCCGTGGAGCGAATCGAGCGTTAAGGGCTGCAAGAGATTTATCGACAGAGTATTTAATCTTCAGGAAATCCTGACGGACGGCGACGAGTATTCAAAAGAGCTTATGAGCGCTATGCACAAGACCGTCAAAAAGGTTTCCGAGGACATAGAGCAGATGAAGTATAACACGGCAATAGCCGCTCTTATGACGCTGCTCAACAAAATTTACGAAATCGGTAAAATCAACCGTGCCGAGCTCAAAACGCTTATTATTCTCGTGAACCCGTTTGCACCGCACGTCACCGAGGAGATGTGGGCGAATTGCGGTTACGGCGAAATGCTTGCAAAGGATGCAAAGTGGCCGAGCTTTGACGAGGCTAAATGTGTTGACAGCACCGTTGAAATAGTAGTCCAGATAAACGGTAAGATAAGAGCGAGACTCTCTGTTCCCACCGACATTGAAAGCGATAAGGCAATAGCTCTCGCAAAGAATGACGAAGGCATAGCTGCCGCTCTTGAGGGTAAAAATATCATCAAGGAAATCTATGTAAAGGGCAAGCTTGTCAATATTGTCGCTAAATAATGATATATCGTTTTTCGATTTTTGCGGATAAGCTGTCACAAAAATACAAAAGCGCGCGTTGCGGACTTCTTTGTGTTTATAGGCTCGCTGTTTTCGGCGCTCGGTAAATGACAAATGTTTATATGAAGGACAGTTTAAAAAGAATTACGGCCGTTATACTGCTGGCGGCGGCAACCTTGCTTGTCGCTTTGCAGTGCGGCTCAATAGCAAAAAAAGAGGAAGCGGCAGCACTTTTACGTGCCGACGCTTCCTCTTCGTGCAATAAAATGCCTCCCGACGGCTTCTTTCGTGAAAGCGTGGAGTCGCCGAAGGCTGCCGTTGACGATAAAATCAACGCTTCCGAAAACGCCGGTATAGACGTCAAAAATGAACTTACTGCGCTGTTTACCGACCTTTACGGCCTTGTGGGGGACGTTTTGTCGGGAAACGATGTTGACACGGGCGAGCTTGAAGTCAGATTTAAAAATATATTTGACGGGCTGTTTAAATTGGACGCGGATACCGTAAAAACCGACCCAACCGCCGACGGCGTGCTTAAAAACGACGGCTTTGTGGCGTCTGCCGCCGAGGTGCTGTGGAATTATATGGATTATTACGACACAAACAGGCTGAAAAAACAGTCGGAATCCGCAGGCGTGACGGTGAAAAAAGATATACCTTATATTTCGGACGGCAACAAATATCATCTTCTTGATATTTATTATCCCGAAAATGCCGCAGAAAAGCTGCCGGTGATAATCGACATACACGGCGGCGGACTTATGTATGCGGAAAAAGAGGTTAATCGCGTCTATGCGTCGCGTCTTGCGAAAAGAGGATATATAGTTGTGTGTATAAATTATTCTCTGTGTCCCGACGTAACATACCCGACGCAGGTGAGCGATGTTATGGCGTCGTACCGCTGGGTGGCGGAAAACGGCGAGGCTTACGGCTTTGACCTTGACAGAGTCTTTGTTGCAGGTGATTCTGCCGGCGGTCAGCTTGCATTTTACACCGCGGCGGTAAATACGAGCGACGAATTAAAATCGCTTTACGGCGTTTCGGATACCGGACTCAACATAAAAGCGATAGGGTTGATTTCCGGAATGTTTGATATGAAAAACGGCGTTAACAGCGCGCTTTTATCGTGCTATCTCGGCTACGATTATAAAAATTCGCCGTATTATCCGTATTTGCAGCCCGAGGAGATAATTGATAAATCCGACATTCCGCCGGCATATATTGTGACGAGTGTCAAGGACTTTTTGCACTCTGCTTCGGATGACCTCGATAAGCTTTTGACGGAAAAGGGCAAGGAGCATATGTATCACGATTGGCAGCTTACCGTGAACCGTTCGTCGGGGCATATAACGAGCGTCGCCTATCCCGATCTTCCCGAAAGCGCGGAAACGATTGATGAAATGCTCGCGTTTTTTGAAGCACATTCATAAACAAACGGAACCGCAATGGGCTTTTACCCAAAACAGTTCCTTTTTTCGCCTTAAAAGCTGACAAATTAGCCTAACGTCTCTGCTTTATATTGATTTTTTTTGGATATCATATATAATAGTGTTATACAAAATAAGGACAAAATCGCTTTGCACCGAAGGACGGTAATTCATAAAAGACTCGGCGCAAGTCACATTGTCCGAAAGACACAGAGAATTCGGAGGTGTCCCTTATGGACAACGGCAAAACCCTGCGCCCGTTCGGCATGCGCGACAAAATCGGCTATGCTTTCGGTGACTTCGGCTGTAATATGAGCTTTGCGTTCATAAACAGCTATCTTATGCTGTTCTATGTTACTTGTATGAAGATAAACCCGAAGCATTTTGCGATTCTCATTTTGCTCGGTAAAATTTTCGACGCGATAAACGACCCAATTATAGGCGGCCTTTGCGATGCGACAAAGCCGGGAAAAGACGGTAAATTTAAGCCGTGGATAAAATGGGCAAGCCCCGTACTGCTTCTTTCAAGCATAGCTTTGTTTATCTATGCGCCGAATGCCCCGTACGGAGTGAAAATTGCTATGTGCCTCGGTATATACTGCCTTTGGAGCGTTGCCTACACAAGCGTAAATGTGCCTTACGGCTCTATGCAGAGCTGTATCACAAACGACCCCGACGGTCGTTCCGCGCTGTCAACGTGGCGCAGTATCGGCGCTATGTGTGCTCAGATTCCGATTATGATATTACTGCCCCTTTTGGTTTATGATAAAAACGATAACCCCAGAGGTGAGCTGTTTATCGTTTTTGTAGGCGTTATGGGCGCCATAGGGCTTGTTTCATTCTGGCTGCTCAGACGTATGACAACCGAGCGCTTGGCACCTGCCGTCGCTTCGGAAAAGCAGAAATTCAACTATTTTGCCACTTTGAAGTCATTCTTTAAGAATAAGCCGATGATGGGTGCCACCATAAGCACCGTCGCTTACTTAGCACTTATGATGACCGTAACCACATCAATGCCGTACGTGTTTATGTGCTATTTTAAAAACACGAAGCTTATAACGATTGCCTCCATGCTTGCGGGCTGCCCCATAGCGCTCGGAATAGTCCTTGCAAAGCCGATGCTTAAAAAATTCAGCAAAAAGCAGCTTTGCACATACCCGTTTTTACTGTCGGCTCTTTCGGCAGGGATTGCGGCGTTTGTAAGAATAAAAAATCCCTATGTCTGGATAGCCCTCGTAGCCGTTTCAATGTTCGGCGCGGCGTTTTACCTCACACTTATGTGGGCACTCGTTGCGGATTGCATCGACTATCAGGAGCAAAAAACGGGGCGTCGTGAGGAAAGCTCCATATATGCAACCTATTCTCTTTTCCGTAAAATCGCGCAGGGCGTAGGAGCCGCGGTAGTAAGCTACGCAATAGGCGCAACCGGCTACAATCAGAACCTCGGCGCGCTTGAGCAGGCACCGGGCGTTCCCGAAAAAATATATTTCGTAACCGCATTTCTTCCTTTTATCGGTGCGATCATCAGCTTTTTGAGTATGCTGTTTTTGTATACTCTTGACGATAACGCACAGGAAAACGGCAAAGACGGTAAAGATAAAAAAGAAAAAACACAAGAGTGATTTTATAATTTCCACGGAGGAAAGCTATGCGAGAAGTAATAAATATAAACAAAAATTGGCTTTTTTCAAAAAAAGAGCAGCCTGTGCCTAAAACTCTGCCGGAGGATTGGGAAAGCGTCAACCTGCCGCACACCTGGAACGGCACCGACGGTCAGGACGGCGGAAACGATTATTACAGGGGCAAATGCTGCTATGTAAAGCTGCTTAAAAAAGCCGATTTGGGCGAAAAGCCCGTGCACTACATTCAGTTTGACGGTGTAAACAGCAGTGCCGAGGTCTGGTGGAACGGCGAAAAAATAGGTTCACACGACGGCGGATATTCTGCATTCCGTGTAAGGATTCCGGAAATTTCGGACGAAAACATACTCACGGTTTACGCCGATAACAGCCCGAACGACACGGTGTATCCGCAGGTTGCCGACTTTACGTTTTACGGCGGAATTTACCGCGACGTAACGGTTATCGGAGTCGATGAAAGCCACTTTGACCTTGAGTTTTACGGCTCGTCGGGAATTATGATAACCCCGAAGGTAAGCGGCTTGTCCGCAGCTGTCAATATAACCGCGAGGGTCACAAATCCGCAGGACTGCTCCGTTCGTTTTGTCGTGACGGACGCGGATAAAAAGCCCGTGGGCGAAAAGAGCGTCGATGCGTCCGACGGAAAGACGGTTATAGAAATCGAAAACGCGCATCTGTGGAACGGCACTCAGGACCCGTATCTTTACTCTCTTACAGCGGAGCTTTTGAAGGACGGAGAAAAAACAGACGAAATTTCGGTAAGGTTCGGCTGCCGCAGCTTTTCCATAGACCCGCAAAAGGGATTTATCCTCAACGGTAAGCCTTGCCCTCTGCGCGGTGTTTCGCGACATCAGGACAGACCGGGTATCGGCAACGCGCTCACCGAAAAGGAGCACCGTGAGGATATGGATTTGATATGCGAATTGGGTGCTAATACCATACGGCTTGCACATTATCAGCACAGTAGAGTCTTTTATGACCTATGCGATGAGCGCGGTATGGCGGTTTGGGCCGAGATACCGTACATTTCGCGGCATATGCCGGGCGGCAGAGAAAATACCGTAAGTCAGATGAAGGAGCTGATTTATCAGAATATAAATCATCCGAGCATAATAGTTTGGGGCTTGTCAAATGAAATTACCATGAACGGTGCGTCTGATTCGTCGCTTATCGAAAATCACCGTATGCTCAATGATTTGGTGCATAAAATCGACCCGACGCGCCCCACCACAATAGCGGTGCTCAGTATGTGCGACCCGGGCGAGGAGTATGTTAGAATTCCCGACGTTTTGTCTTACAATCACTATTTCGGTTGGTACGGCGGCAAGACCGATATGTACGGGCCGTGGTTCGATAAGTTCCATAAAAAATATCCCGACCGTGCCGTAGGTATGAGCGAATACGGCTGCGAGGCTCTTAATTGGCATACCTCCGATCCGCAGCAGGGAGACTACACCGAGGAATATCAGGCAAAATATCACGAGGATGTAATTCGTCAGATTGCCGTTCGCCCGTGGCTTTGGTCAACTCACGTCTGGAATATGTTTGACTTTGCCGCAGACGCACGCAGCGAGGGCGGCGAGAACGGAATGAATCACAAGGGCCTTGTTACGTTCGACAGGAAATATAAAAAGGACTCTTTTTATGCATATAAGGCGTGGTTGTCGGATGAACCGTTTGTGCACATCTGCGGTAAACGCTATATTGACCGCCCCGAAAGCGTGACGAGCGTCACGGTTTATACAAACGAGCCGTCCGTTGAGCTTTTTGCAAACGGCAAGAGCCTCGGCGTGCAAAAGCGCGGGGAATTTCCGTTCTTTTACTTCTCGGTGCCGAACGAGGGCGAAACCGTGCTTACGGCAAAGGCAGGCGACTGTACCGACGAGAGCCGCATACGCAAGGTCGATAAGGCGAATCCCGACTATGTATTGCAGGAGGAGGGCGCGGTTATCAACTGGTTTGAAATCGAAACTCCGCCGGGATATATGAGCGTAAACGACACCATAGGCGATATTTTGGCTACCGCAAAGGGCAAATTGCTCGCTTTGAAAATTCTCAAAATGGTTCGTGCCAATATGAAAAAGAACAAGGGCAAGTCCACAGGCGGTATGGCGGATATGGCAAAGGGTATGAAAATCAACAAGAGTATAATAGAAATGGGCAAGGGCTTCAGCGTCAAGCGCGTATGTATGATGGCAGGCGGCTTGTTTACAAAGGAACAAATCCTTGAAATCAACGCAAGCCTTAACAAGATTAAGAAAAAGCAGAAATAAAAAAGCGTCCCGTGCAAAATCACTTTGCACGGGACTTTGTCGGCTTGTCAAACTGCCGATAAAGGAGTCTGCTTTGCGGCGTAAAATTTAAAACAGCATTTTTAATGTGAGAAATTTCAAAAAGCTCTTGCCCTACTACCCGTCGCGTGTTATAATAATTGGGTTCACGGGCCTGTAGCTCAGCTGGGAGAGTGCTACATTCGCATTGTAGAAGTCGAGAGTTCGAATCTCTTCAGGTCCACCAGAAAAGGACAGATTTCTAACGAAATCTGTCCTTTTCAACTAAATCCACCCTTGCGGGTGGGTGAAATATTGCTTCGCAATATGAAATACGCTTTCAGCGTATGAAATCGCTGCGGCGATGGGTGGATTTAATTTCATTTTCTGCGTAGCCGAAAATTTCATCAAAACCGTAGGTTTTGATTTCATCGTGAGCAACGCGAACGATTTCATTAAAAATTCCGAGAGTTCAACTCTATCCACAAAAAACATAAAAACATCTTTTCTGTACCCCACAGACAACAAAGGTATCGGGTTTTTCCCGGTACCTTTTTTCTGTATATTGAAAAGGCATAGCGACTCGAGCTCTTCACCCTTTACAATGGAGCCTTTTCAGGGTTATTTACTTTTAAAGGGAGCCTTTTCAGGGCGTTTTCGTTGTTCACGGTATTGCGGGGAGATTTTTTTGATATACGGATTTGCACAGAAAGGTGCTTAATTGAAAGACCGGCTGTAACAAAATGCTGCAGCCGGTCTTTATGCTTTTTAAAGCTCTTGTTTTCAGTCCGTCTTCTTTTCCGAGTCGGAAGCTTCTGCGGCGTGCGAAGCACAGAGGGCACAGTTGCCGGAGCAGCCGAATTCGCGTTTGCCCTCTTCGGTGTCGCGGTAGTACTGTGTGTGCGTATCGCGGTGCTTTGTGGAATTCCAGAGCTTTTCGGCGCGCGGCGCCCATTCCTTTGCAAAGTCTACGCATTTATCGCAAAGCTCATCGACATCCTCTTTATTTAAAAGGTCCGAGGAATGCGCTCCGCTCTCCTTTACTATTTTGCGTAAAAGCTCGGGATTTTCAAGCATGGGGCAGGGTCTTAAATGGTTGTCGTTAAACGGCTGACCCTTGTAATATGCGGTAAAGAGCGGACTCTTGAGTGCCTCGAGAAGTGTGTGAGTGCGTATATTTGTATCGGAATAGTGTATAAATACGCACGGCTCTATGTCACCTGCGGAATTTATGTGGAAATAGTTCCTGCCTGCCGCTATGCAGCCGCCGACATATTCGCCGTCGTCCTGGAAGTCCATAACGAACATCGGCTTGCCCGTTTTGCCGTTACGCATTTTGCGAAGCCAACGGTACATATATTCCCTCTGGTCGGGAGTCGGGATAAGCTCCTTGTCGGCACCGTGACCCACGGGCATATAGTTGAAATAAAATGCGAATTTCGAGCCGTTTTCTATCATCTTGTCGATGAAATCGTCGCTCGTTACGTATTCGTCGTTTTTGCGCGTGTAGCAGACCGAAATGCCGAAGAGGCATTTGTTCTTTTTAAGAAGCTCCATAGCCTTGAGCGTAGCATTGTAAGCTCCGTCGCCGCGGCGCCAGTCATTTGACTCCTCCGTGCCCTCAATGCTCATGGCAAGGGCGACGTTGCCGACTCTTTTAAGGTCATCGCAGAATTTTTGGTCTACAAGCGTTGCGTTTGTATAGATTAAAAATACGCAATCCTGATTGTTTGCGGCAAGCTCTATTATGTCGTTTTTGCGTATGAGCGGCTCGCCGCCGGTGAGCATATATACATGAGTGCCGAGTGCCTTGCCCTGAGAGACTATGCTCTGCATCTCTTCGTTCGTAAGGCTTTGCTTGTGGCCGTATTCCGCAGCCCAACAGCCCTTGCAGTGGAGGTTGCACGCGCTAGTGGGGTCAAAAAGGATTATGAACGGCACGTTGCAGTGAAGCTTTTCGCGATTTCTACGAACGGTCTTTGTGCCGTAGTATCCTGCGTCAAAGCCGAACGCCATAATCATTTTTTTGATTACATCGCGGTCAATGTCGTTTAAAATGCCGAGGGCGTACTTGGTCCATACATTATTATCATCCCGGACGACTTCCTTCATCTTTTTAAGATTGCCTGCGGGGAATATATTTTTGGTGAGCTTTTCCGCCACCGACAGCATTTTGCAGATGTTTTCCTGCGGATTCTTGTCAATGTATTTCATTACCTTGTCAAGCGTTACTTTAACCGCTGCTCTTTGCAGCTTGTGTGAATCTGACATAATTCGTAAGTCCTCCGTGGAATGCGGTATAGTTAATATTATTTTGCCGCATTTTGTGCCGTAATTATAGCATAAATATATTTTTTTGTAAACCGAACTAAGCTTGTTTCGCCGATTTAATACACTTTATCACGCATTTGTTTATTTTTTAACAATGTCTGCTTGAACATCATAAGCCGTCCGTGTTCAATGTGATTATTAACTTCAAAAAGCTGATTTTGGTTGCCGCCGCGAAAAAAATAAAAATACTGCGGATTTTTGGGATTACGGTAATTAAATTTTTTATAAAGCTGTGGAATTTTCGCCGCTTATATGATACAATAATAAATAATTATAGGCTTTAAAAGCCGTGCCTTGCCGCGAGAAAAACAGCACTCGGGGCGAGGTGCTTTCAAAAAACTATTTCGGAGGCGTTCTCGCAATATGGAAATTACTCCAAAGCTTTCTGTTACCGAAGATAAAATAAGGCTTTTGACCGTAAAAACCGATATGTTCAAAACGGCGTGTCTTACGCTTAATGTATTGGTGCCGATGGGTGAATATGCGGCCGAATATGCCGTGCTGTCATCGTATTTGGTGCATTCGTCAAAAAAATACGATTCGCTTATAAAGCTGAACTCACGCTTGGAGGAGCTTTACGGCGCACTTTTGTCGGGCAGTATTTCAAGACACGGCGAGAATTATCGTATACAGCTTTCGATAACCTGCATAGACGACAGTCTCACCTTTGACGGCAAGAGCGTCACGGGCGCGTCGCTGGAGTTGCTTTTATCGCTTCTTACAAAACCGTCGGCAGACGAAAACGGATTTTCACCGGAGCAGCTGTCAACGGAAATACGTCTTACCGCAGAGGATATTGAGAGTGAAATCAACGATAAACGTTCATATGCGATGACACGTATGCTCGAGACGATGTGTGCCGACGAAATCTACGGACTTACCAAAAATGAAATTCTCGAAAACGTGAAAAAGGTCACTCCGCAATCGCTGCTTGCCGCGTGGAAATTTATGCTGAAAAACGGCATAATTCAGCTGAACGCCATAGGCAATATTTCGGAGGACGATTGTAAAAAGAAATTACGCGAGGCTTTTTCGGACGTCGGCGAGAGAACGCCGTATGAGCCGGAGACCGTTTTTGTCGAAGAGGCGGAGGATTTAACCGAGCTTACCGAGGAGCTTACCATGAATCAGAGCAAGCTTGTTCTCGGCTTCAGAGGCGGTATGACCGATGAAAACGACGACTTTTATTCGCGCCGCATTATGACGGACGTTTTCGGCGGCGGCCCGTATTCGAGACTTTTTATGAATGTACGCGAAAAGCTCAGCCTTTGCTATTATTGCTCGGCAAGGCTTATAAGAGGCAAGGGCATAATCGTTATACAGAGCGGAATCGAAAAAGAAAACAGGCAAAAGGTGCTTGATGAAATAAACAGGCAGCTTGACATTATGAAGAACGGCGAATTTTCGGACGAGGATTTTGAAGCCTCCAAAAAAGCCATATGCGACGCATACCGCAGCTTCAACGATACTCCCGATGCGCTTGACATATATTACGGCACGCAGCTGACGGGCGATATAGTAACGCCGGATGAGGCAATAGAAAATTTCCTTGCTGTTACAAGGGACGACGTCAAGAAAACGGCTTGTGCGCTCTCGCTCGATACCGTTTATATGCTTGCGGGAACGGATAAGGAGGACGGCGCAGATGAATAACGTCACAGAAATCAAAAACGAAAAGCTCGGTGAGAGCTATTACGAAATAAAGCATCAGTCGGGGCTTAAAATTCTTGTGTATCCCAAAAAGAACTATGCGTCGTCATACGCCATGTTCGGTACGCGCTACGGCTCCATAGATACTCAGTTTAAGCTTTCGGGTGAAAAAGAGTTTACCGAAGTACCGGAGGGTATAGCGCATTTTCTTGAGCACAAGCTTTTTGAGAGCGAGGATCTCGACGCATTTCAGCGTTACGCCGCAACGGGTGCAAGCGCAAACGCATATACGAGCTTTGATAAGACCTGTTATCTGTTTTCATGCTCGGGCGACTTTAAGGGCTCTCTCGAAATTTTACTCGACTTTGTAACCCATCCGTATTTTACGCCCGAAACAGTTAAAAAAGAACAGGGCATAATCGGTCAGGAAATTAAAATGTGTCAGGACGAGCCGTCCTGGGAGGTGCTCTTCGGTATGCTCCGCGGAATGTACAAAAAGCATCCCGTGAGAATAGACATTGCCGGAACCGTGGAGTCTATATCTCACATAACGGCGGAGCTTCTCTACAAATGCTACGACACCTTTTACAATCTTTCAAATATGGTGCTCTGCGTCGCGGGCAATGTTGATGTTGACACGGTTTTGTCCGTAGCTGACAAGGTGCTTAAAAAGCAGCCCGAAAAAAAGATTGAGAGAAAATTCCACGAGGAGCCGAAAGAGGTCTGCGAAAACTACGTGGAGGAGTATTTACCCGTAGCCACGCCGGTTTTTGCACTCGGCTACAAGGAGGATGTTAAAACTCCGGAGCGCAGTCTTAAAGACGTTATATGCAGTAATATAATTCTTGAGCTTGTTGCCGGCAAGACGTCAAAGCTTTATTCCGATATGCTCTCCGACGGGCTTATAAACACCGCATTCGGCTTTGAATTTTTTGAGGGCTACGGCTATGCCTGCCAGATATATTCCGGCGAGAGCCGCGACCCCGAAAAGGTCAGAGAGCTGATCTCCGGTAAGATAAACGAGCTTAAAAGGGACGGCGTGGACGAAAAGGATTTCGAGCGCATACGCCGCAAGCTGTATGGCAGAGCGGTGTTCGATTTTAACGATATAGAGTCTATTGCCAACGAGATGGTATCGGCGACCTTTAACGGAGAGACCGTTTTCTCGGGAATGGAGGTGCTTGAAAATCTCACCAAGGAAGATGTTGAAAAGAGACTTTTAAGCTCCGTTGACACCGAAAACTGCGTGCTCTCGGTTATAAAGAGCAATTAAAGGAGAAGTGAAGATATGACTTTTTTGACCGACGGCACGGCGGTAAAATTTACCGGAATAGACCACACGTTCAATGTGTATTCGACCTTTGTAGAGTTCAATATCGGTTCTTCCGTGTTCAGCGTTAAATTCTACGGGCTTATTATAGCGTTCGGCTTTTTGCTCGCGGTGCTTTTCGGCGGCAGAATGGCTTACAAGTGGAAGATGGATTTAAACAAAATGCTTGACGTGCTGCTGTACGGAACGATAGGCGGAATTATAGGCGCAAGGCTTTACTATGTAGCCTTTGAGTGGGATTATTACAGCCAAAATCTTTCGGAAATTCCGAAAATTTGGAACGGCGGGCTTGCAATCTACGGCGGACTTATCGGCGGAATAATCGCCGCAGCCATAACCTGTAAGGTTGATAAAATGGACTTTTTAAAGCTGCTTGACCTTGCCGGAATGAGCTTTTTGATAGGCCAGGGCATCGGCAGATGGGGCAATTATGCAAATCAAGAGGCGTTCGGCACAAATACGACAATGCCGTGGGGCATGACAAGCTCCAAGGTTGTCGATTACATAGTGTCAAATCAGGCTCTGTTCAGGGCAAAGGGCATAGAGATGTCTCCGAATGTTCCCGTTCACCCGACGTTCCTGTATGAATCCGTATGGTGCCTTTTGGGCTTTTTGGTAATATATATCATTTGCCGCAAATTCTACAAATTCAGCGGGCAGCTCATACTTTGCTACGGCGTTATATACGGAGCGGAGAGAGCGGTGGTCGAGGGACTTCGCACGGACAGTCTTTATATAGGCTCGTCAAATCTTCGTGTTTCACAGCTTTTATCAATGATTATAGCTGTCGTTTGCTTCGCAATACTTACGGCAAAGCTTGTTTCGCTGAAAAAACATCCCAAACCGTTTTCACCCGTAGAGGTGCGCGAGGACGCCGAAAAATCGGACGCGTTAAAGGACGGCAAGGAGGATAAAAAGAAAAATAAAATCAGCGCGGAAAAACGCCGCGAGATGATGAGACAAAAGGAGCGCAAAAACGATGGCGACGATAATTGACGGTAAAGCCGTTTCTGCCTTTTTGAAGGACGGTATAAAAAAAGAGTGCCTTGAATTAAAGGAAAAAGGCGTTTCAGTTTGCCTTGCTGTTATAATAGTGGGCGACGATCCCGCCTCAAGGACATACGTAAACAATAAGAAAAAGGCGTGTGAGGCCGTCGGTATAATCTCGCGCGAATATGCTTTGCCGGCAGATACGTCTATGGCGGAGCTGCTCGCACTTATAGACGAGCTTAATAATGACAGAGCGGTAAACGGCATACTTTGTCAGCTGCCGCTGCCGAAGGGACTTTCTGACGAGCTTGTGATAAAGGCAATCTCGCCGAAAAAGGACGTTGACGCTTTTAGCGCGGAAAACGTCGGGCATATTATGATAGGCGACCACACGTTTTTGCCGTGTACGCCTGCCGGAATTATGGAAATGCTGAAATATTACAATATCGATGTCTGCGGCAAGGAATGTGTCGTTGTAGGCAGAAGCAATATTGTGGGTAAGCCGATGGCTATGCTGCTGCTTCAGCAGAACGGCACCGTTACGATTTGCCACTCTAAGACGAAAAATCTCAAAGAGGTTACACGTCGCGCCGACATTCTTGTTGCCGCCGTCGGTAAGCCGTACTTTGTAACCGCCGATATGGTAAAGGACGGTGCGGTGGTTATAGACGTAGGTATGGACAGAAACAGCGAGGGCAAGCTCTGCGGCGACGTGGATTTTGCCGAGGTAAGCAAAAAGGCGTCTTACATAACTCCCGTTCCGGGCGGCGTAGGACCAATGACAATAGCGACACTTCTTAAAAACACCGTTACCGCCGCAAAGCAGCAAAACGGTCTTATATAAATATTATTTGAAAGGGGTTTGTATTTTGAGCGAAAAACCTAAATTCTATATAACTACGGCTATTGCGTACACTTCGCGTAAGCCGCATATCGGCAACAGCTATGAAATAGTTTTGACCGACGCAATAGCAAGATACAAAAGACTTCAGGGCTACGATGTGTTTTTCCTTACTGGAACGGACGAGCACGGGCAGAAGATTGAAGAATATGCAAAAGAGGCCGGTGTGTCTCCTAAGGAGTATGTTGATAAGGTGTCGGGCGAAATACGCGCCATTTGCGATGTACTTAACACCACATATGATAAGTTCATAAGAACTACTGACCCGTACCACGAAAAAATAGTTGCAAAGATTTTCAAAAAGCTCTATGAACAGGGCGATATATACAAGAGCGAGTACGAGGGAATGTACTGCACCCCGTGCGAGAGCTTTTGGACCGAGAGCCAGCTTGTAGACGGCAAGTGCCCCGACTGCGGCAGAGAGGTTAAAAAGGCAAAAGAGGAGGCGTATTTCCTGCGCCTTTCAAAATATCAGAAGCAGCTTGAGGACTACATCGAGAGCCACGACGATTTCATTTATCCCGAAGCTCGTAAAAAAGAGATGCTCAACAACTTTATTAAACCCGGACTTCAGGATTTGTGCGTTTCGAGAACGTCATTTAAATGGGGCATTCCCGTGACGTTTGACCCGAATCACGTCATCTATGTTTGGATAGACGCACTTTCAAACTATATCACGGCGCTCGGCTACGATCCCGACGGCTCAAGCGATATGTATAAAAAGTATTGGCCTGCCGATGTTCATATCATAGGCAAGGATATTGTGAGATTCCACACCATTTACTGGCCGATTATGCTTATGGCTCTCGGCGAGCCTCTTCCGAAGCAGGTATACGGTCACCCGTGGCTGCTTTTCGGCGAGGATAAAATGTCAAAATCCCGCGGAAACGTCATTTATGCCGACGACCTTGTAAAGGATTTCGGCGTTGACGCGGTGCGTTACTATCTACTCTCCGAGATGCCACACGCGCAGGACGGCTCCATAACATACGAATCGCTTATCGAGAGATACAATTCCGACCTTGCCAACACAATAGGCAACCTTGTCAACAGAACCGTTGCCATGCAGAATAAATATTTTGACGGCGTAATTGCCGCTCCCGCCGACAAAGAGCCGCTTGACGACGAAATATCGTCGCTTGCTTTAAAGACTGTGGCGGAGGTTGACAGGTGCTTTGACGAATACAAGATAAGCGACGCTACGGAGAACATTCTCACTCTTGCACGCCGCCTTAATAAGTATATCGACGAGACTACGCCCTGGGCACTCGCAAAGGACGAGAGCAAAAAGGGCAGACTCGGCACGGTGCTTTACAATTTGCTTGAGGGTATACGTTTCCTTGCGGTGCTCTTAACTCCGTTTATGCCCGATACGGCAGAAAAAATATTTGAGCAGATAGGCACAAACGAACGCTCGTATGAGAGCCTCAAAGCCTTCGGCGCGTTAAAGTCGGGTGAAAAAGTGGGAACTCCCACGCCGCTGTTTAACCGTATAGACGGTGAAAAGCTCATAGAGGAGCTGACCGCCAAGCAGAAGGAGCAGCAGAAGGCCGAAAAGAAAATGATAAATTCGCTTGAGGGCGTTGCCGAAATAGGCATTGACGATTTCGCAAAGGTTGAGCTTCGCGTGGCCGAGGTCAAGGCGTGCGAAAAGGTTCCGAAAGCGAAAAAGCTGTTAAAGCTCACGCTCGATGACGGCACGGGCAAGGACAGAACCGTGGCGAGCGGTATCGCAAAATGGTATGCGCCCGAGGACCTTGTAGGCAAAAAGGTGGTTGTTGTCGCAAACTTAAAGCCTGCGGTGCTGTGCGGAGTGGAATCAAACGGTATGATACTTGCCGCGGACTGCTCCGAGGACGATGTTAAAGTTGTGTTCGTTGACAAGAGTATGCCGAACGGCTCAAAAATAAGATAATGTATAAAAATATATTTGATACGCACGCGCACTATGAGGACGAGCAGTTTGACTGCGACCGCGATGAGCTGCTGTCTTCGTTTCCCGAAAACGGTATATCGGGCGTCGTCACCTGCGGTACGGACATAATAACGAGCGAGAAGTCGATAGCTCTTGCGGAAAAATATCCGTTTATCTATGCCGCCGTCGGTTTCCACGCGCTGAATCTCGATTCGCTGACCGCCGACTGGTGCGGCGATATAAAAAAGCTTGCCGCGCGAAAAAAAGTGGTGGCAATCGGTGAAATCGGGCTCGATTATCACTACGAAAGAGACAGCCGCGAAAAACAGCTCGAGGTATTCGAAAAACAGCTTGTGCTTGCAAATGAGCTGTCGCTGCCCGTTATAGTTCACGACCGCGAAGCGCATGAGGACACGCTGAATTTGCTTAAAAAGCACCGTCCGCGCGGAGTTGTGCACTGCTTTTCGGGGAGCGTGGAGACGGCAAAGGAGATTATAAAGCTCGGTATGTATATAGGTCTCGGCGGAGCGGTCACATTTAAAAATGCGGTAAAGCCGGCAGAGGTCGCGGCTTTTGTGCCGAAGGATAGGCTTTTGCTTGAAACCGACGCGCCGTATATGTCGCCCGTGCCTTACAGGGGTAAACGATGCACATCGCTCTTGATTCCTTATACCGCGGAAAAAATAGCCGCGGTGAGGGGCGAAGCGGTAGAAGAGCTGCTTTTTGAGACCGATAAAAACGCGCGCACTCTCTTTCGCATAGGTTCGTTGGTTTAACCGACGGCAAAACACTTTATGTGCAAATTTGACAAAAAAGTTATTGACAACTAACATTTTATATGATACATTACAGACAGATGACACGCCTTTAAGCGGAAGAGTGTGTCGGGGCAAATGCGGTCTGTGCGGTGTAATGTAAACAAGGATTTAGAGCTGTGGACCATTTGCCCACAGCTCTTTTTGTGTTTTTCGGGAGGTGATAGGAAAGCGGATCATAAAAAGTGTTACTCCCTTTCAATATAAAATAAGGAGACGGTATTTATGTTAAATACGAGAGATAAAATTTTAATTTCTCTGACTGCGCTTTTGCAGGCGGTGTACGGCGCGGTTTTTATTTACCGTATGTTTGCGTGGAAAACTCTTATTGCGGGTGGCGAAAGCGACCTGCTTGAGCTTGAAATAAGCCTTGCGGCACTGTTTGCCGTAACCGTTATTTTCTCTGTTATAATGCGTAATTTGCCGGCTAAAATATACAGCCTGCCGGCTCTTTGCTGTCCTCTGCTGTTTCAGCTGGCGGCGGTATGCGGTTTCGCGGGTTCCGCATACGATTCCGATTGGAATGCGCGTTTGACGGCGGCAGGCGTAATTGCAATTATCGCTTTTGCGGTCATTACCGTATGCACGATAGTAATTGAGCTTCGTCACGTGCTTAAAAAAGCCGATAAATGAGGCATTGCAATATAACAACAGGAGATGATAACAATGTTAAAGACAAGAGATAAGGCTCTTATTTCTCTGACTGCGCTTTTTCAGGCGGCACTCGGCATTTTCGGCTTTTTGCATATGCTTGTGAGAAAAGAGATATTTTGTAATGAAAATGATTTACCGGCGGCAGTATTGGCGCTCGTCTTGCTGTTTGTCGTTACATTCGCATTTGCGGTCATAATGCGTGACTTGCCGTCAAAGACGTATGTTATACCCGCCTTTTCAATGCCGATGATTTTTTTGATCGCCGGTTTTCTCGGCGTAGGCGCCGATTTTGACGCGGCAGGGGTCGCGCACATGACGGCCGGCGGAACAGCTTCCGTGATTATTTTTGCGGTCGGTACGGCAGGTATTGTAATATACGAGCTTTGCACGGCATTTAAAAAGAACAACAATTAAAATTCGATTTAATTTATGCCGAATGTAAATTCGGGCAGAAAAAAGGAGCCACAGTTCAAGGCTGAGCGTTCATAAGGAAGTTCGGTTTCTCGCATAAAAATTCCTTATGCTTTTGTCAAAAAGTCTCGCAAGGCGACAGCCTTGCTTCGTTTCCTGACTTCGGCATAAAAAATTTTTACGGCTACGAAACTGCGGAGCACTTCAAAATGATGTATTGATGTATTTTTGATACAAAAAAATAGATAACCCCTCGGATGAGACCGGCTCATCCGAGGGGTTAATTTGTTATTGTGCAAAGGATGTTATTTTGAAGCAAAACTGCCTCATAAACACTCAGCCAAAACTGCGGCTCCAGTTGGTTTTTGCGTATAAATTATACTATACCCTGTGCCATCATCGCGTCGGCTACCTTTAAGAAGCCTGCAATGTTTGCGCCGGCAACAAAGTCGTCGGGGGTGCTGTATTCTTTTGCGGCATTTGCCATGTGGCCGTAAATGCTCTCCATAATATCCTTGAGTTTTTCATCAACCTCATCAAAGGTCCATATCATACGTGCGCTGTTCTGGCTCATTTCAAGCGCAGAGGTTGCAACGCCGCCTGCGTTTGCCGCTTTCGCCGGAGCAAAGAGTACTTTGCTCTGTAAAAATGCGTTTGTCGCGTCGATGGTGGATGGCATATTTGCGCCCTCACCTACTGCTATGCAGCCGTTTTTAATAAGCTCTTTTGCGTCGTCAAGTGACAGCTCGTTCTGAGTGGCGCACGGCAGAGCTACGTCACAGGGAACCTCCCATACTCTCTTGCCGGGAACGAATTTTGCGGTGGGCTTTAATTCGGTGTACCTTACTATTCTCGCTCTTTCCTGCTCCTTGACCTGCTTTAAGAGCGCGATGTCTATGCCGTCCTTATCGTAGACATATCCGCTTGAGTCGCTTGCGGTAACTACCTTTGCGCCAAACATTTGAGCTTTTTCTATGGCGTAAATTGCAACGTTGCCCGAGCCCGAAACGGCAACCGTTTTGCCCTCGATGGAATTGCCGTGATTCTTTAACATCTCCTCAACGAGATAGATAAGGCCGTAACCGGTAGCCTCTGTTCTTGCGAGCGAGCCGCCGTAGGAGAGACCCTTACCGGTGAGCACGCCCTCGTGGCGGCCGGTAATTTTTTTGTACTGACCGAAGAGGTAGCCTATCTCTCTGCCGCCTACGCCTATATCGCCTGCAGGCACGTCGGAGTTGGGGCCTATAACCTTGTAAAGCTCTGTCATAAAGCACTGGCAAAATCTCATTATTTCGTAGTCGCTCTTACCCTTGGGGTCAAAATCCGAACCGCCCTTGCCGCCGCCTATGGGAAGACCGGTAAGCGAGTTTTTGAAAGTCTGCTCAAAGCCGAGGAATTTAATTATACTCATATTGACCGACGGGTGGAAGCGAAGGCCGCCCTTGTAAGGACCTATCGCGCTGTTAAACTGAACACGGTAGCCGCGGTTTACGTGAACCGTGCCGTTGTCGTCAACCCACGGAACTCTGAATACGGTTGCCTTTTCCGGTGCCACAAGCCTCTCAAGAAGAGCCGCCTTCTGATACTTCGGATTTCTCTCTACGGCAGGCTCTATGGATTTAAGAACCTCGGTGACAGCTTGGCAAAATTCGGGTTGATAGTCGTACCTTGTCGTTGTGCGGTTAAGCACTTCGTCAATATAGCTCATTTTTAGTCTCCTTTTCGGCACCGAGCGAATAAAGCCCCGCACCGTTTTTATTACGGTATATATTTTATATTATGTGCTTTATATTTGCAAGAAACACGGCGTAAAATTTCATTTTGCCTCTGTCGATACTTTTGTGTATTATAACGATAAAGTGAATTTGCATTCGCCGAGACACGTGAAAACAAACAAAAATGCGTAAAAAGACATTTAAAAAAATAATTACCGTGACAAAAAAGATGAATAACCGCACTTATAAACTTTCAAATAATTTCGGTGTTCGGATAGTAGTGCGCGAGAATTTCCTCGTAAGTGCTGCCCTGTTTTGCCATATAATCCGCCCCGTACTGCGACATACCGACGCTGTGACCGTAGCCGTATGTCTTAAAGAAAAACGCACCGTCCTTTTGTTCGAGCGTAAACGCCGGACTTCTCAGCGAAAAAAGTGCTCTGAAGGAGTTTCCGGTAAAGCTCTTGCCGCCGACCTTCAGGCTTTTCACCACGCCCGAGCCGCTGTCCGTGTAGACTATATCGGTTATCCAGCCGCTTTGGTCGTCTCCCAAGACTATTTCGGGGTCGTTTTTTGTGTATTCTCTGACCTCGTCCGCGGAGAGAGATATTTCCTTTATGCAGTCCGGCGAGAGCTTGTCGCCGGGACTTGTGACCGAGACGAGATAATCGATTTTTCCGCCCCATATATTTTCGGCGCTCTCGGTTCTGCCGGGTGAAATTGCACAGTATGCCGCCACAATCGGCTCGCCGTTAAACACTATTGTTTTGCCGAGAACGTCGTTTACCGCCTCCTCCGTTTTGGCTCGGTATTCGTCGTATTTATCGCCCCATTTTTCCTTTTGTGTTTCGGTGTCGTAATAGCCCTGGTGACGTCCGGGGTCGTCCGATATGTCGGCGCCCGAAAGCGAGGAATCGGGATTTTTCTTAAGCCTTACAAGGTTTGTGTAGGCGCATACCGCCTGTGCTTTTAAGGCCTCCGTGCTGTATGTTGCGGGCATTTCGGCGGCGACACAGCCTATTATGTATTCCTTTGTTGAGGCGGTTGCCACGTTGCCGCTCGCGGCTGATTTTATTTTTACGCTGTCGGATTTTTCGTCAAGCAGCTTTTCCTCGTCCTCTCTGTCGTTCTCCTTTTGAAAGGTGCTTTTGACGTTGGAGAGAGAAAAGGAGGAGTAGTCGAGCGATAACAGCGGCGTAAGTATCATAAAAAGTGCCAAAACAAAGCATAAAATACCGTATGTTTTCATAATTGACCTCCCTAATTTTATTGACTTATTGCGATTTTTAATATAAAATATTATATCTATAATTATATGCTTAGAATGAGTTAATATGTCCGCTTAAATGTAAGTCAGGAGGTTTTAAATTTGTCTTACAACCATTCTCCTAAACTTGACGATTCGCTCTCGTCCCTGAAGAAAGAGCTTATACGCAATAACCAGATAAAGCTTGATGATTATCATCGTTACGACGTGAAGCGCGGCTTGCGTAATTCCGACGGCACCGGTGTTATGGCGGGGCTTTCGAGAATATGCTCTGTTGAGGGTTATTACATAGACGACGGTGAAAGAGTGCCGAAGGAGGGCAAGCTTATTTACCGCGGTATAAATATGACCGATATAGTGAGAAACTGCCAAAAGGAAAACCGTTTCGGTTACGAAGAGGTGGTTTGGCTGCTTCTTCTCGGTGATTTGCCGACGCAGGAACAGCTTGATAAATTCAGAGCGGTTCTCGCCGAGGCAAGAGAGCTCCCCGACGAATTCATAGAGGATATGATAATGAAGGCTCCGTCGCCGAATATTATGAATAAGGTCGCAAGGAGCGTTCTCGCGCTGTATTCCTATGACAACAATCCAGATGATCTTTCAATAGAAAATGTGCTGCGTCAGTCCATTAAGCTCATAGCGCAGATACCCACCATTATGTCATATGCGTATCAGGTAAAGCGCAGAGCATACGACCACAAGAGTATGTATATCCACCAGAACGATAAAGCGCTTTCCACGGCGGAGTCCATACTCCATACGATAAGGAGCGACCGCAAGTTTACCGATGAAGAGGCTAAAATACTTGACCTGTGTATGATTATTCACGCCGATCACGGCGGCGGAAACAACTCCACGTTTACAACACGCTGCATAACCTCAACGGGAACGGATACCTATTCCGCAATCGCCGCAGGTATAGGCTCGCTCAAGGGACCGAAGCACGGCGGCGCGAATATTCAGGTTCACAATATGATAGCCGACCTCAAAAAAACCGTCAGCAACCCGACAGACGAGGGCCAGGTGGCGGACTATCTCACCAAGGTCATTCATAAAGAGGCGGGCGACAGAACAGGCCTTATCTACGGTATGGGTCACGCAGTATATACTCTTTCCGACCCGCGCGCTGTACTCTTAAAGGAATTTGCCTCGCAAAAGGCGGAAAAATACGGATTTGCCGATGACTACAAGATAATTTCTCTTGTCGAAGAGCTCACTCCCGAGCTTTTCTATAAGTATAAGGGCGAAAAGAAAAAAATGTGCGCAAACGTGGATCTTTATTCGGGGCTTATATACGATATGCTCAGAATTCCGCCGGAGCTTTTCACTCCGATGTTTATGGCGGCAAGAATTTCCGGCTGGTGCGCTCACCGTCTTGAGGAGCTGTGCTCCGGCAGCCGCATAATGCGACCCGCATACAAGAGCGTCGCTCTTCCGAGAGCGTTTGTTCCGATTGCCGAACGCAATATTGACCACATAGTGCCGGATTACGTTCCGTCCGAGGAAAGATAAAAACGGAAGGACTCTTATAAATGAAAAAAACGGGCTTCGAAAAAAGCTTTAATTTTAAACAGATTCTCATAACGCTTGCCGCAGGAGCGGCCGTGCTGTTGCCGGTGCGTATATATCAGCTGTTTGCGATAATAGACACGGGCAGTACAGGATTTTACAAAAAAATCGATTTCAGCGTTTACTTTATGTATGTCGCAGTTGTTGTGTTTACGGCACTGCTTATCGTATTTTCGAGGCTTTCCGATGATACGAGAGCTTCAAGACCCGCTATGTGCAAAAACAAGCTTCTCGGAGCGGCGGCCGTTGTTATGGCTGTCGGTACGGCGTATGATTCTGCGGATTCGATGCTGTCGTTCTCCGCGTCCTGCAGCGATTTTTCGAGTAACCTCGACGTGTCGTTTATGAGATATTTTTTCTCAAACGGGATGTTTGCGTCGCTTTTTGAGAGCATATTCGGAATAATCGCCTGTGTTTATTTTATAGTTTTTGCACTTTCGTATTTTAATGACAAGGCCGATTTTACATCTTATAAGGTGCTCGCTCTGGCTCCGCTTTTCTGGGCTATGTGCAAAATGATAACAAGGTTTATGACCAAGATCAGCTTTATAAACGTTTCGGAGCTTATGCTCGAAATGCTTGAGCTTGCGCTTGTGATGCTGTTCTTTATGTCGTTTGCGAAGATTTCCTCCGACGTTGCCGACAAGGGCGAGTTTAAAAAGCTTGTCTCATACGGTATGCCGGCTGCGATGCTGGCGGCGGTGATAGGCGTTTCCCGTCTTGTAATTACGCTGTGCGGAAAAAGAGACCGCCTGCCGTCCGAACTCGGATTTTCCTTAACCGATCCGGCATTTGCGTTTTTTGCGATTGTATATATACGCCATCAGATGAAGCACGGCAGACCGGAGTCCGAGGACAATGCGCCGAGTGAGGACGAAACGGCAGCCAAGGCTGACAAAATCAACTGACATATCGGCGGTGTAAATAATTATGTTTCTTTCCGACGTGGCAACAGCCGCGAAGCAGGTATTTATTCTCTATGTACTGGTTCTTCTCGGCTTTATATGCGACAGGACTAAAATCTATACGGAAAAAGCGGCAAGGCTCACAAACGACCTGCTTTTTTATATAGTTACGCCTGCCATAATAATTCAGTCATTTTCGTCCGTCGAAATGTCCGGCGAAAATGTTCGCGGTATGCTGATGTCGTTTCTGGGAGGAACGATTTTGCACGTCGTTGCAATAGTGATTTGTATTCCGTTTTGGCGCAGGACCGACAAAAATCTGTCGTGCATATATAAGTATGCGGCGATATACGGAAATGTCGGCTATATGGCATTGCCGCTCGCCGAGGCAGAGCTCGGAGCCGAGGGCGTGTTCTTTTGCTCGGGTGTGTTGATTCCGTTTAATATATTCGCATTTACGCACGGCATCTATCTTATGTCGGGCGAAAGCGCGAAAAAAACCGGCTTCAATCCGAAATGGCTGATACTCAATCCCGGAGTAGTGTCGGTGCTTTTGGGACTGCCGCTGTTTTTCTTTAATATCAGGCTTCCGTCTCTTATTTCGGTTCCCGTGAATTACGTTGCCGGTCTTAATACGCCGCTTGCCATGATAATGTTCGGCACATATCTTTCAAAAACAAATCTGAAAACGATGTTTTTAAAAAAGGACACTTATCTCGTATCGTTTTTAAAGCTTATAGCTTTGCCGGCTGTGATTTTGGCGGTGCTGAAGCTTATGGGCGTAAAGGGAACACTTTTGACGGCGCTTATAATTTCCGCGTCGGCACCGAGTGCAAACAATACCGTTATGTTTGCGGCAAAGTACGGCAAGGACAGTGCCGCGGCCTCACAGGTCGTCGCCGTGGCAAGCCTTCTGTCGATAATAACAATGCCGCTGTTTATAGCACTTTCGCAAATATAAATTCATATGTCGTTTTAAATTGAAAGGAGGACATTATGAAACTTTTAATAGCTATTGTCAACAACGAGGATGCATCCTTGGTCATCTCCGAGCTTAACAAGGCGGGCTTTATGGTAACAAAGCTTGCCACCTCCGGCGGATTTCTCCGTGCGGGTAACGTCACCATGCTCACGGGTGTGGAGGACGAAAAGGTCGGTGACGCGCTTGCCGTAATAGAGGAGTTTTCAAGTCAGCGCAAGCAGATTACTCCCGTTAATTCAACATATATAGGCGATTCCATGCTAACCGTTCCCGTTGAGGTTTCGGTTGGCGGAGCCACGGTCTTTGTGGTGGATGTCGAGCAGTTCTATAAGATATGACGGCAGACATTTCTTCATTCGGCGAGAGCTTTAAAAAAGAGGTTTTGCCGTATATAAACACCTTATCGTTCCCTAATACAATGCTTATTGAGGGCGGCTCTGCCGAGCTGCGGCTTTCGGCGGCGCGTTTTATAGCGCAGAGCCTGCTTTGCGTGAGCAGCGGCGCACATCCGTGCGGTGTTTGCCCGTCCTGTGTGAAATGTGAGGCTTTGTCGCACCCGGATATGCGTGAATACGGAGACATAAGCTCCGACGCGGCTTTTAAGGTTGACGCCTGCCGCGCCGTGCGCTCCGATTGCTTTGTCCTGCCGAATGACGGTGACAAAAAGGTGTACATTTTAAAAGAGGTTCAAAATATGAACGACAGCGGTGAGAACGCACTTCTCAAAATATTTGAGGAGCCGCCCTCATACGTGTATTTTATTATGACGTGTCCGAGCCGCTCGGCTATACTTGACACGGTGCTGTCGCGTGCGACGGTATTTTCGCTCGGGTCTGAAAATGACTCGGCTCTTTTTGACGAGGATACCGCCGATTTGGCGCAAAAAATAGCTAAGGCGCTGTTAAGCCCTGCGGAAACGTCTCTTTTGGCTGCGGTGAGCCCTCTTGAAAAGGACAGGACGGGATTTAAAAATACGGTTCTCTGTCTCAAAAGCATTTTCCTCGACGCCGTTAAAATTAAGCTGCATGCGGCGGCGACTCCGGAATTTTCCGAAACGGCAGGAGAGCTGTCCTTAGTGCTCACGGCCGATAAATTATACCGATGCTGCGGCGTGCTCGATGAGCTTTTTGACGGCGCGGCAATGAATCAGAATCAAAATCTGCTGCTTACCTCGCTTTGCTACAAGCTGCGAGAGGCTGTGGGTAAATAATATAAAATAGCTCCGAAAGGAAGACATACAAATGGCAGAAGTTGTCGGAATACGATTTAAAGAGGTGGGTAAGGTATACTACTTCGACCCTGACGGCAAAACGTTTGAGAAGGGCGACAGGGCAATAGTCGAAACCGCGCGCGGCGTGGAGTGCGGCGAGGTCACAATGGGTAACTCCGTTGTCGATGACAGCGAAATAGTAAAGCCGCTCAAATCGGTTATAAGAGCCGCTACAAAGGCCGACCTCGAAAGAGTCAAGGAAAACGCCGAAAAAGAGAAGAAGGCATTTTCCGTCTGCGAAGAAAAAATACTTAAGCACAAGCTTGATATGAAGCTTGTAAACGTTGAATACACCTTTGACGGCGGCAAGATACTGTTCTATTTCACCGCCGACGGCAGGGTGGACTTCAGAGAGCTTGTAAAGGACCTTGCGTCCGTGTTCAGGACGAGAATAGAACTAAGGCAGATAGGCGTGAGAGACGAAGCAAAAATGCTCGGCGGCTTCGGCATCTGCGGCAGACCGTTTTGCTGCAAGACATTTCTCGGCGACTTTCAGCCTGTTTCTATAAAAATGGCAAAGGAGCAGGGCTTGTCGCTGAATCCCGTAAAAATAAGCGGTACCTGCGGCAGGCTTATGTGCTGTCTTAAATACGAGCAGGACGCCTACGAGCATCTTTTAAGGCATACCCCCAAGGTTGGAGCATTTGTGGAAACGCGAGAGGGCAGAGGAACCGTTATAGAGAACAACCTTATAACGGGAATCCTGAAGATAAGGCTCGATCGCCGTCCCGACGCCGCTCCGCTTGTGGTTGACCGCCACGAGGTGAAGCTTTTAAAGGACGCGAAAATTCAGGTGGACAAGTCCGAAATAGAAGCTCTCAAGGGCATAGAATAATTAAGTTACAGACAAGGAAAAGAGGATTTGAAATATGGCATTTATTGAGGTCAGAGACGTAACCAAGACCTACAAAATGGGCGAGGTTGAGATAAAAGCCGTCGATGAAATAGGCTTCGGCATAGACAAGGGCGAATTTGTTGTAATAGTAGGTCCGAGCGGAGCCGGAAAAACGACGATACTTAACATTCTCGGCGGAATGGACACCGCTACGTCCGGTACGATTTACGTTGACAATGTAGATATAACCAAATTCAATGAAAACGAGCTTACCAAATACCGCCGCGACGACGTCGGCTTTGTATTTCAGTTCTATAACCTTGTCGGTAACCTCACAGCGATTGAAAACGTGGAGCTTGCGCTTCAAATATCAAAAAACCCGCTCAGCGCGAAGGATGTTTTGAAGGATGTCGGACTCGGCAACAGGCTTGATAATTTTCCGGCTCAGCTCTCCGGCGGCGAGCAGCAGAGAGTCTCAATAGCGCGAGCACTTGCAAAAAATCCCAAGCTGCTTTTATGTGACGAGCCTACGGGTGCGCTCGACTATATAACCGGTAAATCAATACTGAAGCTCTTGCAGGACACTTGCCGTGAAAAAGGAGTTACAGTTATTGTAATCACCCACAACTCAGCACTTGCTCCCATGGCAGACAAGGTAATTAAGGTCAAAAACGGCAGAGTTGACAAGCTTCTTCTCAACGAGCACCCGACTCCCGTCGAGTATATCGAGTGGTAAAATACCGAATATTATATTTGACAGAGAGAGGTACACGTTAAATGACAAAAGGAATGAGAAAAGATTTTCAGCGGGAAATAAAGCTGAATTTCAGCAGGTTCCTGTCTATAACCCTTATCGTTGTTTTGGGCGTAGCGTTCTTTTCGGGACTGCGCGCCGCAAAGCCGGCCATGCAGGCCTCGGCGGATAAGCAATACGACAGTGAAAACCTTATGGATATAAGAGTCGCGGGGACTCTCGGTATGACCGATAAGGATGTTGACGCGCTTAAAAAGGTTGACGGCGTGCAGGACGCGGAGGGCACATACGAGCAGGATTTCCTCTGCGATACCGGCAACTCCGAGGCCGTTACAAAGGTAATGTCACTAAACGACGGCATAAGCCTTGTAAGGGTCAGCGAGGGGCGTTTTCCCCAGGGCTATAACGAGTGTATAGCAGACCGCAGCTTTCTTGACGCTACGGGATATAAAATAGGCGACACGGTAAAGCTCACCACAGGCACCGATGAAAAGGTGAGCAAATATCTTGCCACCGATGAATTTACGATTGTCGGCGTCGGTACGACGTCAATGTATATGGACAGCGACAGAGGCTCCGCGGCGATAGGCACGGGCAGAATAAACGGATTTTTGATAGTCCCGAAGCAGGCCTTTACGATGTCCTGCTATACAAGCGTTCATATAACCGTTAAGGATGCCATGGCACTCGGATGCTATTCAAACGATTACACCGAGCTTATTTCAAAGGTAAAAGACAGAATAAACGGCATAGCCGACAGACGCTGCGACATAAGATACAGCGAATATAAAAACGAAACGGCGACATATATAAACGATGCAAAGCTGAAGTTCGAAGAGGAAAAGGACACCGCAATGGGTCAGCTCGGCGACGCGTATCAGCAGCTTTTGGACGCTCAGGCGGCAATAGAAACCGGTAAGGCGGATCTTGCAAGCAAAAAGCTTGAAATACAGAATGCGCAGGACCTTATCAATTCAAACGCCAATACTCTCGTTGTAAGTCAAAGCCAGATAGACAGCGCAAAGGCTTCGCTTGTCGATGCGGAAAAAAAGTATAAGGAACTTGAATCGCAGGTCTCGGATTCCGCGGCGGAGATTGAGAGAATGCAAAAGGAACTTGATGACGGCAAGGGCTCCATGTCCTCTGATGAGTATCTCCAAAAGAGCTATAATCTCATAGCCGCAAAGGCGACGCTTCAGTTCTACAAAACTCAGCTTGCCAATACGCGAAACACAATAGATAATGCCAAGCAGCAGGTAGCTGCCGCTCAAACCGCCGTAAATAACGGCGGAACGGCACTTCAGGACGCGCAGAAAAAGGTCAACGAGGCTCCGGCGGCTCTTGAAGAGGCCGAAAAGCAAATTCAGGACGCTCAAATCGAGCTTGACCGCAAAAATGAGGAGTACGAGCAGGCAAAGCAGGACCTTGCCGACGAGCTTGAAGCGGCGCAGCAAAAGCTTGAGGACTCCGAGGATAAGATATTAAACGTGGAAAAGCCCACATGGTATGTGCTTGACCGCGAAACCATTCCGTCTTACACGGCATATAAGAGTGATACGGACGGTATGGGCTCAATAGGCTCGGTGTTCCCCGTGATATTCTTCCTTGTTGCCGCATTGGTATCTCTCACAACCATGACGCGAATGGTCGAGGAGCAGAGAACGCAGATAGGCACATTAAAGGCTCTCGGCTACACGAAGGGCGCGATAGCGGCAAAATATGTGCTTTATGCTCTGCTTGCTACCGCAATCGGCAGCGTGCTCGGCGTGCTTCTCGGCGAGAGCACAATACCTCTGCTCACGGTTAACACGTATAAGCTTGTGTATATAGGGCTTCATAATACCGTGGTGAAGCCGGACGTATTTGACGCATTGCTCGCTTCGCTTCTTGCGATTATTTGTACGACCGGAGCGACGCTGGCTGCGTGCTATCGCGTGCTGAGCTCATCGCCGGCACTGCTGATGCGCCCCGAGGCACCGAAGGCGGGCAAACGCATACTTCTCGAAAAAGTCGGATTTATTTGGAAGCACCTCAACTTCGCACAGAAAGCGGCTTGCAGAAACCTGTTCAGATATAAAAAACGCCTGTTTATGACAATAGCCGGCGTTGCGGGCTGTATGGCTCTGCTGCTTGTCGGCTTCGGACTCAACGATTCCATAAAATCAATGACGGGCAACCAGTTTGAAAAGGTGTGGCATTTTGCCGGTACCGCAGGTATAAATTCCGAGGCTACACGAGCGGAAAAACGTCAGTCGCTTGCCGAGGTCAACACCATGAACGGTGTTACGGAGTATTTGCAGACATATCGCTCAATGCTCTATACCGACGCAAACGGTGAAGAAAAAACCGCGTATGTCATAGTTCCGCAGGATACCTCACGAATGGCGGATTACGTTAACCTTTCGTCGCGCGACGGCAAAAACACCTATGTTATGGATGATTCCGGTGTTATCATAACCGAAAAGCTCGCCAAGACTCTGGGTGTTTCCGTGGGTGACACCGTGACCTTCAAGACGAGCGAGACAGGCACCGCAACCGAGCCCGTAAAGGTTGCCGGAATAGTCGAAAACTATATGTACCACTACATTTATATGACGCCGAATGTATATAAGCAGCTTTTTAACGAGACGGCTTCGCTCAATACCATCTTCATTAAAACGGACGGTACCGTGGACGACGAGACTCTGTCAAAGCAGCTTATGGATTTGAGCGCGATAAATTCGGTTACCATGAACAGCACCACCGAGAAACAGATAAGCTCAGTTATGAACAGCCTACTGTTTATAGTTGTAATACTGATAGTTGCTGCGGGGCTTTTGGCGTTTGTGGTTCTCTATAACCTCAATAACATCAACATCACCGAGCGCAGGCGTGAGCTTGCAACGCTCAAGGTTCTCGGTTTCTACAACAAGGAGCTTGCCTTTTACGTATACCGCGAAAATATTGTACTGACGATTTTCGGTGTGATATTCGGTATAGTTCTGGGTATAATTCTTCACGCGTATGTTATGAGCACCATTGAGACGGACTATATTATGTTCGGTAAGGAAATGACGGCTCTCAGCTATCTCGCAAGTATTTTGCTTACTGTGCTGTTTACGGCGATAGTCAACTTCGTTATGTATTTCAGGCTTAAAAAGATAGATATGGTTGAATCGCTGAAGAGCGCAGAATAAACATTTTTAATTTATATGTTGACATATATATTGTGTGGTGATATAATAGCACCACAATATATAGGCGCCGTGCAACTGACGGAAAGCCCATTTGGGCAGGCAGGCTAAACTGCCGGGGAACGCGGCGTATAAAAAGCCGACCGTCTGGGCAGCCTCTTTTTCGGAGGCTGCCCTTTTATATTGTAATTTATTTATGTATATATGCCGCGAGGCACCTGTGAAAGGAAGATGGCAAATGGAGTTTTCAAGAGCGTGGGAAGGCTTTAATCCCGGCGAATGGAACGAAAAAGTAAACGTCAGTGATTTCATCAAAAGGAATTACACGGAATATACGGGCGACAGCTCCTTTTTGAGCGGAGCCACCGAGCGTACAAAGGAGCTTATGGAAAAGTTTTCAAAGCTTCTTGACAAGGAACGTGAAAACGGCGGAGTTTTGTCGGTCGATACCGAAACCGTTTCATCTCTCGTCACCTATGCGCCAGGTTATCTTGACAAGGAAAAGGAGCTTATCGTGGGTCTTCAGACCGACAGCCCCCTGCGCCGAGGTGTAAATCCCTTCGGCGGTATGCGTATGGCGCGTGAGGCGGCAAAGGCTTACGGCTATGAGCTGTCCGATAAAATCGAGGACGAGTTCAGATATAAGACAACTCACAACGACGGAGTATTCAGAGCCTATACGAGTGAGATGAGAAAGGCACGCCATATTGCGCTGCTCACCGGTTTGCCCGACGCCTACGGAAGAGGCAGAATAATAGGAGACTATCGCAGAGTTGCCCTCTACGGTATGGATACGCTTATCGAATTTAAAAAGGCAGATAAAATCGCGCTTGAAAATAAGGATATGACAGAGGAGGTCATAAGGCTGCGCGAGGAGCTGCAAAAACAGCTTAACTTTATGGAAATGCTCAAGCAAATGGCGCAGATGTACGGCTATGACATATCTTCGCCGGCAAGCAACGCGCGCGAGGCGATTCAATGGCTTTACTTTGCATATCTTGCCGCAATCAAGGAGCAGAACGGAGCGGCTATGTCGCTCGGCAGGACAAGCACGTTCATTGACATCTACATTGAACGCGACATCAATAGGGGCGTACTCACTGAGAGCGGTGCTCAGGAGCTGATAGACGATTTTGTTATGAAGCTGCGCATGGCGCGTCATCTTCGCACTCCAGAATACAATGAGCTGTTCGGCGGCGACCCTATGTGGATAACCGAGAGCATCGGTGGTATGACAAACGAGGGTAAAACTCTCGTCACGAAAAATTCGTACAGAATGCTCAATACGCTTTACACTCTCGGCTCGGCTCCGGAGCCCAACATGACTGTTCTCTGGTCGCAGGGCTTGCCCGAAAACTTTAAACGTTTTTGCGCCGAGGTTTCGGAGGACACCGACTCCATACAATATGAAAACGACGACGTTATGCGCCCGATTTACGGCGACGATTACGCCATAGCCTGCTGCGTTTCCGCTATGCAGGTAGGCAAGCAGATGCAGTTTTTCGGTGCGCGCTGCAACCTTGCAAAGCTTTTGCTTCTCGCATTAAACGGCGGATATGACAATGTTTACTGCGAAAAAATAGGCCCGCAGACTAACCCGATTGAGGGCGACAGGCTTGATTACGACGAGGTGGTTGAGAGATACAAGACTTACCTTAAATGGCTTTGCAGGCTTTATGTCAATACTATGAATGTAATCCATTTTATGCACGATAAGTATGCGTATGAGAAAATCCAAATGGCACTTCACGATACCGATGTGCACCGCTTTATGGCATTCGGCGTAGCGGGACTCTCGGTTGCCGCAGACTCTCTTTCGGCTATCAAGTACGCAAACGTTAAGCCCATACGTGACGAGAACGGATATATAGTCGATTTTGAGACGACAGGTGATTTCCCGAAGTACGGAAACGACGACGACCGTGTTGACAATATCGCAAAAGCATTGCTTGAGGACACAATAGCCGAGCTTCGCAAGACTCCGGCTTACAGAAACGCAGAGCATACGCTTTCGGCACTCACAATAACCTCCAATGTCGTGTACGGCAAAAAGACAGGCTCCACGCCCGACGGGAGAAAGAAGGGCGAGCCGTTTGCTCCCGGTGCCAACCCCATGCATAATCGCGAAAAGAACGGCGCGCTCGCATCGCTCAACTCGGTTGCCAAGATGCCCTATTCACAGTGCCGCGACGGAATTTCAAATACGTTTTCAATCGTTCCCGCAGCACTCGGCAAAACGAGAGACGAGAGAACGGCAAATCTTGTGTCGATTCTTGACGGCTATTTTAAAAACGGTGCGCATCACCTGAACGTCAATGTTATGAACCGCGAAATGCTTGTTGAGGCTTATAACGACCCGACTAAATATCCCAATCTCACCATTCGTGTTTCGGGCTATGCGGTCAATTTCCATAAGCTCTCAAGGGAACAGCAGAGTGAGGTCATAAAGAGAACCTTCCACGAAACGATATAACAATCAAAAAATAAAAAAAGAACGACCTTTGACAGCCGTCTTAAAACCGACGGCCAAGGGTCGTTTTTTGATATCGGAAAATTTCGGCGACTCTATTTTTCCCTTTTGACATATTTTATTATTGCCATACCTGCCGCCGCGCCGTCGCCGACGGCTTTTGATACCTGCAAAAGACCGCCTGTGCAGTCGCCTGCCGCAAAAAGGCCGTTTACGTTCGTCATCATAGAATCGTTGACCCTGATTTTGCCGCCGATTGACACCGCTCCTGCTTTTTGGGCGAGAGCTGCCGATGATGCCACTCCGTAGGCTACGAAAAGGCCGTCAATTTTGACCTCGGTACCGTCGCGCAAAACGGCTTTTTCGATTTTTGCTTCACCCGTGAGAGTCGACAACGGTTCTTTAACAATTGTAAATTCTGAGGGAAATACTGCCGTCGGCTCTTCGCCGTTTGTGAACACGGTAACGCTTTTTGATGTTTTTGCGAGAATTTTGGCCTCGTGCAGAGCGTATTCGCCGGAGCCGAGAACGCCGACGTTTTTGTTTCTGTAAAAAAATGCGTCACAGACCGCGCAGTAGCTGACCCCCTTGCCTTCGAATTCGGTCAAGCCCTCTATGCTCGGTGCGAGCCGTCTGCTGCCGGTCGCCAAAAGTACCGCCTTGCACATGTGCTTTTTGTCGTCCGAGGTGACGACGGAGAATCCGCCGTCCTCATAATCAATCGACACCGCCTGCTTGTTCGTGAATTTCACTCCGAGCCTTTCGGCACCGTCAATTCCGCGTGTCAAAAGCTCTTTTCCGCTAATCGGTTCGGCAAAGCCGTAATAGTTTTCGATTTTTTCGGCTTTTGCGAGTGCACTGTCTCCTGCGGTTATCACTGTGGTTTCAAGACCGCTGCGAATTGTATACAACGCCGCCGAAATGCCGGCAGGGCCTGCTCCGATTATGATTACATCCGACATACAAAAGCTCTCCTTGCAAAATAAAATTAAACAAATTTTTAAACCTTATTATAGTTATATAATACCCGTTTTGTGCTGATTTTTCAAGAAAAACGGGTGTTTTTCGGATATATGTGAGTTTTGTGTGCTATTGTGAATTTTTTTATAGTTTTTTTGACAATACAGATATAAAAGCTTATTGAAAAGCCTATCGTTTTGTGTTAGAATAACAATGTTGTATAAAAATATGGGAGGAAATCGAATGAAGTTAAAGGAACAGCTCAGTACTTTGGCTGACAACATTAAGACCTACTGGAGAAGGCCGCCCGAGGGCAAATATATGCCCTTTAAAGAGGTGGCGGCGTATTCTGTCGGCGGCATCGGTGCGTATTTCATCATAACTCTCGGTACCGCTTGTCTTCTTGCGACGGGTAACACTCTTATTTCGAGTACACTCGGCGTAAATCCGACGGATATGTATGTTCTTTATGTTATTGCAGTCCTTGCCAATATCCCGCTTACGGGAATCAGGGCAAATATTATTGATAACACAAGAAATAAAGCGGGTAAGTACAGGCCCTACATAGTGTCAATGGGTATTCCGACCACAATAATCTGTGTGCTGATGGTGTGGTTCCCGTACGATAAGTTCGGTGCTTTGTTCGGTGAGGGAATGCTTTTCGGCGTAACAAGGGCATATTTTGTAAAGTGCACTTTGATACTTATTTTCAACCTGCTCTTGCATTTCTTCTATTATTTCTTCTATGACAGCTATGAGAATCTTATACACGTTCTCTCGCCGAATTCACAGGAGAGAGCCGATGTTGCGGCTATAAAGAGCGTCGTTTATTCACTCGCTCCGACCATAGTAAACCTTATTACACCGATTATAGCTCAGAATGTTTTCCACACGAATTCGACCGACATCCGTGTTTACAGACTTCTTTATCCGATAATCGGTATCGGCGGCATACTTCTTTGCATACTCGTTTATAAGAACACTCAGGAAAAGATAGTTCAGGCGAGAACGCACGTAATTCAAATTAAGTTCTCCGACGCTCTCAGAGAGGTTGCCGGCAACAAGTACTTCTGGATAATCTCCTTTGCCGGCTGGATAGGCTTCCTTGAGGCATCGTACGCAAATGTTCTCTATTGGCTTTATAACTACGGCGGCGTTTGCTCCGGTAACGTATACGGACTTGTTGTTACCATTTATGGCAACGCTTCGCTTTGGGGTATGATATTAGCTCCCATGTGCATCAGAAAATGGGGCAAAAAATTCGTGCTTGTTGTTACGAATATTATGAATATCATATTCATTCTTATGATGCTTCCGTTTACCTCTCAGATGAACGGCTCCACCATTTGGGCTATTATGGGCTGCCTTTACCTCAATGCGTTTATGGGTTCGTTTGCGCTTATTTTAAATCCCGCAATTCAGGCAGACATTCGTGATTATCAGCAGTATAAGAGCGGTGAGAGAATTGACGGTATGTTCTCGGCAGTTGCTACAATCGGTACCGTTATCGCACTTCTTACGAGTGCCGTTCTTCCCGTAGTATACAAGAGAGGCGGTATCACAACCGATAACGCTCTCGCTGTCACATCAAATCCCGACATTCTCGGCAGAATGCTCGGCGACGGCAAAACCGTAGGTGAGATACTCTCCGAACAGATGGCAAACGGCCAGAACAATTACAGCAACGCATATTCCGCACTTTACGACCCGAATATTCTCGAAAACTTATTGAAGGTGCTTATACTCTTCTCGGCTCTCGGTGCTCTTCTCAACGTTGTACCTTATTTCTGGTATGACTTTAACGAGAGAAAACAGAAGTCCGTGGTTAAGGTGCTCAAGGTACGCGCTATGTTTGAGGACTACAACAACGGCGCCATTGAGGATAAAGAGCTTGTAGAGGCTGTCGATATAATCAGAGAGTCAAGAGCTCTCTCCGCCGAAAAGCCCGTTGATGTCAGCAAAAAGTGGTACAAGGGTATCAGCGACAAGGCCGAAAAGAAGGCTCAGAAAAAGGCTTACAAGGCAGCTGTTCAGAAGAATGAGGACATTGAGATTGCCAAATTCGTATGCGAGGAGCTTGATAAGTTCTCGTCTAATCTTGTTAAGTATCAGCTCAAGACATATAAAAAGATTTACGACGGCGGACTTGAAGGCCTTCGCAAAATCACTCTTGACGATATAAACAAGGAGCTTGCCGAGGCTAAGGCTCTTCCCAAGACCGACAGCGAAGAAAAGCAGATACGCAAGTTTGCGATTTCGGTTGCCAAGAAGAAAAAGTCAGCTTATAAGGCCATACATAAGTATTACGGCGACCCGTCAGTTAAGTTCGAGCGCCTTGACTTCTCCGTGCTTGAGAAGTACTTTGACCAAGAGGACGCTTGCGACGACAGACTCAAGACGCTTTATACCGAGCTTAGCGACGCCAAAAAGGCAGGCAACAGCGAAAAGGTTCAGATGCTTCGTGCAGATATCAAAAAGACTGCAAGCGAGCGCAAGCAGGCACGCGATATGTCTAAGAAGGAAATGGATAGGCACGCATACTTTAACCGTGCCGCAAAGCCGTATCTTGACGCCGAACGCCTTATAAATCAGGAGAAGTACTATCAGCATTTCGGTGAGATAGAGGCTCTCTATGACGAGGCAAAAGAGCGTGAGGCAGAGGCTAAAAAGGCAAGAGACGCCGAGGTTGAAAGACTTAAGGCTGAGGACGCCGCATACAAGGCACAGAAAAAAGCCGAAAAGCTCGCTAAAAAAGGCAAGAAATAATAATCGGCAAACAAAATAAAACCGAATAAGCATAAAGCTGCCCTCCTTATCGCACGAAGCGACCGGGGAGGGCAGCTTGTTTTATTGATTTTAAGGTTTTACAAAGCCGAGATATATGCATTTCAGGTTTGACTTTAAGCAGGGTAAAGAAGAGACAAAGGTTACGCGCTCGTTTTTATTTAAATGACAATCGGCTGTGCACCGATGGAGAGTAAAGCAAATCGCAAAAAAGCTCCCGAGAGAAATCGGGAGCTTAAAATATAAATGAGCGGTATACGGTGCGTCAAGCTTTTTTCCATGCGCCCCTTGAAATAAGAGCCAAAATCGGGAATATCTCAAGTCTGCCGGCGAGCATATCAAATATCAGCACAAGCTTTGAAAACGCGCTGTAAGAGCTGAAGTTTCCGGTGGGTCCGACTATCTCAAGACCGGGGCCGATATTGTTGAAGCAAGAGAGCACAGCGGACAAATTTGTTACAAGCGGCTTGTTGTCAATCGATATAAGCAGTATACTCAGAACAACCAAAATAAAATATGCGGCGAGATAAACGCTTGTGCCGTTGATTATTTTTTCGTCAACCGGTGTGCCGTCTACGTGTACAACCTGAACTCTTCTCGGGTGAAGTATCTTGTGAATGTTTCTGCGTAAATTTTTGAAAAGCAACAGAACTCTTGCGCACTTGAGACCGCCGCCGGTAGAGCCGGCGCACGCGCCTATGACCATAAGTGTGAGCAAAATGGTTTTTGAGAAGCTCGGCCATGTGTCAAAATCCGTAGTCGCAAAGCCCGTAGTCGTCATGATACTTGCTACCTGGAAGCAGGCGTGGCGAATCGTTTCGTGAATTGTCGGGTATATTTTACGGATGTCAATGGCTATCAGCGCAGCACTCATAATTGAAATTCCGAAGTAACAGCGAACCTCCTCATTTTTAAAGAGTGCCTTGAATTGGCGCATAATGAGCAAGTAATAGCAGTTGAAGTTTACGCCGAAGAGCATCATAAACACGGTGCAAACCCACTGTATATAAATGCTGTAACCCGCTATGCTGTCATTTTTGATTCCGAAGCCGCCGGTTCCTGCGGTGCCGAATGCTGTGCACAGCGCGTCAAAAAGAGGCATTTTTCCGGCGAGTAAAAACAATATATTCAAAAGAGTAAGTGCTATATACAGTACATACAGTATCATGGCGGTATCGCGCATTTTGGGTACGAGCTTACCGACATCGGGGCCCGGACTTTCCGCCTTTAAAAGGTGCAGCCGCGAGCCGCCCGATTTTGAATTAGACGGGACAATGGCAAGCAAAAATACAAGCACACCCATTCCGCCGAGCCAATGGCTGAAGCTTCTCCAATATAAAATTCCGCGTGATAAGTCCTCAACAACGGGCACTATTGACGCACCGGTCGTTGTAAAACCCGAAACCATCTCAAAAAACGCGTCGATGTAAAACGGTATTTCGCCCGATATAAAAAAGGGCAATGCACCGAAAAGACTTAAAAAAATCCAACCGAGGCCAACGCAAACTATGCCCTCCTGAGCGTAAAAGCCGCGCTTTGCTTTGCGGCAGATAAGCCACAAAAATGCGGATACCGCTATCAGTATGCCTATTGTATATAAAAAGGCCTTTGCTGCAACATCGACTCCGTCATAAATGCTTATAAACAGCGGCGGAAGCATAAAAAACGCTTCGAGCGCCAATATTTCCGCAAAAATACGACCCATCATTTTATAGTTCATAAAGCACTTTTACCCCATTAAATAAATATGTCGTTAAGCTGTCGCACCACATCTCCGCTGCTTGTGACAATAATGATGCCGTCACCTTTTTTAAACGAAGAATTACCGTTGGGTATTTCGATTTTACCGTTATGCGTTATGCAGACAATAAGGACATTTTTGCGAATTTTTATATCCTTAAGAGCCTCTCCGCAATGCTTTGTCTGCTCGTCAACTCGGAATTCTATGGCCTGCGCCTGACCGTCTGCGATAAAGTGAACGGCGATTGCCGCACCGCTTTGATTTTGTATGGCTCTGACATAGCGTACTATTGAGTTGCAGCACAGCTCCTTGGGACAGATGATGCTACCGAGCGGAATGTTTGAAGGAATACTGCCGCTGTCTATTCGGCTGAGCTTTGTTATTGTCTGCGGAACACCCACATTGTTGGCATAGAGCGAAATTATCATATTCATTTCGTCAAGCCCGGTGGCGGTAACAACCGCCTCGCAGTCGGCCAGCCCCTCGCTGTTGAGAAGATTTTGATCGCTCGCGTCGCCGTGGATTATATTCGTTGTCGGCAGAAGCGAGGCAAGCTCAACACAGCGTTTTTCGTCTTTCTCTACAAGAGTTACCGAAACGCTGCTTTTTTCAAGACGCTTTGCAAGGTAATAGCTGATTTTTCCGCCGCCGCAGATAAGTATGTTTTTGGTTTTTTTCGGCGTCATACCGAGACTCTTCAAAAGCATTGAGAGGTTGTCCACAGACGCCGTGACAAATATTCTGTCGCCGTCCTGCAAGACGAAATCGCCGTTGGGTGCGAGTGCTTCACCGTTTCTGATTACCGCACAAACAAGTACGTTACACTTTGTCTGCGCGGGCAGGGCGCTCAGAGGAATGTTGCAGAGCTTGCTGTCGCTTTTGACGCGCAGCTCAACTATATCGACACGCCCCTTAGCAAAGGTGTCATGCTTTAAAAATCCCGGGTATCTGAGAAGCTTTTCTATGGCACTTGACGCCTGCTTTTCGGGGTTTACGGTCATGGACAGCGCATACATATCGCGCATATCATAGATTTGACTGCTGTATTCGGGATTGCGGATTCGCGCTATTGTGTGCAGGTTCTTGTTAAGTCCGTGAGCGGTAATGCAGCACAAAAGATTTACCTCGTCCGCGCTTGTGGCGGCTATTATGAGGTCGGTGTCTGTAATTCCCGCCTTCAGCAGCGTGTCTTTGGTGGCACAGTTGCCGTGTACGGTCATTATGTCGAATTGCTCCATGCTTGAGCTCAAAACATCCTTGTTTGAGTCGATAAGAGTAATGTCATATCCCTCTGCGGTCAGCTGGCGTGTAAGCGTGGCACCGACCTTACCGTCACCTGCAACAATAATCTTCAATTACAATTCCCCCAAAAAATCATATATAACCACATATAATATAGCATAAAAAAAGTAAAAGTCAATGAATAAAAAGGCACAGTAAGAGCGGCATAAATGCCGACGGCAGCAGGTTTGCAACCTTTATTTTTGTGACCTTCATTGTGTTGAGAGCTATGGCTATTATAAGCACGGAGCCGACGCATGACATCTCGTTTATCATACTGTCGGAGAGAAATGACGAGAGAAAGCCGGCACCGAGCGTCAAAATCGCTTCATAGACAAAAACTATAATTCCGGAGAAGAAACAGCCTATTCCGAATGTGGTAGTCATTATCATCACAAAAAAGCAGTCGAGCAGAGCTTTTGCATAGTATGTTGAAAAGCTGCCCTGCATACCGGCTTCAATCGCGCCGACTATTGCCATAGCTCCGACGCAGGTGAAAAGCGTGGCATTTACAAAGCCCTCGCCGAACGATGAATTTTCGGTATTGCGGCTCAGCTTCTTTTGCAAAAAGTCGCCGAATTTGTTTAAATGCCTGTCAATGTCAATGAGCTCGCCTATTATTGTTCCTATCGCGAGCGACAGGGCGGCAATCAATGTATTTTCTCCTCTAAGCGAACCCTTGATTCCTATGTAGAGTACGCACAGCGACAGCGCATAGTTAAGACTTTTTTGCACGCGTTCCGGAATACCCTTTTTAAACAGCAGACCTAAAAGAGAGCCTAAAAAAACAGCTCCGCAGTTTACTGCCGCGCCTATGAGTTTCATTTTTTCACCCTATTTGTTACCGTGCCGCGCCGAAATCGACGAAATGCCATAGTGACGGGCACTCTTTACCTTAATTTTAATTACGGCGACTATAATAACACAAAAACCGCCGTGTATCAATAATAAGGTTGAGCGTTCATAAGGAAGTATCGGTTTCGCATAAAAAATGTACGGCTGTGAAGCTGAGAAGCAAAACTGCCTTATAAACGCTCAGCTAAAGCGTGTAGATTTTTAGTTTTTTACGCTGTGTTTCGTAATTTGAAAATCGGCAGGGAAATTACGGCGACAACGCCGCAACTGTTCCGTCCGCCGCCGCAGTCGTAAGCTGACGAAATGCCTTTGTGCGGCAGTCGCCTGCGGCGTAAATTCCGTCCGTGCTTGTTTTACAGCTCTCGTTCGCCTTGATGTATCCGTTTTCATCAAGCTCTGTGACCTCGGCAAATATTTCGTTTTGCGGCTCCTTGCCTATTGCGACAAAGAGCCCGTCAAGCGGAAGAACCGTTTCTTCACCGCTTAGATTATTTTTAACTAAAACGCTTTCGAGCTTCATTTTGCCGTTTATCTTTTTTATTTCGCTGTTTAACAAAAACTCGATGTTATGAAAGGACTTTAACTCTTCACAGAGCCTTTGTTCGCCGCGAAATTCATTCCGTCTGTGAATCACATACACCTTTTTGCAAAGCTCTGCCAGCAGCCTTGCGCTTTGCAGAGCCGAGCTGCCGCCGCCGACCGCGGCAACCGTTTTACTTTTGAAAAATGCACCGTCGCAAACCGCGCAGTATGAAATGCCTCTGCCCAAAAGCTCACGTTCGTTTTCAAGATAAAGCGGACGCGGTCTTGTACCGACCGCAATTATAATTTTATCGCATTGAGTTTTTTCGCCGTCAGCAGAAATGACATATTTGTCCTTACCCTCAAGCTTAATTGCGGCTACTCTTTTTTTAATAAGCTCTGCGCCGAGCTTTAACGCCTGCTTTAACAGCCTGTCAGAAAATTCTTCACCGCTGATTTCGCAAAAGCCCGGGTAGTTTTCGATTCTCGGCGAATCGGCTATCTGACCGCCGAATATTCCGCTTTCAAAAACCGCGACACTCTTATTTTGGCGAGCGGTGTAAATTGCCGCGGTAAGACCTGCCGTTCCGCCGCCGATTATAATTGTATTGTATTTTTTCGGCATAAAAATCCCCCCGTTTTCGTCTGCCATAATGAGTTTGCCGCGAAATTGCGGTTTTATCCGAAACCGGGAGGGGAAAGTATTATTTAATTGTACCGTATATAAGCTTTTTCTTTTCGGGCGGATTGTCGGCTATTTTAATTGCATTTAAATACAGCTTTTCGGCATTGTCGGCCCTTGCTTCGCAGGAGGTGTAAAGCGTCGCCAGAGCGTCGCCCTTATTAACTCTTTCGCCGGTCTTTTTGCGGAGTACAATTCCCGCAGCCATATCGATTTTGTCGTCCTTTTTCTCTCTGCCTGCGCCGAGTATCACGGCGGCTTCGCCTATCTTTCCGGTGTCCGCCGAAAAGATGTATCCGTCGCACGGCGATAATATGTCGCGAACGCATTTGTCTTTTTTGAAGAGGCTTGTATCATTTATATAATCGACGTCTCCGCCCTGAGCCTCAACGAGCTCACGGAATTTATCAAAGGCTCTGCCGCTGTCGAGCGCATTTGTCGCTTCTATAATACACTCGTCTATATCCCTTTGGAATGAGAGTGACAGCATATTTGCGGCGAGATAAACAGATAATTCGCGAAGGCTCTTGTCACCGTTACCGCGTAAAACGTCGACTGCCTCGATAACCTCAAGCGCATTTCCGACATTTCTGCCGAGCGGCTCGTCCATATTTGTTATAACGGCTATGATGTTTCTGCCGCAGCCTTTGCCTATGCCGACCATTGTTTTTGCGAGAGCCGCGGCGTCCTTTTCATTTTTCATAAATGCGCCGCTTCCGCATTTCACATCGAGGACTATATTTTTGTCGCCTGCCGCAAGCTTTTTGCTCATAATGCTCGCCGAGATAAGAGCCCTGTCATCCACGGTGGCTGTTACATCGCGAAGTGCGTAAAGCTTTTTGTCGGCAGGTGCGAGGTTTCCGGTCTGACCTATCAGAGAAATTCCGATTTTGTTTACCTGTTTAAAAAAGCTGTCGCTTGCCATTGCTGTGTTGTAGCCGGGAATAGACTCCAGCTTATCAACCGTACCGCCCGTGTGGCCGAGACCTCTGCCGCTCATTTTGGCAACCTTCAGACCGCAGCTTGCGGCAATGGGAGCGACTATAAGTGAGGTTTTATCACCGACGCCGCCGGTTGAGTGCTTATCGCAGGACACGCCGTCTATTTTGCTCATATCGTTCATATCGCCCGACTGCGCCATACATAAGGTGAGATTTGATATTTCGCTGTCACTCATACCTTTAAGGCATATGGCCATAAGCAGCGCCGAAGCTTGATAGTCCGGTACCGAGCCGTCCGTAAATCCGTCGACAAAGAACTTGATTTCGTCAAAGGACAGCTCTTTCCCGTGCTTCTTGTTATCGATGATGTCATACATTCTCATTTCGCCACGACCTTTCTTTTAATTTGATTGCTTATAAACCTTGCGGCAATGCAGAAAAGCAAAAGCAGGGGAAAATAAAAGCTGCCGAAAAGGATTAGGCCCTGCTCCGACAGCTTTATGTGTGAAATATTAGAATCCGCGTGAGCTTCCTCCGCCGGAGAAGCCGCCGCCTCCGCCCGAAAATCCTCCCGAGGACGAGCCTCCCGAGAACCCTCCGGATGAATGTCCGCCGAAGCCGCCTCCGTAAAAGCCGCCTCCGTAAAAGCCGCCGTCGCCGTGATGATCGCCGCCGCCGTGATAAATTGCTTTGCGAATTATGCGGCCGGGTAAAATCAAGGTAATCAGTACCAGAACCGTTATTATAATAATAACGGCGAGGTCGATTTTTTCGTTCCCGGAATCTGATGAGGAGTAATCGCCGATGTCCGTGTCGTCAATGCTCGTATAGCCCTCTACACCGTATTCGGAATAAACCTCCTCGACGAGCTTTTTGTAGCACTCGCGAAGACCCGTGGAATAGTCGCTGTTTTTGAGGTACGGAACTGCATAGGAATCGAGAATTCGTCCCGATTTACCGTCGGTGAGAGAGCCCTCAAGACCCTTTCCGACTTCAATTCGCACCTGTCTGTCGCCCGTGGATAACAGCAGCAATACGCCGGAATCATCGTCCTTATCGCCTATGCCCCATTCACGCGCAAGTCCTATCGAATAGCTTTCAATATTTCTGCCGCCGAGGCTTTGAACCGTGACAACTACTACCTGCGCCTTTGTCTTTTTGTACAGCTCCTCGCCGAGAGCTTGTATGGTGCTTTTGTCCTCATCGGTGAGACACGAGGCAAAATCGTTGACGAAAAAGTCACTTGTGGGAGACGGGTAATCGTCTTGAGATTGTGTGGTCATTTTGTTGTCATCGGCAAAGCTTGGGGCGAAAAAACTGCTTGCCGGCAACGGATGCTCGCTTATTGCGGCTGCCGGCAGAGCCGTCAGCAAAACAATCAAAAGTGAAACAAGCAGTGCGCCTGCACCTATCGTCTTTTTCATGACTTATTTACCGAAATCCACAGCGGGAACAGTTGCAGCTTCGGCTGTGGCGGTGAAATAATCCGCCTTTTCAAAATGGAAGAGTCCCGCAATTATCGATGCGGGGAACGATTGAATTTTTGTATTGTATTCCTTTGCGGCGTCGTTATAGTCCTGGCGCGCAACGGAAATACGGTTTTCGGTGCCTGCAAGCTCATCCTGAAGATTTATAAAATTCTCATTTGCCTTGAGATCGGGATAGCTTTCGGCTATCGCCAAAAGTCGTGATACGGCACTGTCAAGCTGACTCTGAGCACTGTTCAGCTCGTCAACCGTCTTGGCACCCGAAAGTGCCGTGCGAGCGTCTGCAACTGCCGTAAAAACGTCCTCCTCATGAGAAGCGTAGCCCTTTACGGTGTTTACAAGGTTTGGTATAAGGTCCGCGCGGCGCTGAAGCTGTGTTTCAACCACGGACTGCGCGCTCGTCACGTTTTCACGCAGCTTTACGAGATTGTTGTAGCTGCCGGCAATGCTGCCGATAAGTGCAATGACTATAACGGCAACAATGATTCCTACTGTAAGACTTTTTTTGTTTTTCATGGTGTTACCTCCTTTTTCGGGGGGAGAAATATCAGTCGTCAAAACCGTTCGGATTGTTTTTTTGCCAACGCCATGAATCCTCGCACATTTCCTCGAGGTCGCGTTTTGCCTCCCAACCGAGCTCTTTTTTAGCCTTTGACGGGTCGGAGTAGCAGGTAGCTATATCACCGTCACGGCGAGGAGCGATTTTATAATTGATTTTAACGCCTGTGGCTTTTTCAAATGCTTTAACTATATCTAAAACGCTGTAACCCTTGCCTGTGCCGAGATTATAAATTCTTACGCCGCCGTTTGAGGATTTCAGCTGCTCTACGGCTTTTACGTGACCGAGAGCCAGGTCAACCACGTGGATGTAATCGCGAACACCCGTTCCGTCGCGGGTGGGGTAATCGTTGCCGTAAATCGAGAGGCAGTCAAGCTTGCCTATTGCAACCTGTGTTATATACGGCATAAGATTGTTCGGGATTCCGTTGGGGTTTTCACCTATGAGGCCGCTCTTGTGAGCACCTATCGGGTTAAAGTAGCGAAGCAGCGTAACATCCCAGCTGTTGTCTGCTTTATAGAGATCCTCGAGGATTATCTCTATCATATACTTTGTGGTACCGTAGGGATTGGTTGTACCGCCGGTTTTCATATCCTCCGTGAGCGGTGAAACATTGTTCATACCGTAGACGGTAGCTGAGGAGGAAAATACAATCTTTTTGCAGCCGTTGTCTCTCATAACCTCGCAGAGCGCAAGAGTTCCGCCGATGTTGTTATCGTAGTACTCAAGCGGCTTGTGGCAGGATTCGCCTACCGCCTTGAGGCCTGCAAAATGTATGACGGCGTCTATTTTATTTTCCTTAAATACGGAGTCAAGCTTCTTTTTGTCGCGAACATCGCACTCATAAAACTTAACCTTTTTTCCGACTATTTCCTCAACGCGCTCGAGCGCCTTGGGGCTTGCGTTGTAGTAGTTATCAACCACTATCGGTTCATATCCTGCGTTAATAAGCTCTATGCAGGTATGGGTGCCTATGAATCCGGCACCGCCGGTTACTAATATTGCCATTTAAAATGTCCCCCTTGATAATATATACAAAATATGACGGCTTAAAAAGTGTTATGAAAGATTTGTTCCGGGATAGTATTTTGCGAGTATCTGTGCGTAGGTCGAGCCGTCGGCAGCCATTTTGTTTGCACCGGCAAGGCTCATACCGACACCGAAACCGCTGCCGTATGAGGTTATCTTAAAGGTGTCGCCGGAAGAGGTGTAGGATACGGCAAAGCAGTATGACGGAATCTTGTTTTCGAGAAGCTCACAGGCGAATTTATATCCGCTTATTTCCTTACCGCCTACGTTTACGGTTTCGACGTATCCTACTCCCGTGCTTATGGCGCCGTCGTGCTTTGTAACCTTTACCCAGTCCTTGGCGGAGCCGGAGAGATTTATCGAGCTGTCAAATTTATTTGCAAGCTCCTTTAATTCACCGGATGTCAGAGTAATCTCCGTTTTGTAGCCGTCTGCGTTTTTATCGGATGCGCTGTCTACCGTTTTAAGGTAGGGGAAGGAATTACCGAAAACAACGTCTGCCGAGGTGGTTTTGCCTGCCGACAGCTTAAATGTAGGAGTGAATGCCGGTTGACCGTTATATACGACATATTCGCCGAATACCTCCGAAACGGCATTCAGTATGTTGTCGCTCACCGTTTCTGCGGCATTAAGACCGCTCACGTTAAAGTTTGTGTTGCGGTATTTCAAATATGTATAAACGGCAACTGCATCTGCCTTAATGGCTTCGGAATTGTAGCTGTCGTCCACATCCGCGGCCACAATTTTTGCGAGTGCCTTTTTTGCCTCCGTTTTTACGCCGTTGAGCACAATGTATTCGGGGAGAGCGTTTTCGTTTGCCGCATTGTCACCCTGAGAAGCGGCGCTTGCGGCGTCCTCGGCCGCTCTCGCAAGGTCGTCCTTGTCAATTCCGTTAACCGCTTCATTGCGCATAAAAACAGAGAGCGGAACCGTATCCTTTGATATTTCCGGGGGAACGGTCGTTTCCTCGGAAGTTGTTTCGGGCGCGGTGTTTGCGAGTGCCTCGGCGGCTTTTTTGTCTCTTTGATATTTCACAAGGAAAAATGTGCCTGCCGCAACGGCAAGAGCGAGAATTATTACAATTATTGAAACAAGGACTTTTTTCCCTTTGCCGGGAGTTTTTTCGGCTTCGGGCTCTGCTGCGGCTTCGCCGGAAATCTCTATGCCGACGGAGCTTTCCCCGGAGGCCTTTTCGCCGATAAGCTCTATAAGCTCCTCTGCGGCGTCTCTTATGAAGCTTTCATCCTTTTCATCGGGCTCGCGGTAGAGCTTTCTGACTATTGCGGAGCTCTCGCCTGCGACGGCAATGCATATGTAAGAACAGCCGTCCGTATTGCAAATATCCGAAATGCACGCGCCGAAATCCGCAGAGGCAAGCTCCTTTGCCGATTTTGCCATCTGTGCGGTGTAATCGGTGACATTGAAGTCGCCCTTGTCCTCGACATGCGGTGTAAATGTGAAGAACTCGAAAAAGTCGGGTGAAACAGAGCCGAAAGATTTTACATATTCGGAATTTTGATTGCCGTTCACCGCAACACGGCTGCCGCTCTCGCGAAGAATATTTACGGTTTTGGAAGTGATTTCCCCTACACTCTCGGGAAGCGCGGGAGGCGTCTGCGCGGCTTTTTCGGGAGCCGGTGCCTCTTGCCTTTTCGGCGGAACAGACGGCTTTACCGTTGCGTTTTTCGGGGCGTAAGCCTCCTCGCGGACAGCTATGGTCTCGCCGCTCGTGAGATACGGAATAACGCCGTTGCGAAGCACCGTGTCAAGGCGTGCGTCGTCAAGAGGCAGATACATTATCTGTTGATGTCCCTTAGAAATGACAAAGCCGGAATTTACTCCGTCGCGGGTTAAAAACGGGACGGCACCCTTCGGCATCTGCGATTGAAGCAGCTTTTGCGACTCGGGAATTTCCGCGGCGCGTCCGAGTGCTTTTTTGACCGTCGGATTTTCCTCAATGTCAAGAGAGAGTGCCTTTGTAAGCAGCGTCTTTGTTCTGACATATATCTTCGGGTCAACGGCAATAACTATAAGCTCGGAGTCCGCGAGTGCTTTGCCGAGCGACGGGAACATCTCCTTGAGAGAAGAAAATCTCTTGAAGGACACGTCATCGTCGGTAAAGGCGTTAAGACTGCCGGAAATTTTGATTTGAAGCTTAGTAGCCGGAATGTCGTCACTCGAAATAAGTGAAAACAATTTCAAATTCATATCCTTGTCCATCCTTGTTTATAAATGTGTATTAAAAACCGATTATTCGGCGGGCTGCCATTTTTCCGCCGAAGCAAAGGGGTTCTTTTGACCTTTTTTATCATACCATACCTGCGGATAGCGCGGATTTTCGTTGACCGTGACGAGCGAAGTGTCTACATTTTCGCTTTCGCCGTCGCGCAGAAGTCTGCCGACAACAACAAGTCTTGCGTTTGAAAATTCGTAGCTGCAGGTGGATAGTGTAATAAGCTTATCCGTATAGTCTACGCTGACGCCTGTCGAATAAAGCTTTCTCTCGTCTATTGCCGCTATAAATGCGTCAAAGTTTTCCTTTGTCGGGAATTTGGGCGTGTTGTAGTAAAAGAGGTAGCCGTTATCCTGCTCGGGCGCGCTGCCTGCTATAAAGGCGGCATAGATTTTAAATTTATAGGTCTTAAACAGAGTGTCGTATTCTATAATCGGCGACTCCTTAAAGCCGTCGGGCTTCTTGTATTTGTCAAGCTCGGCAAATACAAGGCCGTCGCTCATGTGATGACCGTAAATTACAGTGTTCTGGCTGAGATATTTCGGGTCGCAGCGGAAATCGAGGAACGGGCAGCCGTAACGGCTGTAATTGCCATAGAAATCCTGCTTTAGGTACTCGTCGTTATCCTCAGCCTGCACAACCTGGACGTCGATTGCCGTATTCGGAACACGAATCCAACCGACAAGGTCGTTGTTTATGGCATAGAGATAAGCGTATTTCGGCATCATACCCTGAGGCAGAGTGACGTTTGGATATTTGGCGAAAAATTCCGCCCACGCCTCTTCGTCGGTAAGATTTGAATCTGCGTCGATAACCTGTCCTTTAATGTTAGCGTTTTGCTTGTTGGCGCTGTTTTTCTGACCCATCAGCACGCCGAACCAAACAGCGCAGCCGATAAGCGTGAAAACAGAGACGTCCATTATTACCTTTCTAATTATCTCGGAAACCTTGTCATGCTTATTCGGGAAGAAAGCCGCAAGACCGCTCTTGAACATCTCACCGAAGGTCTTGACGGGTTTCTCATCTTCTTCCGGTTTTTCTTCCTTCTGCTCATCCTCGGGCTTTTCTTCCGGCTTTTCTTCCGGCTTTTTATCCTTGGAGGGGCGAACTATTGCGATGTTTTCTGCGGGAGCTTTTTCCTCCTCGCGAGGCTTCTGATATTGATTTGTAATATCGATGAAGTGGTTATCGTCGCCGGAATATTTGTTTCTTCTCGACGTCTGTTCGGTTTCATTTTGAGAGTTGTCGTTTATGGCAGACAAAATATCATTGTAGATTCTGTCGGTGTTTTTATCGATAACCTCGTTTTTCTTTTCGCTTTCGTCCGTTGACTCCGCATTTAAGTTTTGCGGCTCCGCTTTTTCGGTGCGAGACTGCTCTGTTTCGGCCGGCTGAGCGTTATTCGGCTCAGGCTGTGACTTATCCTTCGACTCGTCACCGAGGGCAGAGAGTAAATCGTTTATCTCGCTGTCGGGTTTTTCGTCCTTTGCGGTTTCGTGGTTTACCTTATTTTTAAGCTCTTCAAATGATAAAAGCTCGTTGTCGTTGTTTTTCTTGTCCTTGCTTTTGCTCATTTAAGCTCTCACTCCTTTCGGATACCATCTTTCGGCGTTTTTATATGGATTTGCTTTTTTATATTTGTCATACCATATCTGCGGATAGCGCGGATTTTCGTTTACCGTCGCAAGCGAGGTGTCAACCTCTTCGCTTTCACCGTCTCGTATGAGCCTTGCAACCAGAACACAACGGGCGTTTGTCTCGCCGCGGCGCGTTGAAATATCCATATCGCGCGTGCAGGTCGAGAGGGTGAGTATTTTGTCGTCGGTATTTACGTCTATTCCCGTCGAATAGAGCGAGCGTGACGCAATCTCGTCAAAGTACTCCGCGTAGTTTTCGCCGCTCATAAACGGGTATATGTAATTGAAAACATAGCCGTTGTCGTCCTTTTCATCCGCGTTTGTCAAAAAGACGGCTATGACCTTCCATTTGTAATCGTGATAGATAGTGTTAAACTCAATTACGGGATTTTCTTTCCAAAATTCGATGTCCTTGTATTTTTCAACGTCCGAGAACATGGTGGAATCGAGGTAATTGTGACCGTAAATAATGGTGTTTGTGTCAAATTCGCCGTCGGTTATCGTGTTGCGGTAATCGACAAACGGAGTTCCGCGGCGCTCGTAGCTGCCGTAGAAGCTGCGCCTTAAATAGTAATTGTTGTCGGAGCCGTGCACAACGGGATGATTTACAGTTGTACCGGGAATTTTTATCCAGCCGACAAGATCGGGATTTACGGAATACGCCTTTTTGTATTTTTCCTGAATGCCGTCCGGGAAAACCGTGTCTCCGTAATCGTACTCGGGCACGTCAAACTGCGGATTTGCAAGGCTTGCTATTTCCGCCGCCTCTTTTTTGCTCTTTATTATATCAACACCGTATTTCACACAGAAGGTTCCGGAGACTATCAAAACAATTATTGATATAAAGAGTATAAATTTGCTGCCCTTGCTCATCGGCTTCTTTTTTTGTTTCTTTTTGCCGCCTTTTTTCTGCGGAACGGTGTTTTCGTTGATGACATTATCGTCGTTCATCGTATTGCCTCCATAATCATTTCGAGAGCGGTATCCGCGCTGATGTTGCGGTTTTGCTCCCTGACGTCGCCGGTAAAATTGTTTAGAAGCTTTTTAACTATTGTGCTTTTACCGTCGGAAACGGCTATATAAACAAGGCCCACGGGCTTATTTGTATCGTCCGAAGACGGTCCAGCTATACCCGTAACGGCAACTGCTATATCGGCCTTTGTAAGAGACAAAACGCCCTTTACCATTTCACGCGCGGTTTCGCGGCTTACGGCACCGTATTTTTTTAGGGTTTCCCGGGAAACGCCGAGCACATTTTCTTTGAAACGGTTTGAATAACAGACAACGCCGCCCTCGAATACCTCGGAGGAGCCGGATACGTCGGTAATGCGTTTTGAAACGAGTCCGCCGGTACAGCTCTCTGCCGTGGCAAGCTTAAGTTTTTTACTTTTGAGAAGTTCTACCGTCTGCTTTTCAATACTCATAATTTTTTCCTTTAAAATGTGATAAGCTCCTGCTTTACGCCCTCGACCGCACGGCTTATAAGCGCGTCGCTGTCAAGCGATAATTCGGCTTTTTCGATTTCTTCGGGCTTCGGGTGAAGACGCGGATGCTTCGGTGTAAATACCGTACAGCAATCCTCAAACGGTCTTATCGAAATATCAAATGTGTCTATCTTTCTTGAAATAACGACTATTTCGTTCTTATCCATACCTACAAGCGGGCGAAGCACCGGTAAGCGCGAAACGCTGTCGGTAGACATCATCGCCGTAAGAGTTTGGCTTGCTACCTGACCTACGCTCTCTCCCGTGACAATAGCCTCGCAGCCCTCTTTTTCGGCAAGGATATTTGATATGCGCATCATATAACGTCTCATAATGAGGGTGAAAAGCTCCTCGGGACATTTATCGCGTATGTTTTCCTGTATCTCGGTGAACGGCACGGTTATAAGCTTGATTGTGCCGCTGTACTTTGCTACTTTAGCGAGAAGGTCGTGAACCTTCATTTCGGACATGGGCGATGTGAACGGGGGAGAGGCGAAATGTACGGCGTTTAAAACAACTCCGCGTTTTGCCATCATCCAGCCTGCAACGGGGCTGTCGATTCCTCCCGAGATAAGAAGTGCCGCTTTGCCGCCCGTTCCGACGGGCATACCGCCTGCGCCCTTTTTCTGGTCGCCGTGAATGTAAGCCGCGCTTTCGCGGATTTCTATTACTATGGTTAAATCGGGATTTTTAACATCGACTCTGATGTGCGGAAAAGCGTTTAAAACCGCCTCGCCGACATCACAGCATATTTCCGGTGATTTTAAGGGGAAGGTCTTGTCTGCGCGTTTTGCCTCCACCTTAAAGGTTGAAGCGTTTTTAAGAGCCTCGCTTAAATACACGGGAGTCGTTTTGAGGATTACATCCATATCCTTTTCGACTGCGGCGGCGCGCTCATAGCCTGCAATGCCGAATATGCGTGAAATTTGATCCTCTGCCTCTTCCATATCAAAGCTTTCGTCAAAAGGCTCTACGGTTATTGTTGACTGTGAGCGGATTACCTTGAATTTTCCGAGCGACTGAAGACGCCTTTTGATATTTTTTGCGAGCGTTGACTCAAATGACGAGCGGTTAAGGCCCTTAAGCGCAAGCTCTCCGTTTTTTATAAGTATTATTTCTTTCATATTGCTGTTTCTTTATCCTTTGTGTTTTCTGAGTTTTTCGACAGCGATTTTTATGACATCGGCACAGCGGTCAATTTCATCAATCGAGGTGTCGTTTGAAAGGCTTATCCGTATGGCGGAATCTATTCTGTCGGGCGGTAGCCCCATGCTTTGCAGCACATTGCTCCTGTGCCCCTTTGAGCAAGCCGAGCCTGCCGAAATGTATACGCCGTTCATCGAAAAGAAGTTTACCGATACCTGAGACGGTATTTCGTCTATGGAAATATTGATAATGTACGGCAGGGCGTTTTCGGGGGAATTTATATGTACTCCGGGAATTTCTTTTATCCGCTCTCTCAGACGGAGATTGAGCTTTGATACATACTTAAGATTTTTTTCGACGCTTCCGCCGTTTTCAACAGCGGCGGCAAAGCCTGCTATCGCCGGCATACCCTGAGTTCCCGAGCACATATTGTTCTCCTGACCGCCGCCGAGAATATACGGATTTATGTGCACGTTTTTATTTATATAAAGTGCTCCCACGCCCTTGGGACCGTGAACCTTGTGTGCGCTGACGCTCATAAGGTCTATTCCGCAGCTTTTGGGACAGAGCGGAATTTTCATATAGCCCTGCACATCGTCAACGTGCAGAAGAGCGGGAGAATTTTTGCTCTTTATGATTTTTTTGAGATTTTCTGCGGGCATCACAGAGCCGACTTCGTTGTTGACGGCCATTACAGATACCAAAATCGTATTTTCGTCTATGGCGTTTTCGAAGTCCTTTAAGCTTATATTGCCGTCGCTTTGCGGCTGTACTCTCACTACCTCAAAGCCGCTTTCCTCGAGGCGTTCCATACATTTTTCAACGCTCGGATGCTCTAAAGCCGTAGTGACTATTTTCTTGCCGAGTCGCTTTTTTGCGCCGACTGCACCGAATATCGCGGTGTTGTTTGACACGGTGCCGCAGGGGGTGAAATATATTTCATCGGGGCTCGCTTTTAAGCTTGCGGCAATCGTACCGCGGCTTTTTTCGAGAAGCATATATGCGTCAACGCCTTTTTGATGAAGCGAAGACGGATTTCCGTAAAGCTCGGTCAGTGCGGAAATTTCTGCGTCCACAGCGGCCTTACAGGGCTTTGTGGTTGCGCTGTTGTCAAGATAACATTCCATTTTGACCGCTCCTTTAATTCAAACTTAATCAGTATATTATTATACACTATAAGGTGCGGTTTGGCAAATAAATAAGCGGCTTTTTTCAAGTATATTTATGTTTTTTTTGCGAAAAATATCGCAGAGGTGAAATTTATGGAAAAGAAGATGAAAAGACGCTCCTATGTGCGCGTTGTATCCTTTGTCGCAGCACTTGCGGCGGTGCTTGTCACAGCGTCGATATGCGGCAATGTGCGCGCGTCAAAATATAAAAGACAGATTACTTTGTCGCAGCAGCGAGCACTTACAGAGCTTGACGGAAGACTGCGTGAAATAGGTACAAGCCTCAAAAAAGGGGTGTATTCAAGCACTCCGCCGATGCTGAGCGGTATGGCGTCGGAGCTGTCAAGAGAGACTCTTGCGGCAAAAAGCTCGCTTTCCGTGCTTCCGCTTGAAAATACAAATCTCGAAAACACATATAAATTTTTATCGCAGGTCGGCGATTTCACCGCGACCTTAAACCGCAAGGTTGCCTCAGGCGAAAGCATCTCCGACGAGGAACGTGAAAATCTCCGCTCCCTTATCACGTTTTGCGATGCGCTGTCGGGAGAGGTTTCAAATATACGCGCGGATATGTTCGACGGAAGCTTCAGCTTTTCACAAAAAAGCGGCGAGCTTGCCTTAACGGGCGAAAAGACGGAGAATCTTGCAGGCGATATGGAGGACGCACAGCAGTCGCTGAGCGATTATCCCACGCTTATTTATGACGGCCCGTTTTCCGACCATATTATGTCGGCTCAGCCGAAAATGACGAGCGGAGCAAAAGAAATATCAAAGGAAAACGCCCTTGATGCGGCAGCTGCCTTTCTCGGCTGCGACAAAAAGGAAATATCGTTTTTAAGCGAAGAGTCGGGAAATGTGCCTGCGTATTGTTTTTCTCATAATAATAAGACGGTTGCCGTAACCAAAAACGGCGGATATGTTATATATATGCTCGACTCGTCCTTTGCAGGCGAAGCGAAGCTGAAAACAGCCGATGCGCTGAAAAAGGCTTCCGAATTTTTGGCGTCTCACGGCTATGCCGATATGAAGGAGAGTTATTACAGCACGTCGGACGGGGTCTGCACCGTAAATTATGCCTACAAAAAGGACGGTGTTATTTATTATCCCGATCTCATAAAGGTAGGCGTAAATCTCGAGACGGGTGATATTGCGTCATTTGACGCAAAGGGCTATATTATGAATCATACCGAGCGCAATTTAAGCTCTGATATTTTGTCACAGGCGGAGGCTCAAAAATCCGTCAGCGGACTTTTAACGGTGCTCGATTCAAAAAGAGCCGTAATTCCGACAAAGAGCAAGGGTGAAAAGGATTGCTGGGAATTTCATTGCACCGATAAGGACGGTAATGAGGTGCTCGTCTATATTGATACAAAAACGGGATATGAGGACGATATACTTCTGCTTTTGTATTCCGACGGCGGAATCCTGACAAAATAATAAAAAGAAAAAATACGGAAATAATAATTTTGTCCGAAATGAGACAAAAGAAAGATTGTGGTGATAGATATGAAAAAGGCTGTTGCAGCTGTTTTGCTCGCCGTGCTTCTTGTTTGCGCCGTGTTCTCTTCCTGCGGTAAAAAGGAGGACGGAGTCGTTACCGGAAACGGAAATACTACTCGCTCCGCCGCGCAAAATGCGGTTACAAACGCAGGCGACGCCGTAGGTGACGCAGTCACCGGCGCCGGAGATGTTGTCGGTGATGTTGTTACCGGAGCCGCCGATATAGCAGGCGACGTTATCACGGGTGCGGGCGACATAGTAAACGACGCGGCGACAGGTGCGGGCGAAGCCGCAAGCAAGGCTGTGTCGGACGCGGCAAGATAAAATTGACGAAGCCACGGTTAGCGCTAACCGTGGCTTCACTTTTTTATTTAAACCGGAGCGCTTGTGCTGCGGCAGCTTATCAGTTGCCGTAACCGTATGCGCTGAACGGATTGTACGAGTTGCTGCGTGTTGTGGACTCCGTCTTTACGGAAGAGGAATCGCCATTATCCTCAACGAGGGTTGCCTTTACTTCAAATTCATTGATGTTGTAATTGCTGTCTATTCTGCAAATCGTAAGCGTAAGCGTATCGCCCACGGCAGATTTATCGATAAGGTCCGGAAGATCGTCTGCGCTGTCAAGGTCCTTGCCGTTGACCTTGGTAATTAAGTCGCCCTGCTTTACGTCCTGAGACGCAAGGCTTGAATCGGACTGAACACTCTGAACTATCAAGGAACCTGCCGGGAGATCCTTAAGGCTTACAATCATACTGTACATCTGACTTGAAGACGCCGGCGAATAGGTTATTCCGAGCTTAGGTCTGTTAGTAACATAGCCGTTTGCAACTATTTCGTCGTAAACTTCCTTTGCTGTAACGCTCGGTACGGAGAATGCCATTCCCTCGTAATCCGTGCTTGCTATTTTAGATGAGTTTATGCCTATTACCTGACCGTATTCATTGACGAGCGCGCCGCCGGAGTTGCCGGGATTTATGGCTGCCGTGTGCTGAATACAAATCATCTCATAGCCTATCTGGCTGTTTACGGGGCGAGAAATCGCGGATACTATACCGTTTGTGAACGAGCCTGCAAATGCCGTTCCGCCGGGGTTGCCTATCGCGTAAACCGTCTCGCCTACGGAGAGCTTGTCGCTGTCGCCGAATTCCGCGGCTTTAAGACCGGTAGCCTTGATTTTTAAAACTCCGATGTCGGTTTTAGAGTCATATCCCACTACGGTAGCGTCGTACTGTGTTTCGTCGGATAGCTGAACTCTGACGGAGCCGCCGCCCGAAATTACGTGAGCGCAGGTCATAATATATGTGTACTGCTTACTGCTGTCCTCGCCGACTATTACGCCCGAGCCCTGACCCGATGCGGAGGAGGAACGGCTGTCGGAGTATACGAGTATACCGACGGAGCTGTCCTTTATCTTATCATAAACGCCTGCCGCGGTAAGACTGCCGCTCTTATCGGTAGAGGAAGCGGTGGGAGTTTCGTTTATCGTAACGGTTGAGCTGTCTGCGGAAGCCTTTTCGCTTGTCTGCTTTTTGGCACCGTCCTTATTGCTGAGAGAAACCGCAATGCCCGTAACACCGAGTGCCACACAAACCACAACTGCGATTATGAGGGCTATAACGCCGCCTTTTTTATGCTTTGACGGCTTATTGTCAACCGGCTTTTTCGGCGGTTGGCCTGAATTTCCGTAATAGACATAGCTGTTATTTCCGCTGTATGTTGAGCTCGGACGGTATGCGCCGTTTGAGCCGTAGTAACCGTTGTTTCCGCTTGAATATCCGTTGTTGCTGCCGTTTGCATTTGAACTGCCGTTATTTGTGTTTCCGCCGCCGTTCGAGTAAGGGTAGCCGTTATTCGGCTGATAGCCGCCGTTATAAGGACTGCCGCTGTTCGCTCTTTGAGCGTCATTGCCGGCTTCGGGAGCACTTTGGAAATTACCCGTGCTTTCCGGGGTGTTTTGCTGCTCGTTTCCCGAAGGGGTGTTGTTATTGAAATCGTCCATAAAAAGATCTCCTTGATTTATCTGATGAAGACAAGAGCTTTTCTCTTATCGTTGTCATAATCATAACCGACGGTTATTACAAAACTGTTAACTCGATTTAAATAATCTGAATACTTTTACAGCTGCTTAGGCGGAAGATATTTCGGAATAGTAAACCAAAATTCGGTGTATTTGCCCTCCTCGCTGTTGCAGCCTATCGAACCGCCGTGCATTTCGACTATCGTTTTGCATATATAAAGACCGAGTCCCGCACCCTTGACGTCATAGCTGCGCGATTTATCAACCTTGTAGAAGCGCTCGAATATTTTTTCGCGCTCCTCCGAGGAAATACCCGCGCCCGTGTTTACGACCTTTATAAGCGTTGCGTTTTCGTCATCGTCTGCAAATACGCTTATGGTGCCGTTTTCCGTGAATTTGACCGCGTTGTCCACAAGATTGTATATGACCTGATGTATCATATCCTCGTCGGCGGTGACCGTTACGGAATGAAGCCTGTCAAGCCCGGATATTTCAATGTGCTTGCGCTCTATTATCTGCTCGAACGACAGCAGCACGTTGAATATTTCCGCGCTTATGTCAAACGCCTTCGGGTTCAGCTTTAATTCACCCGCTTCGATTTTGGACATATTCAGCATTGCCGTAACAAGCCTTGATAGACGCTTAGTCTCATCGGAAACAATGCTCAAATAGTGTTTTTGCTGGCTTTCGGGAATGGTGCCGTCAAGGATTCCGTCTATGAAGCCTCCTATGGTTGTCATAGGGGTCTTAAGCTCGTGCGAGACGTTTGCCACAAAGCTTCGCCGCGAGCTTTCAAGAAGCGACAGATCCGATGCCATCTTATTGAATGCGCGCACAAGCTCGGCGAGTTCGTCGTCACCCTTTACCTTGACTCTCGGGCCGAAATCGCCCTCTGCGTAAGCTTTTGTCGCCTCCGACATATCGTGGAGTGGTTTTATAAGAGAAGCGGTGAGGAAATATACCGCGATAAAGCCTACCGAGAAAGCCATAAGACAGGCAAAAATGAACATTTTAAGGATATTCATCGCATAGTTTGTGAAGCCCGCCGTCATAGGCGCCACGGCAAAAACAACTGCTGCGGTTTCTTCGCCGACCTTTACCGGCTCCGCCGCGACAAGCTGCTTTTTCATATAGACGCCGTTTAAGGTGGTCTTTGCAAAATAGTCGCCCTTTTTCGCCTCGTCGATTACCTCCTGAGGTATTGTGTAGCCGCCGTGCAGACTGCATCTGCCGTTGTTTGAGATACTGTAATTCTGTGTTATGACGTCCTTGCACAATATTATGTTGCCCGAGGTATCGGTTATGTAGATATCAGCCGAGATAGCGTCCGAAATCATCGAGAGGTTACTGCATATCATCGCTATCGAGCCGGAGGCATCGGTTTGAATTCTTGATGAGAGAACAGATGAGGTAGTGTTCGCTATGTTTTTTGCGTTAGAGGAGAGAAGCTGTTCTTTTTGACTTGACCAGTAATTCGAGAGGAACACGCCGAGCGTTACTCCCAAAAGCAAAAAGCATATGAGTACCATTGCCACAAATACCGACAGAAATTTAGTGAACAGTGACTGATGACTGAATTTGCGGTAGGTGCGGTGCAATACCGTTTTAAAACGCGCCTTTACGCTCTGCTGCATTCTTATCAGTCCTTAGTTTCAAATTTATAGCCTACGCTCCAAACGGTTTTCAATTCCCATTTGTCGGAAACGCCCTCAAGCTTTTCGCGCAGACGCTTTATGTGAACGTCTACCGTTCTTGAGTCGCCGTAGTAGTCAAACCCCCATACCTCGTCAAGAAGCTGGTCGCGCGTAAATACACGGTTGGGATTTGAGGCGAGATGATATATAAGCTCGAGCTCTTTCGGAGGAGTGTCTACGGATACTCCGTTGACCTTCATCTCGTAATTTGTAAGGTTTATCGAGAGCTTGTCGTAATTTACCTCTTTGACGTCGCTTGTGTCGGAAGCGGGAGCGGTGCGGCGAAGTACGGCTTTTATTCTTGCCACAACCTCTTTTGTGTCAAAGGGCTTTGTAACATAGTCGTCCGCGCCGAGCTCAAGACCCAGAACCTTGTCAAAGGTCTCGCCCTTGGCGGTGAGCATAATTATCGGCTTGTCCGAGAATTTTCTGATTTCACGGCATACCTGCCAGCCGTCAAGCTTCGGTATCATTATGTCGAGCAGCGTGAGGTCGGGATTTTCCTGCTTGAATGCATTTATTGCCGACACACCGTCGTTAACTATTTTTACGACGTAGCCTTCTTTTTCGAGATAGAGCCTTAAAAGCTCGCAGATATTGGTGTCGTCATCGACGACGAGTATTTTTTCGTTTGGCATAAAATACCACCCTTTCAAACCTCTTATAATCAGAAATTATAAAGTACATTTAAAAATAATATGTGAACAAATTCGTAAGAAATTTAAAATAAAAGGGACTATAAAAAACAAATTTCTTTACAGCCCGATTTTATGATTATTTAAGCGACGACAGAAGTCCGCCTTTTTTGATTATATCCTGTATGAACGGCGGAAACGGCTCTGCCCGGTAGCTTTTGCCCGTGGTGTTGTCGGTTATTACGCCGCTGTCAAAATCTACCGAAACCTCGTCGCCCTGCTCGATTTCGTCGCCTGCCTCCGGACATTCGAGAATCGGCAGACCTATGTTGAGCGCATTCCTGTAAAAAATTCTTGCGAAGTTTTTGGCGATTACGCAAGAAACGCCAGCCGCCTTTATGGCAAGCGGAGCATGCTCTCTTGAGGAGCCGCAGCCGAAGTTTACGCCGGCAACTATTATGTCGCCCTCTTTCACGTTATTTACAAATTCCTTGTCTATATCCTCCATACAATGAGCCGCAAGGTCCTTAGGGTCGGAGGAGTTGAGGTATCTTGCCGGAATTATGACGTCCGTATCCACATGGTCGCCGTATTTATGAACTTTGCCCTGTATCTTCATATAAATCGTTCCTTTCTTACCTGAGCTGCGAGGGTGAGCATATATAGCCCGTAACGGCACTTGCCGCCGCTACGAAGGGGCTCGCGAGATAAACCTCGCTCTCCGGGTGTCCCATTCGGCCAACAAAGTTGCGGTTTGTGGTGGAAACGGCTCTTTCACCCTTTGCGAGTATGCCCATATGACCGCCGAGACACGGTCCGCAGGTCGGGGTTGATACAACCGCGCCCGCTTCTACAAATATTTCGGTAAGGCCCTCTTTAATGCATTGCAGGTAAACCTTTTGTGTTGCCGGAATTACTATAACGCGAACGCCGTCCTTTACCTTTCTGCCCTTTAAGACGGAGGCGGCAGCGCGCATATCCTCTATTCTTCCGTTTGTGCAGGAGCCTATAACTACCTGATCTATGTCGATTTTTTCAATTTCGTCAACGGTGTGAGTGTTTTCGGGAAGATGCGGAAAAGCAACCGTGGGCTTCAGATTATTTAAGTCTATCTCTATTGTCTCGTCATACTCGGCGTCTTCGTCTGCCTCGAATATACGAGGCTGTCTGTCGGTTCTGCCGCTTATGTATTCGAGCGTCTTGTCGTCTACCGGGAAAATTCCGTTTTTGGCGCCGCATTCTATTGCCATATTCGCTATGCAGAAGCGGTCGTCCATTGAGAGTGCGCCTACACCGTCGCCCGTGAATTCAAGCGAACGGTATCTTGCTCCGTCAACGCCTATTTTACCGATAAGGTGAAGTATTACATCCTTGCCGCTGACAAATTCGGGCAAGGTGCCTTTTAGTACAACCTTAATTGCGGACGGAACCTTAAACCAAGCCTTGCCGGAGATCATACCGGCAGCCATATCGGTTGAGCCCACACCCGTAGAGAACGCACCGAGTGCGCCGTATGTGCAGGTGTGTGAGTCGGCGCCTATAACGGCGTCGCCGGAAATAACGAGGCCGCTCTCGGGAAGAAGCGCGTGCTCTATACCCATTTTTCCCACGTCAAAGAAATTTTTGATTCCCTTTTCCTTTGCGAAAAGACGAACCTGTTTGACATTTTCGGCGGATTTAATATCCTTGTTGGGGGTAAAATGGTCCATAACAAGTGCTATTTTGTCCGTTGAAAATACGTCTTTAAAGCCCTTTTTTGCCATCTCGTTTATGGCAACGGGCGAGGTTACGTCGTTGCCGAGCACGAGGTCGAGCTTTGCCTCTATGAGCTGACCTGCCGTAACCGACTGAAGGCCGGCGTGCGCCGCGAGTATTTTTTGGGTCATTGTCATTGACATTCTGTTATTCCTCGATTCCTTTTATGTTTGTATCGCCGCTCTCAAGCGCGGTAAGACCGGAGCGTGAAAGCTCGATTATTCCGTGCTTTGTCATTTTGCCTATGAATTTGTCGATAAGCGACGGCAGACCCGTAAGCTCGGCAGTTATTGTTGTGTGCCCTATATCCTTTACCTTTGCGCCGAAGCCGTTGATTGTTTTAAGCACGGCTGTGCGCTGGCTGTTTGTGGCGTGGACCTTTATAAGCAAGAGCTCGGAGGATACAAGGCGCGATTCATTGAGCTTTACCACCTTTATTACGTCCTCAAGCTTTGAGAGCTGACGCTCAACCTGCAAAAATTTGTGCGGCTCAACGTCGGACACTATTGTTATTCTTGAATATACGGGATTTTCCGTTTCGGCTACGGTAAGGCTTATTACGTTGTAGCCGCGTCTCGCAAAAAGACTTGCGACGCGCAAAAGCACACCCGTGCGGTTATATACGAGAGCCGAGAGGAATATTCTCTCAAGGCTGTTTGCATTATTTCCTTCTGCCATTTTTGTTTTCCTTTCCTTTGCGGCTTATTCTGCCGAAAAACGATACACCGTGTCAGATACGAACGGATGGTTTTCGTCAAACAGATTTTGTATGAAATCGGGGTTGTTTAAAGCGTTCGGGTAGTACTGCGTTTCAAGGCAGAAACCGGAGCGGTGAGTGAGGGGCAGCTTACCTTTACCGATTTGCGAGCCGTCCATATAGTTGCCTATGTAAAACTGGACTCCGGGAAGGTCGGTATAGCACGTCATTTTCCTGCCGCTTTCGGGGTCGTAAACCATTGCGAATTCACGCAGAGCACCCGTGTAATTTTCGAGGCAGAAGTTGTGGTCGTAGCCCCTGCCTATTACAAGCTGCTCGTCGGGAGACGATACGTCTCTGCCTATCTTTTTCGGTATTCTGAAGTCAAACGGTGTGTTTTCAACGCTTCTGATTTCGCCTGTCGGGATGCTGTCTTCGTTCATCGGCGTAAAGTATTTTGCAAAAATCTGCATTTCGTGAGAGAGGATGTTGCCGGAAGCGTATCCGCCGAGGTTAAAGTATGAGTGGTTTGTGACGTTTATCGGAGTCTTGCCGTCGGGTCTGCAGTCATAGTGTATTTTGACCTCGTTTTTGTCGGTAAACGTGAAGGTGACTTCGTTTTGAAGGTTTGACGGGAAGCCCTCGTTGCCGTCGGCGCTGAAATATGAGAATTTAACGCTGTCGTCGCCGAGTATTTCATAATTCCAAACGGCGTTTTCGTATTCGTGATTACCGTGAAGGGTGAATTTGCCGTCGATGTTTTTTGTTATCCGGTAATTTTTGCCGTCTATGGTAATGCCGTTTCCGGAAATTCGGTTTGCGACTCTTCCGACGGTGCGACCCTGCGAATCCGTACAGCTTAGCTGACCCTCCATGGTGTCAAAGCCGACAAGTACATCGGCAAAGTCTCCGTTTCTGTCGGGAACCGATATTTTATTGAGCGTAGCGCCGTAATTCAGCAGTTCGATTTCGGCTCCGCTTTCGTTTTTTATTGTGAATGAAAAGACTTCTTTTCCGTCGGCGGTTTTGCCGTAGAGAGATTTGGTCATTTTCAAAGCTACCACCCCATTTTTAGCATTTTAATAAGTATAATATCCGTGCGCGCCGTTGTCAAGAAAGACGAAAAAACTTGCAAGAGCGAAAATAATGCTAACCGGAAAACAAAAGTATTTTTATTGACTTTTCGGCGTTTTAAATGTATTCTTAACATATATTATGTATTTGAAGGGAGTGTGCCGATTGGAGCAATTTTTAACTCAGTTTGAATTCCTGTCGCGATATGCTTTGGCTTTTCTTGCGCTTATAATACTTCTCCGGTGCATTTTTTCCCTTTTCAGGCTCAGACCGCGCCGCGAGATTATGGCAACGCTGATAAATCTTGCCGACGACAGCGAAATCGAGATACGAAATTGGGAAACCTCGATAGGCCGTTCGCGCTCGTGCGATATATCGCTCAGAAAGTACGGTACGGTATCGCGTTTCCACGCCGTTCTGGCTCTCAGAAAAGACGGCTGGTATGTCTTTGATACCGAGTCGAAAACCGGAGTTTACGTAAACGGCGAGCAGATAAAAAAATCAGCCAAGATAATCGACGGCGACACCGTCTCGTTCGGAAACGCGGTTATGAAGTTCACCTCAAACGGCTACGGCGTTGAGAGTGAGGAGACTGAGGACGGTAAAAAGGTTGACTTCACAAACGCCACAAGGCTTGTAAATCTCGCCGACAACAGCGCGTTCTATTTAAACGGCACGTGTCTTATAGGGCGTGACAGAACCTGTAATATATGCCTGCCGATGCAAAGCGTCTCGGGCGAGCACGCCGAGGTCTATCCCGCAAAGGACGGCTGGTATGTTGCGGACCTCAATTCCAAAAACGGTACGCTTTTAAACGGCGAAGAGGTTTTCGGCGCATTCCCGTTGTATGACGGCGACATTATTTCGATAGGCGATTACAGCTTCCTCTTCCGCGAATAAAGCGGAGAAGAGGCCATATTCAAAGAAACGGAGGACGCATCTTTGGCTCAGGAAAATGCTCGTAAAAAGCAAAAAAAGACGAGAACCAAAAAATACAGAAAGCCTGTAAACTGGCTGATTCTGCTTATAATTATGACTGTTTTTCAGCTCGTTTGCGCCGCTCAGATAAATATGAACAGCCCCGACATACCGCTGACTACATTATATATAGTATTCGGTGCATATATAGCTATCGAATGGGCGTATTTTATATTTTTCGGCGGATTTTTACACCGCAAGAGCTTCGAAATAGAGCTTATAGCGTTTTTTCTTACCGGAATAGGCCTTACACTCACCACAAGCGTGTATCCCGACAAAGCGTTTGTTCAGCTTGCGGCGGTGATTATGGGTATTGCGGTATTTATAGTTATGCTTTGGGTGCTCAGCGATATAGAAAGAGTTGTAAAGCTGCGTATGCCGGTGGCGATAGCTTCCGTTATCGTACTTGTTGCCACAAGGCTTTTGGCGCACAATATAAACGGTGCATACAACTGGATAAGAATAGGCGGCGTTTCAATACAGCCGTCGGAAATAGTGAAGATAGGTTTCGTCTTTGTAGGTGCGGCTACGCTCGAATACCTGCAATCAACGAGAAGCCTTACAAAATATCTTGTGTTTGCGCTTTCCTGTATAGGCTGTCTGTTCCTTATGAAGGATTTCGGTACGGCTCTTATATTCTTCTTTACATTCTTAATAATGGCATTCCTGCGCTCGGGAGATATAAAGACCATATTTCTTGTATGCGCGGCAGCTCTCGGCGGCGGCGGTCTTGTGCTTACGTTTAAGCCGTATGTCGCAAAACGCTTTGAAACATATCGCCATGTTTGGGAGTATGCAAACGACCGCGGCTATCAGCAGGCGAGACTTCTCATATATTCCGTCAGCGGCGGGCTTTTCGGACTCGGAATAGGAAACGGCAAGCTGAGAGATGTATACGCAGCCACAGAGGACTTGGCGTTCGGAATGGTATGTGAGGAATTCGGAATTATTGTCGCATTTGCCGTGCTTTTGACCTTTGTCGCCCTCGTGGTTTACAGTATACGCTATGCTGTGGCGGCTCGCTCGTCTTTTTACGCTATTGCTGCGTGCGCGGCGTCGGGTCTTCTTCTTTTCCAAGCGGCTCTGCACGTGTTCGGCGTTACCGATCTTCTTCCGTGGACGGGCGTTACGCTGCCGTTTATCAGCCGAGGCGGCTCGAGTATGATGTGCTGCTGGGGACTTGTGGCATTTATAAAGGCCATTGATGTCAAGACGTACAAACGGTACGATAAGGTAGCGGTGGCAAAGTCTTAAATTAAATCTGCCGAAAGGGAGTGTGAAACAATGAAAACCATGTCAAAAAGAGCCTGGGTGCTCTATGTGTTTATAGCAGCATTTTTAGCAGGGCTCATTGTGTTGTTTTACACATTTTACACGAACGCCGATTCGTGGGCTATGAAAAAGGCAAACAGGCACCTGTATTCATCAGGTACGCTGTCGGTTGCGGGCAGCATTAAGGATGAAACCGGAGCGGTGCTTGCGGAAACAAAGGACGGTAAGCGCGTTTATAACAGCGACAAAACCGTAAGAACCGCAACCATGCACACGGTAGGCGACTCTGAGGGCTATATAGCGACGGGCGTTCAAACATCGTATAAGGACGTCATAACCGGCTATAATTTCGTTGACGGTATATACAACCTGAAAAAATACGGTAAGGGCAACGACGTAAATCTCACAATAAATGCGCAGCTCTGCGCGGCGGCATACAGCGCCCTCGGAAGCAACAAAGGCACGGTCGGCGTTTACAATTACAAAACGGGTCAGCTTTTATGTGTTGTATCAAGCCCGTCTTATGATATTGCAAATAAACCCGTCTCAAGCATAAATAACGATAAGACAGGTGCCTACGAGGGTGTTTATTTAAACAGGTTTTTCTCCGGCGTTTATACTCCCGGCTCGACATTTAAAATGATAACCTCGATTTGTGCCATTGAAAATTTGCCTGATATCGATTCGCAAAAATTCAAATGCACGGGCGAATACAAGGTCGGCGGCAGCTCGGTTAAGTGCCTCGGGGTTCACGGAACCGTGAATTTCGAAAAGGCTCTCAATGTGTCCTGTAACAGCGCATTTGCGCAGATTGCGATAGAACTCGGACCCGATAAGCTTATGGCCACGGCAAAGGAGCTGGGGCTCGGCAATCAGATGTATGTAGGCAATATAAAGCTCGCAAAAAGTTCGTTCAATGTGACCGGCGCGTCGGACCTCGACGTGGGCTGGGCAGGTATAGGTCAGTACACCACTCGCATAAATCCGTGCCAGATGTTAACTATTGCAGGCGCGGTGGCTAACGGCGGCTCCTCAGTGCCGCCATATCTTGTCGGCAAAATAACCTCGCAGACCGGAAAAACGATTTATGAAGCAAAGCCCGGCACGGCAACTCAGCTTATTTCCTCGGATACCGCATCAAAGATGAACGATATGCTTCGCTCAAATGTCAAGAATTATTACAGCGACGGTAAGTTCCCCAACCTTAAAATGTGCGGCAAGACCGGAACGGCGGAAGTAAGCTCGGAAGCCGGCGGTGCAAAGCCTCACGCTTGGTTTGTCGGATATTCACAGCGCGAGGATCTCCCGCTTGCGATAGTGGTTGTTGTTGAAAACGGCGGCGGAGGCTCATCTGTGGCAATTCCCGTTGCCAATAAGACTATGCAAAAGGCTCTTTCCTTATATGCAAAATAAAAATTTTTCCGCATACGACAGCAAAGCTCGTGTGCGGAATTTTTAAAGGTGATAAAATGAAATTTTACTTTCCGGAAAACTACGGCGCTCTCGGCGACGGAAAAAACGACGATTCACGCGCTTTACAGTCCGCTATTGACGAGGCCGAAAAAAACGGCGGCGGAACGGTTGTGCTTGAGAGCGGAAAAACGTATTATTCAAGCTCGGTCATAATGAAGAAAAATGTTGAGCTGCATTTGCAAAAAGGCTCGGTTTTAAAGGCAACCTCAGACATAAACGGATACTTTCGTCCCTGCGATTTTATAAACGATGAGACAAATACCCTTATAGGCAATCCCGTTACGGGTAAGCCGTCGTTTGCCTTTATATATGCGTATAAGGCGGACAATGCCGCAATAACCGGAGGCGGCAAAATCGACGCAAACGGTCACAGCTTTGTAAAGAGAAAAGACAAATACTATGTCACCGGCGATTTTTATCCGCGTCCCACGGTTATGTATTTTGAGGCTTGCAACCATATTGTGTTTGAGGATTTCACTGTGGTCGATGCACCGTTTTGGACGCTTCATCCGGCAGGCTGCGACGATGTTTTAATATCAAAAATTCACATATTAAACGACCTCGATGTTGCAAATTCGGACGGCATAGATCCCGACCACTGCAGCAATGTGCGTATTTGCGACTGCCACGTAGAGTGCGCCGACGACTGCATCTGCCTTAAAACTTCAAAAGGCAATTCCGAATACGGACCGTGCGAAAACATACTGATAACGGGCTGCACGCTGATTTCAACCTCGGCGGCGATAAAAATAGGCACGGAGGGCGTCGGCGATTTCAGAAACATAATAGTTTCAAACTGTGTCATTTCGCGCAGCAACCGCGGTCTTTCAATTCAGATACGCGACGGCGGCAACGTCGAAAATGTCAAATATTCCGACATTATAATAGGTACGCGCCGCTTTTGCCCGGATTGGTGGGGAACTGCCGAGCCGATAGTAATAACCGCGTTTGACCGCGACGAAAACACAAGGGCAGGCCATATCAAAAACATATCTTACCGCAACATAACCTGCGTCGGAGAAAACGGAGTTATGATATGCGGCACGGCGGAAAACAAAATTGAAAACGTAGTTTTCTCGGACGTTGACGTAACTCTCTCAAAAACGTCAAAGTGGGACTGCGGTCTTTACGATATGCGACCGGGGCTTAATAAAGAGGTCGAAAAGCATAAAAATGCCGGTTTTTATCTTCGCTTTGCCGATAACGTTACGCTTCGCAACACAAGCGTGAAGTGGGGTAATGTCTGCCCCGAATATTCGGCTGCTCTCGAAGAGGAAAGCTGTGTCGGCACCGTACTTGAAAATTTCACGGGTGATAACGCCTGAAGGCTTTGAGAATGCGGCTGCTCGTTCGAGCGTGAAATTTCCTTTCAAACGGCTTCTTGTATGTACGTTTATACGCATTTTACTTAAAAATATTTGACACAGCGCGTATAAAATGGTACAATTCAACAATGGAGTTAAGCTCTCGCCTGCTTCGGCAAGCGAGAATAGAAAGGGAGTATACTGTAATGAAAAAGGCGTTAAATAAAAAAGTGCTTTCCGTACTGATTGCGGCTGTTATTTTACTTGTTACCGCATTTCCCGTGCTTGCGGCGGATCCGTTTAAGCTCACTTCTTCGGCTGAAGCAAAGGATTCGGTCGTCACCGTAAAAATTTACCTTCCGCAAAATACGGAACTCGGGACGCTTTCGTTTACACTTAAATACGATACAAAATTGCTCACGTATGTTTCCGCCGAGTATTCGAGCGGAGATGTCAGTGCCACAAATTCAAGCACGGCAGGCGAGGTTAAAATAAACGCCGTTTGGAAAAACACCGCGCCGCTCGGCGGCGAGGTTGCCGCCATAACCTTTAAGGTGAACGACGGAGCGACCGGCAAAACCGACTTCCCGATAAATGTCGATTTCTCAACCGATGCCAATAATCAGCACATTGATTTGTCGGCCGTAAGCTCTTCGATTGACTTATCCGAAGCAGCTTTGATGCCGGCGGCAACCGATGAAACCGCCTCCCCGGAGGGCAAAGCGGTAAAGGCCGGAAAAATTCCTAAGACCTCGGGAAAGTATGCTGCGATAGGATCGGCGGCTGCCGTTTTGTGCGTTGCCGCGGCGGCTGTTGCGATTACGGTAAAACGCAAAAGAAAATAAAAAAACAATGATGAAAGCGGAGCTGTAGCAATGTGCTTACAGCTCCTTTTTTATGCGATTTGATATGTGTCCGAAAACACACTTAAAATTCCGCTTTTCGTTGACATAATGCACAGTGTAATATATAATATCTATTGTATGTTTAATAAGTTGCCCGTTTAGCATTTTTTATATTCGGGTACGTAATTTTTAAGGAGGAAACTCTAATGGTAAAAGCAATTGTCGGCGCCAACTGGGGCGACGAGGGCAAAGGTAAAATTACGGATATGTTTGCGAGTGAAGCAGACATAGTTGTTCGTTTTCAGGGTGGTGCAAATGCAGGGCACACCATTATAAACGAACACGGCAGATTTGCATTGCATCTTATGCCCAGCGGTATTTGCTACGACAATGTTACCTGTGTCATCGGAAACGGCGTCGCTCTTGATATAAACAAGTTCTGCTCGGAACTTGAGGATGTGAAAAAGGCAGGCGTAAATCCGAAGCTTCTCGTGTCAGACCGTGCTCAGATACTTATGCCGTATCATATTCTTCTCGATACCTATGAAGAGGAGAGACTCGGCAAAAACGCGTTCGGCTCCACAAAGAGCGGTATCGCTCCGTTCTTCAGCGACAAGTACGCAAAAATAGGCATCCAGTGCAACGAGCTGTTTGACGACGAAATGTTAAAGGCAAAGCTTCACAATATAGTGACTCTTAAAAATCTTATCCTTGAGCACGTTTATCATAAGCCGCTGCTTGATGAAGATGAGCTTTACAACACCTGTATGGAATACAAGAAAAAGATAGCTCCGTACATCTGCGATACGCACGCATTTATACGCGACGCCTTAAAGCAGGGCAAAAACATTCTCCTCGAGGGTCAGCTCGGCACGCTTAAGGATCCCGATTTCGGTATATATCCCATGGTTACATCGTCCTCGACCTTGGCGGGCTACGGTGCTGTCGGAGCCGGAATTCCTCCGTATCTCATAAGCGAAGTAGTAGCCGTTACAAAGGCGTATTCTTCAGCGGTAGGTGCAGGTGAATTTGTTTCGGAGATTCTTGATGAGGACGAGGCTCAGGAGCTCAGAATTCACGGCGGCGATAAAGGCGAATTCGGCGCTACCACCGGTAGACCGAGAAGAATCGGTTGGTTTGACTGCGTTGCGACACGTTACGGCGTTGAGTGCCAGGGTGCCACAAAGATTGCCATGACCGCTCTTGACTGCCTTTCGTATCTTGATGAAATCAAGGTTTGCACAGCTTATAAAATAGGTGATGACATCACAAAGGATTTCCCGAACACCTCGCTTCTTAAAAAGGCAAAGCCGGTATTTACCACATTAAAGGGTTGGCATTGCAATATAAAGGGCATTCGCAATTTCTCGGAGCTTCCGCGTGAGGCACAGGAATATGTCGAATTCATCGAAAAGGAACTCGGCCACAAGATAAATATGGTATCTAACGGACCTGAGAGAGAAGCTATAATTTACAGATAATTAAGAGGATATTATGGAGAAAATACTTGTACTCGATTTCGGCGGTCAGTATAATCAGCTGATTGCGCGGCGTGTACGCGACAACAATGTCTATGCGGAAATACTGCCGTATACCGCACCGCTCAGCGAAATCAAAGAGGGCAATTACAAAGGTATTATTTTTACCGGCGGACCCAACTCCGTGTTTGATATGAGTTCGCCGCACTACACAAAAGAGATTTTGGAGCTCGGAATACCCGTACTCGGCATATGCTACGGCTGTCAGCTTATTTCGTGGATGGTCGGCGGCAATGTTGAGACTGCGGAACAGTCCGAATACGGCAAAATCGACCTTACGGTTACAAAAAAACAGTCTGAAATTTTTGCCGACGTTGATGAAACGAGCGTAGTTTGGATGAGCCATACGGACAGAGTTAAAGTGATGCCGTCAGGTTTTGAAATAACCGCAAAAACGGAAGCCTGCCCGATAGCAGCTTATGAAAACGAAGAAAAGAAAATATACGGCGTGCAGTTCCACCCCGAGGTAACTCACACGCAGTTCGGATTTAAAATTCTTCACAATTTTCTGTATAATGTTTGCGGCTGTCACGGCGACTGGAAGATGGACAGCTTTATTGACGATACCGTAAAGAGCCTTCGCGAAAAAATCGGAGACAAAAAGGTTATTCTCGGCCTTTCGGGCGGTGTCGATTCCTCGGTCGCGGCGGGACTTCTCTCTCGCGCCGTCGGCAAACAGCTCACCTGCGTTTTTGTTGACCAGGGACTTATGCGTAAGAACGAGGGCGATTTCGTCGAAAAGACATTCACTTCGCTGTTCGATATGAATTTCGTGCGCGTAAACTGTCAGGACCATTTTATAAATGCTCTTAAAGGAGTATCCGACCCGGAGCAGAAGAGAAAAATCATAGGCACGGAATTTTACAAGGTGTTCTGGGATGAGATAAGGAAACAGGCCGAGAAGGGATTTTTTGCACAGGGCACCATATACCCCGACTGCATAGAGTCCGGCAAGGGCGATGCCGATAAAATCAAAACGCATCACAATAAGGTCAAAATGCCCGACGACGTTGAATTCATCGACGTTATTGAGCCTCTTTCAAGCCTGTTTAAGGATGAGGTCAGAGCAGTAGGCGAAAAGCTCGGAATTCCGCACGAGCTTGTCTGGCGTCAGCCGTTCCCGGGACCCGGACTCGGTGTCAGAATTATCGGCGAGATAACAAAGGAAAAGATTGAAGTTCTCCAAAATGCCGATTGGGTGCTGCGCGATGAAATGGCGAAGAACGGTTATGAAAAAAACCTCGCACAGTTCTTCTGTGTGCTTCCGGGAGTCAATACGGTAGGCGTTATGGGCGATCACCGCACATACGATAACCTTGTGGCAATCCGCGCCGTAACAACCGATGACTTTATGACAGCCGATTGGGCGAAGATACCGTACGATATTCTCGCCAAGGTTTCAAATCGTATCACAAACGAGGTAAAACACGTAAACCGCGTAGTTTACGATATAACCTCCAAACCCCCCGGCACCGTCGAGTGGGAATGATATCAAGAGTGGCGTAAACCCGCATAAACACTGGGTTTTAGGCTCTCGAATTCCCGACTTGATAGCAAAATGATAGCAAACCATAAAACAACTTTATTCTAAGTGTTCTATTGGTTTGCAGGTACAATTATCTTAATACTATAAAAGGCATTACTGACTTTTGCAGTCGGTAATGCCTTTTTTCTATGCTTATTTATTCAACTCAAAGGATTTTAAAGTTGTTCCGTTTGACATTTTCCATTGTTGAGGACCGCTGATACTGTATCCTGTGGCAAATGCGGCAGCGGCAGAGGAACTTGAAAAAAGCTTATCATTTTGTAAAATACCATCTTTAATTTCACCATTATTACGACTTTCTTCGACTTTATTTTTTATTCCATTACTAAGTGATTCTGCGGGATTTTTATGTATACAAGAACCTTTTTGTAATACATATCCGTCTGCTGTTGCGATCATAGATGCTTTTCCGTCTCCAGCTGAAACATAAAAAGTTTGATCGTTATCTTTTTCTCCGATTACTTGCTTTTCTGAATAATTTTCGAAGGTTTTATGTCCAAGAGCATTTACAAGAATTTTCGCATTATATATAAATTCTTCAAGTTCCGCAACTTCAGCTTCTGAGACAGTAGATTTTGTGGGTTCATTACTGTTATCAACAGTGTAACGGTCAACTTCTTTGGCGATTTTATAAAATTGATGTTCTAAGTATTTTATGTGTGCTTTATTAAGATTAGAATCTTTACTGATAAATGCAATAACTTCATTCCAATTGTCTTTTTTGTCTAAGTGTTGCTTTAATCTTTTAATAATATTTTCTGCTTCACCGATATATACGAGAGGTTTATCTTTTTCATCATCACGACCAAATAGAAAATATACTCCAGGAGCTGATAATTCTTCCCTATTCTCGCTTTCTTTTACCATATTTCTTGGTATTTTATATGCAATTCCTGTCCAGTTTGACAACTCGCACATCCAACGACCATTTGGTGTTCCATCCATAAGAAACAATTTGATTACTTTTCCAAATTTCATTTATTGTTATCCTCCTTATGAGAATTGAAAGCTGCGCTTTCGGGATAGTTATATCTCCAGTTATCGTATTTTTCTTTTGTGATTTCGCCGTTTTTCAGCTTTTCAGCCTGTTCTTTCCAAGCAGTGAACATTTCAAACATAGTAATGTAATTTGTACCCATTCCCTTGTCCAAGTGCAGACATACTTCTCCGTCAAGCTCAGTGATTTTGAGACCGTATAAATCTTCAAGGGTAAACAAGGTATGCATTAAGCCGTTATAGCTGTCAATATCGGGTACGGTTAACGCACTTGTTGATACTCCGAACACTTCTGCAAGGCTGTTAGTCAGATCTGCTTTCGGTGTTCTTGACCCTGATTCATACTGTGCCACACGAATGTCTGCGGTTTTCTCCGGAAAGCCCACCTGCATACCGAGATATTTTTGAGTCATACCTTTTAAATTTCTAAAAAATCTTATTCTTTCGCCGATAGCCATAATATAGCCCCTCTCATTTTACTGTTAAATATCATAGCATAACAAGTTAAGCAATGTCAAGTAACATAAAACAAAAAAGTTTAATGTTTTTGCGAAAACCACTTGACATAACGGAATATGTTTAGTATAATCGTTAAGCAAATAGCGTTAAGTCTATTTGCAAACAACTGAATAGCCGTCATACATCACGGTAATGGTGTATCCGCTCGGGCAAATCGGAATGCGGCCAGGAAGTTCTCCGACAATAAACAAGAAAACTATATGCAAACGAAAGGGGGTGATGAAATGGAAAACACAAGCTTTATGAGAGTGGAGGAAGTAGCACAGGAATTGGGCATTTCCAAATCCTACGCCTACAAGATCGTCCAGAGGTTAAATGCAGAACTGAAAGAAAAAGGCATTTTGACCATCTCCGGACGAGTCAACAAACAGTATTTTATGGAGCGCACCTGTTACGGTGCAGAGAGAAAGGAGTAATCGCATTGGCAGTTTATAAGGAACCAAAAACCAACACTTGGCGGGTCATTTATCGGTACACAGATTGGAACGGAGAACGGAAGCAATCCCAGAAGCGTGGCTTTCAGACAAAACGGGAGGCACAAAGCTGGGAGCGGGAGCAGCTTAACAAATTGGGTGCCGACTTGGATATGACCTTCCGAAGCTTTGTGGAGCATTATGAGGAGGATCGGCGCAGCCGCATCAAGGACAGCACTTGGGAGAGCAAGGAGCACATCATCCGTACCAAACTGCTCCCCTATTTTGGAAAACTCAAAATGAGCAGCATCACCCCGCAGCAGATCGTTCGGTGGCAGAATGAGCTAATTAACTATCGTGACAAGGACGGGGCGCCCTACTCACCGGTGTATCTCAAAAGCATTCAGAACCAGATCAGCGCAATTTTCAATCACGCCGTCAGGTACTACAACCTGAAGGAAAATCCCTGCAAGAAAGCCGGGAGTATGGGCAAGAAGAAAAATCGTGGAATGGCTTTCTGGACCAAGGAGGAGTATCTGCAATTCATTGATGCAATGATGGACAAGCCACTGTCGTTTTATGCTTTTGAGATGCTGTACTGGTGCGGCATCCGTGAGGGGGAGCTGCTGGCGCTGACCCCGGCGGATTTTGACTTTGATAAACGCACAGTCTCGATCAGCAAGACATTTCAGCACACCGGTGGGAAAGACGTCATTACACCGCCCAAAACGGAAAAGAGCAATCGCACAATTACGATGCCACGCTTTCTGGCAGATGAAATGCAGGAGTATTTGAAGATGCAGTACGACATTGGCCTGGATGACCGGATGTTCCCGGTCACGAAAAGCTATCTGTATCGGGAAATGCAGCGTGGCTGTCAGGAAACCGGCGTAAAGCGTATTCGGATCCACGATTTACGACACAGCCACATCAGTCTTTTGATCGACCAAGGTTTTTCTGCGGTTGCTATTGCCGACCGGGTGGGACACGAAAGCATCAATATCACCTACAACTACGCCCACCTGTTCCCATCCACGCAAAGCGATATGGCGGACAAGCTCAATCAATTCAGAAAGGACGGTGTAAACGATGTCATTGAAGAACAGGGACGAGCATAATCGCTGGCGCAATAGGACTGTCGCCTTCCGGGTATCGCCGGAGGAAGATGCTCAAATTGAATGCTATGTGCAACTCTCCGGGCTGACCAAGCAGGATTATATCACCCGACGGCTCACCCACAAGGATGTGATGGTGCAGGGCAATCCCAGAGTTTTCAAGGCGCTGCGGAATCAGCTTGCCGAAGTGCTTTTGGAATTGCAGAGAATTGAGAGCGGCAGCGCAGTAAATGATGAGCTGCTTGACCTAATTGAAATGATTACCGACATTCTCGGCGGAATGAAGGAGGAATTTGAATGACAAAAGAAAAAGAAATGACCGCCCCTATTGTATCTGTTGGCGCAGATACGGAGCAGTCATCCCAAAACCTTACGAACCATAGTTTAACCGATTTTGATTCGGATTTCAAGGGGTCTGACGATGATTTCTACCGGGAAATACAAAGAAGAATGGCCCCGGATTATCTGGAAACGGTATCGATGACCACCCTCTATGATACGGACTTTGAAGGGCAGGAGCCGCTGATCGACGGCCTGCTGTACCGGGGCGCCTACTTGCTGGCCGGTTCCCCGAAGGTGGGCAAGAGTTTCCTGATGGCCCAGCTTGCCTATCAGGTCAGTACCGGACTTCCCCTGTGGGGCTATAAGGTGCGAAAAACGGGCGTTCTTTACTTTGCACTGGAAGATAACTATGCCCGCTTACAGCGGAGACTATTCCGAATGTTCGGCGCAGAAGCGGTGGAAAATCTGTATTTTGCCACCCACTGCAAAACAGCCAACAGCGGTCTGGAGGACCAGATTCGCAGCTTTATGCGGGAGCATCCCAACACCGGGCTGATCATCATCGACACTCTGAAACGGGTGCGGGAGATTGGCGGAGCGGATTTCAGCTACAGCAGCGACTATGACATTGTGTCCCGGCTGAAGACTGTTGCCGACAGCTATAAGGTGACGATGGTAATCGTTCACCACACCCGCAAGTTGGCGGCAGATGACAAATTCGATATGATTGCCGGTACCAATGGTCTGCTGGGTGCGGCAGACGGTGGCTTTGTCCTTAGTAAGGAGAAACGCACCTCCAATGCAGCGGTGCTGGATGTCACCGGCCGAGATCAGGAGGATCAGCGGCTGCACCTGAACAAGAATCCCGAAACACTGGTATGGGAGCTGGAAAGCGTTGAAACAGAGCTTTGGCAGGAGCCGCCGGATCCGTTTCTGGACAGCATTGCGGCATTTCTTTCTTCGGCTGGTGGACGGTGGGAAGGCACTGCTTCTGAGCTGTGCGATCTGCTGCATCTGGACTGCAAGCCCAATGTGCTTTCTCTGCGGCTGAGCGTCGGCTCGGTGCGGCTGCTGCGAGATCACGATATTCACTACAAGGCAAGCCGCAATCACGGTGGACGCAAAATCTCCCTGTGGAGAGAGGTGGACAGCGTGTCAAAGAGTGACGACCGTGACGGTCTTTTGGTGGGCTGTGGCGAGGTCTAAAACATCGTCACCACCGTCACGGTTTGTCACGCTTTGAAGTTTCGGCAAGCCGTGCGGCTGCCCTTTTCAAAGGGCATTGAGCACTGGGGAGCAGCCCGCAGGCTGCTGGGGCAAAGCCCCACTGAGCGTGGCATTACGCTGCGCTCAGCATCTCCCTCGGAGAGCGCAATAGCATCTTTTGATGGCCGCAGGCTGTCAAAAGTGCTTTTGCGTTACTCTTGACAAGAGTAACAGAACCCCGGCTGCGGCCGGAAGAAGAAAGGAAGTGAGATTTTATGAAGAGAACGATCAGTGCCGAGGTCGGTAAAGGCTCTGTCAACCACAACAGCCGCAAATTTCGGGCAGAGAATGTGGATGGAAGCCGCACGCACCTGAACATTGACTACTGCAACGAGCGTATCCGGGCCGTGTACCACCAACTTTTCGATGAGGCTCTGAAACGGTACAACGAGAAGCAAGCCCGTGCAGACAGGCGCATTCCAAACTACTATGAAAAAATCCGTTCCGGCAATCAGGAGAAGCCTTTCCACGAGATCATCCTGCAAATCGGAAACAAGGAGGATATGAGCGCCACCGGCGAGTATGCGGAGCTGGCACGAACCGTGTTGGACGAGTATTATCAGGGGTTCCAGGAGCGCAATCCCAACCTCCGGGTGTTTTCGGCGCATCTCCATATGGACGAAGCTACACCCCATATCCACATTGACTTTGTGCCGTTCACCACCGGGAGCAAGCGAGGGTTTGATACCCGTGTATCGCTGAAACAGGCGCTGGCAGCGCAGGGCTTCAAGGGTGGCACACGAGGTGCAACGGAATGGGCGCAGTGGGTACAGTCCGAAAAGGAGCAGCTTGTCGCCGTGATGGAGCGGTATGACATTCAGTGGGAGCAGAAAGGCACCCACGACAAGCACCTCTCCGTCTTGGATTACAAGAAGCAGGAACGGGAGAAAGAAATTGCTGCACTGGATACCACGCTGTCCGAAAAGCAGGACGAGCTGGAAACGGTGCAGAATCGGATCGACAACTTCGATCAGGGTGCGCAGTCTATTGAAAAGCTGGAGCAGCGAATTGAGTCGGATGCAGAGTTTCAGCTCCCCGATCCGCCCACTCTAATGACCGCGAAGACCTATAAACAGCGGTTTGTTGACCCGCTCATTAAGAAATTGAAAGAGATTATCCGAGAGGTGTTCTACCACTACTATAAGGCTCTGGACAGCTATTACCGGCTGAACACCACCAACGGGCGGCTCTACCGAGAAAACGAGCATCTGAGTGCTGCAAATTACCGGCTCAAAGGAGAAAATGAAGTTCTGCGCTCCGAACTGAAAGATTTCCGCTTTCTGCGGAAGGTTCTTGGCAGCCGGCAGATCGACAACCTGATCACACAGGCAAAAGATATGGAACAGCAGCGAAAGCAGAATCAGCGCACAATGCGCAGAAATAAAAGTTATGAAAGGTAGGAACAAACAATGGCAAAAACAATTTTTGAGGAAATGGGCGGTACTTACACGCAGATCGGGGATTATCTTCTCCCCGATCTGGAACTGCCCGAAGAAAAACAGCAGCCCATCGGCGTGTGGGGACAGCGCCACAGGCGTTACCTGAAGGAGCATCGCCGGGCAACCTATGCGACCCTGTTCACTGGTGGAAAGCTGAACGGCTACCTTGCTGACATCGACCGGCAGGCAGAGGAAATCTTCCTTCGGCTGGTAAAACAGATGGCCGAGGCGGAAGGTGTCACAGAAACGCTAAAAGCCGCCAATCAGATGGAGTGGGTCGACAGGATGAATAGCATACGAAGCAGAGCTATGGAGATTGTGAATAGCGAACTGATCTACACAGCATAAACGCACGGCGGCAGGGAGCAATCTCCGCCGCCGTTTTTTTACCAAATTGAAAAGTTTTTAATCTCGCTTTCAGAAAAACCGATCCATTTCAAACTCATCTTCTTAATAAGCTTGTCGAGAAGAAGAATATAATATTTTACCTTTGAATCGGTCTTAAAATCATAATAATAAGCATATCCATGTGCAACAGTACGCCTGATTTCTTTGATATCATCACTTATTATTTCCGCAGATTTGTTTGTGCCAGTTAGCAATTCTGGAAAGAGGTTAAAAGCATATATCAATTCTTTTTTTAGTGAAAAGCTGCTGTCCTGAGCTTTCTTGTGTTCAAGCTTATCAAATAAGTACTCAAAGGACATTATTTGCTCAACAAAACGCTGAGGGGAAAACATAGTGTCGAGAGTACCTAAATGACCTAACGGTACGCTCGTTGTTATCTTATTGCCGGAATCTAACGCCATGTTGTTCAGTATTTTAGGTATATACTTCATAACATCAAACTCATAAAAGAAACCATCGTTCCCTGAAACTGCTTTCTCGGACACAAGCGGGCAGTAAAACCAGCCGGCTTTGTGTCCTTTGCTATACAAGGTAATACGTTTGAAAGACACTTCTGAGTGAGAAGTCATAAACATTGCAAGGCGATTTAAAACCACAGAGATATCAGAGCACTCCTGAATGGTTTTGCTATGAAGTGGGATCTTTATTTCGCCTTTTTTATCGTAATCTTCTAAGAGCCCTAATTTATTATCATATCCAATAAGGAAAGATAACTCATACTGTCTATCTTGCATTGAAAAGGGAATCTTATATACTTCTTTAGGTTCTAGGGAAAAATTGATGCCTTGCCTGACCATATCTATGTAATTGTACTGATACCTAAACACATCATCAAGGAATGATGATTGCACACCGATGGTATCGTAATTCTCATCGCGATCAAACATATTGATGATATAGCATCGTAGATAACAGGTACTACCCATAGAGTTTTCCACTAAAAATGTTGCATTTCTTCCAGAACCGCCGTTGTAAAAACATTGCCCAAGGAGTATAAAGTTACCCTTGAAGTTGTATTCTTTGCAAAAATCGTTTAGAATCGGCTCATCAGTGAATAACTCCATACGATAATTTTCAATCACAAACGGAATCTTACTGTCATTGAAATACACGAATCCTTTATCCATTGAATCACTTCCTGTTGTTCTTTACAGTATGGTGTTATGCAATACTAAGTTTTGTAACAGTATTAGCTTCTAATACATCTTTTGTTTCATTATCTTGGAATATTTTGAAACATAAATATCGTATCAAAAGAGAGGCCTCGTCCTCTGTTGTGATTGCAAAATTTCCGTTGCTGTCAAGCGGTAAATGTAGCATGTCGGCAACTGCTTTTCTGCTTCGTTTATTTTTTATTCGGTTAATTCTTTCCGGCTTAAGCGTAATGAATGTGCGAGATGATTTGTATTGCGAAGCCAAAGATTTGAAAGTATCTACGTTACTAAACACATTTGTCCCAGCTATTTCATCTATTGCTCCCTTCTTGACTTTTGCCATCGTTTTTTCGAGGTTGAAAACAGTTTCAAAGGTGTGATTAAAAGTGTACATTGCGCCCTCGTAGGCAATAAAGTCAACCGTTAGATATAGCCTGCAGACATCGTCGGTTATTAAATCCAATTCATCGTTGGCATTTGCGGAAAAGACAACAGATTTCTTGTTTGTTAATTTTGTAATCGGATTTGCAACCTTAACAAAAGTTACAGGTTTATCCCCATCTTCAGAAGGCTGCCCACATAGTATGTAACCGTTAATTTTACCTTTGATTTTTTGGTCGGAAGATGTAGCAACCGCTTGTGTAAACAGCTTCCATTGTTCAGAAACAAGTTCGTTTGTTAATAACAGTTTATCACAAGACACTTTACTGTTTTCACCGTCATAATCTTGTACTTCGCTGATTTGGTCAACTTGATAAGTTTTAGTGGCATTTAATAGGTTTCTCGCATACTGCAAAAGATAGATGTCGTTTTTAAATCTAACTTTATTTGTCTTGAATGGCTGCTTTGCTCTTTTGTCAATTTTGAAAAAATACAGAGCCCAGCTATAGCTATCTTTTTGTGCTGATGTGCAGATATTACCTAATACATTTTTGCTCATTGTTTTCCACCTCTATCTACTGTGATGTAAATATAGTTTTCAAAATCCCAGTATGGAACTTCATTACCTTCTTCTTGCGTCAGATCTATCTTGCTGATAACAATGCTGTCGTGATAAATATGATTCTCATTGGCAACCATACATTCAAAATCGCACGTGTATATGTGATATCCTTTGAATTCCAAAAGAATGTTTGTGTATATATTATTGTTTCTAATACAAAGGTACGCCAATACCAAAAAGTAAATCAAAAACAATACTAATTTCTGTGGGTCACCAAAATCAAACGCTATCATCGGGAGAATATATGCAAGCAAGAACTCTGAGGACAGTTTGTTTGCTTTTGTAGCTTTCTTCACAGTTCCCTTTGGATGAGTGCTTTTAATAGTCAATTTCTTCTTGAGGAAAGAATTTATGCCAACTATGCTGCTTATCAGCAAAAAAGCTATTACAATAACGCTTATCACTTGAACGCTACTGCTACATAGTATATTTTTCAAGTTTTCAAGCATTTTGCTTTTATCATCCCATTTTTCTAAAGCCAGCGAAACAATATTCCAAGCATCAAGAACAACAATTGATAGCCATAGTGGAATAAAAGATGTAACAAACATATCCCATTTGAATTTTTGCCACATAATATTATCACCTCAGATTCTATCTCCATATGGTAAAGATTTTATATAGTTTTCCATATAATCCCAATCTGGAACATATTTATCATCTTTCAATTTTGCCGGTAATCGAATTGTTGATTTGATCATTCTTTCTGGTCTCCATTTTCGACCATATGCCCAGCGATATTTATCCATTTCAATTACTGTTGCTACGAACAGTGCATTATACATATTGAAACATCCGTCCAAAATGTATAATGGATTCACATCGTGACTACATGTAAATGTAGTTGGTTGAAAAAAAGCACAGCCGACAGATCCATTATTAGTTACGCATAAAGCGTTTCCAGAAAATAGTTTTTCTTCAATAGACACATTGTTTTCATCACCTGTTTTAGAAGCAAACTTAATATCGTCAATAGAATAATATTCCGTTACACCGTTACATCGTTCTGTGGCTCCTAAAAACGGTATTTCTCCAACAAGACTGTGTTCTGGCTTTTTGTTGTAAAAACCTTTCTGAACATCAAAAATTTCTGAATATACAAACTCTTTCCAGTTTGATACATCAATTTGCTTACTGATGTTGCCTTTGTGAGAAAGCAAAAAGTTAAAATAATCCATTATGTATTTCGATGATGGAACAAATTTTTCATCAAATAATTTTCCAACGCTAACTAAGTATGAAAAATATCCATTTAATGTATTGATAAAGTCGGATTCGTTGAGAGCAGTGTAGTCTGTGTCCATATATGCTTCGCATACCCACTCATCGGAGGCACTAACTGCACTAGTAGCAGAACGTCCCGGTTTTTCCCTGCGATTTCTATATAAATCAATCCACTCTTTTTCAATATTGATCCATTTGCTCGTTTGTGTGATTGGATCTATTTGCTCAATACGGCCAATATTCTTTTTCTTCTTAAAACCATCGTCCTTGTAGTATCCAAAGAATGTATTTGGAGTCGAGATATCCGAGTGCTTTCTACCAATTTTGAACACCATACAACAGGCTTGTACAGTAGCACCTGGATGAAAAATATCATTTGGTAAGGTAAAGACAGCATCAAGGGTATTTTCTTCAAGGATTTGTTCTTTTATCTCTTTTATTACACCCTTAGTGCCAATTGCACATGCAACTGGCAACAAAACAGCTAAGGTTGCTTGATGGTTAATAGAATTTAACACATCGGCAATGTATTTTACAAAGTAGAACCCTTTAGAAGGATCCTCTTTTTTATCTTTTGCCCAAGTATCAACATAGCTTTTAGGAAGATGAATACGCTGTCCGTTGTAGGGTGGATTCATCAAAATAACATTTGGTTTTGCTTCTTTAATCCAGTCGGCTAATGCAAAGCAACTTCCCTGACGGATATTTGAGTTTCCGTCTGAGTGAATCAACATATTAGTTGTAGCAAGTCCATACACATTTTCATCAAACTCAATACCGAAGATTTGATGTTTCTTAACCTTGTCCTGCTCGGCGGCAGTAGCACAATCATCAAGTGCCTGTGTCATTGCACGAACGAGGAATGATCCGCTACCGCAACAAGGATCAAGGACAACTGAATGTTTGTTAACCCCTGTAATTTTAGCCATGAAATCTGTAATATGGTCTGGTGTGAAAGCCTGGTTTTTGTCAGATTTACCGACATACTTGTTAAAGGTAACAAAGAACAGATTAAGCAGATCCTGACCGGATGTGCTTTTGTCGTTGATAAAAGGCAGAATGTTATCTTCAATGAATTTTAGAATTTCTCTAAAGGCGGCAATGCTAAGTTGGCGAACATACTGATCGCCCAACACATTACGATTTAATAAAGCGAGCTTTTCAGCCTTGTTAATATCGGAATTAAGCAGGTCCTCTAATACTTCTTTTATACGAGTGCGAATTTGTGCAGCAGTCAAAGACGGAGTGGAATAATCAAGACCATTCTTCAATGCTAATAGGCAGGTGCCGACAAATTGACTGCGAAGTTTTTCGGGAATACTATGGCGATGAAGCAACTCATTAAGTTTATAGGTGTTCTGCATCACCTTTTCTTTGTCGTTGATTTTGGATGTGTAGAAGTCAACATATTCATCCATCGAACGTAAGGCGGTTTCATTAGTCATCAAGTCACTGTCCGAAACAACACCACGCCATACTCTAACAGTATCATTCATAGTATTTGCCAAAATAGCAACTGTCTTATTACCAGTAAGCGCCTTTTCATATTCGACATATGCGGAGAGTTGTTCTTCATCTGCCTTTGTAAAATTCTGTTTGGTCTCAATCAGCACAGTAACATTATCTTTCACGAAACGAATATCCAACTTTTCAAAAGCTCGCCCCGCTTTGTTTCGAATAGGATTAAATGTTAAGGACTGTGCCGCAAAAGCTTTCGGATAGCTATATTCATCATTTTCAATATTGCTGGTAAGATATTCTCTGCCAACGGTTGAAATCATATCTGCTCTAATCATATCTATTTCTCCTATCATTTCCACTTGCTGTTTTGGGCAGTCCAATTATCTGTAAACTCTCTGCGTTCTACCGCTGCAATAAATGGTTCTGTCAAAAACGCTTTTATTGTTTTCAGCACAGTGCCGTAATCATCTGTTTTAGTATCAATTTTACGGACAAAAGCTTTCCACTTTTTCTGCATTGCTCCGTCTCCGTCAAAGCCCATTACTTGCTCAAACTGTTCAATGGTAAAGCTATGCCCACGGTTTTCAAAGGTCTTTTTCAGTGCTTCCGTCAGCGTTGCTCCGTCAAAATCAACTTTATTGGCAAGATAGTAAATGTCGTAGTAATCCTTCATTCGGCTTGAAAATTCCATTAAACTGAGGATTGCATCTATTTTCTCGGCAATGGTTGTTTCAAGAGAATATGTATTTACTGTCGGAGCGTCAAAGTTGGAAAGTTGTGTCGGGATTTTTCGTTTTTCCTGTTTCGGTACAATGACATCACCGACTCCGAAATCAATACTGAACGGTGTTTTTGTGTTTTTAATGCGGGCGACCACCGATGCGCCGATACCCGCATACTTTTTGGCAACAGCAATAGGGGCAACATCTTTAATCTCAAAAGTGATAAAGTCGTTTCCGGTAGGAGTTGCAATAATTTCCTCCAACACGGTTTTTAACTGCTCTGGTGTATTTGGCATTTGGCGGAGCAAAAAGTCCACATCAACTGTTACTCGGCTGTCAAAGTCGGTAAGGGAATAGATAAACAGGCCGCCTTTCAGCACAAGATTTTCTGCATATTTGGATTTTTCCAAACGGCGCAAAAATTCCTCTTGGCAAAAGAGCTGCAGACAAAGCTGATAGCTTCTTCCGCTTTCGGCAGCCTTATTTTTCAGTCGTGCAAGCACGGATGCAGCAATATCAGCCATTAAGCAGTACCTCCATTACATTCATCATGTTTTTATAAACACCTATTTCCTTTGCATATTTGGAAAGAGTGGCAAGATTTTTCTTTTCGTCTGATACATAGGCATTTATTGCTTTATTAAATATCTCATTATCCAACTTCGTGCGGTATTTGAAGCAGTCGCATATCGTGCGTTCACGGTCATATATCGGAAGCGTGACACCATTAAAAGTACCTGTTGTTTCACCGAGGTGGTACATATCGCTTTGAACATAATACGCCTTTACCGGCACTTCTTCCTGCATGGCTTTTACGGTTCTGGAATAGGAACGGGGAACGGCAATCGTCCATTCACGGGGCGCAAAATCGCTGTAACCGTAATAAAATAGCGCCGATTCAACACAAACGATGCCTTGTGTCATTAATTTGGAAAGGAGAACTTCTTCTTTGAGTTCATCTCCGACAGACAATTTATAATAACCGTGCTTGACACGTTCAATATATCCCTGCTTAAAAAGCGTATAAACATCTTGTTCTTTCAGTCCGGCAGAAATGAAATCAGATTTCTTTGCAACTTCACCGACTGTATTAAATACTTCGTTTACGATATCGTGCTTACTCAAACTGCCACCAACTTTCTGCACGCAATATTTGCATTATGCGTGTTTATATTATAATATCAACGCTCCAAAAAATCAATATATTTTGCACGCTTTTTGAAAATATTGCGTGTAAATTTTGAAAAGCGGTATTGCAATTCAAAGAACACTGCGCTATAATATTTATACAGTTTGGTCCTGCACCAACCTATCTTCGTGACAACACAATGACAACAGGAATTATGATACACCGTAATTCTTGGATAATCTAAGTAATCCTGATAACCGGAGCTAAACAATCTATACAAAGTCGTTTAGGTCACGGTTTTAGGGAGCGAGTGGGAATAGTTCCCTTTGGTTTAGATGTGCCGAAAAACCCAGTATTTATGCGGGTTTCGGGACTTGGCACTTTTTGAACAACTGTTTTTTCAACACTTTTGCAACACTTTTTTTCAAAAACGTGTTTTCGGGCAGATGAAATAGTCCCCCTCGGCTTGCAACTAACCTCCAAAATCGCATAATTTTTAAGGCTTTTGCCCTGTTTTGGGCAGAAGCCTTTTTGTATTTAACAAATGTTTTACTTTAAAATGGTATTGCTATTATTCGAGATTTAGAATATAATATAGTAAATGACACACAGTACAGAAATAGGAGCTTGTTATGGAATTTATGTCTGCAAGAGAAGCCGCCGATAAATGGGGCATTTCACAAAGAAGAGTGGCAGTTTTGTGCTCTGAACAAAGAATTAAAGATGCGACTATGGTCGGTAATATGTGGATTATTCCTTCTTCCGCAGAAAAGCCCATAGATGCAAGAAGCACTCGATATAATCGAACCGAAGAAAAAGCAGTTAAACCTTTTTTGAAATGGGCAGGCGGTAAGGGTCAGCTTATTAAAGAAATTGAACAATATTATCCTTTTGAAAACGGCGAAATAACCAAGTATGCTGAGCCGTTTGTCGGCGGTGGTGCAGTTTTGTTTGATATTCTCAGCAGATATAATTTGAAAGAGGTTTATATCAGCGATATCAATGCAGAACTTATCAATACTTATCGAATTATTCGTGATGATGTAGATGATTTGATTAAAATGCTTCACGCTATGCAGAACGACTTTATTCCGTTAGATACAGACAATCGTAAGGCATATTATATGCAAAAACGTGAGCGTTTTAATGATTTGAAGGTAAACGGAAATGAAAATATCAATATCGAAAAAGCGGCATTAATGATTTTCCTTAACAAGACTTGTTTCAACGGTCTGTTCCGTGTAAATAAAAAGGGGTTATTCAACGTTCCTATGGGAGCATACAAAAATCCGATGATTTGTGATGAAAAAAATCTCAGAGCAGTATCGAATAAGTTGCAGAGAGTTACCATTGTATGTGAAGATTACAGAAAGTCGGCAGACTTTATTGATGAAAATACCTTTGTTTATTTTGATCCGCCATACAGACCTATTACAGATACAGCAAGTTTTACGGCTTATACCGAGAATTTGTTTAATGATGACGCACAGATCGAGCTTGCACAATTTGTTGATGAAATGAATAAAAAGGGTGCAAAAATTATTGTTAAAAAAGAGGATTCATATGATTTTTTCCGTAACAATTGAAGAATTAATAAGTCAGGATTTCAAAATAAACGCTAACTCTATAGAAGAAGCTGTGTCTATTGCTAAAGAAAAGTATGACGAGGGGAAATTCGTACTTGCACCCGGAACATTAATAGCAAAACAAATACAGGTTGAAAATGAAGATAGTACAGAAACAACAGAATGGACAGAGTTTTAATGGATTATTTTTTTAATACTGAACTTGCAAATAATTACAAAAGCAATTCGCAAAAAATAAGGGTTATGAGTGAAAGTTGGGTTATCACAATGTATTTTGCCCTATTTGCGGAAGCCCTCACATTTCAAAATTAAATAATAATATGCCTGTTGCAGATTTATCGTGCAGCTATTGTGGAGAAATCTTTGAGTTAAAAAGTAAATGTGGGAATATCGGTAATAAAATTGCAGATGGTGCCTATTCAACAATGATAGATAGAATTACAAGCTCAGACAATCCAGATTTATTCGTTATGCAATATTCCGCTGATTTTCAAGTGGTTAATCTTACTCTTATTCCTAAATTCTTTTTTACCCCATCAATAATAGAAAAGAGAAAGACGTTATCCGCAAATGCTAAAAGAGCTGGGTGGATTGGATGCAATATTTTATATTCTGATATCCCAAAACAAGGGAAAATCGCAATAATAAACCGACAAAAATTGTCAGATGTAAAAACCGTAACAGAAGAATATTCAAAGATTAAAAAATTGCAAATAAATAACATTGAAAATCGAGGCTGGCTTTTAGATGTCTTGACCTGTATAAATGCTATTGATTCTGTTGAGTTTTCGCTGCAAGATGCTTATCCTTTCGTAGAAGTGCTTCAAAAAAACATATAACCAACAATAATATCGAGGCGAAAATAAGACAACAATTGCAAATTTTAAGGAACAAGGGCATTATTGAATTTTTGGGAAGAGGACATTATCGCAAAAAAATATAAAAACAATTCATTGTATTGGTCTTTCCCAAAGCGTGGCGATTGGGCAACTCACGATGCAAAATGGCGTGGAAATTGGTCGCCATATATTCCACGAAATATTATATTAAGATATTCAAAAGATGGTGATGTAGTTCTTGACCAATTTGCAGGTGGTGGAACTACCCTCGTTGAAGCAAAGCTTTTGAATCGTGATATTATCGGTGTTGATGTCAATGATGTTGCACTTGATAGGTGCAAAGAAAAAATAGATTTTGAGCATGAAGGCGCAAACGGAAAAGTTTACATCCGTAAGGGCGATGCAAGAAATTTAGATTTTCTTTCGGATGAAAGTATTGACTTGATTTGCACACATCCGCCATATGCCGATATTATTAAATATAGCGATGGCATTGGCGGAGATTTGTCGCAACTCAAAGTGAAAGGTTTTCTTGAAGAAATGAAAAAGGTAGCTGCAGAGAGCTCCGTGTTTTAAAAAAAGATAAATTTTGTGCTGTACTTATGGGTGATACAAGACAAAAAGGCTGTATGATACCAATGTCTTTTGATGTTATGAAAATTTTTCAAGACGCCGGATTTACTCTTAAAGAATTGATTATCAAAGAACAGCACAACTGTAAGGCAACGGGATATTGGAAAACAAATAGCGTAAAATATAATTTTTTGCTGATTGCACACGAGTATCTGTTTGTGTTAAAAAAATAAAAAGAAAAGGGAAGTAATATGGGAATAGTACATTTTTTGAATGTAAATGAGGGCGATTGCATTTGGATAAAACATCCATCTGAACATAATACGATTATCGATATATCCAATGGGAAGAGTGTTAAGAATATTTTTGAGAGTGCATCTTTATCGGGTAATCATAATCAAAAAGACCATCCTGTAAATCCAATTGAATATCTTAAAGGTAGGAATGTTAGTACGATTTTTCGATTTATATTAACTCATCCAGATATGGACCATATGGATGGAATTAAAACACTATTTGAAACATATGAAGTTTTGAATTTTTGGGATACCGCAAATACCAAGACTATGGATGAGAAATCGGATTGGGGGAAATATGATAAAGCGGATTGGGATTTCTATCAAGAAATTAGGCAATCGTCAGCATCTCCAAAGGTATTAAATCTATATGCAGGGCAGAAAGGGAAATATTATAATCAGACGGAAGATGGCAAATCAGGTGCAGATGGATTATATTTGCTTGCACCGACAGTAGAGTTGGTTGAACAGGCGAACGAAAGTGAGGAATATAACGATTGTTCATATGTAATCTTATATAGAACTGGAGATAACAAGAAAATTGTTTTTGCTGGTGATTCAGCGGAAAAAACATGGAATTATATTTTAGAAAATTATAAAGACGACGTTAGCGATGTTGATCTTTTAATAGCACCACATCACGGAAGAAAAACTGGGGGAAATGATGACTATTTAGATGTGTTGAATCCTAAACTAACTTTGTTCGGGAATGCAAAAAGTCAATATCTAGATTATGCTTCTTGGAATAACAGAGGGTTAGACCATATTACAAACAATCAAGCAAACTGTGTTATTATCAATACAAACGGAAATGCTGGAATGGATGTGTATGTGACATATGAGACTTTTGCCAAGAAAAGAAATCCCGATACTTACTATGATGAAACATATTGCGGATGGTATATTATGACACTATAGAAAGAGGCGGAGGTTATGGATGAGTTATTGAAACAAATAGTAGGGAAAATATCGTCATATAACATATTTAATAATTTATATCCAGGGATATTGTTTTGTTATGTTCTAAAGATTGTTTTGGATATAAATTTATTATCGAATAACTGGTTTGAAAATTTAATTCTATTTTATTTTGCGGGTATGGTTATAAGCAGAATTGGTTCTGTGATAATTGAGCCAATAATGAAGAAAATTAAAATCAAGAAAAAACTATTGTTGCAATTTGCGGTATATTCTGATTATGAAAAAGCCTGCAAAGAGGATTCTTTAGTTGCTACATTGTCTGAAACAAACAATACATATCGAACCGTACTGTCTTGTTTCATCTGTACGTTTGTGTTTAAAGTATGTATTGTGATCAATAAAGTTTGTATAGAAAATAAATTCACTTTTTTTCAGGAAAATAAAGATTGGATTATACTAATTTTGTTAATCTTATTATTTGCTTTTTCGTATGTGAAGCAAACATCTTATGTGCGTAAAAGGGTGGAATCCATAATCAAGAGAACGAATGATAAAAAGTGATAGCAATCCGTGATAGCAAAATGATAGCAAAAGTTAGGACCACCTATGCAAATAGGATAATCTAAGACAAAGCAAATCAAATTGTGCCATCACGCTAAAACAAAATCGTTTAAGGTCGGTTTTGTGGTTGCGAGTGGGAATAAATTAAAAAAGTCTGAATCCACGGCAGCTATGCGGTTTCAAGGTTTTCGAAGAACCCGTTGATAAGATTTTGATAAGATTCTGCTCGGTACCCTTTATCGTGTGTATCGAGTGGTTTGTGAGTAAAAAGTAATATCTTGTGGCTCACAAAAACACCATATTAACATTAAACCCCGTACTGACGGATTGAAGTCAGTACGGGGTCTTTGTCGTTGGCAGGGTTATTGCAGCTTACACTTGAACTAAAAAGCTTGAAACATCGATACGTATTTTAGGTGCAGAAGATGAATAATGTTCGAAATAGGGCGACAGAAATTGTAAATACAATATAAATAATTTACAAGGTATAAACACAACGACGGCAGGGAGCAATCCCTGCCGATTTTTTGTTGCTTAAAAACAGTTGACTTATTTGCGGATTAAACATATAATTAAACTGTATAAATATAGTCTGCGGTATGTGTAATTTAATATCGAGGGTACATTATGATTACAGATAAAATTGGTAATAGAATACGAGAGTTAAGAAGTCATACCGGATTGAGTCAAGAAAAATTTGCTCAAAAAATAGGTATGGACAGAACTTATTTTGCAAGCGTTGAACTCGGTAAACGTAATATTTCAATTGTCAATATTGAAAAAATCGCAAACGGCTTAGATGTAACACTTTCCGAGTTTTTTAAAGATATTTGAATCCAGTCCGATTTAATGGACGATATTTAATTTATAATTAAGTTAGAACAAATCAGCGGAGGAATTACAATGAGTGTAACTGAAACAACATATAAAACCTCATTGATAAACAATAGACGTTATTTAGGTAATAAATATAAGTTGCTTTCGTTTATCACCAGCGTTGTAAATGATGAATGCGCCGATATTGAAACAGTTGCAGATATTTTTGCGGGAACCGGTGCTGTTTCCTCTGCTTTTGCAGATAAGGTGCTTATTACTAATGACTTGATGTATAGTAATTATATTTGCAATTATGCCTGGTTTGGTGCTGAAAACTATGGCCAACAAAAAATAATTGATTATGTTGTTAGGTACAATGCAAAAACTAATTGTGGGGAAAATTATATGACACGCAATTTTGCAGATACCTATTTCAGTAAAAAAGATTGCGCTAAAATCGGATATATTCGAGAGGATATAGAACGAAATTATAAAAAAGGCAATTTAAATAATCGAGAAAGAGCAATTTTAATTACATCGTTACTGTATGCAATGGATAAAATTGCTGTAACTTGCGGGCATTACGATGCATACAGAAAAGGTGCAAAATTTGAAGGGGCATTAGAGCTTTATGTTCCTTTGGCAGAAGTAAATAATAATTCCAAAAATCAATGTTTTAATGAGGATGCTAATAACCTTGTTAAGAGGATTGAGGCTGACCTCGTTTATATAGATCCGCCGTATAATTCAAGACAATATTGTGATTCATATCATTTGCTTGAAAATGTTGCACGTTGGGAAAAACCAGAGGTTTTTGGTGTCGCCAAGAAGATGGATAGAAGCGGAATGAAGAGTAAATATTGTACAATCGGGGCAACAAAAGCATTTGAAACACTGATAAACGATATTAAAGCCAAATACATTCTACTTTCATACAACAATATGGCTGAAAAAGGCAACTGCCGTTCCAATGCAAAAATTTCTGACGATGATATTATGAGAATTCTGAGTCAAAAAGGAACTGTAAAGGTTTTTGAAGAAAGCTACAAAGCATTTACAACCGGAAAATCTGACATTTCTGAAAATGTCGAAAGATTATTTTTGTGTATTTGTTTTGACGAGGAGTAAATTAGATGATACAATCACCGCTTAATTATACCGGCGGCAAATATAAATTGTTACCTCAAATATTGCCGCTTTTTCCAAAAGACATAGATGTGTTTGTAGACTTGTTTTGCGGTGGATGTAATGTTGGTATCAATGTTGATTGCAACCGGGTTATTTATAATGACCTAAATGAAAACCTACTTTACTTATATAATACATTTAAGAATCTTGATAAAGAATCTGTTTTAGAATGGATTTATGAAATTATAGAAAAGTATAACTTGTCACTTGTAAGTAATCACGGATATGACTACTACGGCTGTGAAAGCAGCAAAGGACTTGGTAATTATAACAGAGAAGGATATTTAAGACTTCGTGCGGATTTTAATCAAAAACACGCAAATGAAAACTTTGATTATTATTACTATGTTATGCTTTATGTAATAATCGTATATGCTTTTAATAATCAAATTCGATTTAATTCAAACGGCGAGTTTAATTTACCGGTCGGAAAAAGAGATTTCAATAAAAAGATGGAACAAAAACTCATTGATTTTATTGACAAAATCCAAGCACAAAACTGTATCTTTACCTGCTGTGACTTTAGAGAATTTGATACATCGAAGTTAACATCAAAGGATTTTGTATATGTTGACCCGCCATACTTGATTACTTGTGCCACATACAACGAACAAGGTGGTTGGGGCGAAGAGAATGAAAAAGACTTACTATCTTTTTTAGACGATTTGAATGATAGGAATATTCGATTTGCCTTGTCTAATGTATTGAGAAGTAAAGGTAAGGAAAACAATATTTTAATTGAGTGGCTTGAAAAAAATGCTGAAAAGTATAAAGCAATACGACTTAATTATAATTATTCAAATTCAAATTATCAAACCAAAGATAAGACTTCTTCTACCGAGGAAGTCCTGATAATAAATTATTGAGGAGAATACGGCTATGCCGAATGTAGTTCCATATAAAAGTTTTTGTTGGAGCTTGGGAACAACCAGCTTCAGAACAAAAGATTTTAATAAGACTATTGAGGAACAGCTTTCATTGTTAGATGAGTTTTGGAAACTTGATGAAAATAAGAATGAAAACTGGTCCGGAAATAAAGATTTACAAACTCGTTATTATAATTTTATGCAATCCAAAGACTTTGTTGAAGGTAATGCCGGAAATAAGCCAAAAGACGCTCGTGAAAAAACGTCGGGTTTAGTTGATATTGGGTTAATAGATGATGGAAGAAAACTGAGCAATGCCGGTAAATCACTGCTTAAAATCACTTCTGAAAATGATTTTTCTTCTGATAATCAATTTCAAATAGCAAAAGACAGCTATATCTATTTAAAGCAATTGCTGAAAACATATTACAATGTGGACGGACACACTGTGCGACCATTTATGGTATTGATTCATTTGTTGAATAAATTTGATTATTTAACGCTTGATGAATATACATACTTATTGCCATTGTGCATCGGACAAGTTGAAACAGCTGAAATTGTTGATGGCATTTCTCAATTGCGTTCTGGCAGTACATCGATTGATAAAATTATTATTAATCGTTTGATGGATATGCCAAATTATAAAATGGCATTAGACCATCTTCTTGAAAATGAAGTTGACGAAGATTTGATATGTGAAATAGGACTCAACAGAAAAAGTCGACAATACGATAAGCCGTATTTTGAGTTGTATCAAGCATTACACCGAGTTTTCGTATTGAACGATATGGATAACTTGATATCTGTTTATGCTGCAACAAGAGATATAAAAATAGGGAAATGGTGGCGCAATTATTTATTTGATACCACTTCTGAAAAGGCAATTAGTAACCATCCTGTGGCACATTTGAAAACAACCTTATTTAACGAAGTTGAAGATGAAAACACCTTCAAAATTGCTTTCTTTAAAATAATGCACTTATTTAAGGCTAAAGCCACGCTTTCAGACTATCTTGACCTCAATCGTAGGTATATTAAAACAACGGATGTAGTGTTATTTGAGGATGATACTATAAAATTTGATATAGTGCCGAAACACTTTTTCAAATCAGTAGCAGCGAAATTATATCAAGATGCATTTACTTCTTCTGAATTGCTGTATGAAGATTGTGATATGTCAGAAATATCAGAATGTCTCATAGTTGATGATGACACTATTGTTGCAGGAATTAATGAAGAACTCGGCATAAATGTTTCTGATATGCAATCGGCCCGTGCTGCTTTGGAGGATACACGCTACCAGAGATTACAGCACCTTATAGATACTAAATTTACTGATGACAAGATATTGTCACTTTTGGATTGCTTTGAAACCAGAAATGATGATGAAATCAGAAGTATGGTTACCGATAATGCCGATGTGCCCACGATTTTCGAATATGTGCTTGGTATTTTGTGGTACAAAGCAAGTGAAAGGCACGGTAAGATTCTTGATTATATGAAGCTCTCGCTGGACGCTGATTTACTACCTAAAACTCACGCAGCCGGTGGCGAGGCAGATATAGTTTATGAATATGAGGCAACCGATTACTATCCTGAACATACACTTTTGCTCGAAGCAACACTTGCCGACAGTACAAACCAACGTAGAATGGAAATGGAGCCTGTATCAAGGCATTTGGGCATGCATTTAATACGCACCGGTAATATGAATTCTTACTGCGTATTTGCTACAAACTATCTTAATATAAATGTTATTTCTGATTTTCGCAGCAGAAAAACAACGCCGTTTTATGATCCACAAGACTATTCAAAGTCTATAGCAGGAATGAAAATCATTCCGCTGCAAACATCGGAGTTAAAGAAAATTGTGTCTAACGGCAAAACATATAAAGAATTGTACCCGTTATTTGAAGCTGCTTTTAATTCGACTTTACTCCCTCACGAGTGGTATGAAAGCTGTATAAATGAAAGGATGTGACACGATCTTGGGTTGCGAAATTGAAACAATAGTACTAAGATATAGAGATTTGTCTTCAAAAAACACGATCAAGATACACAATGATAAAATTGCATCAAAAGGTTTTGTTTGGTGGGGATGGTGGGCGAAGCCACAAGAAAAAGTTGCGCTTGAAGTCTTCAAATCATTAGCAGAAAAAGCTATTAGTGATACACATTTTGAAGTGTTTTTACTTGATTCAGGTAGAAGTGAACTTAGAAGGGCACAATGTATAGATATAAAATTTGATTTCAATAATCCTATCCCTTCACCACAAAAGAATGCAACACCTGCGTATTACAATAAAAATAAATATTTAATGTGGTTCAAGTTTGACAAGATATCCGAACCTATAGATAGTCCGGACAAAGACATTAACAATTATTCTTATGTACAAGTTGATGAGCATTTTGCAAGTAAAACGTCTCCGTTTTCTGTTTTTAATAATAAAAAGGTTTATAATTTAAATGAGTTAATTGAACAACAATGCACCATTTGGTTTTTAAGAAAAGCTAAAACTGATGATGAAAATCGACAAATTGTTTCATATGCTCCGGGAAACGGAAATGTTGAAACATCCTTTTCTATAGCTAACACCAATCAATTACTATGGCTTTCTGATTTACACTTCTCTGACAATCATTTTGCTTTCAAAAAATCTGTTGGCAGTAACAACCAAATATTTGATATTTTAAAAAACAAGTTGGATTCAATAAAATTTAAAAAATTTTCAAAAGTTATTGTATCAGGGGATTTTACCTTTTCTGCCGATGAAAAAGAGTTTGCAGAAGCAAAAAATTTTTTCTGTCAAATGACAAGTGGTTATGGAACAGATGGTGAATCATATATATTTTGTCCTGGCAATCACGATATGAAATATTCTGAAAAAGACTACGAAGACAATTCGCCTATTGAACTTAATTATGACAAAGCAAAGAATAATTACATTGATTTCTATGAAAAGGTAAAAGGCATAACTGCTAATAAATATAACAATAATATTCATAGATTTGTTGCACTTAATGGCACATTAGTAGAAATAATAGCACTAAATACCTGTATATTACAACAAGATCGAGAACATTTTAGGGGAATGGGTTTTGCTGGAAATAATCAGTTGTTTGAGTTGAGGAATGCATTAAAAGTGACCGATAAAATGAATGCATTGAGAATTTTAGTTATGCATCATAATCTTTTGCCAGTGATATATTCAGAAGAACCTAAGGTTAATCCGATGTATTCAATGTTACTTGACAGTGAAGCCATTTCTCAGTTCTGTATACAAAATAATATATTATTAGTATTACACGGACATACTCATAAAAATTTTTATGTAGAGATGACACGAAAATGTGAAAGTAAAGATGATCAAAAAAAGACAATTTATGTGATTGGCTTAGGAAGCACAGGTGCTTCTAAATCTGATTTAACAGATGGATATAATAATCAGTTTGCTACAATTCAAATAGAAGAAAAAATCTTAAAGCTCAATATATATGAATTATTCCCTAGTGGTAGCAATGAAAAAACAGAACCTATATGCAAATATATAATACCTTTTGGGGGTTAAAATGAAGAAAATAATAATAACTGATTTAGACGATACGCTATATGATTGGCTTGGTTTTTTTATCCCTTCTTTCTATGAAATGGTAGATGAAATAGTAAACATCACAAAAATAAACAAAGATATTCTTTTAAAAGAATATAAGTCGATACACCAATGTTATGGTAGTGTGGAGTATCCTTTTGCTACGTTAGAACTACCATCGATATTGAATAAATATAATGGAAAAAGTAAAGAAGAAATAAAAGAGATCTTGGGAGAAGCCTTTCATAAATTTAATTCCGTTAGAAAACGTAAATTACAATTATATGATGGAGTTGCAGATACGCTTAAGCGATTGTTCGAGAATGGCGTTACAATAATTGGATATACTGAATCTGCTCAAGAAAATGGTTTTTATCGTTTGAAAAGATTAGGAATTTCTCAGTATTTTAAACATATATATACATCTGAAAGTGAATACGAAAGCAATATTCCTTTGGATGAAAAAATAATTACAGTAAAAAGCAAAAAACCTGATAAAGATGTGTTGATTAATATTTGCAACCAAGAAAATTGTAGTATAAGTGATGCGGCTTATATTGGAGATAGTTTAACTAAAGATGTATATATGGCAAAGTTGGCAAATATAACATCTATATGGGCTAATTATCCGAAAGAAAAAAACAATTATTATGATTTGCTTGTTGACATAACAAGTTGGACTGAGGACGATTTCATAAGAGAAAAAGAACTAAAAAAGCAATACATTTCCTTCGGCATAAAACCGGATTATACAATTAGCAAATTTTCTCAACTTTTGCCAATTATATTACAAGAAAAATAATTTAGAGAAAATCACTTTTATGATAGCATACAAGTAATAGCTATTTGATAGCAAAAGTCAAAACTCCTAAGCAAAAACAGTTAAAGTCTGTTTTGTACTTAGGAGTGGGAATGAATTGAAAAAGTCTGAAACCCCAGTAATATCAAGGGTTTCAAGGTTTTCAAAGAGCACATTGTGGTACGCATACCCGTGGAGAGATTCCGGAATTTATCTTTTCTATGTGATTTTGGCGGTAGCGGTTCCGATTGTAATCAAGAATATTTCAAATAAAGTGATTTTGCGTGTAAACAGTCGCAAAAATATGTCCGCCGAGGAAAAATGAACGTAAAATCACACGGCTTCGATTTTCCGCTTGATATGAACACACTTGCTCAAGGGCTTCGTAAAACGGAGCCCTTATTGTTTATTTTGCGATACCGCATTTTGCGGACGCCGATAAATTTTTAAATAATGCGGACAGTTTCCTCTTCAATTTCGTCTTAATAAGTGAAACGCGCTTCAATAACTTTTAAGAGGAAAATTGAATTATGGATAAAATTGTTTTAATTCAGTTCGCCGACGGAGTTGTGCGGATAATAGCGTTACTTTGCATGTCGTTTGGGTGTGTAATCGCAAGTAAAAATAATTTGAAATAATACGGACAGTTTTTATTTTGAATTCGTCTTAATAGACAAAGTGTGTTTCAAAGCTTTTAAAGGAGAATGTTTATGCTTAGAAAAACCATAAAAAACATAGCGCTTCTTGATTTGCAAAATTTTACTGCCGAGGCGTTAAGGGAAATCAAGAAAATCGAGAGCTGTGCGATGCTTCTTATTCCGAAAAATGCGAGTGATGAATGGAAAAATGCCTATGCCAAGATAACAATCCGAAATGTTGCAAGCATTATAGAGGTCAGCTACGGCAAATACAGCGTTTTAAACGGAATGGTAGTATTAAACGATAAAAATGTTTCCGATGATTGCCTCTATATTGTCAACGGCATTGTTATCCTTGAAACCGTTGAAAAGATTCCGGATTTATGCGTGAACGGGCTTCTGCTTAAAAGAAAAAAATCACGATATGAGATGACGCGAATGAACGGCAGAAGTGTTGAGGTTGAGGATAACGTCGTAATAAAGCCTTACCCTAACACCATCGAAATCGACGGCGATACGGTGAGGAGCTTCGATTACAATACATTGGTGGCTGCGGGCAACAATGTCGATATTGTTGATGACGTGACCGAGCAAATGCTCTCCGATAAAAAGATAACATTTGCGGCAGGCAACGAGGTGAAATGCGGCAAAAGTATATTGGGCTATGTTAAAGTAAATTCAACCGTAGGCAACAAAATCACGGAAAAAAATGAATAACATTGAACTGTTTAACCAAATTTATGAAAAGTATTATAAAAGCATAGTTTCGTATTTTTCAAGGCGATTTGACAGCGACGAGGCAGAGGATTTGGCTCAAATCACCTTTATGAAGCTGTGGGGTTATCTTCCGACGCTCGGTTATATCAAAAAAGAAAAGTCCTTGATTTTTAAAATTGCTAAAAACGTGCTTGCCGACAGACTTCGTAAAAACAATTTTGCCGACTCGCTCGATGAGCTTGAAAGCATTAAATGTCTTGAGGTGTTTGATGATATCACATCTGTTGAAATTCAGCAGATACTTTTGAAAATGAGCGAGATCGACCGAGAAATAGTGACTCTTAAAAGCTACGGCTGGTCGAGCAGAGAGATCGGCAAGATAAAAAATATGCCGTCGTCAACGGTCAGAAACAGGCTGGCTGCGCTTAAAAAGCAAATTGAAAAGGAGCTCGGCGAGCCTTGCGGACGTCGAAAGCACCATAATACATATAAGACCTAAGAGCTGTCGGGCTATATGTCCTACGGCTCTTTTGTACAGAGATGTTTATTGATATTTGCTGTTTTTTTTGATATTATATTTTTAAAACATAAATGTGTAAATCGGTACGTCGAAAACAAACGGGTATCAACAAAATTGAAAAACAGTGTGAAAAAGGGGAGGCACCTATGCAGCAAAAAACAGTCAGCAAATACACAAAAGAACAGACATGCGAATTTGCAAAGGAAGTGCTTTTCAGACATTACGGGAGCCGAGCAACGCAGATTAAATACATAGGCGGCGGCTCCTTCGGATATGTTTACAAGGTCGAATTGCCTGTGATGCCGTACACTCTTACGGTAAAGGCCTGCCGCGTCGCCGGTATGCAGCATAATGAGAGCGCCGCGCTGAAAAAGCTTGCCGAAAGCTCGCCGGTTCATATTCCCGAGGTCTATTTTACCTTTGACGCAACCGACGAAATCCCCATGGATTTTATAATTGAGGAATTTGTGAACGGAACAGACTGCTTCACCGACTTTTCAAAATTGTTTTTAAGCAAAAAAAGAAAAGCGAAATTTGCAGATGCAATAGCGGATTGTCTTGCAAATTGGCACAGCGTTACCTGCAACAAATTCGGCAGCCTCGATTTCCCCGAGTACGATAATTGGCTTGATTTTTACCGACCGTTTGCGCAGGATATTTTACAGACCGCCGCAGAGCTTAACAGAAAAAAACGGCTGAAGGACAGCACGCTTAATGTTATGCAAACGGCGTGGAAAAATTTTGATTACATTTTCAGCGAGCCCGTAAAAGAGGCGTCTCTTATCCACGGCGATTTGAATGTTATGAATGTAATGTCCGATAAAAGACTTAATATCACCGCGATAATCGACCCTCTTGAGTGCAAGTGGGCTGACAAAGAATTTGATTTGTTCCAGCTGAGAAACCTGACCGGGGAGTGCTTCGGGCTTTACAAAGCATATAAAAGGAAATATCCCGTTTCGGAAAAGTGTGATTTGAAGTGTGCGTTTTATGCGGTTTATCACGAGGTGTATTGCCTTATTTCAACCGGAACAAACACCGAAATCATACTTGCAGCGGCAGTCAAGAGACTGAAGAGGGAGCTTAAAAAAGCGGGGATTACATCTTGAAAATCCGACTCAAACGGTGATGCAATCAAACCTGAATGTGCCGAAAACGAGCACATAGTTAAAAACCATCTAAACAGCTTATGCTATAATTTGCAATCGGAGGATGACATTGAATATTAAAGCCACGGATTTCTGCGACGTCTCAAATTCTGCCGGAGGCGTTATAAAAGCGATAAATGAATTACAGAGCGGAGACACACTTATTTTCCCGAAGAATGAGTATCATTTTTACAAGGAATATTGTATTCACAAGGTCTGCCATATGACGAATACGGACTCCTTTAAGGCACCTGACAAGTATTTTGCGGTGCTTATCGAGAATAAGGAAAACATTACCGTGGACGGCTGCGGTTCTGCCCTTGTAATTCACGGCGATATGTGTGCGTTTTCTCTGCGCGGCTGTAAAAATGTAAGGCTTGTAAATTTCACCGTAAGATATGCCTCCCCGACGAATTTTGAAATGGAGGTCGTAGAGCGTTCGCTCAATAAAATTACATATAAAATCCCGACGGGAAGCGCCTTTGAGGTTAAAAATAACAAGCTTACGTTCTTCGAAAAAAGTCCGTTCAGCGGAGAGAATTACTACACCTATACAGCCAACGGCGAGTGCTACTGCAACGTAATACACAGAGGCGACGAGGTTTTCAGAACGTTGCGCTCACCTACGAAAGCCGCCTTAAAAATCAAAAAAACGGGGGATCATACCGTCGAATGCAGATATTTTATGTCGCCTAAATTCAAGGTCGGAGACGTCGTTGCGATGTCTCGTAATAAGCTGCGCGACAACTGCGGATTGTTTTTCGAGAGCTGCTCCGATATCTTCTGCGAGAGGATAACCGTCAACTATATGCACGGCTTCGGGTGGCTGTCCCAGATGTGTGAAAACCTGAGCTTTGATAAGCTGACATTTAAGCCGGCGATCGGTTACAGAGTTTCTTCTTTTGCCGATTTGATTCACGTATGCGGCTGCAAGGGCTATGTGAAAATAACCGACTCGCATTTTGAACACCCGCACGATGACGCAATCAATGTGCACGGCGCATTTTTAAGGTTCAGAAAGGCTTGCGACGAGCGAACCGCCGAGCTTGAATTTGTACATCATCAGCAGGGAGGTTACAAGGCGTTTTACCCCGGCGATAAAGTGAAAATATACAGCAGAACCGATTTGTCGGAGCTTGACGGCGTTTATACCGTAGACAGCACGGACGACAACATTGATAAAAAGACGGTCATTGTGAAATTCAAAGAAAAACTGCCGCCGATGAAGCCGGAAATGTATGTCTTTGAGAATATCACGTATAACCCGAATCTCACCGTGAGCGGATGTACATTTAATGCGATTCCGACTCGAGGCATTCTCTGTACTACCGATAAGGAGTCGGAGATTTTCGGTAACACGTTCAAAAGCGTCGGTATGCCCGATATTTACATATCGTGCGATTGCAAAGATTGGTACGAGAGCGGCCCGTGCAGAAATATGAAAATTCACGATAACACGTTTTCTAAAAAAGACCCGATTAAGTTTGAGCCTATTTGTCTTTTGAAGCCCGTCAAGGATGTTCACAGAAATGTTATGATATATGACAACATTATAGCCGAATGAGCATCGGCTCCATTTGCATATACGGCAAAGGCACGTTAGTTATTTTTTAACTAACGTGCCTTTTTTACATTAAGATATAATTTTACGCGGCCGGATTATTCGGCGGATACGGCGCCTTTAAACCTGCGCGACGGGTGATAGGCGAGCAGAGCTATAAATATCAGTACCGCCGTAAGCGACAGGCTTATCGGGTACGCATACATAATGGTTTTGAAGGTAGGCGACGACGGGAAAACGACGTATATCCAAAATACTCTTGTGCCGCAAACGCCTATTGTTGTGAGGAGAGCCGGTACCAAGGATATGCCGAAGCCGCGAAGATACCCCGACATAATTTCGTAAAGCATTGAAAACGTGTATGCCGAGAAAATCAGTAAAAGTCTGGTATAGCCGAGCTCTATTACCTGTGGGTCGCTTGTGAATATCGAGAGCAGGAATCGTCCCGAGAAAAGAACAAGCCCTATTGTGACGGCTGTTGCGATTGTGTCCTCCGCAATCGACAGAAGCAGGGTTTTCTTGCAGCGGTCGAGCTTGCCGGCGCCGTAGTTTTGACCTACAAAGGTCGTGCACGCCTGACTGAACGAGTTAAAGACATCGTAAGCTATTACCTCTATATTAAATGCCGCGCTCGACGCCGCTATAACTATTGTTCCGAGGCTGTTGATAGCCGCCTGAATTATTATGTTTGAAATGGCAAAAACAGCACTCTGTAAGCCTGCCGGCAGACCGATTTCCAAAATCTGACCGAGTACTCTTTTGTCTATGCGCAGCTCCCTGAGCGACAGCTTTATGTACTTGTCGGACTTCATTAAAACAATAAACAGCACAATCGAGCTGATTGCGTTGGATATAACGGTGGCAATGGCAACTCCGTTTACGGTCATTTTAAGGACTATTACAAAGAATAAATTCAAAAGCACGTTGAGGCATCCGGAGAGCGCAAGCACTATAAGCGGCGTTTTTGTATCGCCCACGCTTCTGAAAACGGCCGACAGGAAGTTGTACAACAGTATTACGGGCAAGCCGAGCAGATATATGCGAAGATACAGAACGGCATACGGCAGTACATCCTCCGGAATGCTCATAGCCGATAAAATTTGCACGGCAAAAATTTCACCGGGTATCATTACAAGAAAACCGCCGATTATTGCGGTGAGCACCGAGGTGTGAACCGCACGCTGTACGGTTTCTCTGTCGTCCCTGCCTATTGCGTTCGCTATTATTACATTTGTACCGAGGGCTATACCTATAAACAGGTTGAGTATCAGCCCGATTACCGGGCTGTTCGCTCCGACGGCGGCAACCGAGGCCGTTTTGGCTGCGCCCGTGAAGTTTCCGACTACGGCTATATCCGAGGCGTTGAAAAGCTGCTCAAGTATTGCTGTTGCGGCCACGGGCAGCGCAAATCGCGGAAGCTTGTTCCATATAGGGCCGTTTATCATATCCATTTTTTTACTGTTTTTTAACTTCGTCTTTTTCGGCATAATTATCCTTTTTGCATTTACGTATTTTTTTATTTCGGTATTGTTTTTTTAGCTGTGTCGCCTTGTAGGACGCAACACAATTATAGCACCAAAAAAATTAACATCAATATACAGATATGATAAATTTGAGCACCGCATCGCGCAAAGTAGTGTAAAAATCGCAAAGCACCGCTAAATTATGCGTTGAGGTAACCGAACTTACTCTTGATCGGTTAAACCTATAAAATAATCGGCGGAAACATTATAAAATTGACAGAGCTTGATTAAATCCTCGATTTTTAATTCCGCTCTTCCGGTTCGGGATATATCCTGTAACAATATTTGATTTACGGGGCTACGCCCGGGCGTATTCCCGATGAGAATTTGTGCAGGGATATATGCGAATACTATAAGCTGAAATGCAGTAACCGCATTGAAAATTTAACTGCGGCAAGGTATCGGAAATTCAAAACAAACGGTGAATGATACCGTATTAAAAAGATTGCAATCCTCCGAAACAGCAGGGTTGCGGTCTTTTTTGCCGTGAAATTCGGCTTTTGCACATTAAACCGTTAAATTTATCGGCGATTTTATGTATTAAATCGTTGAAATATTTTAATTTGTGTGATAAAATAGCTTTTATCGGAATCGCACACGGCGATACGGGAATGAGAGCTGCCGAAGCATCTCGGCGGCTCGTTTTATTTTTGCTTTTAAGAGGAGTGCTGAAATGACGTCATCAACTGTATGCATTTTGGCGACGATATTTGTTTATCTCGTCGGAATGCTCGTAATCGGATTTCACTATGCCAAAAAGAACGAGTCCTCAACCGACTTTTATCTCGGCGGCAGAAAACTCGGCCCTCTCGTCACGGCAATGAGCGCCGAGGCGAGCGATATGTCAAGCTATTTGCTTATGGGCTTGCCGGGTCTTGCGTATCTGTCGGGTGTTGCCGACGTCGGCTGGACCGCCATAGGACTTGCCGTAGGTACATATCTCAACTGGCTTTTAACTGCCGGCAGACTTCGCAGATATACCCATAAAACCGACTCTTTCACCCTACCGCAGTTCTTTTCGCACCGTTTCCGCGATAAGAAAAACATATTATCGTGTATGGCGGCTTTGATTATAATAATATTTTTCATTCCCTATACGGCGTCGGGCTTTGCCGCCTGCGGAAAGCTGTTTTCGTCGCTGTTCGGTATGAATTATATGACCGCAATGCTGATTTCGGCAATAGTAATAGTTGCCTACACGGCTGCGGGCGGATTTTTTGCCGCCTCTACCACCGACTTTGTTCAGAGCATTATTATGACCGTGGCTATTGTGTTTGTACTGATATATGCCACCGTGTCGGCAGGCGGCGTCTCGGCTGTTGCGGAAAACGCAAAACAGCTTCCCGGTTATCTTTCGTTCGTTTCGTCGTATTCCGAAACTACGGGCGAGAGCGAGCCGTACAACCTTTTGCACATAATCACAACTCTTTCGTGGGGACTCGGTTATTTCGGTATGCCGCATATTCTTCTTCGCTTTATGGCGATTGAGGACGAGAAAAAGCTTAAACTCTCAAGAAGAGTTGCGTCTGTTTGGGTCGTTATAGCAATGGCTATGGCCGTGCTTATAGGTTTAGTCGGCAGAGGCCTTTCAAGTACGGGACTTATCGACAGCCTCCACGGAAATGATACGGAAACGGTTATAGTTCGCGTAGCCGGACTTCTTTCAACCCACGGTGTTTTCCCGGCTCTTATGGCAGGTCTTATTTTGGCGGGAATTCTTGCAAGCACAATGTCCACGGCGGACTCACAGCTTTTGGCTGCCGCATCGAGCGTATCCGAGAACATATTGCGCGAAACCTTGGGACTTAAAATTTCGGAGAAGAAGAGTATGCTTGCCGCAAGAATTACGGTAGTTATAATAGCGATACTCGGCGTTGTTATAGCCAGAAATCCCGACAGTTCGGTATTCGGCATAGTTTCGTTCGCTTGGGCAGGCTTCGGCGCGGCGTTCGGACCGCTCGTTATATGCGCGCTCTTCTGGAAGCGCACAAATCTCCCGGGCGCAATCTCGGGCATGGCTGTCGGCGGAATAATGGTATTTGTTTGGAAATATCTTATAAAGCCGCTCGGCGGAGTTTTCGGAATATATGAGCTTTTGCCGGCGTTCCTTATGGGACTTATCACAATAATTGTTGTGAGCCTTTGCACCAAAGCTCCGAGCAAGGAAATAACCGATGAATTTGACGAGGTCAAAGCTATGGGTAAGGCGAAATAAGCGGTAGCTTTGTCAGGTTTTAATTTTGACTTTTTGGGGTGCCGGATTTTGTTCGGCACCCTGTTTTTATGATGCTGTTAATAATTTGTTTACAATTTCAACAAGAAATAACATTCAAAATATACCGTTATTTATTCTGTCCTACAAAAATAAATTTTGTCCTGTAAGATTATTGACAAATTATTTTAAAAAGACTATTGTATTAGCAATGTATCAGTCAAATGCAATGAGCAGGACATGACTATTCGTATCACCGCTTTCAGAAAGCCGTCGGCAGTGCGAGACGGCAGCAAGGCACGTTTGGCTCTCACCTGTCAGCAGCTTCGGTGAAAGATTTTCTAGTAGTCGAAGCCGGAAACCCACCGTTAAAGGGGCGCGCCATCCATTATGGGCGGCGGTCGAGAGGCCGACAGTAAAATATCGGCAAGCAAAGTGGTATCGCGGAAGTAAATTTGCAACGGCGCAAATATACGTTTTGTAAGTTTAGCCTTCGTCTTTGCACGGGCTACCCGAAAGCGGGTATGCTGTGTGAGGACGAGGGCTTTTTGTTTTGCAAAAATGCATTCGGCTGAGAATCTTTTTTAAGAGAAGGGTTAGAAAAATGAACACACTTGTAATTGTGCTTATCGCGGCGGTTGTCCTTGTGGCAGCGTATCTGCTTTACGGACGCTGGCTTGCGAAAAAATGGGGAATAAATCCCAAGGCGCAGACTCCTGCCGTAAAATACAATGACGGCAAGGACTATGTACCGACAAACGGCTGGACCGTTTTCAGCCATCAGTTTTCTTCGATCGCCGGTGCAGGCCCCGTAACCGGCGCTATACAGGCGGCGGCTTTCGGCTGGCTTCCGGTACTCCTTTGGGTGTTGCTCGGCGGCGTATTTTTCGGAGCGGTCACGGACTTCGGCGCTCTTTACGCCTCGGTTAAAAATGACGGCAAATCCATGGGCGTGCTTATTGAAAAATACATAGGCAAAACAGGGCGTAAGCTTTTCCTTTTGTTCTGCTGGCTGTTTACCCTGATTGTAATAGCGGCATTTGCCGATATGGTTGCAGGAACATTTAATGCATATACCGTAAAGGACGGCGTTTCGGTACTTGCCGACGCCGCAAATACAAACGGCTGTGCAGGCACCATTTCAATAATGTTTATGGTATTTGCCGTAATATTCGGACTTATCCAAAAGAAATTCAATCTCTCCGGCTGGAAGGAAGCCGTTGTCGGTCTTCTTTGTGTAGTGGCTTCCTTTGCTATCGGTATGCATTTTCCGCTCATTCTCTCAAAGGACGCATGGAGCTATATTACATTTGTTTATATCTTCTTTGCGGCGGTGCTTCCCATGTGGCTCTTAAAGCAGCCGCGTGATTATATGACCACGTTTATGTTTATCGGTATGATAGCCGGTGCGGCAATAGGGTTGCTTGTAGCTCACCCCACAATGAATCTTCCCGTATTTACGGGCTTTACAAATGAAAAGCTCGGTACAATGTTCCCGATACTCTTCGTAACGGTTGCGTGCGGTGCTGTTTCGGGCTTCCACAGCCTTGTATCCTCCGGAACCTCATCAAAGACCATTGAAAACGAAAAAGATATGACAAAGGTCGGCTACGGCGCAATGGTACTTGAGAGCCTGCTCGCAGTGCTTGCTCTTTGCGTAGCAGGCGCGGCGGCTTCTCAGGACGGCACACCTGCATCGGGCACGCCTTTCCAGATATTTAGCCGCGGCGTTGCCGGCTTCTTTGAAATGTTTGGCATTCCCGTACACTTCGCTACGGTATTTATGACAATGTGCGTTTCGGCACTTGCGCTTACAAGCCTTGACGCCGTTGCGCGTATAGGCAGAATGAGCTTCCAGGAGCTGTTTGCGGTTGACGATATGAAAAACGCGAAGCCTTGGCGCAAGGTTCTCTGCAATCCGTATTTCTCAACAATTATTACGCTTCTTTTCGGCTTTGTACTTACAAAAATCGGATATGCAAACATCTGGCCGCTGTTCGGTTCGGCAAACCAGCTTTTGAGCGCTCTCGTACTTATAACTCTCTGCGTATTTATGAAGGTTACGGGCAGAAGCAACAAGATGCTCTTCCCGCCGATGATAATAATGCTTTGCGTTACGTTTACGGCACTCGTTCAGCGCCTTATAGCTATGGTAAAGGCTATAAGCACAGCCGCAGCGGTTACGATTCCCGCAGGCGAGACCACTTGGGGCAAGGTGTTCTTAAACAACGGACTTCAGCTTGTCATAGCTGTTTTGCTTATAGTGCTCGGCCTTACAATAGTTATCAACTCTATGAAGAGCTATGTTAAGAGCAAAAAGAACAGCGAGAAAAAAGAAGAAAAAGTAGACGGCTGATCAATACCGTTAAAACGGACAGGGGACTGTAAAAACGATGTTTTACAGCCCCTTGTTTTTTGCTTTTTATCATTCGATTGACGAGTAATCTATTTTTCTGTTTTTGAAATAGTATTCCCTGTCGTGCTCGCCGACATCACGCATTACGCGGCACGGATTTCCGACGGCGACCACAGATGACGGAATGTCCTTTGTAACAACGCTGCCCGCGCCTATGACGGTGTTATCGCCTATCGTAACGCCGGGCAGAATAAGCGCGCCTGCGCCTATCCAGCAGTTCTTGCCTATGTGAATCGGCATATTGTATTGGTATTCCTTTGCTCTGAGCGTGGGATCTATCGGGTGACCGGCGGTTGCCACGGTAACGTGAGGGCCGAACATTGTGTTGTCGCCGACGTATATGTGAGTATCGTCAACAAGCGTCAAGCCGAAATTGGCATAGATATGATTGCCGAAGTGTACATGCTCTCCGCCGAAGTTTGAGTGAAAAGGAGGTTCTATGTAGCAGTCATCGCCTATTTCCGCAAACATCTCCCTGAGCATTTCCTCGCGCTTTTTAAGCTCGGTCGGCCGAGTCATATTAAAGTCGTAAAGCCTGTCGAGACGCTTTAATTGATGCCGCATTATCTCTTCATCGCCGGGTAAATACAATTCACCGGTGTGCATTTTGTCTTTCATGGAGCTCATTTAAATTCCTCTTTCTCTCTTTTATTGACATAAATTATAATTGATATTATCATAAGTATATCATTTTTGTATACAGCTTTCCACTATAAAGTTTAACGGAGGAATTACAATGGAATACAGAAAATTCGGAGATACCGTGGTTGCGAGATTTGACCGCGGAGAGGAATTTACAAGCTCGCTGCAAGAGCTCTGTGAAAAGGAAAATATTAAGCTGGCGTCCGTTTCGGCGATAGGCGCATTAAATGCGTTTACCGCAGGAGTATATATGGTGGACGAGAAAAGATATGTGAAAAACGAATTTAAAGGCTGCTTCGAGATAGTTTCGCTCACGGGAACCGTAAACACCAAAGGCGGCAAGTATTACAGCCATCTGCACATAAGCGCCGGCGACGAGAGCGGCCGTGTTTTCGGCGGACATCTTAATGAGGCACATATCAGCGCGACCGCCGAGGTCGTAATAAGGATAATAAACGGTGAGGTTGACAGGTTTTATGACGATGCTACGGGCCTTAATCTGTTTAAATTTTAAGCCGACTCAAATTAGAATATGCGTCGTGCGCTCTTTGGGGCGTTCGGCGTTTTTTTAATTTCTGTTGACAAATGGATAATGTGTGTTATACTAAATTAGTTCAATTTAGAACTAATTTAGGTGATGTGATGACCACGATAGAATTTCTGTCGGACTCGGCAAAACTGTATCAGGATACGGTCTTGCCCGTCTGCAAAAAGTATGGGCTTACGTATATGGAATTCGGTGTATTGATGTTTCTTTACAACAATCCGCAATATAATACTGCGGCACAGATAGTTTCGATGCGGCACATACCTAAGTCGCACGTTTCAATCTCTGTAAAATCGCTTATGGAAAAGGGGCTGCTGCACGGCGAAAAGTGCAAGGACAAGCGTGCTGTGAGACTGTCGGTGACGGAATTTGCCGAGGAAATAGCAAGAAGCGGAAAATCGGCTCAAAAAAACTTTGTTGATACGCTTTACGGCGGGTTTTCCGAGGCGGAGCGCAGCGCATTTTCCGCGTTGCTTGATAAAATGGAAACAAATGTTGCGGAACATTTTGATTTGAAACGGAGTTGACACAATGGATAAGGATAAAGAATTTCTCGGAACGGAAAAAATAGGCAAGCTGCTGTTTCGCCTTGCCGTGCCTACCGTAATTGCGCAAATTGTAAATATGCTTTACAATATTGTTGATCGCATATATATAGGGCATATCCCCGGTGAGGGCAGCGCGGCTCTGACGGGAGTGGGCGTATGTATGCCTATAATTATGATAATTTCGGCATTTGCGGCGCTTGTAAGCGCCGGCGGCGCACCGAGAGCCTCGATAAGTCTCGGCAAGGGCGATAGGGACGGCGCAGAAAAAATACTCGGAAGCTGTTTCTTACTTCAGCTTATATTATCGGTCATGCTGACTGCCGTTTTGCTTATATGGGACAGAAAGCTTCTGCTGATGTTCGGCGCGAGCGAAAATACAATAGATTACGCTGCGGCTTATATGGATATTTATGCCGTCGGAACGATTTTTGTTCAGCTTACATTGGGCTTAAACGCGTTTATAACGGCTCAGGGCTTTGCAAAAACAGGTATGCTCACCGTTATAATAGGCGCGGCGGCAAATATAGTGCTTGACCCGCTGTTTATATTTGTTTTCAATATGGGAGTGCGCGGAGCAGCTGTTGCCACGGTAATTTCTCAGGGCGTATCGTGCGTTTGGGCAGTGTGCTTTTTACTGTCGAAAAAGACCGGACTTAAAATTCGGCTCAAAAATATGCGCCTGTCGCTTAAAATCATAATGCCGTGTATTGCCTTGGGACTTGCGACATTTATTATGCAGGCGAGCGAGAGCGTAATTTCCGTGTGCTTCAATTCTTCTCTTTTAAAATACGGCGGCGATATAGCGGTCGGCGCCATGACAATACTAACAAGCGTAATGCAGTTTGCAATGCTTCCCTTACAGGGAATAGGGCAGGGTGCCCAGCCTATAATGAGCTACAATTACGGCGCGCGAAATCCGGACCGTGTAAAAAAGACCTACCGTCTTTTGCTTATTGTCAATATGATTTACGCCGTGATTTTGTGGGCGGCGATAATGCTGTTCCCAAAGGCGTTTGCCGGAATTTTCAGTTCCGATTCGGAGCTTGTCGGGTTTGCCGCAAAGGCACTCAGAATTTACTTAGGAGGGATGTTCCTTATGGGCGCGCAGATAGCCTGCCAGATGGCGTTTGTGTCAATAGGCAATGCTCCGTGCTCTATAATAGTAGCCGTTGTGCGCAAATTCGTTTTGCTGATACCGCTTATTTATATAATGCCGCATATAATATCCGATAAGGCCATTGGTGTTTATACCGCAGAGCCGATAGCCGATGTTTTGGCCGTAACCTTCACGCTCATACTGTTTGCGTTCAGATTCAGAAGCGCAATGAAAAAGCTTGAAAAGCCCGAAACAGCCGAAAAATGACATTGAAAAAAGACACGATGAAAATCGTGTCTTTTTGTTTAACGCAGTTGTTTAACGGGGCCGTTAAATCGGAATTGTGCCGACTGAAATATCCGTCGGGTTACTCCGAAACATCATTCTCCGGTCAGCAGCATTCTGTCATTGTCAAGCTCTTTTCCCGACTTTTGACGGTAGAGTCCCAAAAGGTCCTGAACGGTCATATTGTTTCTTTCGTTACCCTTTAGGTCAAGCACCGATTTGCCGCATTCAAGCATAATTGTGCGTGTGCCGAGCTTGAGCGCGGATTTTATATTATGCGTAATCATCATGGTTGTGATGCTGTTTTCCGCCACAATCCGCTGCGTGATGTCAAGCACCTTTTCGGCTGTGAGAGGGTCGAGCGCCGCAGTATGCTCGTCAAGCAAGAGAAGCTTCGGCGTTACAAGCGTGCTCATCATAAGCGTTACAGCCTGCCTCTGACCACCCGAAAGCTGACCCATTTTTGTCTTTAGTCTGTCCTCAAGGCCCATATTGAGTTTTAGGAGCTTTTCTCTGAAGAATTCAACGTCTCTTTTTTTGAGCGCAGGTGAAAAGAGGTGTCTTGTCGCTTTTGAATAGACAAGCGCGAGATTTTCTTCAATCGTAAGGTCGGGAGCCGTGCCGCGCATCGGGTCCTGAAAAAGCCTCCCTATGTCTTTGGCTCTAATGTACTCTTTTTGGTAAGTTATGTTTTTTCCGTCGAGGACTATTTTACCGCCGTCACACAAAAACTCGCCCGCAATTGCGTTAAACAGCGTGGATTTGCCTGCACCGTTAGAGCCTATTACGGTGACGAATTCGCCCTTATCAAGCGATAATGAAATCCCGTCAAGAGCCTTATGCTCGTTTGGCGTTCCCTTTAAAAATGTTTTGGAGAGATTTTTAATTTCAAGCATTTTTCATACCCTCCCTTTTCATTTTTCTGTCGGAGATCGCGTTTTTAATGGCGGGCACCGACAGCGTTACGGCAACTATAACCGCCGACAGCAGCTTTAGCGCATTTGCCGAAAATACATTTGTCTCAAGCGCAAAGGCGACTATCATTCTGTAAATTACGGAACCGACGACTGCCGAAACAAGCCCTACTGAAAGCGAGCGTTTGCCGAATATGACTTCGCCTATTATTACCGAGGCGAGACCTATAACTATCATACCGCTGCCGGAGTTTACGTCGGCAAAGCCCTGTGTTTGAGCTATCACGGCACCCGAAAGTGCAACGAGCGCGTTTGATATTGCAAGTGCGGTTACGGTGGTTATGTCGGTATTTATCGAGGAGGCTCTTACCATATCCTTGTTGTTTCCTGTGGCTCTTATACATAAGCCGAGAACGGTTTTAAAGAACATAATCAGCAGTGCTACGCATATCGCGCAGATTACCGCCGCCAAAATCATTTTAGGCAGATCCCCCGAGCTGTTTTCGCCGAACAGTGACGCGAAACCGTCATAAAATCTCTTTTTGCCTATCAAAGATACATTGGGAGCACCCATAACAGTTATATTGACTGTGTAAAGACCGCTCATGGTGAGTATTCCGGCAAGTATCGGGTGAATTTTTGCTTTTGTTTGTAAAAATCCCGTGACAATTCCTGCGGCAAAGCCGGCGAATACGGCCGCCGTAAGACCCAAAAACGGATGACCCGAAGCGCACAGGACTGCGGAGACGGCAATGCCGAAGGTGAAGCTTCCGTCAACGGTGAGGTCGGGAATGTTCAGTATGCGGAATGAAATATAGACGCCGAGTGCCAAAAGAGCGTATTGAAAGCCGAGCAGCACCGCGCCCGAAACAACAGAAAGCATAAGCTTTCCTCCTAACAAAAATTTAAAGGGGCTGCAAAATACTCGGAAAGCGACAATCAAAGCGGCGTGTTAAAGCTCTGCCGCCGAGATGCTTTTCGAAAATTTTCCCAACCCCTGAAAGACTCAAATTATGCGCCGATGAACTGATAGTTGTCACCGGTAGGTGTTTTAATGCCGAGTGTGCTTGCGGTCTTGCTGTTTATGACATACTGATAATCCGTGAGCGCAACTGCGGGAACCTCCGATACGGGAGTACCTTTTAAGATTTTATCAGCCATATCGGCAGCTTTTTCGCCGAGCTGTGTGTTGCTTACACTGACGCTTGCAAGCGCGCCTTTTTGAACCATTACGGGGTCGCTGCCGTATACGGGAATCTTTTTGGCTGTTGCCGCCTCTACTACCTGCTCCATGGCAGCCTGTACGGTGGAATCTATGGGAATGTAAAGAGCATCACACTTTGCGGCGAGCGAGGTTGCGGCCGACTGTACCTCTGAGGAATTTGTAACGGTTACCTCTTCGTAGGCATAGCCGCTCTGTGAGAGGTAATCCTTAGCCTTAGCGGCGGTTTTTACGGCGTTATCTTCGCCCGAGCAGTAGAGTATGCCTATTTTTTTGACATCGGGAGTAAGCTCTTTTGCAAGACCGAATATCTGATCTACGGGAACTACGTTTGAGGTACCCGTGGCGTTTTTATCGGGCTTTTCCATGCTTGTCATAATGCCGGAGCCGACGGGATTTGTAACGGAAATAAATACGACGGGAGTTTTAAGGCCTTGATTTACGACTGACATTGTGGCGGGCGTAACTATCGGAACTATAAGGTCGTAGTCGCCGTTTTTAAGCCCCTGGCTTATGGTGTTGAGCGCGGACTGATCGCCCTGTGCATTTTTGATGTCAAATATCATCTGCGCTTCATCGTAGCCGAGTGTTCTCATCTCCTGAATAAATGACTCGCGCATCTCTGTGAAGGCGCCGTTGTCTGCGAGCTGAACTATTGCGACCTTGTACTTCTTACCGGTGTTGTTTGTGCCGGGGTCGGAGTTCGTGGTGCTGTTTGTTTTGTCTGTGCTTTGGCAGGATGCAAATGTGAGCACCGTGAGCATAAGTGACAGCATAACTGCAAAAAACTTTTTCATTTTAAAATCCTCCTGAAATCTTCTGTATAATAAAAAAACTGCCCTTGTAAAAATACAAGGACAGGAAATTACCTGCGGTACCACCTTGATTAGCGTAAAACGCTCACTCTGACGGAATACTGACATATTCCTCTTCCTGTAACGTGAAAGCTCCGTCGCAACTTTTCATTGCGCCCTCAGCGGACCATTTGTCTGCACCGTAACAACCGGACTCACACCGCCTCCGGCTCGCTAAATGTTCGTTTTGCAGTTTTACTTCCGTTTCATCGGTTTAAGTCATTAAAACACACTTTAAATTTTTTGTCAAGGGTTTATTTTTGATTTTTTTGTGATACAATAACATCGGTATAGTTGCTTTGCGCGGTACCGATATTTTCCCAAGGGGCGTGTTACACAATGGTAAGGCATATTATTTTTTGGACATTTTCCGACAATGTCAATGATTCAAACCGTAAAGAGGTACTGAAAATGATGTCTGACTCGGCTAAGAATCTCGTCGGAAAGATTCCGGGACTCATAAAAGCGGAAATCGGTGAAAACTTCGCCGACAGCGACTGCGATTTTGTATTTTATGCGGAATTTGAGCGTATGGAGAATATTCCGGCATTTCAGGTGCATCCGCTGCATGTTGCCCATAAGGAGCGTTCGGCGCCGTATGTAAAAACACGCTTTGTCGCAGACTTCGTTTCGGAGTAATCAAAACATTATTTAATATCGTTGAGCGTCTCGTAAGCTAAGTCCGGCAGGTCTGTAAAGACTGCGTCCGCACCGTTTTTTTCGAGGCGCTTCATTATTTTCGGGTCGTTTATGGTCCAGTACTGAACGGCTATACCGTAGCTGTGGGCGTAATTTATAAGCCTTGTAGTACCGAGGTTGAAGAAGTAATCCTTATACGGAATGTGCAGATATTTAAACTTGAAATGACCCTGCTTATACGGAATGTGAAAGAAACTCTGAAAATAGAATCTGACCACCTCGTGTATTGTGGCCGAACGTGTTATGTCGGGATATTTTTCGTCAAGATACCGAATATTGCTCTTGTGAAATGAGGCTACGGCCGTGCGTGAGAGCATATTATACTTTACCAAAAGGCGGTGAAGCTCATCTGCGGTGCGGTAACCGATGTCACCGTCGTTTTTAATATCAACGGTAAAGGTGTAATCCCCGTACGGAGCAAGAAAATCAAATACGTCGCTGAGCCTTATAATGCGGAGTGAGTCCGGAATTTTGTCGCCTCGCAGACCCTCGTAAGGTATAGAACCGTCGGGAAGAACAAACTTTTCGCCCATATTAAGCTTTCGCAGCTCATCAAAGCTCAGGTCGCACGGCAACACGCCGGGCTTGCCGAAATATTCCTCCGAATCGCTTGTGCGGTCAAGCGTGTCGTCATGCAGGACTATTATTTGGCCGTCCTTTGTGAGGTGCAGGTCAAATTCAAAGCCTTCAAGTTCGAATTTATCCCTGTTCTTAATCATATTCTGAAAGGCGAGCAGAGTATTTTCCGGAGCGAGCCCTGCCCCGGAGCGATGAGCCAAAACTCCCGTCTTGCCATATGGCAGTATAGCCGGATTGTCGCTCTTAATGTTCTTCTTGGGCTTGTCGGGCGTTTCCCCTCTGAATATGATACATACTAAAAATACAACCGCTGCTGTAATAAACAGCACCGTAAAAAATGTTTTCATTTTGCCCTCCCGCTTGTCGCGCACATAATGTGCATAATTAACAATATATATTGTATTATAAGGCGATTTATATAATAAGTCAATAAACAAAGACGAAAAGAAAGACGGACATAAAACACAAGCTTTATATCCGTCTTTTAAATTTATTTATGAGTCACCGTTATATCAGTCGTCCTTGCCGCAGCAGTATTTGTACTTTTTACCGCTTCCGCATGGGCACGGGTCGTTTCTGCCGGGCTTTTTGGCTTTTCTGACCGGCTGCTTCTTTTCACTGCCGTCGGTAGCTCCGCTTGTGGAGGTAATCTTGCCCTGCTGCTCGCGCTTTGTGTCCGCTTCGGTGCGGATTACAACTGTAAGAATGCCGGTGACCGTACCCTCGCGAATGGCATCGGTCATTTCCTCAAACATATCGTAGCTCTCCATACGGAATGCTACTATCGGGTTCTGCTGACCGTAGGAACGAAGGTAAATACCGCGCTTTAATTCCTCCATTGCGTCGAGGTGATCCATCCAGTGGCGGTCTACGTTCTGAAGAAGTATTTTTCTCTCGAGCAGGCTCATAATCTCCGCTCCGTACTTCTGCTTGCGGTCGTTGTAAAGCTTTTCGGCTTTTGCGAGGAAGTATTTAAGATAATCGTCGGGGGTCTTGAGCTCGTCGAGCGAATCGGAACCTATAATCCAGCCGAGTTTTGTCTTCATACCGGCGAGGTTCCACTCGTTTTCGGGAAGTGACGACGGGCAGTAGAACTGAACCATACTGTCAAAGTAGTCGTTTATCATCTTCTGAATCGTTTCGTGAAGATCAGCTCCGTCGAGCACCTGATTGCGTTCGCTGTAAATCTTTTTACGCTGCTCGTTCATAACGTCGTCGAATTCGAGGACGTTGCGGCGTGTTGCAAAGTTGTTGGCCTCTACCTTTTTCTGAGCACTCTCAATTGATTTTGAAAGAATGCCGGCCTCTATCGGCATATCGCCGACTGCCTTGAAATTGTTAAGGATGTTATAGAATCTGTCACCTGCAAAGAGTCTTAAAAGGTCGTCCTCGGCAGAGAGGAAGAACTGGCTGTGACCGGGGTCTCCCTGACGTCCCGAACGGCCGCGCAGCTGATTGTCGATTCGTCTCGACTCGTGGCGTTCCGTACCTATGATGTAAAGACCGCCTGCATTTCTAACCTTTGCGGCTTCGTCCTTGAGCTCTTCCTTGTGCTTGTTTTCAAGCTCACGGAATGTCTTTCTCGCTTCGAGAATCTCTTCGTCGGAAGTCTCTGCATAACCTGTTGCCTCGGCAATAAGCTCATCCGAATAGCCCTTTTTACGCATCTCGGCCTTTGCCATGTATTCGGGGTTTCCTCCGAGAATAATATCGGTACCGCGGCCTGCCATATTGGTGGCTATCGTCACGGCTCCGAATTTACCTGCCTGAGCTATGATTTCGGCTTCTTTTTCGTGGTACTTGGCGTTGAGTACCTCGTGCTTTATACCGCGTTTTTTGAGTGCCTTTGACAAAGCCTCGCTCTTTTCGATGCTTATCGTACCAACGAGCACGGGCTGACCGTTTTCGTGACATTCTATAATGCGGTCGATTATCGCATTGAATTTAGCCTGTTCCGTTTTGTAGAGAACGTCCGGGTCGTCGATTCTTATCATCGGCTTGTTAGTCGGAATCGAAATGACATCGAGAGAGTAAATCTCCTGGAACTCGGTGCTCTCTGTCATGGCGGTACCGGTCATACCCGAAAGCTTGTCGTAAAGTCTGAAGTAATTCTGGAAGGTGATGGTGGCGAGCGTCTTAGACTCTCTCTCTACCTTAACGCCCTCCTTTGCCTCGATAGCCTGGTGCAGACCCTCGCTGTAACGACGGCCGAGCATTATACGTCCGGTGAATTCGTCAACTATGAGAACTTCTCCGTCCTTTACAACGTAGTCAACGTCACGCTTCATAACGCCTATGGCCTTTATCGCTTGCTCTATGTGGTGGAGAACGGTTATGTTCTCGCTGTCCATAAGGTTTTCGAGGTTAAAATATGCCTCTGCCTTTGCAATACCGGATTTTGTGAGCGTTGCGGTTTTCGCCTTTTCGTCAACTACGAAATCGCCGTCCTCGGAAAGCTCCTCCTCGGCGTTCTGCTTTGAGTCGAGCTCCTTTACGGTAACCTTTTTAAGTGTTTTTGCGAAGCTGTCGGCAATCTTATAAAGGTCTGTCGACTTGTCGCCGACGCCTGATATGATAAGGGGTGTTCTCGCTTCATCGATAAGGATCGAGTCGACCTCGTCCACGATGGCAAACGAGTGACCGCGCTGAACTCTCTGCTCCGCATAGGCTATCATATTGTCTCGAAGATAGTCAAAGCCCATCTCATTGTTTGTGCCGTAGGTTATGTCGGCAGAGTATGCCGCCCTTCTCTCGTCGTTGTTGAGCTCGTGGACTATAAGTCCTACGGAAAGACCGAGGAAGCGGTAGAGCTTGCCCATCCACTCAGAGTCGCGGCGGGCGAGATAATCGTTGACGGTTACTATGTGAACGCCTTTTCCGGAAAGAGCGTTGAGGTAAGCGGGCAATGTTGCGACGAGGGTTTTGCCCTCGCCCGTTTTCATCTCGGCAATACGACCCTGGTGAAGTATGATACCGCCGATTATCTGAACCGGGAAGTGCTTCATATTAAGAACTCTTGATGAAGCCTCGCGGCATACCGCAAATGCTTCGGGGAGAATATCGTCGAGCGTTTCGCCGTTTTTAAGTCTTTCTTTGAACTCCGGAGTCTTCGCCTTCAGCTCCTCGTCGGAAAGGCGAGAATATTCGTCCTCATAGCTTAATACCTTTTTTTGAATGGGCATTACGCGTTTTACTTCTTTCGACGAATAATCTCCGAAAATTTTGGTTAACAGTGACATTTATCGTGTTTCCTTTCGTAAAAAGAATGGAGTTTGCCGTATACGGGTTACATTATACCATACATATTTAAAAAAATCATTAAAAATTTTTATAAAATTGCAAATGCTTTTTAAATAAAATTTATTGGGAAAGTGTTCGGTTTTCGTTGACTTTAGATAAAGATTTTGTTATTATTAAATGCATAGTTATATGCTATTTCGGTTTATTTATTAAAAGAAGCGAAGGAGGAATTAAATTGACCGACACAAAAACACTTGCATACATCAATATGTATGCCGTCCTCGGAACTCTCGAAAATCTCTGTGAGCTTGACGACAAGGCCAAGGAGATATTATCCGGACTTAAAAAGCCGGTATCCGTTTGTTTCGATGTTAAGCACGGACCGTCTGCAACAATCAAATTTACAAAGAGCGGCTGCCGTATGGAAGACGGAGTGAGAGATTGCGATATTTACATACCGCTTTCTTCCTGCGAAAAATTCAACGGCGTAATTGACGGAACCGTTACTCCTGTACCGCTTAAGGGTCTTACCAAGATAGGCTTCCTTCTCAAGACCTTTACGGCCCTTACCGACCGACTTTCCGAAGTAATGCAGCCGAGCGAAGAGGCTCTTAAGGACAGGGCGTTTTTTGAGCTTTCGACTAAGCTTACATTCTACACCATTTCCGTTGCGCTGTCTCAGATAGGCAATCAGGATAAAATCGGCCAGGCAAGCGCTTCTTATATGCTTGACGGTGATATAGCATTTTGCATTAAAGATGGCCCCGCCGCAACAATTCGCGTTAAGGATCATCACCTTGTAACAATCAAGGAATATCCGAAAAAACCGAGAGCTATTATGCAGTTTGACACCATTGACCTTGCTTACGATCTCTTCAACGGCAAAGTTAATTCTCTTGAATGTATAGGTAAGGGTACCGTTGAGATTCGCGGCATGCTTTCCATGGTAGACAATATGAACAGAATACTCGACAGAGTAGCTCTGTATTTAGCATAAGGAGGGCGATAAATATGAGTAAATTCCCGGAATACAAACACACTAAGAGCCATGAATACTTTGACAGAGCCATTAAGGTAATACCCTCCGGTATTTACGGTCACCTCGGCCCCGCAGAGGGTCTTTGGGTTCCCGTTTCAAAATGGCCTTTCTATTCCGAAAAAGCAAAGGGTACATATTTTTGGGACGTTGACGGCAACAAGTACATAGATTATATGTGCGCTTACGGCCCCAATGTGCTCGGCTATAACGACCCCGATGTTGATGCTGCCGCCATGAAGCAGATGAAGCTCGGCAACTGCACAACCTCTCCGTCAAAGGTTATGGTTGAGTGTGCCGAAAATCTTGTAAATACCGTAGCTTCCGCAGACTGGGCATTCTTTGCAAAGAACGGCTCCGACGTTACAACGCTTGCGGTTATGACCGCTCGTGCACACACCCACAAGAAAAAGATGTTCTTCTTAAAGGGCTATTATCACGGCGACTTCCAGTGGGGTCAGAAAATAGACTACCCCGGCATACTTCCCGAAGAGGTTGCAAACAACGTTGTTGTTCCGTGGTTTGATCTCCAGGCTCTTGAGGACGCTTACAACGCTTGCGACGGCGACGTTGCAGGCCTCATAGCTCAGCCGTACGATCACGGCAACTTCTACGACAACCGCTGTGCCTCCAAGGAGTATTGGCAGGCTGTTCGTAAGTTCTGCGACGATCACGGTATGGTTCTTATCTTCGACGACGTAAGAACGGGCTTCCGTCTTGATATAGCCGGCTCCGACCATTATTACGGAATCAAAGCCGACCTTATCTGCTTCTGCAAGGCTCTTGCAAACGGATACAATATGTCTGCTCTCTGCGGCGGCGAGCATATGAAAGCCACCGTTTCGGGCGTTACATACACGGGTTCTTACTGGATGAGCGCAATCCCCTTTGCCGCTTCCATAGCCTGCATCGACAAGATGAAAAAACTTGACATACCCAAGATGTTCCGCGAAAAGGGCACAAAGCTTACCGAGGGCTTTAAGGCTGCCGGTAAAGAGCACGGCTTTGACCTTGTGGTCACCGGTGAACCGGCACTCTTCTATCTTCGTATCGCAAACGATGACAGCCTTATGCTTCATCAGGAGTGGATATCCGAGTGCGTAAGCCGCGGCCTGTTCCTTGCGTCACACCACAACCACTTTATGAATGCCGCCGTTACCGACGAGGACATCAAAAAGTCCATAGAGATAGCTGAGGACGCATTCTCGGTAGTTGAGAAAAATCACCCCGAGCTCAAGGGCTGATTTCAAACACGGATTTAAGGCGGCTGTGCGTGGAGCGCGGCCGCCCGTAATACAAAACTTTACATTCAGGGAGGAAAATTATGGAAAGAGCACCTTTGACCAAGGAGGAATGGCTCGCGCTTGAGAAAAAAGCCAATGATTTAAGGCATCTCTGTCTTCAGACCACGGTTTGGGCGGGAAGCGGTCATATTGGCGGCGGAATGAGCGTTATGGACATTCTTACCGTTATGTATCACAGATACCTTAACATTAAAAAGGAAGATCCGAAGTGGGAGGATCGCGACAGATTCATACTCAGTAAGGGTCACGCCGGCATAGCTTATGCACCCGTGCTTTGCGATTTCGGCTACAATGATCCCGAGCAGCTCAAGACCTTTAACCTTACAAATTCCAAGATGGGTATCCATCTTGACTCAAATAAGGTTGCAGGCGTTGACGCTTCCACCGGCTCTCTCGGCCACGGCATTCCGATAGCGGCGGGCACTGCAATTGCCGCAAGAGTTCTCGGCAAGGACTACTACACCTACGTTGTAACAGGCGACGGTGAGCTTGACGAGGGTTCAAACTGGGAAGGTCTTATGACCATCCGTCAGTACAATCTTACAAACTGCATCACGATTGTTGACCGTAACCACTGCATGATAGACGGCAACACCGAGGATGTTATGAAGCTCGAACCGCTTGCGGATAAATTCGTTGCATTCGGCTTCCATACAATCGTTTGCGAGGGCAACAACATCGTTTCTCTCTGCAAGGCTATTGATGAGGCACACAAGACCAAGGATAAGCCTACCGTTATAGTTGCCGATACCATTAAGGGCGTCGGAATTAAGCTTACAAGCGGTAACTATAAGTGGCATTACGGCGCCATTGATGAAGAGATGGCAAAGGTTGCCGCAAAAGACCTTGATGAATACAGTGCTGAGCGTATAGCTCGCTGCGGAAAGGAGTTTGAATAATGGCAGGCGGATTTGTATATAACGTAATTGAGACTCCCGAGCTTTCCACCTCGGAGATTTACGGAAAAACCTTGGCGGACCTTGCCAAGGAGCATAAAGAAATAGTTGCGGTCACAGCTGACCTTGCAACCTCCACAAAGCTTCAGGACTTCACAAATGCGTGCCCCGACAGAGTTTTCAATGTCGGTATCGCAGAGCAGAATATGATCGGCGTAGCGGCAGGTATGGCAAGAGCGGGGCTCGTTCCCTTTGCCTCGACCTTCTCCGTGTTTGCTTCTCTTCGTGCGGCAGATCAGCTGCACACCGATATCTGCTATCAGAATGTCAACGCTAAAATTATAGCTACGCATTCCGGCACCTCTTTCGGTCAGGCGGGTTCTACTCACCACGCTATTGTTGACCTTGCGGTTACAAGAGCTATGCCCAATCTCACCGTTATCTGCCCGGCAGACGGTTATGAGACGGCAAATGCGGTTCGCGCCGCTTATGAAAACTTCGGCCCGTATTACATCAGAATTAACCGCGGCTTTGACCGTGTTCTTTATGATAATGAGGATTACGGCTTTGAAGTAGGTAAGGCTGTTGAGGTTCATCCCGGCACCGACATTACCGTAATAGCCTGCGGCTCCTGTGTATTCCAGGCTCGCGAGGCTGCCAAATTCCTTGAGAGTGCAGACGGACTTAAGGTTCGCGTGCTCAATATGCACACCATTAAGCCCATCGATAAAGAGGCTATCTTAAAGGCTGTTCAGGATACTCGCCGTATAATCACGGTTGAGGATCACAACATAATCGGCGGTCTCGGCTCTGCCGTTGCCGAGGTTGTTGTTGAATCCGGTAAGGGCTGCGCCTTCAAGAAGCTCGGTCACCCCGACAAGTTCGCTCCCATCGGTCTCCACGAGGACATTATGTCCATGGTCGGCATCGACGCCAACGGCATAATCGAGGCGGTTCGTGAGCTTATGCATAAGGACTTTGAGTTAGACGACAACTGGGACGATGAGGTCTGATTTTGTCTGATATTCTTTGATAAAACGAATTAATTTTTCCCTTGCGTACCGTAGTACGCGGCGGTCAAACTTTAATCCGTTTTCTCTAAAGCCTATCAAACAAAATAAATTTTGCAATGTATTCTTTGATAAAACGAATTAACCAATCTCTGTCGTACCGCAGTACGCGGCAGCGGAACTTTAATCCGTTTTCTCTAAAGCCTATCAAACAAAATAAATTTTGCAATGTATTCTTTGATAAAACGAATTAACCAATCTCTGTCGTACCGCAGTACGCGGCAGCGGAACTTTAATCCGTTTTCTCTAAAGCCTATCAAACAAAATAAATTTTGCGAGGTATTCTTTGATAAAACGAATTAATCGATCTCTGTCGTACCGCAGTACGCGGCGGTCAAACTTTAATCCGTTTTCTCTAAAGCCTATCAAACAAAATAAATTTTGTAAGGTATTCTTTGATGAAACGAATTAATCAATCTCTGTCGTACCGCAGTATGCGGCAGCGGAACTTTAATCCGTTTTCTCTAAAGCCTGTTAAACGATCGGAGATTGTTTAATACATCGCTTAAATTATTAACGGTATGCCGGTGCTTTTTCGGTTTCGGCGTACCGCTTCGGCGGAAAATTCGTTGTGATTTTTCGCGCTTTCGAGCAAATAAAATCCTCAAAAAAGGAGAGTGAAAAATTTGCATACAAAAGAAGAATTATATTCAAATAAAATATTCTTTAATGCAGCCTTACCGCTTGTTAAGGTAATTGCGAACGATGTACCCTCGCTTAAAAAGCAGTTTGCGCACGTTCATGCGATTATTCAGGTAAGCGCTAAGGACCCGGATGCTCCGGGCGGCAAGGTCGGCATGCACTTTGTCGTAAACAGTGATGAGTGGCTTGTTCATTTAAACAAGGTAGACCCCAATCCTCACGTTGAGCTTGAATTTAAGAGCGTTGAGGCTATGAACGCATTCTTTAAGGGTAAGATGTCACCTGCGACTCTGCCTAAGATGAAAGGTGTCGTAACACACTTTGGTGCGTTCAAGGCATTCTTAATGACGCTACTTAAAATGTCGTCGCTTCTCGGCGCAACCGAGGCTCCGAAGGACGAGGCAACAAAAGAGCTTATGGTTAAGTGCTTCTTCTATCTTTTGTCAAGCGGTATAAGCCAGCTCAACAAGATGGGTCACGAGGATATTCACGACTGGACCAGCAAGAGCCCCGACCGTGTTTATGCATGGGCGGTTGACGGTTATCCGTCGGTTTCCGCGTATCTACGCATTAAAGCCGGCAAGTCAAGAGCAGGCAGAGGCGATTATAAGCGTGCTATGCCGTTCTTCACCTTGCGCTTTGACAACCTTGACAGTGCGCTCGGAATACTCCTCGGCACAGATGATATGCTTGAGGCGGTAAAGACGGGTCATCTTATCATGGACGGTGCTCCCGAATTCGGCGGCCAGATAGGTACATATATGCTTGAGGTTGCTGCTCTCGCAAAATAAAAAAAGATTTTATATGCCCTCCGTGCTTCTCTCGGGGGGTATTATTTTTGAACGGAGATGATATTTATGGCTGATTCATTGAAGTTTTACCTTATTACCGACCTTCATCACTATGCTCCGTCGCTCGGAACAAGCGGCAAGGCATATGAAAAGTGGAACAACAAGGAACAAAAATGCCTTGCCGAGACAGGGGCGATTATTGATGCCGCATTTTCAAAGCTCATTGCAGACAAGGATATTGACATAGTTTTGATAGCCGGTGATCTTACAAGCACGGGTGCTATGGAAAGTCATCTCGATTTACTGCCCAAGCTGCAAAGGCTCCGTGACGCCGGGAAACAGGTGTATCTTATAACGGCTACACATGACTTTATAAGCTCAGAAATGGAACCCCTGCGGTGTGAGGGTGACGAGCTATTACCCGCAACGCCTACGCCGCGTCCGAAGCTTCGCGAGCTGTATGCGGATTTCGGCTGGGACAGAGCCGTTTCCGAACACAAGGAGTCGTTTTCCTACTGCGTAAAGCTCAAAAAAGGATTTAGGCTTCTCTGTATGAATGACGACGGGACACCCGAACGTCACGGCTATACCGAGAGTCAAATTGAGTGGATGTTCTCACAGATAGAAGAGGCGAAGAAGAACGGCGACTACATTTTTGTTATGAATCACCATCCGTGCCTGCCGCCGAATCCGATTTATCCTTTATTCTCAAAAAAGGATATGCTTGCAGACTATGACGAAATTACTACGCGTCTTGCCGATTCGGGAGTGAATCTCGTGTTCACGGGGCACACTCATATGCAGAATATCGCCGTAAAGCGTACCGAAAAGGGCAACGTTTTCTATGACGTAAACACCTCGTCGCTTGTAGGCTATCCCACGGCGATAAGAAAGGTAACAATAGACGGCGAAAAGATTGATGTGAGGACAGAGCAGATAGATAATTTTGATTTTGACCGCAACGGTCTTTCGGTCAATGATTATCTGAAAAATCACTTTACGTTTTTCCTGAATGATATAATATCATCAACGGCTTATGATATAGACCATCTGGCGGACTTGGCACCGAGCTTCAGTATGACGGCAGAGACGGTTTACAAATTAAAGGTGCCGCTGAAGATAATCGGTACGCTTTTAAACAATCGTACCGTCGGAGCGGCGGCTAAATATCTCGGAGTATCCGGCAAAATAGACGACAGAGCGCGCGGAATAGTCCTGAAGGACCTTGTTTTGCAGATAATGATAAATCTTTATCACGGTGACGAGCCGCTTTATCCGGGGACACCCGAGTACGGAGCAATGGATGCCTTTATGGGCAGAATAAAAAAGCTTGTAAGGCCGTTTGACAAGGACGGTAAAATAAAAGAAATACTTGACGCGGTTTTGTCCTCAATGTATGACGCGCCGCCCGAGGATTGGAATGCGGTGCTTCCGCAAAAATAAGGTGATTAAATGAAATTCAGGTTTTTTCTTAGATTTGCCGCCGTGTTCTCCGCTTTCGGAGCGGCTGCCTTGGGAGCAAAATATCAAAAGCTTAAAGAGCAAAAGCTTTCCTTGCCGCATGGCTTTACAGTCACCGCTCACACCGGCTGCGACGGTAGCCCCGACAATTCCATAGAGTCTATACAAAGGGCGATTTTTTCGGACGTCCCCGTAATAGAGAATGACTTAACGCTCAGGACTGACGGAACGCCGGTCTTTATGCACGCCGATTCGGCAGGAGACGGCGGCTTGCTCTTTGCCGAGGCGCAGTATTACATAGCGTCAAATTCGAGCACGGTTTTGCAAAATCTTGATTTAAAGGTATTTGAAAATCTTGACCAAATACAAAGCATCGTAAAAAAAACAGGTCTTATAGGCAGATGCTTCTTTACGGGAGTTGAGAAAGATAACGCGGCAAAGGTCAAAAAATACGCGCCGGAAATACCGTATTATCTCAATATGAAGCTAAATGTACTGAGGCTTCGCGATAAGGAGTATTTACGTCGGACGGCAGATGAAATAAAGCACGCCGGAGCCGTGGGTATAAACTGCAAATACACATATTTGTCAAAGACCTTGGTTGAGGTTATGCACGAACAAGGGCTTTCGGTATCGGTTTGGACTGTGGATAAAAAACCGCTTATGCTATATGTTTTGAGCCTCGCTCCCGATAACATCACTACGCGAAATCCGCGGCTTTTAATGTCGCTTATTAAGTGATTTTTTCATCGCTCCGTTTTTCGGGGCGATGTTTTTTTGCGCGGATTATATAAGCCGCTATGTTTCTTGTCCGCTGTACCGTAACGCACATAAAAACACAACCTGCGGCATATACTTGTACAAAGTAAAGGAGGTTGTGTTATGAACGGCAGTAAAGCTGCGGTAGGTGCCGCCGAGGGCATAAAAGCTCCGCATAATGTCATTATGGAGGACAGACACACACTTACGGTTTCGGGAATTTCCGATGTGGACAGCTTTGACGAACAGACCGTAATAGTCTTTACCGATATGGGCGAGCTTACGGTGAAGGGCGAGGGTCTTCATATAAACCGCCTGAGTCTTGAGGTCGGGGAAATTATGATAGAGGGAAACATCAGCTCTCTCTCATATTCAGACAGCAAGCCGACGCAGGAGGGCGGATTTTGGAGCAGGGTGTTCCGCTGATGGATTACATAGTCGGTATGCCGCGGCAGACGACAAATTTTTTGCTGTCGCTCGGCTTTGGATTTTGTATAGGCGTATTGTATGACGTTGTCAGAACGATACGCCTTATTTTCGGCGGCGGAAAACGCACGGTGCTGATATTTGACATATTGTATTCGGCTTTTGCCGGCCTTGTGACATTTATATTTTCGCTCGTTATAACAAACGGTATGGTTATGGCGTATGTGGTTTTCGGAGAGATGCTCGGTTTTTTTATATATTACATTACGTTCGGCGTGTTTGCGGTGCGATTTTCCGAGCGCGTTACCAAAGCCGTTAAAGGCTTTTTTATTAAAATTTTTAAGGCCCTTGCAGCTCCGTTTTTAAAGCTATTTGGGTTTTTTAAGCGAGTTTTTGGAAAAATATCACAAAAAAGTCGAAAAAAAGCGGTAAAAGCGGCAAAAAAATCAAAAATCCACTTGAAACTATGCGGCTCTTTGTTGTATAATCAATTAAATAATAAGCGCAATTATCCGAAAATGCGGAAGGAAGTGAAGCAAAATGGCTGCCGAAAAAAGAGCGGTAAAAGCAAAGAAGAAAAAAGGTAAAGCCAAGCACAGCTTCATACTTACCTTGCTTTTGGTGCTTGCGGTCGGGTATTTTACAATAAGTCTTATCGATACGCAGCTCAAAATTAAGGAGAGGGAAAAAACGGTGGAGCAGGTTTCTGCCCAGTATGAGCAGCAGCTCGCCGAAAACGAACGCTTGCAAAAGGTAGCTGACGGCGGCAGTCAGGAAGATTATATCGAACGTGTTGCACGCGAAAAACTCGGATACGTTATGCCTGATGAAAAGGTATACTATGATATTACACCGGGCAACTGAGAGGTTGGCTCACGGGGAGGATAAAATTCTTTTATGGTCGAAGTAGGGGAAATACTTGAAGGCAAGGTTACCGGACTCACAAATTTCGGAGCTTTTATAAGCCTGCCGGGCAATCTTACGGGTATGGTTCACATCTCGGAGGTTTCACAGTCTTATGTAAGTGATATTCACGAGCATCTGAAAGAAAATCAAACGGTCAAGGTAAAGGTAATTGACATTACGCCGGAGGGCAAAATAAGCCTTTCCATCAAAAAAGCATTGCCGGCGCAGCAGCAGCCGCAGGGTGAACGTTCTTTCCGCCAAAATAAGGGGCACAGAAACAGCACTCCCAACGTTTGGAAGGGTCAGCCGTCAGAAAAGAAGGACGGTCCTATGTCTTTTGAAGATATGATGGACAGATTCAAAAAGGTCAGCGACGAAAAAATGACAGACCTTAAGCGTGCCACGGACGGAAAACGCGGCTCGTATTCAAGAAGAAAATAAATGTACGGCAGGCAAGTATTTGTCTGCCTGTTTTTATGGAGCTAAATATGAGAGAAATAGATGTCGGCGAAATAATCAAAGCCGTAGAGGAGCTTTGCATAAAAGCCAATAAAATTTTACCGGACGATTTGTGCGGCTGCATATCCTGTGCCGAAAAATCCGAGACCGATGAGCTGCCAAAAAAGATAATGGGTACTTTGCTTGAAAACCTCGACGCGGCAAAGGAACTTGATTTGCCTATTTGTCAGGATACCGGTATGGCGGTAATTTTTTGCGATGTGGGTCAGGACGTGCATATTGTCGGCGGTGATTTTGAAAATGCCGTAAACGAGGGTGTTTCAAGAGGCTACACAAACGGGCTCTTGCGCAAGTCAATAGTGCGCGATCCGCTCGACAGAGTTAATACAAACGACAATACGCCTGCCGTAATTCACACAAGAATAGTCCCGGGTGACAAAATAAAGCTTACCGTCGCACCGAAGGGCTTCGGCAGCGAAAATATGAGCAGGCTTAAAATGTTTACGCCCTCCGCCTCAAAGGACGATCTTATGGACTTTGTGCTTGAAACGGTGAAGCTTGCCGGGGGGAATCCTTGCCCTCCGATGGTGATAGGCGTAGGCTTCGGCGGAGATTTTGAATACTGCGCATATCTCGCAAAAAAGGCACTTTGCCGCCCCGTAAGCGAGAGAAACAAAATCCCTGTTTACCGTGAGATGGAGCAGGAGCTTTTGCACCGCATAAACGCGACGAATATAGGCCCTCAGGGCTTCGGCGGCAAAACCACGGCTCTTGCCGTAAACATTGAGGCGGCACCGACGCACATAGCCGGGCTTCCCGCAGCCGTGAATATAGGCTGCCACGTAACGCGCCACGCCGAAAAGACAATTTGATTAAGAAAAACGAGCGGTGCCCTAAAGTGGGCACCGCTTTTTTACAATCACCGCTTATTTAAATTTAACAAAAATTTTAAAAAATGTCTTTATTTTACTGTAAATATATGCTATAATCAAATCAAGCTAAAGAAATTCAGCGTATTGTCGCAACAAGGGCCTCGGCCTTTGAATATATAAATAAGGGGATGTCTTAATGAACATTACCATTATCGGCAGAAAATGCACACCGAGAGAATCCTTCAAAGAAAGGGCGGAATTAAAGCTCAAAAAGGTCGAAAAGTTTTTCGGACCCGAAGCTGATGCCAAGGTTACCGCTACGGTGGAAAAAAACATTAAAATTGTTGAGATAACGCTCTCAAAGGGCGGTTTTATATTCAGAAGTCAGGAGCGCTCACAGGACCTTGAGGACGCGCTTGATAAATGTGTCGATTCACTCATTCGTCAGATAAGAAAAAACAAGACAAGACTTGCAAAGCGTATACGTGATGTATCCTTTGACGAGGCGTTTAATTCGGCTGACGACTCCGCTGAGGAGGAGTATGACATAGTCAGAACGAAGGCTGTGATTTTAAAACCGCAATCTTCCGAGGAGGCCATACTTCAGATGAATATGCTCGGTCACGAGTTTTATATGTTCCGCAATGCCGACACGGACGACGTAAATGTGGTTTATAAGCGTGCTGACGGCGGCTACGGTATACTTGAGCCGACCGAGGGCTGATAAGCTCGGCGGCATAATATAATAAAATAAACAGCACCGCTCGGTCTTTGGCCGGGCGGTGCTTGGCATTTCGGATGAACTATATCATTTCATAAAGAAGAGTCTTACGGGCGAAATCAATGCCGTAAACAGATTTGTTGCAGTGTCATAGTCATAGTCGTAGTCATAAGAAAAGCTGTCGTCGATGTACGGCACAGCCGCCCATACCGCTGTCCACATAATCACCATAACAATTATACTTAAAAGCACCTGCACGCCGAAGCTTATTGCGGCACAAAGAAGATATGATTTTGCGGCGCGCGGAGTATCGTTTTTCTGCACCAAAAAAAGTATAAGACCGACAATCGGAAAAAACACCGAGGCAACGCACAGTCCCACGTTTGCCTTTTCGTTGGGATTACGATATGTCTGCGGATTATAGGCTCCGCCATTTTGACTGTACTGATTGTATTGCTCCGGTCGGTTTTGCTGATAAGCGGCTCCGTTTACCGGAGCATTATATGTGCTGTTTACGGGATTGTTTTGTTGAGAGCCGTAAAAGCCGTTTGTATTTCCCGAGGGGCTGTTGTAATTCTGATTACAGCTCTCCGGTTTGTACGGAGCGTTTTGCCCGTTGTAATTCACATTTGATACAGGGGCTTCTCCTTGTGCGAAGCTTGACCGGCTGACGGGTCGGTTGCAATTCGGGCATATTTCCGCACCGTTCGGTAAAGCCGCACCGCAATTTGTACAAAACATAATAATCACCCAATCCTTTTGAATTTTTTATTTATGGTATTTTCCGCCGGAAGATATTTCGAATGCTCTGTATATCTGCTCAAGGAGCATACAACGCGCGAGCTGATGCGGAAAGGTCATTTCCGACATTGAAAATTTAAAATCCGACATTTTTTTGATTTCGTTACTGAGTCCGAATGAGCTGCCGATAATAAAGGCTATATTGCTTTTGCCGGACAGCGCAGTGGCGGATATTTTTTCGGAAAAGTCAACGCTTGACATCTGCCTGCCTTCAATGCACATCGAAAATACATAAGCACCGGACGGTATTTTGGATTTTATAAGCGCAGCCTCGCTGTCGAGAGCCTTTTTTATTTCACCCTCGCTCGGATTTTGTGAAAGACGTACGGGACTTAGCTCTGTTATGTTTATTTTGCAAAACGCCTTGAGCCGTTTTTCGTACTCTGCGCAAAAATCGCGCATATAGCTTTCCTTGAGCTTGCCGAGTGCTATAACGGTAACGCTTATCATAATATCATCGCTTTCTCGTCGCAGACGGGCTTCGCAACCTTGAGTATATAGTCGCTGTTCTCTTTTGCTCCCGCCATGGTAAGTGCCGAGCACGTGGTTTGATATGCGAGAGCCGGCATATTGTTCTCACGGCTTAAGTGGCCGAGATAAATTCTCGTGGTACCGCCGCTTACGAGCCTTTCGGCGGTGCTTGCACACGCGTCGTTGGAAAGGTGCCCTTTTTTGCCGAGAATTCTCTTTTTCAAAGAATACGGGTAAGGGCCGTTTTCGAGCATCATAACGTCGTGGTTTGACTCAAGCATAACAAGGTCTGAGCCGCTTACTGCTGAAAAAACCTCTTCGGTCATTTCGCCGAGGTCGGTGGCTATGGAGATTTTTCTGCCGTCGCTGCAGTCTATTTTGTAGCCGCAGCTTTCTCTTGCGTCATGCGAGGTGTGAAACGGGGTCACAAAAAGAGGACCTGCTTCGTTACCGGAAAACGAGACCTCCTCCGTCTCAAATTTGCCGTTTAATATGCCCATATCGTCAAGTGCCGAGAGCGTACCATTTGTTCCGTATACCTTTATGTGATATTTTGAAGCGAATACGCGCAAGCCCTTTATATGGTCGGAGTGTTCGTGTGTGACGAAAACGGCGTTTAAACTCTCCGGGGCGACGCCTATGTTAAAGAGCGCTTCGCCGATTTTTTTTGCGCTCATTCCCGTGTCTACGAGTATTCCGCCGTCGTTATTGCCTATGTATATTGAGTTGCCGGAGCTTCCGGAAAAAAGCGGACAAAATCTTGCCATAAAGTCTCCTTGCTTTTGTGTCTGTTATTCCGGAAGAATGGAATTTGTTGTGATGTACTCTACGCCGGCGTCTATCATTGAGGCGAGCATTTCTCGGTTGTCAACCGTCCAGCAGGCGGTTTTAAGACCGTTGTCATGAACCTTGCGTATCCACTCCGGACGGCAGGCGTTAAATTCCGCCGAGAAGTCCATACCGTTGCAGCCTGCGTCTCTCGCGGCTTTAATGTTTTTGCTGTCGAGATAGTTTACAAGATACCACATATTAAGCGTCGGGTCTATATCGTGCAGCTCTTTAAGGTCGTCGAGTATAAACGAAATTATAACGGCGTCCTTAAGCAGATCGTTTTTGAGAAGCACATTGTAGAAATCCTGCATTTTGTCCTTACGCGGATCCTTGATTTCGATTATCGGGTGGCAATTATACTTTTTGCAGATGTCGATGTATTCCTGAAGCGTGCAAGCTTTGAGTCCGGGGAATTTATCGGCATTGGAGCCTCTTGCGACGTGCATTCTTTCAATTTCGTCAAATGAAAGCTCTTTAACGTCGCCCGAACCGCTGTATATGGTCGAAACGTCCGGGTCATGCATAATTACCCAAACGCCGTCTCTGGTCATGTGCGTGTCGCATTCAAGGCCGAAATATCCGCCATGCTTGCCTGCCGCCTCAAACGACGGAGCGGTGTTTTCGGGATATGCTCCCGAAAGTCCGCGGTGCGCTACGAGCTGAACCTTGTCCTTATCGAGCGGTGCTAAGTCCGAGAGTCTTTTAAGCTCTTTCGGAACTATCGGTTTTCTCCGCATATTTCTATATACTATCTTGCCGAATACCGGCTGGAATTTATTTCCCATAAACGCTGTGAATTTGTTAAGCTTGCCCATGAAAATCACCTTAACCTTTCTTACTGCTGTTTAATACATATTATAGTTTAAAAACCTTAAAATGTAAACAGTATAAAGCCCTGTTGCTTTGGGATAATAATAAAAAAATCCGTTTTTTCGGCAAAAAAGGAAGGAAGATACACTTGAAGGAAAAAAGCAGAACCGAAGAATTTTTAAATAAGGTATACGAAAATGCCGAGATGTGCTGCGAATCCATTTCAATGATAACCGAAAAGGTTGAGGACCCGAGCCTTTTGTCGGAGCTTCAGAGCGAGCACAGGGATTATACCGATTTGTCGGGCGAGGCTGTAAATCTGCTCGCAAAGGAAAACAAATTGCCTAAGGAAAAGGGACCGCTGGCGCAGTTCGGAGTTTGGTCGGGTATACAGATGAATACGGCATTTGACAAAAGCCCCGATAAAATCGCCGAAATGATGATGCAGGGCAGTATGATGGGCGTTATAGATATGTCGCGAACCCTAAAGGAATACGGCGATACCCCTGAGGATTGCCGAAAACTCGGTGAGAATTTGATTAAGCTTGAGGAAAACAGCATACAAAAAATGAAACAGTACCTCGGTTAATTGTAATATCGGGTGGGGCGTAAAAAATCGGGCAGTTTTACGCCTCGCTCGATTTCGGCTGAAAACGTTGAAAATTTCGCTTGCTCCGAAACGTCCGCGTAATCGGCGATTAGGTCTTTTTAAACGTCCTTTTTTGTTGACATAGATTTGGTTATATCTTATAATAACAGAGTATATATTATGGAAAAGAAGGTTTTTCTATGCAGTTCCAGGAAAAGGAATTTTTACCGGTAATACTCGGAGCCGATATAACCGCTTATTCCCTCGCGAGGAGCTTCCACGAGGAATACGGCATCAAATCACTCGTGTTAAGTATGTCGGAGGGCGGTTACATAGCTAATTCCGATATTATAGAAAACAGAATATTCCCCGGCCTTGAAAACAAGGATGTGCTGGTTAAGCATCTTATCGAAGTCGGCAAGGAATTTGAGGGCAAAAAGAAGCTTATTGTATTAGGCTGCGGAGACTGGTACGTCAGAGCGCTCATAGAGAGCAAAAAGGAGCTGTCTCCGTACTATATCATCCCGTATATAGACGTTGACCTCTTAAATAAAATAGTTCTCAAAGACAAATTCTATGAGATTTTTGAAGAGCTCGGCCTTAATTATCCCAAGACATATGTATATGAGTGCGGCAAGGAAAACGACCTGAAGTTTGACTTTGATTATCCCGTTATAGCAAAGCCCGCAAACTCGGCTATGTATCATTATGCCAAATTCGACGGTAAGAAAAAGGTGTTCCGCTTCAACAATGAAGAGGAGCTTCGCGATATGCTCGCAAAGCTTGAAAAATCAAGCTATGACTATAAATTCCTCATACAGGATTGTATACCCGGCGACGATACCTATATGCGCGTTTTAACCTGCTATTGTGACCAAAACCACAAGGTTCGTTTCGCATCTCTCGGCAGGACTCTGCTTGAGGATCACACGCCCACGGCGATAGGCAACCCCGTTGCTATAGTCAACGAGGTGAATCCCGAAATAGTGGCCGCCGCAACAAAGTTCCTTGAGCATATCGGCTACACGGGCTTTGCAAACTTCGATATAAAATATGATGAGCGTGACGGTAAGTTTAAATTCTTTGAAATAAACGTCCGTCTCGGCAGAAGCAATTTCTATGTTACGGGCAGCGGCTTTAATACCGTCAAATGGATTGTTGACGACTATATTTATAACAAGCTTGACGATTACACCGTAGCCGACAATATAAATCTCTATACGGTTGTCCCGAAAGGCGTAATTAAAAAATACGTTCCCGACAGCGATTTCAAATCTCTCGCTTTAAAGCTCTGGTCCGAGGGCAAGGTTTCCGAGCCTCTGTTCTACTCCGCCGACCACAACCTCAAGCATAATTTTTACGCGAGAGCGGCTTATATCAATCAGTTCCGTAAATTCCGTAAATATTTCTGATAACGCGCACCCCGCACTTTTTTGCCGTCCTCTCGAGTACCTTCGTACAC